>ENA-OSEO01000934-OSEO01000934.1-sediment-metagenome-genome-assembly--contig:-NODE-934-length-62229-cov-8.856127_pt1 | contig 62229 bp, 59 predicted proteins | sample MGYA00237883_ERZ534232 | MGnify/ENA metagenome assembly ERZ534232
CAGACGGGACTCCTACGGGAACGGGGACGGGACAAGGAGGCAAATGGGTGTCAATACTATTATGAGACCATTAATAATCTGCCGAAAAGACCGTTTCCCTTTGAGTTGTTTCCTGTTTTGGGCCTTGGTCATTCGCATAGTGTTGCCTTTCGCCCTCCGACATCATATCTCCGATCTCTGATCTCTGGCTTTTCGCTTTCTCATGAACTCAAGAGCTTATCGACTATGAGCTATCCCTTTCCATCACTCCAACACTCCATTACTCCAATCTTTATTATGTACTTTCTTTCCACTTATTGGAGAAACATTTCACTGTGAAATGGTAACGGAATTCACCCTCCGCTTACGCTTCTAGCTTCGCTTCAAAATTGGAGTGGAATTTTTTTCCAAGTGCCTAATTTCTCATTGTAAAAAAGTTGAAATGCAAAAACTTCGCGTTAATTTCTGTGGCATGGCTGTTGCTCTTAAGGAGTTCAATTGAGAACGTGGCGCGCACGTGCTTATGCCCTCCATGCCTGACGAGAGGAGGTGAGAATTGAATTACTACTCATGGGGTGAACATGGAGGGACAACTGTGTTGAGGCAAATCCGGTAACCTTTTGAAGCTGGGAGCCACATCGTTCGTGCGATGGCATTAGATGCTGATCAAAGCGATGTAGGATTCCGCGATTGAATGTTGAAAGGAAAAAACGATGAAGAAATTCTTGGTAGTGGTAGCTGTTATTATATCTCTAGCTGTTAGCGCACATGCAGGCAATTTGCCATACAACATTGGGCATGTCACAGAGTTCCTGAGCGACGGTACCTATTTCAACGGCTTCCAAGACGTGGGAGATTTAGATTTTTCCGGTCTGTGGAGATATACGGCAATAGGATTTGAGTCTGGCAACATCAATGTTACCAAGGAAGCCACGGATGCATCATACAGCTTTAGCACCGGTGATTTGTCGAACTGGGGGAAATGGGATTTTGTGAATTTCAATACTCAGAACCTCTACTTTCAGGATAGCGATGGTCCGCCGAACGTCGCCCTGGACCCTTACAATCCGGGAACCTATTTAAACGACGGGTTCTTTGAATTTTATCAACTCACAGGAAATTCCCTTTCCCTGGATTACCTGCAAAATCCAATCACACTCGCTGCAGGAACATTGATTGTCGGGTTCAATGATAATGGAACTCCTCCAGTCGGTGATTATGATTTTGACGACATCATAATCGCAATGCAGAGGGTTCAACCTGTCCCCGAGCCGGCGACCATGCTGCTCTTAGGGACAGGCCTGATTGGCCTTGCAGGATTTGGACGCAGGAACCTGCTTAAGAGAGGCTAGTTGGTCGAGCCTGGAAGGATGGGCGACCCTTGCCCGTCCTTCCAGCATTAAAGGTCTTGGATTTCTCGAATGAAAACCTTCGAAACCGACCAACGTCCCTCACCTCCCTGAGGTGCATGTTACCCCCTGCTTGTGCCTCCGACTCTTGCTACGCCGGACAAGATGGCGGGCTGGGAACGCAAGGATTTCATTTTCCCCACCTTTCCCAACTTTGGGCATTTTGAGGGCTTGATTAAGTCCATCCCCGCGAAAGACAGGGTGACAGTGTCCACGGTTTCTGGTAAAATCGCATTAAATTCGCGGGACATTACGATTCATCGCCCATTTTGAGAAGAGATGATGTCGCAGCCGCAGCGATAGATCAAGAAGGAGGACCTCTTATGCCGACTGCGCTTGAGCTTGGACCAGAAGGATGGAAGCCTTACGCGGAAGCAGTCGTCCGACGGCGCTCCGTTGTATCAAAGTCGGACCCTGAAACAAGAGAAAGGGAGCGGTTACTAAGTTTGGTCCGGCGGGTTGCCGTGCTTCTTAAGTCGCAATTTGGGGCAAAACAGGTCGTCCTTTTTGGTTCAATGGCGCACGAGGCGTGGTTTGATTCGGATTCTGACATAGACCTTGCGGTTGAGGGGATTAAACCAGAAGATTACTGGAGGGCTTGGGAGGCAGCCGAAACAATGATCGGGGACCGGTTGGTGGACTTCATTGATGTGGAAACCGCTTCGGAGTCTGTGAGGAAGTCGATTGATCGTTACGGGGTAAGGCTTTGAAAGAGCCATATATTGAGCTGGCCGAAAGAATAATCGGGGAACTGGCTGATCTGGAAGCCAGTGTTCAAAAATCCCTCAAATCCTGGGCTACTGCCAAGCAGGGGACGAGGGATCAAGATGTCTATCTTGACTCCGTCGCCTTAAATATGCATGCTTTCTACTCTGGGCTTGAAAAGCTTTTTGAGTTGATTGCTGAACATATTGACGGATCGTTACCTGAAGGTGCTGTGTGGCATCGCGACCTCTTGTCCCGCATGGCGGAGGATTTGCCAGGAATTAGGCCGGCGGTGATCAGCAAGGAGATTGCCAGAGAACTGGATCAGTACCGACGCTTCAGACATCTTGTTCGAAATGTCTATGCTACGAACCTCAAGCCGGAGAGGATTTCCAACCTTGTTGACAAGCTTTCTGGGACTTGGTCCAGACTGTCCGCCGAACTGCGGGCCTTCTCGGAGTTTCTGAGACAACTCTCAGAACTCCGTGCGTGAGCAACCATCGGTTGCGAAGTTGTCGTTCTTCCAGCACATCCCCTTAAGTCACTAATCAAGATCTGACCCTGATTGCCCCTAGAGCTCAAAGCGCCGATATTCAATAACCTTCAAAACCGACCAACGTCCCCCTCCCCACATGAAATCTGTCCCGGCAGATTTCATTGAAAAATGCCATTGACGAGGTGCAATTCAAAGTGTATAAATCAAATGACATATGAAATGGTTATTTAAATGGGATTCGAGGTGTCGCACATCGCACACGGCAATATCCCACAAGGAGGGATGAGCATGTTGACGGTCAAAGAGGACACGACGGTCGTCGGAATAACCGAGTTGCGAAAAATGATCCCTGAGATCCTGAAGAAGATAAAACGGGAGAGGGTGGTTCTCACGAGAAGAAATCAGCCCATAGGGATTCTTGTGGATTACGAGGAATTCGAGAGAATTGAACAGATGGTCGATCTCATTGAAGATCACCTCCTCGGAAAACTCGCCGGTGAAAGGGCCTCTCGAAAAGGCAGAAAGACCGTTTCTCTTGACGAGGCGGAAAAAAGGGTGGGCTTGAGATAATGTGTACGGTCGAGATAGACGAGTTGGTCTTCTCTGAGGACTTCAGGAGGATCGATGAGGCCGGCCGTAAGCGGATCATCAAAGCGGTTCGCAAAAAACTCACCGAAAAACCGAAGGCCTATGGGAAGCCTTTATCGGGGCAGTACAAGGGGCTTTGGAAACTGAAGGTCGGGCCATACAGAGTTGTTTATGAAATCATTGAATCTCAAGTGACGGTGTATGTCATCAAGGTCGGCTACAGAAGGGATTCTGAGGTCTACGAAGAGCTGGCAAAACGCCTGAACATCTGATCTCTGACCTCCGACTTCCGATCTCCGACCTCTGATCTCTTGGTTAAGTCACTAATCAAGATCTGACCCCATTGTACTGACAGAGCCCACTGATAAAGACAGGGAACTTGTTTAGATAAATGGTGTAATGTCTTTTTCTCTGTGTTCCCTGTGAACTCGAGCGACCCTGAGGGAGCGGGTGAGAGATAGGGCTTTTGGGTTTTATTCTGTCTTCTTTGGCCGGGCGTAGCTTCAGCGAAGAGGGCTGTTTTCTTCTTGTGCTCTCTAATCCTTCTGATGCACTTAATCTTTGGATGATTTCTCTCTTGGCCCTGTGCGCCCTAGCGAGCTTCGGCGAGCGGGCGAGAGACAAATTTTTTGTCTTTGTCTTTCCCGCCATTCCACCGACTGAGTGCTCTCTTTCAGTCCACCCTTTAGAAATCTCTATGGATTCTTGATCGTTGCCGAAGCCTGTGCTAATCTATCCCATAAAAGAGGTCTTAAATGGTAGAAAGTGAACTTGCAAACATTGGCAGTAAAGCATCGGCCATTTTGGAACCTATTCAGCGTGTGATTGCCGGGCACCCCAGTATCGCCTTGGTCTACCTCTTCGGATCCCAGGTGCAAGGAAATGTTGGACCGCTCAGCGACATCGATATTGCTTTGCTCCTCGACAAGTCTGATGACAAAGATGCAATTCAGACCGACCTGACGGCATCTGTGGCTTCGGCTGCAGGTCAGGAGCGGGTTGATGCCGTGTTTATGAACAAGGCTCCCGTGGAACTCGCCTATGCGATTATCGCATATGGCAAACTGATATATGAGCGGGCAGCGCATGTCCGCGTGGAGTACGAGGCGAAAATCATGAGCCTGTACTCTGACTATCTGCCGGTGCTGAGAGCGCAAAGAGACGACCTCTTAAGGGGAGAAGAGTATGAAACCCGAGTTCAGCGGTATCGAAAAGCGCTTGGACGAACTGAACGAACGCTTGGCGCGCTTAGAGGTTCTGAAGTCTAAACCGCGTGCGGAGTTCGATGAAGCCCCTTATTTGCGGGATATCGTGGAGCGCAACCTGGAGGTCGCCGCGCAGTGCTGTCTCGATATCTGCCATCGGATTATCTCGATCGAAAAGGCTCTTAAACCCGCTGATTACCATGAGGCATTCCTGCGCATGGGCGAACTGAGCGTGCTTCCGCCTGAGTTCGCCCGGAAACTTGCGCCCATTGCCGGCTTTCGCAATATCCTAGTGCACGAGTATCTGGGCCTTGACTGGGACGAGGTCTATTCGAATCTCCAAAAAATCGGTGACCTGGTGAAATTCGCCGGATATATCAGGGAGTGGCTCAAAGCTCGATCAGTTGCCGATGACTAGATTTAGTCATCGGCCGGTGAATAAAAATTGTCAAGCGGAGGGTTGGCCATCATTCCTTTTTCCTATTCTGCCTCCCTTGGCGCGGCATAGCCGAAGGCGACGCCGGGCTTGCCACGGCATAGCCGAAGGCGACGCCGGGTGTATTCTTCTTTTCTCGTATCTTTCTTCGTCTCTCTTTCTTCTTGACTCCGGATAAAACTAAGATTACTTTAAGTTCAACTTAAGTTCAACTTGGGAGAACTTGTTATGCCACGCTATATGAGCGCGAAAGAATTCCGGCAAAGATTAGGTGAAATAGATGAAGACCTCAAAAGGGAAAAAGAAATCGTGGTTCTGAGGAGATCAAAGCCGCTCTTCAAAGTTGTCCCCTTTGAGGAAATTTCGTCGGATCTCGTTGAACGTGCATCCCTCCTCAAGGACAGCAGGCAACCCGATCTTGAAGAGATCGCCCGCATTGTTCACAAGTTGCGAAGGGTAGAATGAAAATCGTCATCGATACCAATGTTGCGGTGTCAGGGCTTCTTTGGGGTGGGCCGCCAAACGAGATCCTCAAGGTGGCCCGGTCCCGGAACCTAAGCATTCTGGCCTGTGATCAAACAATACAAGAATTGAAAAGAGCCCTTGGGTACGATAAATTTCGGAAGAGACTTGCCGATCTTCAGGTCTCGGTTGAAACTGCCTATAGCTATTTCATGAATCTTGTTTTTTTTGTGCCCGGCCCCAAAGAAGTCCCCGAGGTGATCCTTGATGATCCCTTTTACAACCTGTTTCTGGCACTGGCTGTTGAGAACAAAGCGAGTCTCATTGTGTCCGGTGATCATCATCTGCTCGATCTGAAGAAATACAGAAAGATCCAAATTGTGCGGCCGAGCGAGGCCTGTGACATTTTGGAAGCGCTCCTCAATCGCCGGCCTGCCTGAGGCAACTATTCCTTTCTCCTTTCTTACCCACCATTCCACCTTATCCTCCAACCTGTCCGTCGAAGCTTTAGCGAAGTCGGACAGCAAGAACAGAAGAACGGTTTCTCTTGAAGAGGGGGAAAAAAGGGTGGGCTTGAGATAATGTGTACGGTCGAGATAGACGAGTTGGTCTTCTCTGAGCACTTCAGGAGGATCGACGGGGCCAGCCGTAAGCGGATCATCAAAGCGGTTCGCAAAAAACTCACCGAAAAACCGAAGGCCTATGGGAAGCCCCTATCGGGGCAGTACAAGGGGCTTTGGAAACTGAAGGTCGGGCCATACAGAGTTGTTTATGAAATCATTGAATCTCAAGTGACGGTGTATGTCATCAAGGTCGGCTACAGAAGGGATTCTGAGGTCTACGAAGAGCTGGCAAAACGCCTGAACATCTGATCTCTGACCTCCGACTTCCGATCTCCGACCTCTGATCTCTTGGTTAAGTCACTAATCAAGATCTGACCCCATTGTACTGACAGAGCCCACTGATAAAGACAGGGAACTTGTTTAGATAAATGGTGTAATGTCTTTTTCTCTGTGTTCCCTGTGAACTCGAGCGACCCTGAGGGAGCGGGTGAGAGATAGGGCTTTTGGGTTTTATTCTGTCTTCTTTGGCCGGGCGTAGCTTCAGCGAAGAGGGCTGTATTCGTCTTGTGCTCTCTACGTTCCCCGGTCCCACGATAACCTTGAAAACCGAACAACGTGCCCCGTCCCAACATGATCTCCGAGGTTCTGAGGCGCTGGTTTTCCTTGTGTCATTGACAATCGTCATCTGGGTAGGTATACTCTTTATCAGTCAAAGGTATACCAGAAGGGAAGGAGTGAAAAGGCATGTCCAAAGTCACTGCCAAATACCAGATCACTCTGCCGAAGAGGGTTCGCAGGGACTTGGGGATTGTCCCGGGCGCTGAAGTAGACATCGTCAAAGAGGGTGAGCGTTTCGTGCTGGTGGTCGATCCCGCTGAAGGCATTAAAAAGAAATGGCGCGGGCGGTTCAGGGATGGGCCCACCACTGCGGCTTACTTGGACCAGGTGCGGGGGGCGATCCGTTGAGAATATGCGTAGACACCACTATCCTGATCGACGTGCTCAAGGATGAGTTCCGCCCCTTTCAGGAGAAGCTTTATCAGGCCATCGCGCGTAACGAGCAATTGGTATCGCCGGCGGTGGTTTTTGGCGAGCTCATGCCCCAGTTCAAAGGGGATGACAAACATGTGGCGGATTTTCTGTCGGATCACAAGATCGGTGTCGAGCCGCTGGATACTGCCAGTGTTTGTTCCGCATGCAAGAGTTGGCTGAACTACCTGCGGCGAAAGGAGACAGTGATCTGTCCGAATTGTGGGCAAGCTCTCTTGCCCCGTCTACATTTCCTCTCGGATTTCTATATTGGCGGTTTTGCGCTGGCAAAATGTGATGCCATTCTTACCCGTGACCGGGGCATTTACAGAAAATATTTCCGCACCCTGGTCGGCTACGCGGACTGTCTCACATAATTGACGTCTGATGATGGCCATTTGCCCTCGAGGATCATATACGAAAGATTATCACATCGATATCTTTTACAGCGACGAGGACCAAGGTTGATGATCTCTTAAACGCTCATGACTTGGGTCTCGGACATCCCCACTCATGAATACGCCTGAGGCGCACAAGAATCCCCCTCAATCCCCTTTGATAAAGGGGGAGGTCTAAGGAGCCGCGGGTATGTATTCTTTTTCCACTAAATGGAAGAATATTTCACTATGAAGTGGTAACATCGTTCACTCTTCATTGCTCCCCCTCTAACTTCTCTGCAAAGTTAAACCTGCTGTTTCCCTAAGCCCTGAAAATTCCCCTTGAAAAAACGCCAAATTAAAAACTTCGCTCTAATTTCTGTGGCACGTCCGTTGCTCATAAGGAATGGCGATTCTGCCAAGGGTTGGATCATGAGCACTGCGGCGCAAGCCAGGAACTTTATAAAAGAGGAGGTGAGAAAGCGCTAGAAGGGGTGTGATGCAATTCCAAGGAGCGCCAAAGGCCGGAAGAATCCAACCAAAGACTAAGTTGCAGTTCCAAACCATCAAAAAGGAGGTAAACATGAAGAAAGGAATAATATCATCTGCTGTTTTGCTATTGGCGTTTCTCTTAATCCTTCCTGCTGGTGTGCAGGCGTATACGATTAATGATCCTGATAACGATAGCATTGGTCAGGCAGGAGAATTTGAGACCTTTGGAATCGATGTCACCAGCATTTTTCAAGCGCCCATAATTTTCACGCTTTATACCAACTACATCAATGGTTACACGGTTGCGAACTGGCAAACGTATGCTGCTGATCTTTTCATTGATGAGTACTACGATGACCCAACTGACTCAGTTTATGATCCTTCCTGGGTTCATTGGGCAATTCCGCTCGTTGACCATGATGGATTCACTGCAGGGAAGTGGTATGTGGTGGATAGTGTTTACACCTCGAATGATTTTCGCCCGAATGACGGGGTAACTTATTTATTTAACGAGAATGTGCCAGTATGGATGGAGAGCGGCCATGCTCCAGATTGGGGTCTATTCGGAGGACCAGTGGATTTTTCCCAGACCGGAAAAATCGTTATCAACTCAGGTATCATATATGAGGATGATCCGAATGCGTATATGCAAATTTCCTGGGCGACAGCTACCTGTGCAAATGACGTCGTAACCGGGGATATTGGCACTGCCCCCGTCCCCGAACCGGCGACCATGCTGCTTCTTGGTTGTGGTTTGATCGGACTGGTCGGATTTGGAAGAAAAAGGCTTTTGAAGAAGGTCTAACCGAGGGTTAAAGGATAAAGGGTTGGTCATACCGACCCGCCCTTTATCCGATTTTTCTTTCAAGGCACTCCAGCCGAAGGCCATGCTACGGACCCAACCCCGAGTCTATCGATGTGAGCGGACGGAACGGGTCGTGGAAATCTGCGCCCATTTGCTTTTCCATGTGTCGCTTGATGTTGCTCGTTTTCTCTGCGTGCTTCTGCCCACCCGTCTTGTCAGTTGATCTCCGACCTCTGATCTTTGGTTTAAGTCACTAATCAAGATCTGACCCCTCCCCGACGCGAGCGGGTGAGAGATTGTCATTTTGGATTTGCCTTTCCAACTTTAGGCACTTTGGGCATTTTAGCGCACTTTAGGCATTTCCTTTCTGTGTATTTCCTTTCCACTTAGTGGCAAAACTTTACCCACTTTCAGTGGCAACTTATTACATACTCCCTATTACATAGGGCCATGCAGGGTCCAAAGCGTTCAAGCCGTTCAAATCGTCCACATAACCTTTTGATATTTCTACATAAAAAATCCTGCAATTCAGCCTGGCCCAACTCCCCCTTTGGCACGTCTGTTGCTGTAACAGGAGCAGGCACAAAAGCAGGCTGCCTTACCGCACGTGTATTTACCCAATGACTGTTAACAATTTTTTCGGCCTTTTGATTCCAGACCTTGTTGGAAAGGCTCGAGACAATTAATGAGAAAGGGGGTGATATTGGCATCTGAATTCGATTCGACCTTTTCGTGGTGAATAGAACATCCAATGATCGATATTTTTTTAGGACAACATTGTCGACCTAGAAGGAGAAGCAAGAAATGAAATTTTTAAAAGTGTTAATGGTTTTATGTGCTTTACTGTTATTTGCCGCACCAGCGAATGCTTTGTTGATCAATCCTGATACGGTAACACCACTAGCCTTTGGCGGTGAGACGTCTCAATCAGAGATCGAATCTATTATCGCCCCTATAATTACTCCCGCTGTGGAACTCTATAAGAATGACTTTGATGAAGACACAGGAACTGGTGCCGAAAGTGGTTCCCTAGCAGGCAGTTACTCCACCGAATGGATTCTAGATGATGAAGATGAAGCAATTGGTGCAGACATCACATACGATGGCGGTGCGATCGTAGATCCCCCAGCGTACCTTCTCGTCAAAGATGGTGTCAAAGGAGTTCCAGCCTGGTATTTGTTCGCCTTGACGTCTTTAGGATGGGATGGCATGGAAACTCTTGAACTGAGAAGTTTCTGGGATGGGGAGCGTGTTTCTGGCTCGATTTCTCACGTGACTCTTTACGGGACCACATCCCAGGTCCCCGAACCGGCGACCATGCTGCTTCTTGGGTTTGGTCTGGTCGGGTTGGCTGGATTGGGCCGGAAGAAGTTCTTCAAAAAGTAAACCTGCAACCCCTTCCTGCGGAGCTGATCCCAGCTCCGCAGGAGTTTTTACACGTGCGTAAATCAAAAACCTGCCCTCGTTCATAGTAACCGTTCACAACTGTCTCATCTCCTGAATGGCAATTGGCGCGGCACCCGGTCAACCCATTAACCTAACCTAACGTCCGTCATCACTGACCCTTGAAACAATGCAGTATGTCTCTTTCTGGAGCAGTTGAATCTTTTCTCAATCTGACCAGTTCCGGAGACATGAGCATTTTAAAAAATGAAAGGAGGTGTCCTTATAGGTATTCTGGTGAAGTCGCAATTTGTCAAAGGATTTTGCTATCAGCTGACCAAAAATCAATAAGGAAATGATGGAGGTGCGAAATGAAAAAGTTGTCAATTTTTTTGTGCGCAATTTTGGTAGCTTTATTAGCTTTTAGTACAGCAAATGCTACTCTTTTGAGCCAGAGGTTCGAAGAATCGGGGGTTGGTAACTTCAATCGGATCGAAGCGTTTATGCTGTCAGAAGGCGATGTGTTTTCAGCACCTTTTGATAACTTCAGTAATGCATCATGGTCTGATGATCTGGTAAGGCCAGACTATGTTGTGGCTGCAGGAAGCACAGTAACTAACGTCCAATTTGATATGCACTTTGAGTACATCGGCCCAGACTTTTCGTTCGACTTTCTCTCTTGGGAGGGGACATCGCTAAAAGATTGGGCGACAGCCACCTATAATGGTGGATGGTCCTTTGTAGTGCATGAAGTTGCAAGTTACAATCCAGCGATTCACGACCGCAGCCCAGTTCCCGAACCGGCGACCATGCTGCTACTTGGTTTTGGCCTAGTCGGGTTGGCAGGGTTCGGCAGGAGGAAATTCTTCAAGAAGTGATTTGAACGGTAGTTTTCTTCATGGGCATGGATTGAGCGGATGGATGGAGGGTTGATCCAACTCTAAGCTCTACGGTGGCTAATATAAATCCGCCAATCCTTGCCCATTTCCTTTTTATTAGACAGGATTTCAGAGAAAGCGGTCAGCTCTCAGCGGTCAGCAGTCAGCTTTTTGAATTGTACATTATTCCTGAATTTAGGAATTTGGCCTTGGGATTTTTCCTTGTGCTCTTAGCTCCATGCTCTACGCTCTGTGCTCTGTGCTTCTTTTCCGGAGGTTGTTATGAGCCCTGCCTTCAAGCACTTTCTCAACCCTCTTCACGTGTATTGCCGTCTCCGTGACATTGGATTACCGAAAAGCGCCGCAGGGTTCCTGTGCCGGATCTATGAGCGGAGGATTTTTAATCGGTATATAATGGTGAGAAGTTCATGAATGAAGCAGGGAGCGTGGAGCAGGGAGCAGGGAGCAGGGAGCATGGAGCATGGAGCATGGAGCAGGGAGCAGGGAGCAGGGAGCCTACGGGAGAAGCAAGAAAAGGTCTTGGGTTGATAAATAGTAAGGAGCGAGTGGGAGCGAGGCATTTGCAGAAGTGCTGAGGGGTGGATGCTTGATTGAACCTCCTGTAAATCCTGTCAAATTATTTCTTTGGCTGACCGCTGAATGCTGAACGCTGACCGCTGGTTTAACAATGCGCGATAACTTCATATCCTACAACGTGCGAGACAACGGGGGCCGGCGCACCAACATCGAGCGGCGCCGCTTCTCCTATGCCGAGCACATCCCCGAGCGGAGGACCGGCGAGGACCGCCGCGTGTCCGACGAGCGGCGCACCGGCCAGGACCGACGATGCGGCGACGAGCGCCGCAGCGGCATGGAGCGAAGGTCCGGGCTTCCCAGGGGTATGGCCTGGAAAGACAGAAGGGCTAGAACGGAACGCCGCACCGGCGACGACCGCCGCGCCACCCTGGCCGCATAACAAATCCAAGAGACTCACCGCAGCCGCCTACGCGAGCAAGCTTCGGCGGGCCAAGGAGAACGCATCCGCCTTCGCCGCGCTGCGGCGGGACCCGAAGATCGCAAAGAATTTCTTTTGACAGGATCAACCCGCCGTCGCAGCGCTATGGCGGGGCAGGCAGGATCGACAAGAAAGACACTTTCTGCCTTTCCGGACGAAAGACAGAAGGGAAACAACCTTCCACACTAAAGTAGAGAAAGACCTTCTGCAGGCGGCGCAAGTTCTTTCGGTGCTCACCCAAGAAAGAGCAGGCTCTGGCGGTGCAATAATCTGTGTTAATCGGCGGAATCTGTGGATATATGGTTGCAGTTCCCCGTGATCTCCGTGGCCTCTGCGAGAGACAATCATTTTTCAACTTTTCTGATCTTCTTTGTCGGTTCGTTCCGGACCGGGGGCCGGAAACTGAGAAAAAATCTGGTTAATCCTGTCTAATGGTTTTTCTGCTCTTTGCTCCCTCATGAACTCAATAACTCAGTACCTGAGCTTTCAGCTCTCAGCGATCAGCGGTCAGCAGAAACTGGGTTCTTCGGCCGGAAAAAGCCCCGCAGGGGCGTTGTATGAAATCTGACGGAGGCAGATTTCATGGACTCAATAACTCACGAATTGTTTTTGCTTCCTTGTAATGAATATGTATTTCCTTACCAAAAAATGGCAAAACTTTACTCACTTTTTGTAACTTAAAGTTCCCACTTTCAGCGGTCAGCGGTCAGCGGTCAGCGGTCAGCGAACCTAAGATGCTGAAATCGCATATCAAAAATCAAAAATCAAAAATTTCTTTGTCTTGGCACCCTGCTTGCAGATATAAAGCAAAAGTTAGAGTTAGAGTGGCTGCCTTAAGGGATCGAGTTTCCTTCCCTCCTACAGCCGGAACAGCAGAAACCATTTACGTTCCAAACCCTTTTGCGAAATAAAGTAACATCATTTCAGGATGTTAGATTGAGAATGGGCATGTAACCCAAAGGGGCGGAGCCTGCACGTCATCCGCTTTTCTTGTTTGCAGCCCAAAAACCTGGCTCCAACTTTCATTCAAACTTAGAGCAAAAGACCGTCTCTCACAGAGCCCACGGAGTTCAAGGAAGAGGACACAGATTGCCGCAGACCCACACAGACGAGCGCAGACGTGCTCAAGATCTCGAGGAGAGCCGGAATTCAAGAAACCAGGTCAACTTGGTTTCTCGCATCCACGGCTCCCTTCTTAGCCTGCTGCCGTGTCAGCAGGCTGCCTCCTTGGTGGGCATCTTGAGCGAAGATACGATACTGGTGCGTCGCCCCCATCCGTCGGCTTCGCCCCCGGATCCGCGCTTCGCTCTGATTTCAAACTTGTATGTGCCGGAACAATGAAATGTTGGAATCATGGAATGCTGGGAATAGCTCTGGAGCTTGGAATCTCAGGCAACGCCTGAGTCCAAATGCGAAGCCTTGGGACAATGGCAAGGCGGCCGGGGAGAAGAGACGAGCCCTGATGGAAAATCGAAGGGATTGTCGGCTTCTCCAGGACGAGTTGACATGTTGATTCCAAACAACGGCTTTCTCCGTGGTCTCCGTGAACTCTGTGAGAGATAAGAGGTTGGATTCTGTTTATCCTGTAAATCCTGTCAAAGTGAATTCTCTGCGCTCTCTGAATATGCGCAAAGCAGGCTTCTTTTTTGACTCAAAAGAGCCCGCGGAGCAGGGCTCCTGTGCAAAGCACAGAAGACAAGGAGGAAGAAGATTGAAAAGCGAGTTCACTTGGTTTTCGGCTTCAGCCTCCGTGTCGAGTTTGAGCCAGCACCGTTTTTCTCTGCGCTTCTCTGTGTCTCTAGCGAGCGTAGTGAGCGGGTGGTGAAAAAATCTGTGGCTATTTGTGTGAATCCGTGTCCCGTTTGTTTTTGCTCCCTGCTCCCCGCTCCGCGCTCCCTGCTTAAATGAAGACGTTGACCATCCATGAAGTGAGCAAGCGTTCCGGCGTGTCCAGCCACACCCTGCGCTTCTGGGAAAAGGAGCTGGAGGGCGTCATCGTGCCCGAGCGCACCAAGGGCGGCCAGCGCCGCTACACCCTGGAGCACCTCGTCGTGATCGAGGAGATCAAGGGCCTCAAAGGCAAGGGCATGAGCCTCACCGACATCAGGCGCGAGCTGAACCACCGCTTCAATTCCGACGAGGAGCACTACAACCACCAGCGGGCCGACGTGCTGGCCAACAAGATCGCCGAAATCGTCCGCACCGCCATCTTCAATTTCCTGAACGGCAAAACAGCAAAGGAATAATGCAAGAAGAATACAGCAGACAGAAGTGGCCTCGCGAAGAACAAAGGGCATTTTTCAGACAGGATCATAGATCCTGTCTAATAGTATTTTCGTATCTTTGAAAGGAGTTGCTGATGAACATCCCTTTTCTGGATTTGAAAGTGCAGTTCCGGGAAATCGAGCATGAAGTGCTTCCCATGGTCAAGGAGGCCATGGAGAATGCAGCCTTCATCGGCGGCCCCCAGGTGTCCGGCTTCGAGACCGAATTCGCGACCTTTTGCGACAGCAGGCACTGCGCAGGGGTCAACTCGGGCACGGACGCCCTCAGGTTCGCTTTGATGGCGGCCGGCGTCGGGCCGGGCGATGAGGTCATCACGGTTCCCCACACCTTCATCGCCACCACCGAGGCGATTTCCCAGGTGGGCGCCAAACCCGTGTTCGTGGACATCGATCCCAAGACTTACAACATGGATCCCAACAAGCTCGAAAACTACTTGCGCAAGCGCCTTGACGGTCCTTCCACCAGTAACCATGATCCAGGATCCAGGATCCAGACACAGCCGAAGGCCGTTATCCCTGTCCACCTCTATGGCCAGCCTGCCGACATGGATCCGATCCTGGAAATTGCAAAAAAGAACAACCTGGTCGTGATCGAGGACGCGTGCCAGGCCCACGGGGCGCTTTACAAAGGCAAAAAAGCAGGGTCCATGGGTCTTGTGGGCTGCTTCAGCTTCTATCCGGGAAAGAACCTCGGCGCTTACGGCGAAGGTGGCGCGGTCGTCACGGAGAGTGAAGACATGGCCAACAAGATCCGCATGATCCGGGATCACGGCCAGGCCAAGAAATACTACCATGACCTGGAAGGCTACAACGGCCGCCTCGATGCGATCCAGGCGGGTGTGCTGAGGATAAAGCTCAAAAGACTGGATTCGTGGAATGCAGCGAGAAGGCAGAATGCCGCGTACTACGATGACCTGCTCTCGAAGATTCCCGGGGTGACCATCCCCTTTCAGGCAGACTATGCCAAATCCGTCTATCATCTCTACGTGATCCTCGCTGACGATCGCGAAGGTCTCCAGAGGCACCTGAGTGACAAGGGGATAGGCACAGGACTTCACTATCCTGTCCCGCTTCATCTCCAGAAAGCTTATGCGGCCCAGGGCTACAAACAAGGCGACTTTCCGGTGACGGAAAGCGTCGCAAAGCGCTTGCTGTCATTGCCCATGTTCCCGGAACTCACCAAAGCCCAAATCGAGTACGTCGCCGACTGCATCGCCCAATATATGCAACGCTAATATTGTGAAATCCGAAATTAGAAGCACGAAATCCGAAACAAGCACGAATGACCAAAACGGCAAATCAGAAACGGGACAAGGACAATATTCGAAATTCAAAGCACGAAACGCGAAAGAAAGTCAAATGACAAAAAAAGAAAACTCGGGACCATCAGGGGCGGAAAGGAATCGGAAAGCCGACACTACTCAAAAGGACCGGAAGGATAATTCTAAAATCTATGACCTCGAGGAAAGGACATTCGAATTTGCCAAAAGGTGTCGGGCTTTTGTCAAGAAACTGCCTAAGACAATAGCAAACATTGAGGACAGCAGGCAGTTAATCAAAGCATCAGGTTCTGTTGGAGCGAACTACATAGAGGCAAATGAGGCTCTCAGCAGAAAGGATTTCGCAATGAGAATCAAGATCTCAAGGAAAGAGTCTAAGGAGAGCCGCTTCTGGCTGAGATTATTGGACACAGGTGATTCCGAGGATCTTGTACTGGAGCAGGGAGAGTTAATAACGGAAGCCACGGACTAATGAACATATTTGGAGCCATACTTCGGAAGAGCTAACTAATCAAAAGAGAAATATAAATTGGAAATCCGTACAAAACAAAGCGAGAACAAACTTGAAATCTGGAGTTTGGATTTTCGTAACGCTTTCTCTGCAGAAGTTTAAACATTAGAGTTTTGAATTTTGGATTTGTTTCGGATTTCGTGCTTCGAGTTTCGGATTTGTCAAGCTCTTTCCCGCAGAGAGCTTGATGTTGAAAGGAGGCCATCATGAAGATAGGACTCATCGGTTACGGTTACTGGGGGCCGAACCTGGCCCGGAATTTCAATGCCAACCCGGACCTGGAGCTTGCCTACATCTGCGATTTTTCGCAGGACCGGCTCAAGGCGGCTTCAGCCCTGTACAAGCAGACAAAGCTCGTCAATGACCCGGAGGAGCTCTTCAAGGACAAGTCTCTGGACGCGATCGGAATTGCGACCCCTGTTTCCACCCACTTCGAGCTCGCAAAGAAAGCCCTGGAGAATGGGAAGGACGTGTGGCTGGAAAAGCCCATGACGGAAAAGGTGGAGCAGGGAGAGGAACTGATCGAGCTGGCGGAGAAGGGGAAGAAAATCCTTCACGTGGACCACACCTTTGTTTACACCGGCGCGGTCCGGAAGATCAAGGAACTCGTGGCTAAAGGCGACCTTGGTGAACTGATCTATTACGACTCCACCCGGGTCAACCTCGGCCTTTTCCAGCAGGATGTGGACGTGATCTGGGACCTCGCTCCCCATGACATCTCTATCATGGATTACCTTATGCCCTTCAAAAAGGTCGCCGTTTCAGCGACGGGGTCAAAGTTCTACGGCAACGGGATTGTTCCCAAGGCCCTGCTCACCGTGTACATGGAGAACAATATCGTAGGCCACATCAACGTGAGCTGGGTCTCTCCGGTCAAGATCCGGCAGACCCTGATCGGCGGCACCCAGAAGATGATCCTGTATGATGACAATCAGCCGAGCGAGAAGATCAAGGTCTATGACAAGGGCGTCGACCTTTTTGAAACCAAGGAAGCTTTGTATCACCTCAAGGTGCAGTACCGGGTCGGTGACATGTGGTGCCCGAAGATTTCGGACCATGAAGCCCTCGGCTTCGAAACCAGGCATTTCGTGGAATGCCTCAAGACCAGGCAAACGCCGCTGACGGACGGCGTCGCCGGCCTTGAAGTGGTCAAGATTCTCGTGGCATCGCAGAAGTCACTCCATTCCAGAGGAACACCAGTTGAACTATAGGGGCTAGGAAGCTAGGATGCTATAAAGCTAGGAAGCACAAACGAAAGGCTATAAAGCTTGAAGGCTGGAATGCCAGAAAGCTAGGAAGAGCCCCCAAAGAGCTGGGAAGCTATAAAGGTAGGAAGCCGGAACCTGGGGCGTCAAGTAAGTGAAGCATTCCAGCATCCTAGCCTTCAGGCATCCTAGCTCTTTGGTGTTGCCTCCGGGCTTTCCAGCTTCCTAGCCTCCTGGCCAGCCTTTTAATGGAGGTTTAAAGGATGACAGAAGAGCGATGGGAAAAACTCGACGTGTGGCGGCAAGCCGACGAAATGGCTTACCAGGTCTACATGAAGACAAGAGACTTTCCAAAAGAGGAAATATACGGCATTACCTCCCAATTGAGAAGGGCTGCGCTTTCTGTTCCCACGAACATTGTCGAGGGATACTCTAGAAAGGGAGATCGCGAATTAGGGCGGTTTTTGAATGTGAGTTTAGGCTCTCTCGCTGAATCAAAGTATCTTATCTATTTTTCACATCGTTTGTCCTATCTGAATGACGACGACTACGCTGCGTTGAAGAATGGTTATGACAAATTGGGCAAGAGCCTCTGGAAATTCTACGAGACCGTGACCCTTGGGGCTTCCTAGCTTCCTGGCTTCCTAGCATCCTGGCTCTCTTGCTCTTTGTAATTTTGCTTTCCAGCTTTCTAGCATCCTAGCTTCCCAGCCTTAATGAAAGGTTTGCCAATGGAAATGGCCACGAAAAAAATTGCTCCGAGTGTCGTCTTGGGCAAAGACGTTAAGCTTGCTGATTTCATCAACCTCTACGGCTGCACTATCGGCGATGAAACCAAGATCGGCCCCTTTGTCGAGATCCAGAAAAACGCTTTCATCGGCAAGAACTGCAAGATCCAGAGCCACTCCTTCATTTGCGAAGGCGTGACCGTCGAGGACGAGGCCTTCGTGGGCCATGGGGTCATGTTCATCAACGACAAATACCCGAGATCTACGACCGGATCGGGGGGCCTCCAGACAGAGGAGGACTGGAAGGTCGTGCCTACGCTGATCAAACGGCGTGCCTCGATCGGTTCCAACGCCACCATCCTCTGCGGTGTGACAGTCGGCGAAGGGGCGATCGTGGGCGCCGGGAGCGTCGTGACCGAAGACGTGCCGCCTGAAACCATTGTCGCCGGCAATCCAGCGCGGGTTATCCGGAAGATCAGCTAGCGTTCAGCGCAGAGAAGAGAAGGTCAGAAAATCAGAAGGTAAGAAGATCAGAAGATAGAACGAAAATGAGCGCTGGCAAATTCTAAACTTCTGATTTTCTCATGTTCTAACCTTCTAAGATGGATCTTCTCATCCTCTAACCTTCTGAGAGTGACCGCAATCTTGTCCACCGTAGCTCGCTAAAGCGAAGGTGGAAGCTTCAGCGACGACGATCGGCGGAGGCGGGTAGATCCTGTCTAATGGTTTTTTGCTCCACCATGCTATATAGCACCCAGAACCAAGCACCCTGAACCCCATGGACTCAACGAACTCTCTTCCTATGAACTATCAACTTTCTTGCTATGACCTATCAGCGATGAGCTTTGGTTCAAAATGGGGGCTTGCAAATGGAACCAATTAGTATTATTATTCTGGTAGCCAAAAATGATCATACCAAGAAAGGTGATAATCAATGACTACCCAAAAGGTTGCCATTTCCATGCCTGAAGACCTCATTAAGGACATAGACTTGATAAGTAGAAACAAGGGAATATCCAGAAGCCGATACATTGCATCCGCCCTCTGTGCCAAAGTGGCCGATGAGAAAAGGGAGTTCTTGAAACAGGCTTATGACAGGGTCTTTTCAGATGAGAAAATGCAAAAAGAACAGAGGGATACTGCCGAATGGTTTGAGGGTGCCGGCAGCGGAGAGGGGCAGGAGTGGTAGTCCGTCGCGGCGACATCTACTGGGTTGATTTTTCGCCCGGCAAGGGGTCTGAACCGACAGGGCGGCGGCCCGGCTTGGTTGTTCAGTGCGACGCTCTCAACGAGAGCAGGCTGAACACGGTCGTCATGCTCGCCATTACATCCAATCTGAAGTTCAGCGAGTTGCCCGGAAACGTGCTGGTAGCAAAGGGCGAGGCGAACATGCCGAAAAGATGCGTCATCAATGCAACCCAGCTCAAGTCAGTCGACAAGAGCAGCCTTGTTGAAAAAATCGGCAGCCTTTCGAGTGAAAAGATGGCACAAGTCGTTGCGGGTTTGAAGCTTGTGATGGACATCCCGTAGCTGAGAAGATCAGAAGAGCAGAAGGTTAGAAAATCAGAAGATGAGGGTCGATGACATAATGAAACCTACCATACGGCACTTTAGAGACCTGGAAGTGTATCGTCGGGCATTTGCCGCTGCCATGAAGATTTATGAGCTGACAAAGACCTATCCGCCTGAAGAGAAGTTCGCCCTTGTAGATCAGATCCGTCGGGCTTCGCGTTCCGTTTGCTCTAACCTGGCCGAGGCTTGGAGAAAGAGGCGTTATCCGGCTGTTTTCAAGAATAAGGTCACCGATTCGATGCAAGAGGCTTCTGAAACTCAATGCTGGCTGGAGTTCAGCTTAGCTTGTGGGTATATTGAACAAGGCACTTTCAATGAGCTGGATGATGAGTATGAGCAGATCATAGCTATGCTCAACTCAATGGAAATGAATGCTGAAAAATTCTGCTTCTGACTTTCTAACCTTCTGATCGTCTGATCTTCTTACTTTCTTACTGTGGGTATTTTGCTTCTGACTTTCTGATCTTCTAACCTTCTGACCTTCTGATCCTCTAACCTTCTAATATTTATGCCTCTTCAAATAGTTAATCCTCTTGAAATTGACAACTGGGACGACCTGGTCCTCGCAACAGGCAAGGCTTCCTTCTTTCACTCTTCCGGCTGGGCCATCGTGGCAGGAAACCCTGTGTGTCTGATGATGACAAAATCGTGAGGTAGCATTTGTTTTGTACCACTCGTTGGTGCTAATCATTGTTAAGAGAAGGAGATCGATAAAAGACTATGGGAGAGACGATACGAGAAACGATGCGCAATTTTATCATTGAAAATTTTCTATTTGGTGATCCAGGGGACTTTTCTGATTCAGACTCCCTTCTCGAGAAAGGAATCATTGATTCGACTGGAGTTCTGGAGCTTGTAGCCTTCTTAGAGAAGACTCATGGAATCAAGGTCGCGGATGAAGAACTCATCCCTGAGAACCTCGATTCCATCGCGAACGTCGTGGCCTACCTGGCAAAAAAGAAAGGTTAGACCCGCCGTCGCTTTGTCAAGCTATGGCGGGACAAGATGGCGAGGCAAGCAGGATCAACAGGATTTTCTTGATGCCGTTTTACTCGAATGACGCGTTACTGGATGTCGATTCTTCTGGAAGGCCTCTCCCCGTTCCTCTAATTATGTAGAGGCCCTGTATCACAGTCCGCTTAAGAAGCCCACGGAGGGGGCTGCCTTCTGGCGCAGCAGCAGGCGGAGAAGGGAGGCTTGAATGAGATGAAAACAAGTACGCTTGGTTTCTCGCATTCTGCCTCACTTCGGAGGAAGAAGCGAACAGCATGTTTTCTCTGAGTACTCTGTGCCTCTGTGGTGCGGCTGTATTGCGGTCCGGTAATTCCTGTAAGTACTGTCTATCCTGTCTGAGTTAAAGAATATGTTTTCGAAAACAGTCCTGAATATTGATGCTGCTGCGGAAGCCACCCGGATCTCCGGTTTCATCCGGGAGATGGTCTTCAAGAACTTCAAGCGCAAGGGCGCGGTCATCGGCCTGAGCGGCGGGATTGACTCGGCGGTCGTGGCCGAGCTTTGTGTTCGTGGGCTCGGAAAAGAGAGGGTGCTGGGCTTGTTTCTCCCTGAGAAGGAATCAAACCCCATCAGCCTCCAATACGCACAAAAGCATGCGGTCAAGATGGGCATCGAGGCGGTCAAGGTGGACATCACGGAATATCTGGAAGTCCTGAAAGTGTATGAGAGGCGAAATTCCGTAATCAAATCCATGTTTCCTGAATTCGACGGTTGCTGGAGGTTTCACATCACTCTGCCCCAGGACCTTCTCGAAAAGGATCGCCTCAACTATCATTCGATTGTGGCTGAAGACAAGAACGGGGTGAGGCAGCAGAAGCGCATCTCCGGTTCGGACTGGTTGGCCGTCTCTGCCTGCCAGAACATGAAGCAGAGAATCCGGATGATGCAGATGTACTACCACGCCGAGAAGAACAACTACATCGTTGCGGGCACGACAAACACCCCTGAGCTCATGCAGGGGTTTTATGTGAAGTATGGCGATGGCGGCGTGGACATTGAGCCCATAGCCCATCTTTACAAAGCCCAGGTTTATGAACTTGCAAGGCACCTGGGCGTGATCCAGGAAATCATTGACCGTTCCCCCAGTCCTGACACCTACAGCCTTCCGGTCACGGACAAGGAATTCTATTTCTGCATAGACTACGGGATCCTGGACCTGCTGCTCTATGCCTATACGAACAAGGTGCCGGTTGAAGAGGTGTCGCGGGAGACGGGGTTGAGGCCGGAGCAGATCCAAAGAGCGTTCAGGGACTTCGAGGCAAAGGAGCGCGCCTCCTGGCACCTACGCCAACTCCCCCCGAGTCTACTGCAAAATTAGACAGGATAAACAGGATGTCACCACAGAGGCACAAAGCACACAGAGAAATCTTCTGGACACGGATAAACGCAGATGAACGCGGATTCGCTCAATGACGGCTTGGAGTTCATGTATCCTTGAAACAATCAAGCTTGTTCCACCGCTCCGTGAACCCCAAGCCTGCCAATGCTTCGCATCGGCTGCCCCCTTCAGAGGCATTTGAGCGAATCAGAAACCAACCATTTTCAATAGGTGAGCAGAGATTATTGGCAAAATCCGGTTAATCAGGTTTCTCATACGGAAGCAATTTTCGGTGTGCGATACAATTGGACGAGAGACAAGCACTCGGAGATCTTGAAGTCACGGGCGAAGCACGGGCCGTAAGGCGGCGCCTTGAGACAATGGCAACACGGACCAAGAGAAGGGACGAGGGTGCTTGTCCGCTTGTCTGGGACGTGTTGGCATGTCGATTTCAAGCAATGCCTTTCTCAGTTATCCCTGTGGGCTCCGTGAGAGAGACGAAGTTGGATTCTGTTTATCCTGCTTGTCGAAGCGTAGCGTAGATCCCGGAACCGGGGCCCCGGCATAGCTCACTGAGCGAAGGCGGGTAAATCCTGTCTAATTTAAATTTTTCCATTATTCCATCATTCCGGTTTTCCGTTCTTTCATTCTGTCTTCTTCTTTCAACTTTAGGCATTTTAGGCACTTCTTATGTGTGGCATTGTTGGCATCTTGAATCTTGAAAATCAGAGTCCTATTTCCGAGGACTTGCTCACCCGGATGATCGGGATCATCCGCCATCGCGGCCCTGACGAGACCGGGATTTATGTGAATTCCCGTGTAGGGCTCGGCCATGCCCGCCTCAGTATCATCGGGCTCAAGGGCGGCGGCCAGCCCATCTCCAACGAGGACGGGACCCTCTGGATCGTCTACAACGGCGAAGTCTTCAATTATGTGGAGCTGAAAGAGGAGTTGATCAGGAAAGGGCATAGGTTTTCAACCCAGACCGACACAGAGGTCATTGTCCACCTTTACGAAGAACTCGGGCCCAAATGCCTTGAAAAGATGAACGGCCAGTTTGCCCTGGCCATATGGGACACCCGCAAGAAGGAGCTTTTCCTGGCAAGGGACAGGGTGGGTATCAGGCCTCTCTTCTATGCCAGGACAAACGGCAGGTTCACCTTTGCTTCGGAGATCAAGGCGATCTTCATGGAGCCCGGGATCAAGAGGGAGATCGATCCGGAATCCCTTTACCAGGTCTTCACTTTCTGGACTACCCTCACACCAAGGACGATTTTCAAAGGCATTTATGAGCTGCCGCCCGGCTGCTTCATGACCGTGAAAGAGGGGGAGTTCACGCAGAAGGCATTCTGGACCTTGCCTGTATATCCCCCTGAAGATCGGTGGCAAGGTTCTCTTGAACAGGCCAGGGACGAGTTGAAGGCCCTTTTGGTCGATGCCACACGGCTGCGGCTCAGGGCTGATGTTCCGGTGGGCGCCTACATGAGCGGCGGCCTGGACTCCTCTTTGATCACCGCGATCATCTCCAAGAACTTCAACAATCGCCTGAGAACCTTTTCCATGAGCTTCCAGGAAAAAGACTTTGACGAGAGCGAATACCAGGAGGAAATGCAGAAGGCCCTCGGAACCGAACACCGCCAGATCCTGATCAACAATGACCTGATCCGCGAGAGTTTCCCGGATGTGGTCTGGCACTGTGAAATCCCCCTGCTCCGCACAGCCCCTGTGCCCCTCTATCTGCTTTCGGGTTTGGTGAGGGAGAACCAGTTCAAGGTGGTTCTCACCGGGGAAGGGTCTGACGAGATTTTCGGGGGCTACAACATTTACAGGGAGGCCAAGGTGCGGCACTTTTGGGGTCAAAAGCCTGAATCCAAGATTCGACCCTTGCTGCTCCGGGGACTCTATCCCTATATTTTCAAGGGCGCAGCACGAGGAAGTTCTTTTCTTGAGAGGTTTTTCTCTGTCACCCCTGAAGACCTGCATGACCCCTTTTTCTCCCACAAAATCCGTTGGGAAAACAGCCGGAAAAACGTGACGTTTTTCTCCGGGGATCTGCTTGCAGGGTTTAATGGATACAATCCCACGGCCGTGCTTGCCGGCAGGCTGCCCTCTCAATTCATGACGTGGGATACCCTGTCCAAGGCTCAATACCTGGAGATGAACGTTTTTCTGAGCAATTATCTTCTCTCTTCCCAGGGGGACAGGGTGGCCATGGCCCATTCCCTGGAGATCCGTCTGCCTTTCCTGGACTACAGGGTCATAGACTTCGCTTTTAGGCTACCGGCGAGATGGAAAATCAAGGGTCTCAAGGAAAAATACATCCTGAAGGAGACTTCGGAAGGCTTGGTCACGGACAGGGTCAAGGCGAGACCCAAGCAGCCTTACAGGGCGCCCATTCGGGAGGTGTTTTTCGGCGGTAAGGACAGGGACTATGTGGATCACTTCCTTTCAGAAGAGAGCGTGAAAAGAGCAGGGTACTTTGACCCCAAGAAGGTGGGGCTACTGATCAGCAAATACAAGAAGGCCGATGCCTCGTTCTCGAACGAGTTTCAGAACATGGCGCTGGTGGGGATCTTGTCTACACAAATCCTGCACGACCGGTTCATAGTAAACTTCCCCGGCCGTGACATCCCCGCCGTGGTGCCCGACAAAGTCATAAGAATTAGACAGGATTAACATGATCAAAAGGATAAACAAGATTTCACCACAGAGACACAGAGTGAGCAGAGAAATCCTCTGGACACAGATAAACACGGATGGCCGCGGATTCGCTCAAGGATGCTGTGGCGGGCTACGAAATGTCTTGTACAAGCCCTTCGATTTTATTCTGGGCCATGAGTAACGTCGAACGGCATGGCTTGTCCATCCATTTCTTGCCCTCCACACCCTGCCACCGCTCACGCGTTGTCAGCCTCGCTCCGCGAAGTCCTTGAGCGAAGGCTCCATCACATCTCAAGCGATCTCAAGCCCCGTAACGGCTATGATCTCCGAAAGATGCACTCTTTTCATCCTCAAAACAGTGCAGCGAAGCGGGACAAGTGCGCTAGCGTGCGGCGGAGGAAGATGAAGCCTCAAAAGGAAGCTCGCTTTGTTTTGAGGCTTGAGCTTCCTGTGCTGGTTTTGAGCGCGGTTCTTTTCTCTGTGACCTCTGAGCCTCTGTGGTGAATTATATTTAAGAAAATCTCGTAAATCCTGTAAATCCTGTCTAAACTGAGGTTTTATGCTGGTAAATAACTTCCTAGAAAACTCAGCGGCGCGGTTGCCGAACAAGGTCGCCCTCGTCTGCGACGCCAGGCGCCTCACTTATTCTGAAATCAATCATCAGGCCGATCGGCTTGCGTCCGCCCTGGCCAACCTCGGCATCAAGCGCCAGGACCGGGTCGTCATCTTCATGGACAACTCGGCCGAGTCCGTAATCTCCCTATTCGGGATCCTTAAGGCCGGTGCCATCTTCATCATGGTCAATGCCACCATGAAGGCCAAGAAGCTCAACTATATCCTGCGCGATTCCGGCGCCCGGGCCTTGATCACCCATTCCAACAAAGCTCGTGTTGTCCACGAGGCCCTGGAGGGCCCTTCGGATCTCCAGCATGTCATGTGGGTAAACGGCGTTGCCTCAGTAGCGGGTTCCTCGTCTGTTTCTATGCACTTGTGGGATGACCTTCTATCAGCGGTAAGCGATCAGCGATCAGCGGTCAGCGGTAAGCTTTACGGATCCAGCATCCAGCATCCAGCATCCAGTGACCAGTCCCCTGGTTCTCCGCACTTAGCTCCATGCTCCATGCTCTCTGTCGCAGATCCTGAGCGTAGTCGAAGGGCTCCATGCTGTCCTTCCATTGACATCGATTTGGCCACCATCATTTATACCTCCGGCTCCACGGGCGAGCCCAAGGGGGTCATGTCCGCCCACTACAACATGGTGGCGGCTGCCAGGAGCATCACCCAGTACATCGGCAATGTGGAAGACGACATCATCATGGTCGTGCTTCCCCTTTCCTTCGACTATGGCCTTTACCAGGTGCTCATGGCGTTTCTGTTCGGCGGTACGGTCGTCTTGGAAAAAACCTTCCTCTATCCTTACAAGATCCTGGAGAAGGTAGTCGAAGAGAAGGTCACAGGATTTCCTTTGGTGCCTACCATGGCCGCCCTACTGCTCCAGATGGAGGATCTGTCGAAGTTTGATTTCAGCCATCTCAGGTACATGAGCAACACGGCGGCGGCTCTGCCCGTAGCCTATATTCGTAAGCTTCAGTCCCTCTTCCCGCATGTAAAGATTTTCTCCATGTATGGCCTCACCGAGTGCAAGCGGGTCTCCTACCTGCCGCCTGACCAGTTGGACAAGCGGCCTGACTCCGTGGGAATACCCATCCCCAACGAGGAAGTCTTTGTGGTGGACGAAAGCGGCAATGAGGTTCCGCCGGGCCAGGTGGGCGAGCTGGTTATCAGAGGATCCAATGTCATGCAGGGGTACTGGAATGCGCCGGAAGAGACGGCGAAAAGGTATCGGCCGGGCCGTTACCGGGGAGAGATGCTGCTTTATTCGGGGGATCTTTTCAGAAGAGACGCTGAGGGTTACCTCTACTTCGTGGCTCGCAAGGATGACATGATCAAGACAAAGGGAGAGAGGGTAAGCCCTAAAGAAATCGAAAATGCGCTTTGCGAGTTGGAAGGGGTTGCGGAAGCGGCGGTGATCGGCGTGCCGGACGATATTTTCGGACAGGCGATCAAGGCTTTTGTCGTGCAGAAGAAGGGGGCCGGGCTGACCGAGCAAGATGTTCTTAGACACTGTGCAAAAACTCTTGAACCTTTTATGGTGCCGAAGATTGTCGAGTTCATGGATTCGTTCCCCAAATCCCCGAGCGGCAAAATCGACAAGAAACAGCTCAAATGATGAAATTAGATCTAATTTTGCGTTTTTCATTTTCAGCTCTTTTGCTCTGAGGTCTCCTCCTATGAGCTTTCTTTCAATAACCTTAAAAACCTAACAACGTGCCCTAAGCATGGTCGAAAGAGGAAATCATGAAAATCTGTAAGAACTGCACGCTGCCTTCTGCGGTGCCGTCGGCGAAAATCGATGAATCGGGTCTGTGTGTGTACTGCCGCCAATTCAAGGGCCGGGAAGATCTGCAAAGGCAAAGAAGGGAGTATAAGCACAAATTTGAAAACCTCGTGGAGGAGCAGAAAAAGCGAAGTCAGGGAGGTCCCTACGACGTGCTCGCCGCATACAGCGGCGGCAAGGACAGCAGCTTCACCCTGGATCTGCTCAAGAACCGCTATGGGCTGAGGGTATTGGCTCTTACCTTTGACCACGGCTTTGTTTCCCCCTATGCGTTCGAGAACATCCGGAAGGTGGTTGAGGTGCTCGGCATCGATCATATCACCTTCAAACCGGACTTCAACACCATCAAGAAGGCCTTCAGGTTTTCCATAAAAAACGAATACCATCCTCCAAAGGCCCTTGAACGGGCGAGCTCCATATGCAACACGTGCATGGGCCTGGTGAAGTTCGTGACGCTTCGCGCAGCCATGGAGAAGAAGATCCCCCTGGTGGCATACGGCTGGTCCCCGGGGCAGGCGCCCATCCAGTCGGCAATCCTCAAGAACCATCCTTCCTTTGTGCGAAAAGCTCAGGAGTTGTTTCTCAAACCTTTGGAGGCCGCCATAGGATCAAGCATTCATGCTTATTTCATCGAGGAGTGGTCGTCTTCCGAAGGGGATTATCCTTACAATATCAACCCGTTGGCTTTCCTGCACTACGATGAAGAAACGATTTATTCAAGGATTCGGCAACTCGGGTGGGAGTCGCCAAAGGACACGGATCCCAATTCAACGAACTGCCTTGTGAATGCCTTTGCCAACCAGGTTCACGAGGAAAAGCACAAGTACAACCCCTATGCCATGGAAATGGCTGAGTTGGTGAGAGAAGGCATTTTGTCGGCTGATGAAGTCCTGAGACGGACCAGGCAAAAGGCCGATCCTCTCATCATCGAAAGAGTGAAGGAAAGGCTCGGGGTGGATGGAGACTGAAGGCCGCCTAGACCGGCAAGAAAGATGGAGCCGCCTTGCGCCTGTCATAGAGACGGCCCTGGTCGTTCTCCTCTTCGTGTGGTCATTCTACGAGGGGATCAGGCTGATCGTCCAAAGCTGGTTCACCTACCAGGCCTCTCACGGATTCCTGATCCTGGCGGTAAGCCTGGTCATGGTGTGGAAAAAACTTCCTGATCTGAAGGTCGCGCCGATTCGTCCGGATGTCTTTTGGGGCGGCCTGTTGACGCTCTTCGCCTGCCTGGTGCTTGTCGCAGGCAAACTGAGCCTCACAGGAGCCGTTGAGAAAAATGCGGTGATCCTCGGCTTGTTGGGCATGACACTCCTTTTGGGAGGCGGCAAGTTTTTCAGAATCCTTTTGATTCCGATCGGTTATCTTATTTTCGCGATTTCGACCTTTGATGTTCTTCTCTCCAGCCAGGCCATCTATTTCCAGCTCGGCACGGCATCCATCGCAACGCAGATTTTAAAGCTTGCTGGGATCCCGGTCTTCAGGAATGGCCAGATCCTGATGCTTCCCCACATCACGCTTGACGTGGCAACGGCGTGCAGCGGAATCAACCACATCCTTGCCCTATGCGCAGTCGCGTTTCCAATGGCTGTGGCCACCCAGAAGCATCGTCTGGGCAAGATCATTCTTGTAATCGAGGCGTTCCTGGTCGGCATTCTTGCGAACGGGATCAGGGTGGCGGCAATCGGCGTGTGGACCTATCTCATCAACTCGTCATCCGTTCACGGGCCCATGGACGTGTTCCTTGTCTCTTTCACGTTCGGCTTTGGATTGATTCTGCTCTTTATCCTGGCGGCGCTTCAGGGCAGGATCTCATGGAAAAGCCTGGGAGTTCGTCCGACAGAAGCGGCAACAGAGGGAAAAAGGCTGGTGAGGGGCAGGCTGCATTGGGCCGCTGCAACCGTCGGCTTCCTATTTGTCGTTACGGGAAGCTACATGCTCCTGCATCAGGTCAAGCCTGTGCGCCTCGATTTCCCCTTTGAAGAGGTCCCGCGGGTGATGGGAGACTGGGCAGTCCGCGTGCCTTACCAGGGCAGTGTCAAGACCGACAGGATCTTGCCGGATGCTGAAGTAAGAAGAACCTATTCCAGCTCCGGACAAAACAGAGTCCATGTCTATGCCGGCTATTTTGCCAGCCAGGCCGGGGACAGGAAGATATTCATGTCCGAATACGCTCGCCTGATGGCCAAAGGCACGGAGAGAAAGTCCGCAACCCTGAATCCGTCGCTCAGCCTGGGCCATACAAAGGATGAGAAGAGGGAAATCTTCTTTGGCTACGTTATCGATGGAAAGACTATTCCGAATGCCTTCATGGCCAAACTGGCAGTGATGAAGAACGCCTTCCTCTATAGGAGAAACAATGCCGGGGTCCTCATCATCGAGACGGACCCGGGGCTGTCCCTTCAGGGTGCGAACCGAAGCAAGGAGGAAAAATTCATCACGGAACTTGTCCCCCTCATTATGTCGGAATTCGAAAACGGTCAGGGCACTCCAGCCTCCTCTGTCCCAATGTCTTGATCCGCCGCCTGAGGCAAAATCATATGATCAGCTCAAGAATGCCGCTCAACCTCGAAGCCGATTTTTGTGGTAGAGAGTGCGCTGTGGCTTTCAGTTATCAACTATTATTGATAGGAGGTGGATTGTAACCATGCAATCCGCGCAAGCAGAGCACCGCAAAACTGTTTGGATAGATCTAGACAACTCTCCCCATATTCCTTTTTTCAGACCAATAATCGGCCGATTTGACGAACAAGGTTACTCGGTTCAATTAACTGCGCGGGATTGCTTCCAGGTGTGCGGATTGGCAGACTTGTACAGGCTGAGATACAAAAAGGTCGGAAAGCATTATGGGAAGAACAAGATAATGAAGATAGTTGGAAATTTGTACCGCGCCATGCAGCTTTTACCCGTCGCAGTCAGGGCTAAGCCGGTAGTGGCTCTATCTCACGGATCACGGGCGATGACTGTTGCTGCGGGCTTGTTAAAGGTTCCTACCGTGTGGATGATGGACTATGAATTTGTGCAGATGATCCCGTTCCTGCATCCGGCTTTGATCATCGGGCCGGAACTTGTAGGGATGGAGGGTGTGTCGAAGGGAAATGCAAGAGTGGCCAAGTACCCGGGGATCAAGGAAGATGTCTACGTCCCATTTTTTAAGCCTGATGAGGGGATCAAGGATGAACTCGGCCTAGCCGATGATCTTATCATTGTAACCATAAGACCGCCGGCGACAGAAGCCCACTATCACAATCCAGAAAGCGAGGTACTCTTCGCAGAGGTCATGGATGTGCTGGGTGCTCTGGACAAGGTGAAAATGGTTATTCTGCCTCGTAATGAGATTAAGCAGACGGCGTGGATCAGAGAAAACTGGCCACATCTCATTGCAACCCGGAAAGTGGTCATACCAGAAAAGGTGGTCGATGGGCTAAACCTCTTGTGGCATTCTGATCTCGTGGTGAGCGGCGGAGGGACGATGAACCGGGAGGCTGCGGCGCTTGGCGTCCCAGTATACAGCATTTTCAGGGGCAAAATCGGGGCAGTCGACCGATACCTTTCGGAAAAGGGGCGACTTTGTCTGTTAACGTCAAAGGAGGATGTCCGGAATAAGCTTCTGGTAAGCAGACGGCAAAAATCGAATGAAAGAGCAAAAACCGATTCAGATGCTCTTAACGCGATCATGGATTCGATCGACCAGTTGATCAACGGATCACCCGAGTAAACTCTTCTTTCAAGGGGTTCATTTTCACCATGAACTCCATTTTCAAACCTAATGTGCCTAGTAAGATGAAACTCATATTGGTTGCTGGTGCGCGGCCGAACTTCATGAAAATAGCGCCATTGATACGGGCGATTCAAGTGCACAATGAACAGACCGGTGGCGCTCAGAAGATGGGTCATATTCTTGTCCACACAGGCCAGCATTACGATATCCAGATGTCTGATATTTTTTTTGCAGAGTTGGGCATCCCAGCCCCGGACATAAATCTGGAAGTTGGCTCGGGTTCACACGCGGAACAAACGGCTAGGGTTATGATGGCGTTTGAACCGGTTTGCATCAGAGAAAAACCCGATTGGGTTGTAGTCGTTGGTGATGTGAACTCAACAATGGCTTGCACCCTGGTTGCATCAAAGCTGGGCGTGAAGGTCGCTCATGTTGAAGCCGGGCTCAGGAGTTTCGATCGAACTATGCCTGAGGAGATCAACCGCATCGTCACTGACTCTTTGGCGGAACTCCTCTTAACTCCATCGGCCGATGCGGATGAAAATTTGAAACGTGAGGGTATCCCAGCTTCGAAAATCCGTCTGGTGGGAAACATCATGATCGATACCCTAGTGGCAAACCTGAACCAGGCTCGCCGTTCTTGCCTAGCGGATACGTTGGATATCAAGCCAAAAACCTTCGTTTATGTCACCCTGCACCGTCCCTCCAATGTGGATGATGTGAAAAGCCTTATATTGATCATGAGCCAGTTAGAGTCATTGGCTCATCGAATCCCCGTGGTTTTCCCTGTTCACCCCCGGACGCGCAACATGATGAAATTGGCTGGACTATCCATTCAAAATGGCGCCAACTTGAAGCTGCTTGATCCGATCGGTTACCATGATTCCCTGTCTCTGACGGAAAAAGCCAAGTTTGTCCTTACGGACTCCGGTGGACTTCAGGAGGAGTCTACCTATCTAGGTACGCCTTGTTTGACTCTGCGGCCTAATACGGAGCGGCCGGTAACTGTTATAGTTGGAACCAACAAGCTAACTCGGCCTGATTCCCTGGCGGATGACATTGAGGAAGTGATGCAAAATCGGAGAGCTCCTGGCCGGATACCTCCTTATTGGGATGGACACACGGCCGAACGAATCGTGAAGATATTAAGACAGCTCACGGCTGATAGCTGATAGGAAGAGAGCGCAAAGTCCAAAAATGGAAGAAAGAGCAATCACGAGAACACGGAAGTTGGAAAGCACGAAAAAGATATCTCACACAGAATCACAGAGAACACAGAGCGAGTTTGGACAGGATTAACAGGATCTACCCGCCATGGCCGAAGGCCTCGGCGGGGCAGGCAGGATGTTCGCTCAAAAAGCACATGGGCCTCGCGACGCCATTGGACAAGCTTGCTTGTCCAATGGCATCCAAGCCCCCTATGCCCAGCAAGCTTTCGCTTGTCCGCTCCCCGCTGCGCGTGGAGTTTTCGCGAACTCGATATAGGCTGTCATCTTCCCTGGAGTCCTGGAGGGGGGAGTATTCGAAGGGATGAGAACGACACACATGTTAGAGAGAGGCCGGAATGTACACTGAAGATTTACAAGATTTGGACATCGCAATTCTGGCTAAAAAGAGACTGCGGAGCAGTCGGAGTGCGAAGCACAGAAGCGCGAGGAGCGCGAAGATGGAAAAGCAAGTTTACTTAGGTTTACAGCTTCAGCTTCCTTGTGCGGGTTTTGAGCCAGCCTTTCTTTTCTACATGTCTTTATGATCCAGTGGATCCTGTTAATCCTGTCAGCAATGACTTTTCTTTGTCTGCCTTTGTCGGTGTGAGCTTGCCCGCCGTCAGTTTGGAGGGTCTGTGGCAATAGATTTATCCAAAGAGAGTATTCAGGAGATTACACTCAAGCTCCTGGATTACTGCAAGAAGAACGATTGGGCCGGTTACGATCCGTACGACGCCCTCAACAGCAAGCTGCTCAGGTACCTTCCTTTTCTCGATGTCAGGTTTTTCCGCATCGGCCTTACGCAGTTGCTAAAAAGAAGCCCTATCAATATCCGTCCCCTCCTGCTGGTACCCAAGATGCAGAACCCCAAGGCCCTCGCACTCTTTCTTATGGCCTTTCTGAAGCTTGATAAGTTCAGCTTATTGACGGACAAGAAGTTGATTCCTTTAATGGTTGACCGCCTCATCGCCCTCCGTTCCCCCCAAGAGCTTGTCGCCTCGCATTCTGGCCTTCAAGCTTGCCCGCCCTCGAAGGTGACGGCGGGCAAGCCTTCTAGCCTCCAAGCTTTCAAGCCTTCTGGCTGTATCGCCTCCCAGCCTTCTTACTTCTGTTGGGGCTACAGCTTCCCCTGGCAGACGCGAACGATTTTGGTCCCCCGGTGGGCTCCGAACCTCGTTTGTACTACCTTTGTTGCAAATGCATTACTGGACGCATACGAAAGGAATGGGGAACAACGCTGCTTGGAAATGGCTGTGGGAGCAGCAGAGTATATCCTGAACGATCTCTACTGGACTGATGGTGGCAGCACAGCCTGCCTTGCCTATCCTCTGCCGTCCTCGAGAGCGCGAGTCCACAACGCGAACTTCTTGGGCGCAGCGCTCCTTTGCAGGGTCTACAAGGTTTGTGGAGACAAAAAATTCCTAGAGCCGGCACTGAAAGTTACAAGATACTCAGCCGGTAAACAGAATGACGATGGGTCCTGGGTTTACGGTGAGGACTCCTCGCAGCGGTGGATCGACAATTTCCACACTGGGTACAACCTTTGTGCTCTGAAGGCTATTTGTGAATATGCCGATACATCAGAGTTTGAACCTCACCTCCGACGCGGGTTCGAATTCTATCAGCGGCATTTTTTCACAGATAGAAGTGTAGCTAAGTATTTTTATAATCGTACGTACCCTGTCGATATTCACAGCGTTGCCCAGAGCCTTATCACTTTGGTAAAGCTGGGAAAAGGTGAAGATGGAGAAAATGATCTCGCCGAATCTGTCTTGACATGGACTATGGGGCACATGTGGAATACAAAAGGCTATTTCTACCACCAGACCTACCCTCTTTTCAGGATAAAGACGCCCTACATGCGGTGGTCCCAGGCGTGGATGTTGTTGGCCCTATCCTCGCTATTGGAGCACGCCTGAAAGACTTAGCAAAAGCCGGCCAGAGAGGGCGAACCCGATTGAAATGGAGGCGTTAAGGTAAAATGGTGAAGTGCGGGGCAGCGGGTAGGATAAAGAACATTGGAGCAGTGGGGCAAGGTGAGTTGCCCACTTACGTTCTCATAACCCCGGCGCGAAATGAGGAAGCTTCGATTGAGAAAACGATAAAATCTGTGATCAACCAGACAGTGTTACCGTTGAAATGGGTGATCGTCAGCGATGGCTCGACAGACGGCACCGATGATATCGTGAAAAGGTATACCATCGAGAACAGTTGGATAGAGCTGTTGAGGATGCCTGAACGCAACGAACGTCATTTTGCAGGCAAAGTTCACGCTTTCAACGCTGGATACGAGAGGATCAAGGCACTACAGTACGATATCATCGCCAATTTGGATGCTGACATCAGCTTTGACGCGGACTACTTCGCTTTTCTTCTGGGGAAATTTGCCGAGAAGCCAAGATTAGGGGTCGGAGGCACGCCTTTCAAGGAAGGGGCCGACCACTATGACTATCGGTTCACTAGCATAGAACATGTTTCAGGCGCCTGTCAGCTATTCAGGCGCGAGTGCTTTGAATCGATTGGGGGGTATGTTCCCTTAAAGGTCGGAGGGATTGATTTGGTTGCTGTGGTCACTGCAAGAATGAAGGGCTGGGAAACTAGGAGTTTCACAGAAAAGATATCTGAACATCATCGAAAGATGGGAACAGCTAACCAAGGGACCATGAAGGTTGCGTTTAGGGGCGGATACCACGATTACCTCATGGGTGGAGGTGCAATTTGGCAATTATTCAGATCCATTTACCAGATGACCAAGAGACCTTATATTGTCTGGGGATTGGTTGTCTTTGCGGGATACCTTTGGGCGATGTTGACAGGAGCCGATATGCAAGTGAGCATGGAACTGGCCAGATTTAGAAGAAAGGAACAGATGGGTCGACTAAAAAGGTTTTTCGGGGACTTTTTCCAAGATAGGGAGTGATTTCCGGTCGCTACGACAGCCATGTCGTGAGTGCTAGTAAGATCAGACATCGATCGCAATTGTTTTGCGACAAAGGGTCAAACCGTCGATTAACGTGACGGTTGATCGACAGCGGGTTCGGACAAAAATTGTGTCGGTATCGTACCCAGGGCTTGAAGTATAGTGATAGAATTCGTTTTTACATTGGATTATGAGATTTACGGGAACGGAGAGGGTTCATTGAGAACTCATGTCTATGAACCGGCGAAGCAGTTAATGGAGGTTTTCGGAGAATGCGGCAATCGATTTGTTGTTTTTGTTGAGGTTTCGGAATTTGAGAAGATTGAGGAGCACCGCTCGGATGCGACAATCGGCGAAATAAGAGGGCAAATCAAAGAGCTGTATCAACAAGGCTTTGAAATTGGTCTTCATATTCACCCACAATGGTACAATGCTGAGCGAAAGGATGGAAAGTGGATTCTTGACTATAGTGAGCACAATCTCTGCGTCCTAGCGCGAGAACGTATCGTTCAAATAGTCGACCGTTCCATGGGTTACATTCGAAATGTATTAGGTTCAAATGATTTTACTCCGCTTTCCTTCCGCGCCGGCAACTGGCTGTTCCAGCCGGCGTTGGAGTTGGCAAAAGTACTGTCGAGCAACGGTATAAAAGTCGATTCCTCCGTCTTCAAGGGAGGCCTTCAGCGTCAGCGCGGATTGGATTACCGGCCTGCGCTAACCAATGGCTACTACTGGAGATTCAGCGCTGACAGCAATACGGTGGATCCCGATGGAGAGTTGCTCGAGTTGCCGATCTACACCCGAATGGTGCCCTTCTGGAAAATGGTCACGGGCAAGCGAATCGGGTTGCAGCAGAAAGGCTCCGATGGCGGTAGGTCGGGCAAGGGTAAGCTTTCTCGGTTCAGGGATTTCCTCCGTTTCAGATACCCGCTGAAGTTGGATTTCTGCCGGATGAGTAAAGATGAAATTAGAAACATGACAGACAATATCATTCGAAAGGACCAGCAGGATCCAAAAAGGTACCGGCCGATCGTCGCAATTGGGCACACAAAGGATTTGGTGGACATCCCGACTGTAGAATTCTTATTATCTTACTTAAGAGAGAAGGGAATTCCGGTGGTGATGTGTGAACAAGTGTATAAGAAGGTGACTGAGTTCTAGCTTCATGGACCTCGCTTCTTGATTTTCTAGCCCCCAGAACCAAGAACCTTGAACCTAGAACCCAGTAGGGGATTTTTGATAAAGGGAAAAGAAATACGTACATGATAAAAGCTGTTCCTATTAAAATCAATTGGCACCCCGGCCTTTCGATATTCGCCTCCGAGCCATTTCTAAAAGCAGTTGGCGATGAGTACGGGTGGCTTGGCGGATTAGATGATTCAGGCAAGCTAATGTGCATTCTGCCCTTCACGGTGATTCGCAAGGCGTTTATTCGAATGGTTCGATTCCGTGTTGAGACCATTCCAGTGAATGAAGACTTTGACATTGAGGAGGAAAAGGCATTTTTGAACAGTGCTATGAAGTATTTTCACTCCATCGGCGCAGGGCTAGTCATCCCGGCGACGGCGAATACGATTTTTAGGACCTGTCCGGATGGCGCAATAACTGCACCGTATGGTTCTTTCGTTTTAGACTTGACCGCGCCAGAGGAAAGTCTGTGGAAGAATGTTCACTCTAAACATCGAAATGTAATTCGCAATGCCGCGAAAAACGGTGTTGAGATTAAAAGCGGGACGGAGTATCTAGACATTGCCTATGAGCTCATTCGAGATACACTCAAGCGATCGAAGGTAAAGTTCATGAGCCAACATTCTTTCAGGTGTTTCGTATCCAGCGTTAAAGAAAATACCAAAATTTTTGTTGCTGATTATAAGGGAACGGTACAAGGAGTTGCAGTTATACCTTTTAGCGATTACAGTGCGTACTATTTATACGGTGGAAGCAATCGGAACACGATTAGTGGGGCAACGAATCTTCTCCAATGGGAAGCAATTCGATCGTTTCGAAATCTGGGAGTGAGAAGGTATGATTTTGTGGGCGCTAGAATTAATCCTGAGAAAGGATCAAAACAAAAAAGCCTCATGGCATTTAAGCAAAGATTTGGAGGGCAACTTGTGCAAGGCTATATGTGGAAATACGCGCTTAATCCACTGAGGTATGGTGTCTATGCTTTGGCTGTTGGCTTACTGCGCGGAGGGGATGTTGTGGATCAAGAGCGGCATAAACTCTGTTCCGAAAGGCTGTCGTACAAGGAGAAGTCTGAAATCCCATAGGATTTGGCCATTGAGAAAGAGTGCGTAAACCAGAGCATCCCCTTTGGATGTAGTTAGAGAATAATACACTGCGAAGAGATAAGTCTGAGGCGATCAGATACATAACGCAGTGATTTTCGCTTGAAAATACGACAGGGAAAGGAAATACAAAAGGGACGCAATGATAGTGGACGATAAGGAAGTAATCATAAATGGAAGACTTATCAAAATCGCGCGAATAGAGAGGGAGTGGAAAGAGGATGTTGAAGATCCCGAAGCATTTATTCAAAAGTTAAACAAAAGCGACGTCCAAGCCGACATATTTACCTTCCCGCAGAGATTACCAGAATCAAAACCGAAATACAGGTATTACATGGAGTGGGATAGCATCGCTGCCATTCCGATAAGGAGCTATGAACATTGGCTAAGAAACCAGGTGGTTCAAAACTCCCGCAAGAAGATGGGGTTAGCCCAAAGAAAAGGCGTCACCATAAGGCCTGTCGAGTTCAACGATGATCTCGTCAAGGGGATTTTGGATATCTATCATGAAACGCCAGTAGTGCAAGGCACTCCTAACAGACAGTATCATACGGATTTTGAAACCGCTAAGAGGCTCAACTCAACTTTTTTGGATAGAGCTCAGTTCATTGGTGCGTTCTACAACGATGAGTTAATCGCATACATAAAACTGGTCTCTGCTGGGAGATTTATGAGAACAATGGGAATCCTTTCGAAATTAGCACATCGAGAAAAGGGCCCGATGAATCTCCTGATTGCAGAAGCCGTTAAAATGTGCGCCCAAAAAAAAGTTCCGTATCTTATATTCGGTAGGTACAACTATGGGAAGCGTGGTAGCGCAACGCTAAGAGCTTTTAAAAGAAATGTGGGATTTGAAAGCATAATAGTGCCTCGATATTTCATCCCTCTAAATAGCTGGGGGAGTCTGGTTTTAAAGCTTCATCTACATCGTGATATTATAGAATGTATGCCCAAGAAAGTAATAAATGCATTACTTGAAATGAGAAACTATTACTACACAACAAAGTATCGCAGAGAGTTGGCCATGGTAAAAGGAAGCGGTGAGCAAGAGTCGGAGGTGGAAAACGCGTAGAGAGATCAGAGTAGCGCCGTGACAAAACCTAAGGTGGAGAAGTTCAACAAAGGAGATTTGGATGCCTGGAATTGCGGGAATTATCGGTAGGTCATCAAAAGAAATAAGTGAGAAGGATCTGCATTTGATGATTAGATCGATGTTGCATGAATCTTTTTACCACTGGGGGGTATATAGTAACGAACAGCTGGGGGTGTATATCGGCTGGGTATGCCATGAAGGTTCATTTTCGGATTGCATGCCTGTATGGAATGAAAAGAAAACCGCGTTGCTAATTTTTGTCGGAGAAAATTACACTGATCTCGAAGTGTTTGATCAACTGAAAGCAAAACATCATAGATTCGACAGGTCCAATGCAAGCTACATCATCCATCTATACGAAGAAAGAGGCCCTGATTTCCTGAAGGAATTAAATGGATGCTTCTGTGGCGTATTGGTGGATCTCCAGACTGGAAAGGTTTTTCTATTCAATGATCGATACGGAATGCAGAGAGTATTTTACTATGAAGGAAAGAAGGGCTTTTACTTCTCCTCGGAGGCCAAAGCGCTTTTGAGGGTCTGCCCGGGGTTGCGCGAGTTGGATGTGAGAGGCTTGGGGGAATTTATTTACTGCCACAAGGTCTTGAAAGATAGGACCTTGTTCAAGAATGTGTTTGTGCTTCCTTACGCTTCAGTGTGGGAATATGAGCCTGATGGCAGGGTGAACAAGAGGCACTACTTCAAGCCTGAGGTTTGGGAAAATCAAACTTGGCTCGAAAAAGAATTCTTCTATGAAAAACTTAGGGACACTTTCATAAGGATACTGCCCCGATATCTCCGTGGGGACCAGAAGATTGGCATATCGTTAACCGGAGATTTGGACATACGCGCCGTTTTGGCAAGTATAAAAATACCGGAGGGCAAATATCCCTGCTTTTCTTTTGGAGGGATCTACCGCGATTCCTATCATCTTAACATCGCTCGAAAACTGGCTGCTTCCTGTCAACAAAGCTTCCAGACATTGCGTTTGGATATGGAGTTCCTGTCGGAGTTTTCAAAACACGTGGAGAAAGGAATATTTATCACTGATGGGTATTCCGGGATTGAGGGTTCATATAAGGTATACCTCAACAGTCAGGCACGGAAAATCGCCCCTGTCAGTGTCACGGGGGACAATGGACGCGAGGTATTGGGAGGCGTTGCGCTAAAGCCGGAAGTCGCTTTTCCTGACAATAGTCCTTATCACTCAGATGTCCGGCTGCAAATCAAGGACGCCGAAAGCACGGTTATTGATGGCCACAAAATAGTGGCCTATCCCTTGACCACCAAATTGTTCGTGAATATCCCAGGGTCTATACGACGCGGTTTTGGCATTGAAGAGTCCCAGTTGACAAAGCGGACCCCCTATTTGGATAATGATCTCGTGGCTCTTATGTATAGGGCGCCTCCTGATGCCAGGGACGGTGAGGAGCTAGCATTGAGGCTCATTGCGGATGGAAATCGGGCCTTAAGCGCCATTCCTCTGCTTGGAAGCTTCGGGGGGCGGAAGCAGATTGCTCTATCGACAATGCTGGGAGCCTGGTATGATGTTATCTCCAAGACAGAGGATGTTTGCGGGGAGGGAATGCCACAGTGGTTGGCCAAGATTGAATATGCAGCTAGATTCCTGTGGATCGAAAGGCTGTTTCTCGGCCGCCGCAGAATAGCTCACTTCCGGAGATGGTATCGGAATGAATTGGCAGATTACATCAAGAACATATTACTGGATGAAAAATCCTTAAACCGCCCGTACTTAATTCGCAAATCAGTAGAGGAGATGGTGCATGGCCACATAAAAGGGAGCCGGAATCATACGACTGCGATAAGCAAATTGCTGTCTTTGGAATTGATTCAAAGGCTTTTAATTGAGAATGCGCTATAATCGGTTTCAATTCTGTGAGATCATGGTATAGGTAGCCTGTCCCTATCGTCTAGTGGTCTAGGATATTGGCTTCTCAGGCCAAAGACAGAGGTTCGAATCCTCTTGGGGACGCCAAGAACAAAACTTTGAATGTTAATCCAAATAGATAGAAAGGCACAAAAGAAAGTGGCCTTCTAAGTATCGGCACCCGGCGGAATGGTAATTCAAAAGCATAATGCGATTTTTTACTTCTACGAATAATTCTGTGGAGCATGGACGTTGGGCTCCTGCCAGCGGAAGAGGCGCATTTTTTCGGTTTTAGGCAAAGGCCGTTTTGAATTTGTGCACAGGGGAGTCTGTGGAGTATACAATCGCACAACAGGGAAGTCCGTTATTACTTGATGGGTTAAGCTGCCGGACTACTGCATTGCCGGAGAGTAGGGGTACGTTGGGTTTGTTGATCGAGCCCTTCTTCTTCGCACAACATGTTAATATCACTGTGGAAGCTGTCGTTCATGTGATTGTGCTGCGCTGACTAGTGCGGCAATGTGTTCATCTACTAGCTTGTGTGCGAAAAAAGATCAGCAAAAGCATCACGAATGGCATGTGGGTTGCATATGGAATACAATCGCGAGGGAGTAGCGGTCTAAGGAGAAGAACACGGGGTCTTCGACCGAGCGCACCTACCCAATTCAGGAATAGGAGAGGCTAGTAGCCATGATCAAGTACTTGCTAGTTTTATGTTGTTGGCTCGTCCCGTCGTCGGCTTTGGCGGGGTTTGTCTATTATGTTGACGCGAATCCCGGGATGAATTGTAGCGGCAACTATTCCATAGCGAACCGAACATGCACAGGCTCCGACGGCAATTCTTACACAACCATAGGCGCTGCTGAGAACGTTGCAAGGGCAGGAGACATAATTTACATAAGAGCCGGAACGTACACGGAACGAGTCACTTGCGAATATTCCGGGTCTGCGGAGAATGGATACATCACGTTTGTAGCCTACCCCGGGGAGGAGGCACTTACGATAGGTCATACTCCAAGGGGAAGTGAGCAGGTCGTGATAGATGGAAATTTCGATCTTTCAAACCGCGACTACATCAAAATCATTGGCCTTGAAATTAAGTCAAGTATGGGAAACAACCGAAATGCAATCTCAATGAGCGGAAGCGATTATATTGAGATATTAGACAACTATCTGCATCACAATGAAGATGATTCAGCAATGATCTCGTGCAATCCAGTCGGATGCTCATATGTTACCGTCCGTGGAAACTATCTATATTACTCAGGGTGTGGTGAGTCCGGTGGTGATTGTACTGGGAATAGCACTGGCATTGATATCTCAAATACTAATCCAAATCCTACTTCAAGTCATATACTCATAGAATATAATATCCTACAGAGGATGGGTGATTTCATTAACAACTATAGAACCGGATATTCCATTATAAGGAATAATCATCTATACGATTTTGAACCAAAATACTGGACACCATTAAGTTATGCACTACATCCTGATGGATACCAACCAGTAGGTGGTGACGGAACTAACTACAAATATAACACATATGAGTACAACTTCGTCGGATCATTTGAAACCACGAATCCACTAAATCAACCGTACAATGGACATTTTTTTCTTGCTAGAGAAATAAGTACAAATCAGGCTACAGACCTTATAATTAGAGGCAATGTTACGTATAATATTTCATCAGGATCAGTGATCGGTAGCATTGATTATGTATATATGTATAACAACACTATTTACAATTGGCTGATGAAGGCGGATGATAGCAATTCGATGATTTATTGGTATGATGGCGGAGGCGGGACACCAGCGTTGGGAGGGATTTTTAGAAACAATTTGATTCATACCAATGACAGCGCCCCTGGTGGTACACACGCAATAGTTAATGTTCAAGGTGGTTCTGTATGTAGAGTGAATAACCAGCTATGTTATAATGTCGAGAGCACGAGTGGTGGTGATTGTCGTAGTACGATGAATCCATTATTGACTGATATAGCCGGCCTGGATTTCACTCTTAGTTCTGCATCATCCCCTGCCTGTAACCTTGGAATGCATTTAACTCAGGCAAATGGATCCGGAACAAACTCGACTGCGTTAGTTGTTGATGATACCCGATTTTTTACTGATGGTTATCGGATCACCAATGGCGACAGCATTATAGTAGGCAATGGCAGCGCGGTTAGGATACGCAGCATAAATAGCGCGACCTCCATTACGCTGGCTGAGCCTAGGTCGTGGTCGGACAACGATAATATAGTTCTAGCCCAAATGCTGGATGCAGATAGTGCCGATGTAGGGGCGTTGCCGTATCGTGCTGGCGGCTACTCTCTGACGGCTACCTATTCGAAGTCAGGGGGTACGGTCACAGTCACCCCCTCGGACAACGATCTGGTGCGGTTCGTTGTGTGCTATGAGAACAACATACCAGAACCTCCTGACTATGATCCGCCGTTCACGTTCAGCCTGGGAAGCGGCGCTGTGAAGTGTAATGTTTATGCACTTTACGCCAGCACGACGCCAGTCATAGAAGCCGAACGTGGGGCGGCGGTGAAAACTCCCAGTGGACTAAAAATAGTACCTCCTCAGTAAAATATTCCCTCGAAAGATGCGGTCATTTCAATTCATGAAAGGCTATCGGCTTTTCGGGCATAGACTTACAGGCCTGCCGCAATAAGAGCATAAAAAAGGCCTCGCCAACTTGCACTGCTTTCCTGCAACCTTCTGATTCTTTGTCTGTTTTGGATGGATCGAAAGAAGATCGAGGGTGTTTCAAACGCTATATGGATCCCCTTGGCCTGGATGTCCCTATCTGGATCTCGAACTGTTTCGCAGTGGATGGAACTTGGTAGGCCGGCGTTTTCAGTGGAAAAGTTCTTGGAGGGTACCGCCGTGGATCGTGCTGTCGCGATTATCTTTCTCATCGCTAGCGGAGTAGTTTTGCGGCAACGCAGGATCAACTGGAAGCATCTATTTGGAGAAAACAAGTTGCTTTGACTGTTTCTTGCATTCGCCGGTATAAGTTTTATTTGGGCCGAATGTCCTTTCCTTACATTCAAAAAGTGGGTTCGGGCGGTGCGTGGTGTAGCCATTGGTCTTCTGGTGCTAACTGAGGAGCCCGCAGATGCTGCCATTGGGGTTATCTTAAGGCGCGGTGCTTTTCCACTACTTCACTTGTCCGTGCTTTTTATTAAGTGTTTTCCTCAAAGGGGAAGGAACATCCATATGGGAGTTTCCCCATACACAGGTCTTGGGTCCTCGAAAAACGCGCTTGGCAGATCTGCCTAGCTTCCGTTGTCTATATCTTTAGGAAATCCCCTATTTGCTCGTATGGCAGAAAATGTAGTAGGGCAGCGATTCCGTTATTCTGTTTGCTTTCAAATCATGCCAACGACAGCCTGGCTACTTCATATCGCAGACAGAGCGTGATCTCCTTGGTTTGTCTGACCTCTACAATGGGCATCCTTTTTGTCAACCGGCGCCCTGTATTGCCAAATAAACCGAAGAAGTTGAGACCTTTGCACAACCTACCTAAAAATGTCATTTCGGATTTGGGTGTCTAAATTGGCAAGTTCGCGGAACTGCTCATGAACCGAGATCTCAGAAAAGCATATAATCCATTGATATTCCTTGTTAAACAGAGCTTTTTGGACTATACTTTTCCCCTAACAACGGTTGGTCATTGAAGGGGGAAGGTATGGGCTTAAAAAAGTGAGGCAAAGAGATCAGCTTCGAGGCCTCCGGCTCGTAGAGCCTACGCCTCGGAGAGATTTGGCAGTGAGCAAATCCCTTGAACACAACCGCAGCCTGAACCCTGTGGAATACCTTTTTTGATATCAGCATGATCAAGAGCGTGAGGCGAAAATTGGGAATGAACTTTCTTTCATGCCCCAACGTGATTCCACAGGGCATGGAAGACGTACCCCGTGAAATCCGAAGGATATTTCACGAGGGGTGATGAGGATCGATAAGTCTCCAACCCGTAGGGTCTACCCTCCGGCCTGTAAGCCCTACGGGCTGGAAGCAAACCCGGAGTGGTTGTGAAGTGGAGGGATATGGAAGTTCTGTTGACGGAGTACTATGAGACAGGGACAAGCAAGGAGGGAGGGGATGCGTATCGCGCCCTTGATGTTGCTGACGGCGTCGCTGTTGCAGAAATGTGGCTATATCCGGATCTCCCAAAAGCATTAACCTCTTAAAAACGCGCCATTATTGGATCTGAGGTCGGAAAAGGCATGAAAGGATTTTTGAAACCTTATTGTACACCCTTTCCCATTCAATAGGTGTGAGCCCGTAAAGGAGGTCCCCATAGCCGCGCCCGCCCGCTCCACAAGGGCAGCGGTCGCGTCTATGAATACCTCCTGCAAACAATTTACTAAGGAAAACATTACCTTATCCTTTTGGGAGATTCGGATTGACCCAGAAATGTCTACGACTTGGAGAGCGAAGCTCGGAACGGCTTTCGACTCCGTCCCGTAGTGCCATCCAGGCCGGAGGCGGATCATTCCACCTTCCGGGCTGAAAATTTGCAGGCGATAGGCCTTTTAGGCCATAGCCCCTACAGGTCGTAGACGTTTTCCAGATGAAACTATCAGAGGAAGCCTCCTATTGGGTATATGCCATAAGAAGTGTCGTTACCGGACGAATCTTTAGCGGACAGACTAAAGACTTTGAAGATAGGCTCAGGAAACACAATGCTGGCAACGTCAGGTCAACGGGGAAGGATAGACCTTGGGAGCTTCATGGGTGGCAGCGATTTATGAGCCGAAGAGAAGCAATGTACGTTGAGTGGGAAATCAAAAGCTCGAAAGGGCTTCGCTAGAAGTGGCTGGCGACTAACCGGGTCAGAATACCAAATCTGCCTATTCAAAGTTGAGGCGCCTATGGCCCGTAATGCTTTGCATGGTGGGTTTAACCTATTTCGTGGATCGAAACTGCTAATTGAGACATGAGGAAGAGCAGTACCCGAGGCATGGGCTTCGGGTACTGAGAGACTCTGGAGAGGCTAGTTTGGCCTCAGACTCGGATTGAAAACGATAAGAGAGATGATGAAATTGCAGTTATAGAGGAAGCGGAAGAACATTTTTTGACAAAAAAAGCTTCCCTTGCTGTTCATGCGTACAAAGCACAAAAAATCAAAGGTCTCAAGTTGGAAGTGGTCGGAAGCATTGGTTAAATTGTACTTATGCAACATATGTTTGGTTTCAGGAACACGGTGATACTATTGCCAGATGGAACTCCAGACCTCACTGAAAGGACGGGGATCTGGGAAAGGTACCTAAGTATTGTTAGAAATAGTGTGGTTGGTTATGGAGTTGAAGAAAGCTTCTGGTTGAACGCGATGCTACAAGGAATGTTTGAGGACTCGAAGTCAGCGCACAAGGGATACCTTGAAATGCATTTGAACTAGGGTATTTTGGGACGAGTTTTCGTTGTTGCGCGGATAGCCTTTGGGGTTTAAAAAGGTATACGATCATCTTCGAATTGAGTATCTTGGAACGATTTTGAGGGTCGGTTTCATTTGAGTTGTTGTACTATATTACTGGAGTTAAGCGAAATTTTGTGGTCCCTCCAATACTCTAAGTTTATTATACTTTGCGATTATGAGCGTACCTGAAAGAAGAATTGAGGCGGTAAGCAGAAAAAACCACAATGCTCCATAAATGATGTGTCAATTAAAACCAGCATATCACCTTGTGACGGAGGGAAGTGAGGACGGAAAAAAATGAAAAAGCGCGCAAGAGTTATTGACGCATCGGCGGGGTCTGATTGCGGGTTATGAGTGAAAGCTTCTCGGACCTGAACACGGTAGCCCTGAAAGCAAAGGCGATCAGGGGTGCGGGAATAAACATTAGTGCACACTTTGTTGGGTTTATTTTTCGCACCGGTGGAGTGATAGCCCTTTCCCGCCTGCTGACTCCAGAGGATTTCGGCGTTGTTGCTATGGTCACAGCCTTTAGCCTTTTGCTTATGAATTTTGGGGTTAACGGGCTTACTGAATTTATTATCCAGAAGCAAGAAATCAGCAAGGAGGAAATGAATTCCCTTTTTTGGTCTCATTTCGCTATTGCTGGGGTCTTCTCAATTGGTTTCGTGTTTCTCGGGCAGCTTTTGGTTGAGTTCTATGGAGAACACGCGTTGTGGGGAATAGCCGCTTCGATGTCCTTCGGCTTTATTCTCTACGCCCTTTTTACGTGCCAGTTTGCCATTCTTAAGCGTCAAATGAGATTTTCGGTAATTGCCTTAATCGAACTTGTTGCTGCGATCCTGAGCGTAATTGTCTCGCTAGGGTTAGCTGTCGTTGGAGCCGGCTATTGGGCGGTCGTTGCGCGCCACCTTACTGTGCCTTTGGTCATGGTCGGTGGAGCATGGCTTTTCAGCCCCTGGCGCCCTGGCGTGCCAAGGTATTTAAAAAAAGGATTGCCTGGTCTTAAGTACGCGGTACAAGTCTATTGCAACTTCACTCTTTCGTATTTTACTAAAAATATTGACAAGGTGCTTCTAGGGAGATTTCACGGAGCAGCGGTTCTAGGAAGCTATGATCGTGGCTACTATTTGTCGTCGCTTCCTGCGGACCAACTTCTTACTCCATTAAATAGTGTAGCGCTGGCGACTCTTAGCCGTTTAAAGAATGACCGTGAAAGGTTTCTGGCTTATTACGAAAAGGCTGTTTCGCTGATTGCATTCCTAGGTATGCTTTGTTCGGTCATGTTGATGGCAACGGCACGGGATCTGGTTCTACTGCTTTTGGGAGCGGCATGGAACGAAACGGGGAACGTTGTATTTGCGCTTGCGCCGGGCATCGGGGCACTTCTTGTATATGGAACGCACTCATGGCTTCATCTTTCGCTGGGCACGCCCAACAGATGGTTCCGTTGGAATATCGTCGCATCCTCTTTGACCCTAATTGGTTTCATTATCGCCGTCCCATATGGCGCAGTGGCTATGGGTGCCGCATACAGTGTGAGATCCCTGGCTCTTATGCTGCCTGGTATATGGTATGCAGGCCACCCAGTCCGACTAGACTTAAGATGCGTGATCAGCTCCATTTGGGCCTATCTTATTTCTGCCATCCTCGTGTATTGTGTTTGGTTATATATTTCCAGTGAGTGGCTCGAATTTATAAAGTATTTTGAAAACTTTGCAGTCATAAGTAGAATTGCTATTGCTGGAGGCCTTGGGGCGGGTCTATATTTAGGGTTGGTAGTGGTATTTGAACGAAGCTTCAGGTCGTTGACTCAGACTTTGTCTTTCATACGAGTATTTCTGGTAGGTAAGTAAAGAAACATGCGAAGGGGGATAAGATGCCGGGTATTGCTGGTTTTATAAATAGGGGATCTAGGGAAACGGGGGACGAGACCCTAAGAGTGATGGCGGAGTGCATGAAGCATGAAAAGTTCTACACAACAGAAAGATACGTGAATGAGGAGTTGGGTGTTTATGTAGGATGGGCTGTGCACAAAGACTCGTTTGCGGATTGCCTGCCCATCTATAACGAGGCTAAGGACGTCATATGCGTGTTTTATGGCGAAGACCATATGGACACCGACGAAATAAAGAGGATTGGAAACGGAAAACTCGGAAGTTCTGTCCCGAAGGCGTCCTACTTGGCCTATTTGTACGAAAATGATGAGGAAGGTTTCTTCGAGAAGCTAAACGGATGGTTTTCTGGTCTGATGGTAGACCTTCGTAAGAAAAAGGCGATTTTATTCAACGACAGATTTGGAATGCAGCGAATATATGTTCACGAGGAAAAGGATATCCTCTATTTCGCTTCGGAGGCGAAGTGCATATTGAGGGTGAAGCCTGAACTGCGATCGATTGATCCGCAAAGCCTTGCGGATGTCCTGACCTGCCAATGCGTATTAGGCAACAGATCGCTGTTTAGAGGGATCGATTGCCTGCCTGGCGGGTCTTGCTGGGAAATCGAACCCGGCAAGGACATTCGCAAAAAACGGTACTTCGAGCCGCTAGAATATGAAAATTCGCCGGAGTTGACGAGAGAGCATTTTCTGTCGGGACTTAAGGAAAGTCTCCGAGAAATACTGCCAAAATACCTCGTTTGTGAAGGGAAAATTGCCTTCTCATTGACTGGCGGCCTCGACACCCGGACGATTTTGGCGAACATCCCAGGGCCGCTGTCAAATGTTGAATGTTACTCGCATGCTGGTGCGTATCGTGATTCCTATGACGTTAAGATAGCTCGTGCGGTTTCGAAGATCTGCAATCTAAAGCATCATACTTTTAGGATAGACAAGAAGTTCTTTTCCGACTTTCCGCTCCTTGCAAACAAAACTGCATTTATTACAGATGGCTATATGAATCTAAATGGCACGCCGAGTCTCTATCTGCACGGTAAGGCACGATCAATAGGGAGCGTAAGACTTACTGGCAATTTCGGGGACCAGGTGCTGGCGGGCCGCACTAACTTGGGCGTTACGTACAGAGAACCAGAGGCTTTTAGCGACGATCTGCGAGAGTACATGGTACAGTCTAGAGAGCGTTTTCGAGAAGTTGTCGCAAAGCATCCTTTGACTTTATTTCTTTTCAACCAAGCCCCGTGGCTTGATTATTCGCGTTATTCTCTGGAACAATCCCAGTTAGTCCAGCGGTCGCCGTTTATGGATAACGACTTGATAAAGGTGTTATACCAGGCGCCAAAAAACATGCTCACTTCAGAAGACATCAGAATTCGATTAATTCGAGATGGAAATCCGGGATTAGCAAGAATTCCGACGGACAGGGGACTTCTTGGGAGCAGCAACTTATTTGTTTCGAAAAGTCTCCATTTATATAAAGAGCTTTTATTCAAACTCGAATACTACTTCAGTTATGGGATGCCGCACTGGACTTGTAGATTAAATAATGCACTTGGCTTTCTAAATGTTGACTATCTGGTTTTGGAGAGGAACAAATACTACAATTTGCGGAGATGGTTTCGCTTTGAGCTGGCTGACTATGTGAAAAAAATGTTATTAGATGATAAGACCCTAAACCGGGTTTTTTTCAACAAGCGGTTTGTGGAAGAAATGGTTAACGCCCATGTTTCAGGGAGAGGAAATTATACGACCGAAATAAATCGAGTCCTCAGTCTTGAATTAGCGGTTAGGAATTTAATTGACGAAAGTTAGCTGGCGAAACCTGCTACAAATTAGATTTGGGAGGTATGGGGGCTGAAAGATACTGTGTTAATGGCAGTAAGCATGGTTTCTCCTTGCTCTGAGTTGTTCTTGGCTTGAGAGGGATCAACTCAATGAAAGTTGCAGCGTTCGGCAGGTGTAATTGGGGTAAGCTTTTAGCGCGCAGACAAGGAGGTTTTTGATAGGGGTAAAGGTGAACTTGTCGAGAGATCATATTTCAGTTTGCGTTTGTAGTTTTAGGAGACCGAAGCTATTGCAGCGGCTATTAGTGAAAATGGAGACTCAGACAACGGGAGATCTTTTCGATTTCTCAGTAGTGGTGGTTGATAATGATGACCGGAAGTCTGGGAGAGAAATCGCTCAGGTGGCAACAAAATGGGCTAATTTCGAGATTAATTACGATGTTGAGCCGGAGAGGAGCATTAGTCTTGCGCGGAATAGAACAATAAGAAATGCAAAGGGGAATCTGATTGCGTTCATCGATGACGATGAGTTCCCGGATGATGATTGGCTCATAAGTCATTATAAGACGCTGTTGGACTGGGGGGCAGATGGTGTCCTAGGTCCCGTAAAACCGCATTTTGATGGAGAAGGCCCTGATTGGCTGGTAAAGAGCGGCTTGCTGGAGAGAAAAAGCTTCAAAACCGGGGAGGTGATCAGAGATTCGCGCTACACGCGCACAGGCAACGTACTCCTTTGGAGGAAGCTGTTCGATGAAGAAGGTGGCTCCTTTGACCCGGTCTACGGCAGAAGCGGGGGAGGCGACGCCGTCTTTTTCAGAAGAATGATGGAGAGGGGCAAGACCTTTGTATGGTGTAATGAAAGCATTGTCTATGAAACAGTCCCTCCGGAACGGCAGACGAGGATGTATTATGTCAGGAGAGCATTCACTAGGGGTATGACGGCAGCGTGGGGGAGTTCGCTTATAAGCGCGAGCACGTTGAAATCGGGTGTAGCGATTGTTGCGTATAGCCTTTTGTTGCCCTTTACACTGCTTCTCGGACATCATTTGTTTATGCGGTACCTAGTCAAAGAATGTGATCACATAGCCAAAATGCTTGCTCATCTGGGAATAAGACTGGTAGCTGAAAGACCATATTAGAGTCTGTGTAGCGAAGATGTTGATTATAAACGCTGATGACTTTGGTAAAACAAGAATGTGCACTGATAGAATTCTTGAATGCTTTGAGCGAGGTAGGGTTACATCCGCGAGCAGCATGGTGTTTATGGCGGACTCAGAAAGGGCAGCCAGACTTGCAGTGGAGAAAAATATGGCAGCTGGCTTGCATCTCAATTTTACATTATGTTTTGATGGAGATAATGCGAACGCGAGGTTGTGCGAGAGCCAGAAGAAGACGGCCAGATTTCTTACAAGCAGCAAATATTCAGTGCTTATATATAACCCCTTCCTGAGAAAGGAGTTCGAATACCTCTGTAGAGAGCAGTATGACGAGCTTCTTCACCTTTATGGAAGCGCCCCGACCCATATCGATGGTCATCAGCATTTCCACCTAGCAATGAATGTAATGGCAAATAAAATAATACCTGTGGGGTCGATAATTCGAAGAAATTTCACCTTCGGAGCCCGGGAGAAGGATCCTTTAAACAGACTGTACAGGAGTATTGCAGATCGCTGGATTATGCGAAGATACAGGACCACGGATTTTTTCTTCGATATTTCTCCAATAGTCCCAGAGAGGATAAAACGAATAGTGTCGTATGCGAGAAATGCGGACGTTGAACTTATGGTGCATCCTGAGAGGGCGAATGAGTATTCCTATGTCATGAGTGACGAATTTGGGGAGGCAATCAGCCGTGTAAGCAGAGGTACTTTTAGGCACACGCTGAAGAAAAATCCTGCATGCTATTTGCAATTCTGAGGAATATATGGAGGTGGCGGCAGCGCCAGGTCAGTAGGTAAAAGAACGTCTAGTAGGGGAGAAAACACAAAGTCGTAAATTGACTCGATGATGAGACAAGTATGCATGATTTAATTTCAGGGTACCGCGTCAGAGTTGATTCTGTCGAAAAGAATGAGTGGTATGAACTTCTCAGGCGATTTGATGATGCAAATATCTACCAAACTTGGGCTTATGAAAAGGTTAGACATGGCAGAAAGAATATGAGCCACTTCATATTAGAGAAAGAGAAAGAGATTGTTGCGGCTGCTCAAGTGAGGATTGCAAGAATACCATTAATCAAATCGGGCGTCGCGTATATTCGTTGGGGGCCGCTGTGGAGGTTGCATGGCCAAGAAGCGGATGCGGAGATATTGAAAATAACAGTTAGGGGATTAAGAGATGAATATGTAACTAAGAGAGGACTGACATTAAAGCTGCGGCCGCTCGTTTTTACTGATGAGCATTTTCCGGTTCAAAACATATTGGAAGAAGAGGGTTTTTCGCAGGGCTCGAAGGATGAGATGCAAAGAACGCTAGTTATGGATTTGGGGTTTTCCATGGACGTCTTAAGGAAGGGCCTCGATAAGAAGTGGCGGCGACACCTGAGAATCGCTGAAGAGCGAGGATTAGAAATCCTCGAGGGGTATACGGACGATTTGTTTGAAACGCTTATGGGGCTGTATGAGGAGATGATCGAGCGCAAGCGATTCCCTCGACCTAATGACATTAACGAGTTCAGAGAAATTCAGAATATGCTGCCAGATGAGTATAAGATGAAGATTCTGCTATGTTTGTCCGGTGGAATACCGAGCGCGGGTGCCCTTTGTAGTACTATGGGAAATACTGGAATGAACATTTACCGAGCAACGAATGAGGTGGGGAGAAATAATGGAGCCTCGTATTTACTCCAGTGGAGAGTGATCGAGTGGGTCAGACAGAGGGGGTGCTCTTTCTACAATGTTAATGGCATTAACCCAGAGCTAAATCCGGGTACGTACACTTTTAAGGCGGGGCTTTGTGGGAGAAATAAGAGAGATGTGAGGTACATTGGGGTATTTGATGCCTATAAGAGCCCATTTACAGCGTTTTGGATTAAACGTGTTGAAAGAATTAGGCTGATGATTAAAAGGAAAGGCATTTCGAGTCTTTTTCGGTCAAAGAGGCGGCGGGACACGACACCGCCTAACCCATAGGCCTCATGTCGGTCAAAATGATGCAGGAGGAAACGGGGTATTTTTCTGCGGGATGTGACGGGAAACATAATCGGTCACAATGGATGGCATGATGTAAAATGTTTGGGTTATGGATCTGGGGGTCATGTCCTTGCGGGGGGCTTCACTTGAACTGCATTCTACATGATTCGTGGATCGAAGCTGATAGGTGAGACTTAGGGGAAGCTAGTCCGAGAGGCAGGGGCTTCAGGGACACGGGAGCCTATAGGGCCACTCTGGGCCCGGGAAGTGGAGCAACAACGAGTAGAGTATTGGTTGAAAAGTAGAGGTGGAGGGTAGCGGCGGGACAGTTTTTGACGAAAAAAGCTTCCTTTGGAGTTACTAGGCGCGATTCAGCAAAATTGAAAGGTCACCTATTTTGATCAGCATTTGTAGCGTTTTCAAATCTGATAGTACGAAATAACTGACATGCAGCCCCAAGTGCCATTACTGGTCGGTATCGGATTCGCCTGTTGGCTTTCATACAGAGACATGCGCTGGCGCCAGCTTCCCTCTCCTGCCTTGTGGATTGCCGGGCTGTGGCTGGCTTTTGCAAGCTCCCGACAGTTATCCTTTTGGTTTAATGTAGGTTTGGGCGTTGGCGGTGAATCGAGCAATCTCGAGGGCAGCCCCATAAACGTGGTGTTTAACGGCGGTCTTTTTCTCGCCGCAGTCCTGGTGTTGGGTCAGCGAGGCTTCAGATGGTTGAAGTTTTGCTCTGCAAACAAGGCGCTCATTTCGCTCTATGTTTTCTTTATGTGCAGCATGTTGTGGTCGCCCTTTCCCTGGCCTACGTTGAGACGCGTTGTTCAAGACTTCGGCTGCGTGCTGATCGGGCTGATCATTCTAACGGAGAAGGACCCGGCGGCTTCGCTTCGGGTCGTGTTTGCGCGGGTTTCATACGTGCTGTTCCCGCTGTCGATGGTTTTCATCCGATATTTCCCGGAAATCGGACGCCAAATCTCTTATGTGTCCGGTACGCATATGCTGTGTGGTGTCACGGGGCACAAAAATGCGTTAGGACAGATGACAATGGTGTTCTGCTTAGTCCTGCTGTGGGATCTGATGGAAACTCGGAAGCATGTGACGGCTTCGCTGGAAAACAATGAGAGTTGGCCTCGTCTGGCAAATCTGGGAATTGGACTCTACTTGCTGTTGATCTCCAGCAGTGCAACAGCCTTATTATGTTTCCTCATTGGAGTGGTACTTCTGTTCACAGGCAAACGGCTGGCTCGGATGAAATACGCCAGGCAAGTGATCATGGTGGGCTTCTTATCAATCGGTTGTCTCTTCACTTTCGATCACGTGTTTGGAATCTCAGGACGCGTCTTTGAGGCTCTGGAACGCGACGCCACCCTGACCGGTCGCACTGACATTTGGCGAGTGACCCTGGAAAAAAATAGAGGCCATCTAGTTGGGGCTGGATTTCGTGGCTTTTGGGAGACCCGTGAAGGCGAGTCGGTCTCCCTTGAGCTGGGCACGAACCGGTTGATTACCGCGCACAATGGGTATCTGGAAACATATCTCAACGGTGGTGTGGTAGGCCTTTTTCTTTTGGGAGCATTGATATTGTCCACTGGGCTGAAGGCGACACGAGAACTTGTGAAAGGGGATCCCATCGGAAGGTTGGCAGTGGTATTCTGGCCAATTGCTTTGATGTCTAACGTGACCGAATCAGGGTTCTTTCAGATCGGGCCGCTGTGGTTTACGATGTTGCTGGTCACGATTGACTGCCCATGGCAAAATCCGTCTGAGCAGGGAGGCCATCGCTAACTATTGTTCAAGAAGGCACGCTTCTGCAAAGCCTGCCGGGCTGTTGGCCAGTGCACAAACCGCTACAGGATCTTTTAGAGGAGTGTCACCAGAAGGATTCGCAAATCTTTCTGTCGTGTTTTTGGACCAGCGTAGTCTCGAAACGTTTAGGGAAGGTTCGGCAAACAGGCCCAAGCATCTTATTTGGGAAACCAAGGCACGAATGGTAACTGAAGTTCTGTTATGGGCTGTCGGGACTGGTCCGAAGCCAGATATGCCATCGCCGAAACCGGTATGGCACAACTAATGCTAGCGGAAAAACCTGGTTTCAGTGAGTCACTGTAATAACTCGTTCAATAATCAGGCTGAAGTACAGGTCGGTTTTGATGTCCTTTACAAAAAGCCCTTGTAATCAGCCCTCCACCGACCGAGGGTCAGATCGCGACGCCGCACTCGACTTTACCAAAGGCGCCCTCGTCCTGTTGATGGTTCTTTACCATTGGCTCAATTATTTCGTTTCTCTCAAGGGATCCGGCTATAGCTACATTCGTTTCATCACGCCCTCTTTTATCTTTCTCGCGGGCTTCCTGATCACGAATCTCCTTGCCGCTCGCGCCGGCCAGAATTCACAATCGCTCTCTGTGCGGCTTTTCATTCGTGGCGTCAAACTGCTGGCTCTTTTCACTATACTCAACCTTGGCGTGGCCTGGTTCGTGGAAGTGGGTTTTTCCAGACGTTCTCTTGTGGCAGGTTTCGCTGTTTTCATGGAGGCCATTCCCGAAATCTATGTGACCGGAGAAGGGGCGAGCTTCCTTGTGCTCTTACCAATCAGTTACACGTTGGTGCTCGCCGCCCTTTTCCAGAAAACGCGGGATTTACCCCGAAGTTATTATCCCGCATCGGCCGTCCTTGCGTTCATCATTGTATCCGGCCTGGTGCTGTCGGGGGTTCGATTAGCTACGCTTGAGCTCATCGCCTTTGGTCTGCTCGGGCTCATCATCGGGCATGCCTTTGCTCAACCTCGTGACCATCTGCGCCGTTTGTGGATTTGGCTTCTGCTTGCGTACGTGGGGCACTTGGCCGCCCTTACCGTTTGGGGGGTGCCCTACACGCTTCAACTAGTCTCCGTCTGCCTCAACCTTTCGTTGCTTTACTGCCTGGGACTGCTGGTGCGGCCGGCGAGCGCAACCGGGCGGTTGATGCTGCTGTTGGGACAGTACACCCTGGTGGGCTACGTGGGGCAGATTGCGATTCTTCAGGTTCTTGTCAAAGCTTTTCGTCAGCTCAACTTAGGCTCAATGGAAGCACCTGTTGCGCTTGTTGTAGGCCTACTGCTCACTATCACAATGATAGTGGTTATTGATTTGTTGCGGCGCAGATCACGCCTGGTTGATTCAGTCTACCGGCTTGTTTTCGCCTGAAGGGGGAGGAGCCTTGTGGTCGTGGCTATGAGAATGGTGAAAACAGGTGTTTTCGCAGGGACTCGCTCTTACGGAAAGGGGTTTCCTCGCGGATGCTCTATAGGGCTGTCTAAGTGAAGAAAAGTCTTGTACAACTTATTAGAAAAGAATAGGTGGATCAGCAATGTGGGGAAAGATTAGAGGGTATTTTGATGAGAACAGGCGATTGGTAATTTTGACCTTTGAGGTGTTCTGGATCGTGGTTTTTCTGCTTGAAAAAGTGACGAATGAAAAAGCAACAGAAATACCGCAGTTCATCTACGTCAATTTCTGACCAAGCAGGAAAAAAAGACACGTGTTCAGCACAGAAGCACCATAAACACACCGCGGCGTAGCCGCAGTCAAATCCGAAGCGCGAAACTCGAAATCCGAAACAAATCCAAATGACCAAAATTGAAATGATCCAAATGTACCAAAAGCTAAGGATAAAATTTGATTAACAAGATTTCGAGAAATCGAGCGTTAGTACTTCAGAAAGGGCCTCTTTCAATTTTGCTGAGAGATACCGCCAAATAAAAAGGGGCTGTCCTTTTGTGGAGAGCTCCTGAAGCATGGCATATGGGTTGATAAAAGATAATTTCAGTCGAAAAAGGATATTAGAAAGAGGTATGCGAGGGTTGAGTTCAACAAGAAGAGTCTTAAGCAGATTATCTGTGGTCGCAGTGACCGTGATTATGTGCATTTGTGTGCTGGAGATTGGGCTGAGAATCATTGGCAGGCAACCGAGCAATACGAGCGAAGGAATCGGGGAGGCGTACAAGGATTTCTATCGGCTGAAAAGGAACATTGAGAAGGGGATCAGATGGCCGTCCTATTCATACACGATCTACACTAATTCCTTCGGCTTCAGAGACAGGGCGGTTGGTCAGAGAGACTTGGACGGCAAGCCGTTGTATGTTTTTCTGGGTGCTTCTGAGGTATTTGGGAATGGGGTGGAGTACGACAGAACATTTGTGGGCGTCTTTGCAGAATACGCAAGGAAAATGGATATCGAAGTGTTGAACATGGCCATTGGCGGCCACTACTTTCTTGACCAGGAAATACTTCTCAAGGATTTCATTTCAGAAACGGGTAAAACCCCGGCTGTCGTCTTCCATTGCGTGAATGATCTCCACATACCGAAGTTTGATCGACGAAACAAGAACATTGTGGTGAAAGATGGATACTTGCTTGACAAAGAGGGCTGGCAGATGGCGTATGTCAGGCTTCTTGTGGGAAATGTTTCAGCGGCCTACTGCTTTTTCAGAAATGCGGTTCGCAACCTCCAGGCGAAGTGGACAAGCTACCAGACGACCGATAAGTTACCGGAGTTCATTCAAATATATTCAAAAGAGAACCGCATGCATAAGCCCGAGACCGTAGCGCAGTTCGAGAACTACCTGATGGAATTCGAGGCTTTTTGCCGGGAAAAGGGGATCACGCCGGTGTATGTTTATATCCCACTCTCAGACAGCTTCAGGTTGGACGATCTGTTACGCGGCCTGGGCAAAGACCCGAAGGAGTTCGACACCTCCTATTATGAAAAACTTATGGAGAGCTACTGCGCGAAGCGGGGGGTGAAGCTGGTCAATCTGAGACCCGCCCTCAAGTCTTACTTCGATCAGGGGAAATCGTTGAGGTTCGAGCTGGACCCTCACTTCAATGAACCCGCAAACAGGGTCATTGGGGATTTCCTGGCGGAGAGCGTGCTGGGGGTGCAGGTGACGGGCGGAAAAGCAAAGGACTCGTGATCTCACCACAGAGACGCGGAGGGCACAGAGAAGAGGTTTTGTTTGTCGGGAGATACCGACAAACAAAACGTTCTGTCCCTAAAAACCCCCATGCTGAATTGCTAATGACAAGTAGTCTCACCAGTGCTCGATCTTTGGACTCGGTCTGTGAAGAATACTTTTGGGAAAGATTTTATATGAGATGCGAGGGGTATGAGCTTTAATTTTTACTACGACTTGCAGTTCTGGGTGGCGTTCGGTGTCATCTGTGTCCTCCTGAGGGTGCTGGGCGGCCATCAAAAGGCTAGGGATGTTCTCCTCCTGGCTAGCAGCGTTCTCATGCTTCTGGCATTGCCGACCTTTGGGATTCAGTCCTTGATTTTCGTGTGCTCTACGGCCTTGCTCGCATGGGGGATGGGGTGGGTGCTGAGCAAAGAGAATGCCCTGGTGAAAGGGAGGGGAAGACTCCTGGTCTCATGCTGTACCGTGACGCTGCTCATTTTGATCCTGGTTTTCTTCAAATATAGAGTCGTGCAGGAAGGCTTTTTTGCTTTTTGGGGGAGCGCGAAGGCCGGGGCTGCAAAGGCCATCTTCATCATAGGCATCTCGTATTTTTCCTTCAAGATGATTCATTTTGTGATTGAGTGCCACAAACAACAGATCAAGGGCCTGGGCTTTATGAGTTTTTTCAACTACGCCCTTTTCTTCCCTTCCTTCATCAGCGGTCCAATCACCCGGTACAACGAGTTTTGTGGGGAATTGAGCGCCGAGGGCAAGAAGGCTTTGCGTGCGGACTTGAAAGCGGGATCTGAAAGGATCGTGCACGGCCTCTTCAAGAAGTTTGTCCTCTGCCCGATTGTCTGGCCTTATGTTTTCGCAAGCGCACCCAGTCCTATCAGCGAACTGGGGACTTCTCAGCTCATTCTCGGCATGTTCGCGTACACGCTGTACATTTATTTTGATTTTGCGGGATATTCGGACATTGCGATCGGCAGCGCGAGGATCCTCGGGATAGGCTTGCCCGAAAACTTCAACATGCCCTTCCTGAAGAAGAACATCCAGGAATTGTGGGCGAACTGGCACATGACCCTTACACGGTGGCTGACAGATTACATCTACTGGCCCCTGGCAAGGCGTTTGCGCAGGAGCCGGTTTCTGGCAAGGCGGCCTATCCTTCTGTCAAACCTGTGCATCATCGTGACCTTTATCATTTGCGGGATGTGGCACGGGGAGGCATGGAATTTCGTGCTTTGGGGTTTTTATCATGGGCTGGGGCTTGCCTGCCTGAACGTGTACCAGAAGTACAAGAGGAAGGTGAGAAATAAGTCTCTCAGGAAGTATTTCTCGTCGGAGTTCAGCAAAACAGGGGGCAGGGTGTTGACTTTCGGTTTTTTTGCAGTCGGCATCCTCTTGTTTTCCATGGACGTTGAAAGCCTCAAGACCGTCTTTGGAAGAATGCTGGGGTTTTGATCTCAAAGGGAAAAGGGCTCCAGTCCAAAATGGATTATCACCACAGAGGCACCCGCCGTCGTCCACCCGATGTGGACTATGGCGGGGCAGGCAGAGGGCACGGAGGAGTTTTTGTTTGTCGGGAGATACCGACAAACAAAAATGCTCTGCCCTAAGTCTGCTATGGGCTAAGCGCGATGCACACGTAGCGTAGAGATTGCATGGCAGCGGCAATTTATCAAGAAGTCTGTATAAAGGAACAGGATAACTGGATGAAAATCCTAATGATGTCAATGAGGCGCGCAACAATTCAGTCCTATCTTGGACAGCGATGATGAAGCTTATAATCGTAGCAATGTGTGTATTTGTATCGGCCATTCTGCTGAGTGATGGTCGGATGGCAGGGGCGCAATCGAATACTGAGGCTGGAAAGGTGGAAAAGATCAGTGATCAGATGTTGGATCGGCTTTGCAACAAGCGGATTCTCTTCGGGCACAAATCAGTGGGATACAATATTCTTGAGGGCGTTCAAGAGATAAAGGGAAAAGACCCGCGCTTCCAGAGACTCGCTGTTGTTGAAATAAAAGCGGGGGATACCGTTACTTTTGAAAAACCGGGAATCTACCACCAGCCCAACGGTAAGAACGGGTTTCCCAAGGGAAAATGCGATGCCTTCAGGCGCCTTCTGACTGAAAACGAAGTCGGCAACAAGGTGGACATAGCTTTTTTCAAGTTCTGCTATGTGGACTTCACCCCTGAAAGCAGCGTCCCTGAGATATTCAACTATTACGTTGAAACGATAGAATCATTGAAGAAGATGTTCCCAAAACTGACGATCTCTCACGTGACGGTGCCTTTGGTTGCGCACAGGTGGGGTGTTCGGAGTATCATCCGGAATGTGACGAAGGGGGATCCGGCCAATGTGAAGAGGAATGAATTCAACAGTCTGCTGACCGCAAAGTACGGCACGCGCGGCGTGATCTTCGATCTTGCCGGAGTTGAATCGACCTATCCTGACGGCAAGAGGGAGTCCTTCAAGGAGAAGGGCAAGGAATATTACTCGCTAATCCGAGACTACACAGATGATGGCGGCCATTTGAATGCGTTGGGGAGACATCAAGCAGCAAGCGAATTTGTGAGGGTTCTGGGTAGCATCGCAAAATAAGAACAGCATGAGCGCAGCAGACCGTCTTGCCGGGTAGCACAGGGATTCTGCCGGCGAGGCTCTCCGAGTTTGAACAAGGCCGCATAACCGACAAAGATATTTCACTTAGCGATACGGGGGGAAACCTATATGCAGGACTCGAAAAGATGCAGCAAGTGCCTACTTCCAGCAAGCTTGCCTAGCGTGCGGCTAGACGGGGAAGGCATTTGTAATGTTTGCAGACGACATGAAAAAGCCACGAGGAAATGGGAGGCGGAAAAAGCTGATAAGAAGCGGGAATTTAAGCTACTGGTCGACAAGGTTAAGCGACTCAACAGGCCTTATGACTGCATGATTCTACTGAGTGGAGGCAAGGATAGCACCTATGCCCTCTATGTTTGTGACAAAGTGTATCAGATGAGATGCTTGTGCGTGACTTTCGACAATGGATTTCTGTCCGATTATGCAAGGATGAACATAAAGAATTCATTAGAGAGGACCGGCGCCGAACACATCTTCTATTCTCTGAACCGTGCGAAGATGATGGAATTGTACAAAATTTTCCTTAAAAGGGCCGGTACATTCTGCGCCGCGTGCATGCGGGGTATTGGAAGCCTGATGACGCTTGCAGAGAAATTCAAGATACCAGTCATTATCTCGGGGACCGGAGAAAGAATATCGTACCTGGGAATGCTTCCGGAGCTCTACCAAGGTGGAGAGCTCGGTTTTTTCGGAAATGTCCTTAAGGATGAAGGAATTGAAACCAAATCAGGCCTACTCTCAGGCAAACCTAGCCCATTGAATGCGAGAAGAATCGTGCGAGGGTTCTGCAAATTGGTAAAGATACCGGACCCCACGTTAAAGCACTATGTGAGCTTGTTTGATTATATGGATCGGCCCTCTGACGAGGAACTTATAAAAATATTGAGTGATAACATGGGCTGGCAGAAACCTGAGGGGAAGTATGAGCACATGGACTGCCTAGCCCACGGCGTTGCCGGTTTTATCCAGACTCTAAAGTTTCCAGAACTCGCGAAATCCACCTTATATCTCAGCGGTCAGGTTCGATCAGGAGTGATATCAAGAGAAAAAGCGCTGGAAAATGAGAAAGAGGAAAAAGCACAACAGAAAAAAGTGCCGGATGAGCTCGATGAATTCCTTCGCGCAGTAAAAATGACTAGAGATGAATTCTTCGGTTCTGTTCAGGACTGGCGAAAAATCGAAAAATACAGGACTTATAGAAAAGGCCCGGTACGGAGTCTGGCCGCCAAGGTGCTTGGCAATTAGGGCCATGGACTGCGGAGGAAAGAGGGTCTTTCTCGGGCTATTCAACAGGAAGAGGCGGTGGGGCCTGACGTGGGTGGGTTGGGTTGCTTTGCTGTGTATTCTGATTGGGATTGGTACAGCTCTCATAGCGCAGGTGCACGGTTTTCTCGCTTTGGAGCAGAGGGTCAAAGGGAATGTCCTGGTCGTGGAAAGCTGGCTTCCGGATTTCACAATGCCCGGCGTGGTCGAGGAATTCAGGCGACATGGCTATCAATGGCTGGTATTGACCGGAATTCCGATATTGTATGACGGACACCTGTCCGCGTTCAATAATTACGCTGAAGTCACGGCTGCGAGGCTCGAAACACTGGGGTTCGACAAGGGGAAAATAGTTGCGATCGAGGTGTCGGATGTAGAGAAAGACAGGACATACCAGTCGGCGATAGCCATCAAGAAATGGTTTTCTTCCAACCATATCAATAACCGAGGCGTGAATATCTATACACTGGACACCCATTCACGGCGCAGCCGGCTGCTCTTCAAGAAAGCTCTAGGAGATGACTTCGCCGTTGGTGTAATCCCAGCCCGCGACATCCGATATGACCCGAGAAAGTGGTGGAAAACAAGCAATGGTTTCAGAAGGGTGGTGGACGAGCTTATTGCCTATGCGTACATAGTCGTTTTTTTCAATCCGTGAGTGGGTTCAGGGGAAGACAGGTCATAGCAAAGAAGCTTATGGCCCAAAGCTCAAAGCCGAATGGCACCGATGATTAGCGAGGGTGGTTCTTGAACATTGATTCAAGCGCCACCCTCGTGCTTCCCAGGGTCCTAATTCCTGTTTTCTTGTCCATGAGAAGGTCTCAAAGGCAAAGGCAGAACCTATACAAGGTCCTGCCTTTGCGTACAAACGTAAGAGCTGATATTACTTCTTGGAAAAATGTCTTCTTCCCATGTAGGCGAAGCCGATCAGGCCAGATGCGAGAAGCAGCATGGTTGATGGTTCAGGAACAGGGGCAGTGCGGTTTTCATAATCTATCCGGAGGGGACGTTGTTAGGTTATTGAGGTTTTGAGCGGCCACACCATTGGGGCACTGAGCAGAGAATGGCAGATAGGATCGACCGGCCGCCGCGAAGCTTCCGCCTGCGCCCATTCGACAGGATTAACCCGCCGTTCCATCCTCCGTAGCGGGGCTACTGCGGAGGACGGACGCCCATTCGACAAACTCAGGGCTTCCGCCTTTCCATCCTCCGTAGCAGGCTACTGCGGAGGACGGGCGCTTTGTCA
>ENA-OSEO01000938-OSEO01000938.1-sediment-metagenome-genome-assembly--contig:-NODE-938-length-62116-cov-9.614517_pt1 | contig 62116 bp, 48 predicted proteins | sample MGYA00237883_ERZ534232 | MGnify/ENA metagenome assembly ERZ534232
CGCATCCCCTGGAAACGACTTGATTGAATGAAACTTGAGTATCCATAGCTGTCGTTTTTAAACAAAGATACGATAGCTGACCCTAAATTTTCATTCGCTTGGGCGTTTTAAAACGTCATGGGTGTTTCATATGATTAAAATTTATAATTTTCAAAGTTTTCCCGGATTAACTTTTTACGTATAAATATTCAATTTGTTACATATATATCTATATTTTCCAAAAAATAATCGATAGTAATAGCATCTTCCACCTTGAATTCTCCAATTTTTGTTCGCCGCAATTCTGTTAAACAGGCTCCGCATTTTAACTCGTTTCCGACATCACGTGCAAGTGCCCTTATATAGGTTCCTTTGCTGCAGGTTATCCTTAATGTTATGTATGGCAGATTAAAAGATTCTACAACTATCTCTTTTATAACAATATTTTTTGGATTAAGTTTAAGCTCTTCACCGTTTCTTGCATAGTCAAAAGCCCTTTTCCCGTTTACTTTAACAGCTGAAAATATGGGCGGTACCTGTTTTATCTCTCCTGTGAATTTTTTCAGGACTTCATCAAGGAGATTGGATGTAACATGGTCATATGGTTTATGATCCTCCTCCTCAGTTTCCAGGTCGAATGAAGGTGTGGTTGCTCCGACTTTTATCGTTGCAATATACTCTTTGTACATCTCCTGATAAGACTCAATTAATTTTGTGGCCTTTCCTGTGCATATTATCATCAAACCCGAAGCCAGCGGATCAAGAGTTCCTGCATGGCCGACTTTCATTTTTTTTATACCAATTTTGCGGCAAAGGGTATTTCGGACTCTCTTGACAAGATCAAATGAGGTCCATTCGCGATATTTATCGAACAACAAAACTTCACCTCCTAAAAAATCGTACGTTTTTTTTAGGTTGTCCATTTGCAATTTGTTTATTTACAGCGTATTAAAATTTATGAAAATCAGGCTGCAAAGATAGCAATTAGGCCGATAATAAAACAATAAACAGCGAAATAAATGAGTTTCCCCCGTTTAACAATATTTATCATCCATGAGCAGGCCAATAATCCGGACAAAAAAGCAGCAATAAAGCCTACAGACAGAGGTACAATGCCTATAGTCAGCTCAGATGAGAAATCAGTTTTTATTATATCCAGGAAAGCTGCGCCCAGTATTGGTATTATGACCATCAGAAATGAGAAACGTGCAATTTCATTTCTGTCAGTTTTAAGTAACAGTCCGGCAGCTATGGTGGCACCGCTTCTTGAGATTCCCGGAATAACAGCAAAAGCCTGCGCAATTCCTATTAACAATGAATTAAAGTATGTCACCTGTCCGGTTCCCTTTTTTGTATAATTTGCAAAAGTGAGCAATCCGGCAGTTACTAATAACATGCTGCCAACCAGGATGAGGTTACTTGTAAAAAATTGTTCAATAGTATTTTCAAAAAAAAGACCAACCACGAGCACCGGCAGAGTTGAAAAAAGTATTTTGGAAATATAGATTGTTGAATCATTCCATTCAAATTTAAACAACCCTTTAAGTAATTGCAATATGTCGTTTCGAAAGACAACCAGGGTACTAAGTATGGTAGCAAGGTGAACAGTAACGGCAAACAGCAAATTGCTGGACGAATGTATACCCAGCAATGCATGACCCAATTCGAGATGACCGCTGGAACTGACCGGTAAAAATTCTGTTAATCCCTGCAGTAATCCAAGGATGAGGGCTTGTAGTTCATTCATGTTTGTTTTTTATTCAGAACTTTTTGGCTTTTTTAGAATTGCATATACTTCGAAAACTATTCCAAAAAGCAGGACCAGGGGAGCCAGCGTTATTCTTCTGAAACTGAAAATTTCAGGATTAAAGATTTCGGGGTCATCAGATCTGCCGCCTATCATCAGAATATATCCGATGACCATAATAGCAAAGCCTATTGCCATTAAAATATAATTCTCTCTGCCCAGGGCAAATCCGGAATTATTATCTGAATTCTCTTTGGTTGATACTTTTTTCTTCATAACAGGTGTAAAGATAGTTAATAAAATAATTTGTCAAATTGCAATTGAATAATTATTGATCTAAACATGCATATATCTGTCATAAAGATGTTTTATCGACTTCGGCTCTCCGATAATTGTAAGAACATCATTTTCGGTGAGCATGGTATTACCGTTGGGTGCGAAAATATTATTATCCCGCTCAACCAATGCAACCAGCACATCTGAAGGATATCTGATCTCTTTCAACTGTTTTCCTATCATTTCCGCCTGTGTTGTTCCCGGTAACAGATGCACCGTAATATATCTTTCATTATGAAGGAGGTACTCTTTTATTTCACGATCATTTTTCAGGCTGAGTATCTTTTCGAGGAAATCATCCCTCTCAATAATATCAATAAGCCGTGATAACATTCTTAATTGTTGCCTTGGTTCTTCAGAAGGATTTACGAGGAAGAAAAAAACCCGTATAAAATCTTCTGAAGATATACCGTCCTTGATAACCGGCTTTGTAATGCCTCTGTCTGACAATACAATATATAATGACGGATGGTCTATTCCGTCATCTTTGGCGTAGAGGACTGAAACTTCAGGTATTATCAGAGCAGGATCAATGGGAGATGTGGAGAGAAATTTTTTCATAAGGGTGTCCCTGTTGATATGCATCTCTGTTGAAAAGATATCTGACATCCGGTTTACAAGGTCTTCAAATCCTGCTTCTCCGTCAATCCGTGTGATTCTTGCGCGGATAATAGTCTGATCGAATGGATCTCCTTTACGAAGCCCTTTTTCTTTAATAATACTCATAAATTCACTTTCAATTTCGGCATACTGATATTTCCCAAGTAGTGCAAACCAGTGAAAAATAGCTCCCTCCCTTTTAACACGTATCCTGGCATAATATTTATACCACAAAAAGCCCGCTAATATTATAAACGAGGTGAAGAGTACCGCCATCCAGCCCATATAGATGATAAGTATAAAGGAGATTATGATCCCTGCTACCTGCATTAACGGATATAGAGGAGTACGGTATCCCGGATCATAAGATTCAATTTTACTTTTACGAAATACAATGACAGAAAAATTTATCAGCATAAATATAACAAGTTGGAAGGTACTGGCGAGTTTTGCTATTCCCTCTTCCGATAATACAATTATGAAAAAAAGTATAAAAACTGTAGTTAATAAAATTGAAGTAACCGGGGTACCCTTTTTACCCACTTTTGAGAACATTGGAGGAAATAAATTATCGCGACCCATGGCAAAAGGATAACGTGATGATGTCAGTAAGCCTGCGTTACCTGTTGAGGCAAAAGCTGCCATTGCCGCTCCTGTCATCAGGTAGGCGCCCCAGTTTTCAGGCATCCATCTGAAGAGTTTTTCTACGGCTGTAGCAGCAGGGGCCATATCTGCAGCAAATTCAGCCGGTTCTATTACTGCCACCATGACGAAAACTCCCAGTGAATAGATAACTGCTGTTACAGTGAGAGATAATAGCATACCCATTGGAATATTCCGTTCCGGATTTTTTATCTCTTCAGCCACACTTGCAATCTTGGTCAATCCCAGATATGAAACAAATACAAAGCCGGCAGTAATTATTATTCCCTCAAATCCGTCAGTAAAAAAAGGTCGGAAATTTTGGTTTACGGAAGGGATATCTATTCTGTCCGTGAAGAAAATGTTATAAATTCCATCAATTATAAATGCCCCAAGCACTATCAGAAGGAAGGTAACCAGGAAATTTTGAAGTCCGGATGATTTTTTGGCTCCGGTAAGATTAAGGATCATAAAGAATAGTGTTGCCATTATTGCAACAGTTTTTATCGGGATGTCCCAAAAAATAGATGCATAGGCACCGATACCTATAATTGCAAATGCTGTTTTGAACATCAGGGCAAAGTATGTTCCGAGTCCGCCGATTGTACCCATTAACGGGCCCAGGCTCCGGTCAAGAAAAAAATAGGCGCCTCCCGAACGTGGCAGTGCTGTTGCAATTTCTGCAATGCTGAACATGGCAGGCAAAATGAGAAGTCCTGAAACAAGATAGGCCAAAAAAACTGAAGGTCCTGTGTATTGCGATGCAAGTCCGGGAAGCAGGAAAAAACCTGAACTGAACATAGCTCCGGTACTTATAGCAAATATATCAAATAGTCCTAACTCTTTTTTTAATTTGGTTTTTTTAGCCATTTCGGGAATATTATCGTTTTCTTATTATAACTATAGTAACAGCATTTCAGTTAATATGGTTTCAATATAGATATTTATTTTTTTTCTTAAAGAATAAAATTTTAGGAAGGTTATTTTTTTCTGAAAATGGCTGCAATAGTTTTGCCTATTTCATCGAGTTTTTCAATAGGCTCCAGCAGAGACGGATAGTTAAGGTCAAATTTTTTAATTTCCCCGACTCCAACCTGCACCGGATAGATAAGAATAAAGCTGTTATCCTGAAAATATCTGTTCAGATATTTAGGCACATTGGACATATTTGCATGATATGATGTTTTATTTTTCCGGCTTAGGATAATTATAAGATTATCATCAAGTTTTATATCTCTTGAGAGTATAAGAAAATCATCCCAGTCGTCAAAAATGGTGAATGCTGCATCAACCGGATGATTTGAATGTATATCCTTAATGAATTTAATTGTTTCTTCTGTGCCGTAAAAGAGTAGTTTTGCTCCTGTGTTCCTTGAAATATTCCAGACTTTAAGCAGCCAGTATGGGAATCCTGCCTCTTTTTCTGCATTTTCAGGCATCACAATAAAATGTCTTCTGATTGTGGCGATTGGTTGTGCAGGTTTATATACCAGAGTTGTAGTATTACTTTTTTCAAGAATTCCTTCAGTTAGATTTCCTAAAAAAGATTCGGAGATACCTTTCATTATATGTAGTCCCAGAACAAGGTCAGTAATGTTATGTTCTTTAATAACACTGGTTATTCCGTTTACAATATTCAGGTCGTACCTGAGCAGGCCGGTGAGATGAATATCTGCAGAAGCTGCCGTAATTTCGGCCTTTTCCAGAATTTTTCTTGATTTTCTGGTTGAGGCTCTATCCGGATCTTCAGAATTGTTCATAATATTAAGTGCAAAAAGCCCTGATCTGTTCTTTTTTGATTTAATTATAGCACTTAAATGGATTAATTCATCAACCGTTTCCGGATTACTCACAGGTATTAAAATTCGTTCGTCAGGTGTCTTATCCTCTTCGTCAATATCCGTATTTTCCCTGCGTGCAATATTTTCTGCTCCTTTTTGTGTCTCGAAAGAGGCGATAGTGCAAGTAACCAATATCATTATAATAGTCCCGTTCAGTATGCTTTCACTAAGAAGCCTTATTGGCTCACCGTCCGGATTCTCACCAAGAATTACATTATAGCCTACCAGCACTGCTGCAAGAGTTGCTGCTGCCTGAGCATTGGTAAGGCCGAAGATCAGCCTTCTCTGATCTGCTGAAAACCGGAAATTTTTCTGAACAAGCCAGGATGGTATATATTTTCCTATTGTTGCAGTAACTGACATAACTGCAGCTACAAACATGGTTTCAATATCATTGAAAAAGGCCCTGTAGTCTATAAGCATTCCTACTCCAAGTAAAAAAAAGGGGATAAATATTGCATTTCCAACAAAATCAATACGATTCATCAGCGGGGAAGTCCGGGGCACTAACCGGTTAAGAGCCAATCCGGCCAGGAATGCACCTATAATACCTTCTATACCTGCCATTTCAGAAAGAACTGCTCCAAGAAAAACCATAACCAGTACAAAGATATATTGGGAAACATTGTTGTCGAATCGTTTAAAAAACCATCTTGCAATAACCGGGAATATGAACAAAATAATTGATGAAAAAATGATAAAGGAAAGAGACAGTTTAACAGCAAAATACTGATCAATCCCTTCTGTTGCCATTCCAACTATAACCGCAAGTACCAGCAGGGCAAGAACATTGGTAATCAGGGTACTTCCAACAGTAATGTTAACTGCACTGTTTTTTGCGATTCCCAGTTTACTGACTATCGGATAGGTAATGAGTGTATGCGAAGAAAACATACTTGCCAAAAGTACAGAGGTGATGAGCGAAAATTTTAAGAGGAAAAAACCAGCCAGGGTTCCCAGTATCATGGGAATAATAAATCCATAAAGACCAAGAATTGAGCTTTTCAGTGCATTTTTTTTAAAATCAGCCATATCAATCTCCAGTCCGGCAAGGAACATGATATATAGCAATCCGGCAGTTCCTGAAAGAATAATACTGCTGTCTCTTGTGATCAGGTTGAATCCATGCGGACCAATTATCGCTCCGGCAATTATCAGTCCCAGCAGATGGGGAACTTTAACTCTGTTCAATAAGATTGGGGCAAAAAGAATAATCAGTAAAATTATCAGGAATTTTAATACCGGATTGGTCAGGGGAAGCTCAGTATCAAGTGTATTAATAAGTATTATATTCATTAATCTTCCATTAATCGTTCAATATTTTTTTTATGCCCGTACAGAACCATAATGTCTCCTTTATTTAGAATAGTAGAGGCTGTTGCTGTTCCAAATATTTTTCGAGTGAGTTTTGAAGCACCTAAAATATTTCTTTCTTTAACCTGCTGCAATGTTGTAAGAACAATTACATTATAATTTTTGTTGAAACCTATTTGACCAATCGTTTTTCCGATAAATTTTTCAGGAACAATCATTTCAATAATAGAATATTCTTTAGTTAATTCCATGGAATCAAGAAAACTGCCTGAAGTCAATTTTTTTGCCCATCTTGCTGCTGATTCCTCTTCGGGTCTGACAATTTCATTTATTCCCATTGCCTCCAAAATGGTCTCATGAATGGGTGATACAGAACGACTAATTAACCTTGAAACATTCATTTTTTTCAGGTGTGCAGTAGTAATTAAACTTGCCCCTTCATCTTCACCTATGCAGACTATTACAGCATCGGAATTTTTTAAAGGTAAGGTTGTCAATGCATCGTGATCTTTACTATTTAGACACACAGCATGGTAAATCTTATCTTTTATGGCCTCTATTTTTTCCATTTGATTATCCACTCCAATTACTTCATGGTCCATACTAGTTAATTTTTCGGCTAAAGTACTTCCAAAATTGCCAAGTCCGATGATAATAAACTTCATGGTTTATAAATTTTAGTTAATCAAAATATCTTCAGACGGATAACGGTATTTATATCTGATAACTTTTTTTGATAAAGCAATCAGGATAGTTAACGTTCCTACCCTTCCTGTAAACATAGTTAATATTAAAATGCATTTACTGTAATTGTCAAGCGATGAAGTAATTCCACGGCTTAAGCCCACTGTACTGAATGCAGAAATACATTCAAAGCATACGTCAAGGAAATTTTTATCCTTTTCGAACTGCAAAACACAAAACACAGAGAGTGATATTGCGAGTATGGATAAAAACATCACCGAAAAGGCCCTGTTGACAGAGGTCTGGGGAATTTCACGGCCAAATATTTCAAGGCGTTTCTTCCCCCTGGTTATTGCCAAAATGTTAAGAAGTGCTATTGCGAGCGTACTGGTTTTTATTCCTCCTCCTGTTGAGGCGGGTGATGCTCCTACCCACATCAGGAAAAGTGTCAACAACAAAACGGGAAGGCTAAGCATTGCTGTATCTGTTGTGTTAAAACCTGCAGTACGGGGTGTTACTGCCCCGAAAAATGATATTATTATCTTTCCCCAAAGATTGTGTTCTGCCAAAGTATTATTGTATTCAAAAATAAAATAGAGTAATGTTCCAAATATTATTAAAAAAATGGTTGATAATATAACTATTCTGGTATTAATGTTTAATATCCAGGGTAATTTGCTGATTTTCTTTCCAAAAAAACGCAATATAGAATTTAACAGTTTAGTTTTTAGATATTTAAGAATATTAAAAACTATGGGGAATCCTATTCCGCCTAAAATAAAAAGTGAAGCAATAATGATGTGTAAAGAATAATTGTATCTAAATGATAATGAGTACAGGCTATCTCCCAGTGTTGAGAATCCTGCATTGCAGAATCCTGAAATAGAATGGAATACAGAAAAAAATAATTTTTCGGAATTTTGAATACCTGCCTCTTGATCTATGTTGAAAAAAATCAGTAATGCTCCAAGACTTTCAATAAAGAAGGTAATTATAATTATTCTTTTAAGAGTGCTGAAGACTTCTCCGAGTTTACCAGGCCAGGTGAGTTCATTCATCAGTAATTGTTTTTTAAAGGAGGAGGTTCCTTTAAAAAAATACCCGAAATAACTGGCAAATGTCATGATACCTATTCCCCCTGCCTGGATAAGGGAGATAATTATAATCTGCCCAAACCGGGTAAAATAAATTCCTGTATCAACTACTGTAAGTCCGGTCACACAAACAGCACTTGTTGAAGTAAAAAGTGCATCAATGAAAGAAATTCCTGAATATGTTGAGTTGGGGAGCAATAATAAAATGCAGCCTATAAGTATCAATGATATAAAACTTAGAATAAATATTTGTGCAGGATTTATAAAAGCCAATTTAAAATTAAGTTGTATTACTGAAGTCTCGCGTATATAAATTAATGTCAGAGCTACTTTTAACCATATTTTATTATACTGAATAAAGTGCCGCAGGTATGGAATGGTTTCAAAATAACCAAGAATTGTTATTCCTGCGATAACAAGAATAAATATATCTGTTAATAAGGTTTTTAATATAACTTTTTTACTGATATTTAAATATCTTGCAGCTATTGATATCAATCCTGTCAGGATTGCGATAAGATAAAATATTTCTAAATAATGGATTACATTGATGTTTAATCTGAATCCAAGTTCAATGATGACTGCTAACATCCCAAATGAGACTAATATTAAAGGCAGTTTTTTTACCAGCTTAAAAGCTTTTTTGTCAAAAGTCATGGTTCTTTTTGTTTCGCGGGAAATTTACAAAATTTTTATACTTATATATCCGAACATTATATTTTCTTTATAAAATCCTTTGCTAATTTGTATAACCATTTATGTTAAAGGATTATGGATATTTCAGGTTATTTTTTATTAAAAATTTTTTTTCTTATCCTGCTGTTTTTATTCATTTCCGGTAAAAGTATATGGATTGTAATTAAATATTTTATAGATAATATAAATAATGATATTAACACCTGAGTAAGATCCCCCGCCAATAAAATTCTCGCTGATTAAAAAATCTCTCTACCTGTGAAACACAAGAAATTTTTGTATGATTTTAGTAATATAATACATTGCTACGTGAGAATAAGTACATTTAAAATATTGTTAAAGCAAATTGGAAGTCTGCTGATAATATTAGGTATTATTGAATTAATTCCAATTCCTGTTGCTGTTATCTATAAAGAGTGGTATTCACTTGCGGGATTTTTTTTATCTGCAGTCATTACATTAACGACCGGATTTATTTTATTTCGCGGATTTTATTATTCTGATGATCCTCATTATAGTCATTATTTTATTATTGCTGCCGGAGGATGGCTTGGAATTACATTATTAGGGGGATTACCTTATTATATAATTGCACAAATTACTCCGCCTGATATAATGGATAAATTTATACCTGCCGGGTCAGATTATTCTTTATCAAGCCTTGTGTATTTTAAAAATCCTTTGCATTGCTTTTTTGAGAGTATGAGTGGTTTTACTACTACAGGACTTACAATGGCTGTTCATGAACCCTCAGTCGGAAAAACAATTCTATTTTACCGTTCAATTTCCCAATGGTTTGGCGGAGCCGGCTTTGTAGTTATGGTTCTGGCTGTATTCAGACAAACATCCGGAAGAAGTGCAATTTTACTTTACGGATCGGAATCGAGCGGGGAGCGTTTAAAACCAAGAGTCATAGAGACCGCAAGATCAATATGGAAAGTTTATCTTTTTGTTACAGTATTTTCAACAATATATTTAATTATTGGAACATATTTAATTTTACCACGATACTCCTTTGGTGATATTGTTTTTGACTCAATCAACCATGCTATGGCCGGCCAATCTACAGGCGGATTCAGTACCCTGGATGAAAGCGTAGCAGGATATTATTCAGTATATATGGATATACTTTATTTGTTACCTATGGTGTTAGGATCATTTTCCATCCCTTTTTACTATAAAGTAATTTTCAAGAGAAAATTATCTGAAATCCGGAATGATATTCAAACCCGTTCATTAATTTTCGCATTTATTTTGGGAAGCCTTATTCTCTCTGGTTTATTATGGAAAGCGGAATTTGTACCAAATCCACTACGCACAGGTATATTCCAATTCATAAGTGCTATGTCTACAACAGGTTGGCAAACCTCTGACATTGGAAACTGGAATTGGGTTTCAATTTTTTTTATAGTATGTACTGCCATGTTTATTGGGGGGGCATCAGGAGCCACAGTTGGCGGGATTAAGATGATACGTGCTCTGGTAATAAAAAGAATGATTACCTGGCAAATTTCTAAATCATTTCTTCCCGAATATGTTGTGAAAAGAATTAAATTTAACGGGAAATCCTTTTTACCTGAGGAGATGAATGAAGAATTTTCAAAAGCTGCGACCCTGGCAATTTGTTTTTTCCTGTTGGTAATTGGGTCTACGCTAATAACCTTATATTTGACATCGAATGAATTCAGTTTTAAAGATGCATTATTCGAATCAGCCTCAGCTCAGGGAACAGTGGGTTTATCAGCAGGAATCACAAGCCCGTCAATGTCGCCGGTCATTGAGTTGATTTATATTTTTCAGATGTGGTCAGGAAGGTTGGAGATTATACCGGTATTTGCATTAATACGGGCTGTTTTTAAGGGAACCCAACCATAATGGCAATATGATTTTAAAGGTCTTATCAGCTATCTTGTAAGTATTATAAATTAGTGATGCATTAATGAAAAAAGTATATAAAAATTCTGCTGTTCGTCTTAAAAATTATATCCTTCCAATAATTGTTATTTTTATTACAGCACTATTTTGTTCTCCTTTGGCAAATACTCAAAATTACCACATAGTATCTTATATATTACTTTTTGTTGTTTCCATTTTAGCTACTGTTTTTGGCACAGGTCCGGTTTTGCTGGCTGCTTCTCTAAGTGCATTAGTCTGGAATTACTTTTTTATTCCTCCCCATTATACTTTTCATATAGATAAAACTGAAGATATTTTAATGTTCGGAATGTTTTTTTTAATAGCCCTGGTAAACGGAGTTTTAACAACCAGAGTCAGGCGACAGGAGAAACTGGCCAGAGAGAGGGAAGAACGTACCAATATTTTATTCCAGCTCACAAAAGAACTATCAAGATCCAATGGAATTGACCAGGTGCTTGCCGTTACACTTCAAAATATTTCTAATCATTTTGCTACTGATTATTTCATTATTTTGCAGGACGGACAAGGTTCATTGAATAAATATGGAAGTTTACCGGATAAGAAAACTCTGACTGGTGATGAATATAATATTGCCAGATGGGTATTTAAAAATTTAAAAAAAGCTGGAAAGTTCAGTGATTCATTACCACAGACTGACTATACCTTTTATCTGTTAAAAGGAACTCGTTTGAATCCGGGAGTAATAGCAATAAAGCAGGAAGAATTTTTTGTTGAAGGAGAAGAACTTTTTTGGGATACGTATACAGCGCAAATATCCAATGCCCTGGAGAGAGAATTTTTGGGAGTATTGGCACAAAAGGCTAGTTTCTTAGATGAATCGGACAGATTTTATAAAACATTGTTCAATTCAATCTCGCATGAATTTCGAATACCGGTTGCTACAATAATGGGAGCTTCGGATACACTTCTCTCATCACCTAATGCTGTAAATATTCGGGAAGCATTATATGATGAAATTTTTAAAGCTTCACTACGTCTGAATCGACTTATCGAGAATCTTTTAAATATGTCACGTCTGGAAAGCGGACATATTTCAGTGCGTCTTGACTGGTGCGATATTAATGATTTGGTAAATAAAGTAATTAGTGATTTAAAGAATGAATTAGCATCATTTAATTTAAAAGTAAATATCCAGGAAGATATGCCACTCATAAAAATAGATTTTGGATTGATGGAACAGGTTTTATATAACTTGTTGTTCAATTCATGTGAATATGCACCTGATTTTTCTGAAATCAGGATGGATGTTTTATATGTGAGTGGCGAAATGTTAATATATGTATCAGATAATGGTCCCGGATTTCCTGAACATACCCTTCAAGATGTTTTTAAGAAATTTTTCAGGGTGGAAAGAAGCAAGGTTGGTGGCCTTGGTTTAGGCTTATCAATTGTTAAGGGATTTGTTGAGGCGCATAAAGGATCTGTAATGGTTGAAAACAGAAATTCAGGTGGTGCGAGATTTACAATCAGGATACCATCCGCTGATCCCGAATTTAAAAAATTACAATTTGAAGATTGATGAAAGATTTAGATACTATATTGATAATTGACGACGAATTACAAATTCGGCGATTGCTGCAGATTACTCTGACTGCCAACGGGTATAATACTATTCATTCTGTAAATGGTAAAGACGGACTTATTGATGCAGCCACTCAACATCCTTCTTTAATAATTCTTGACCTTGGATTACCGGACATTGATGGTCATGAGCTTCTTAAGAAGTTGAGAGAATGGTATTTTAAGCCAATAATAGTTTTATCGGTAAGAAATTTGGAAGAGGATATTATTACAGCCCTGGATAACGGGGCTAATGATTATCTGACCAAACCGTTCAGGAGTGGTGAATTACTTGCACGGATAAGGGTTGCAATAAGGTCATCAGAAAAAAATGAAGAGGTTACTCTTGTAAAAGCCGGATCTTTTAGCATTGATTTTGCCGATCATATTGTCAGGAAAAATGAAGAGATATTAAAACTAACTTCTACAGAATTTTCATTACTTTCTCTGTTTGCCAGAAATCAGGGTCGGGTACTTACTCATCAATATATACTGAAAGAAATTTGGGGTTATGGTTATATCGAGCAAACGCAGTATTTAAGGGTATTTGTTGCTCAGCTAAGAAAGAAAATAGAGGACAATCCTTCCAAACCGGTTTTCATAATTACGGAATCGGGAATAGGTTATAGATTTGGAGAATAATCAGGATGCAATTATTATTCCTTCCAAAATGTTGGTGTAATAAGCATTATGATTGCATATATTTCTAATCTTCCGATTAACATCAACATTGATAATACAATTTTGGCAAAATCTGTTAGATGGGCAAAGTTGCCTGCAGGTCCTACAGTTCCAATTCCCGGGCCGATCCCAGCCATTGCTGTAGCAACAGAACTGGCAGCAGTTTCTCCGTCTAATCCTGTAAAAGTGAGTATAATACTTCCAATTATGAATATAACGAAATAAATAGAAATAAAAGTTATAATGGATTTGTTGGTATCTTCATTAATAATATTATTATTTAGTCTTATCAGAAAAACTGCTTTAGGATGAATTAATTCACGGAATGATCTTCTCAGATTTTTTAATAGCAAGAGATGACGTGCCATTTTGATACCGCCTGCTGTTGAACCTGTGCTACCTCCAAAAAACATTGAAAAGAAAATTATGATCCAGGCAAGTTTTGGCCAGACTAAATAGTCTGCAGTTGCAAAACCTGTACATGTTATGATCGAAATGACCTGGAAAAATGATTCGCGGAATGATTCTTCTAATGGTTTTCCGGTTTTAAAATATAATATGAATGTTACGGTTAAGCCTATCAATAAAATTATAATAAGGTAAAATTTTAATTCATCATTCTCTTTAATCTTTTTAAAAGATCTTTTTAATAGATAGTAATGTATTATAAAATTAGTTCCTGCCAGCAACATAAATATCATTATAACATATTGTATATATGGAGAATATCCTCCAATACTTGAATTTTTCGGAGAAAAACCACCTGTAGCAACAGTTGCGAATGAATGACAAATACTTTCATAGAGGTTCATTCCCCCGAATAGGAGTAAAATCGTTTCAATAGCTGTAAGGAATATATAAATGAAAAGCAGCCGTTGTCCGACAGATTTAATTCTTGGATGTATTTTTTGTTGAAACGAAGATTCAAGTGTAAAAAGTTGGTATCCCCCAATGCGAAGTGAAGGCATTACAATAATAAACAGTACAATTATACCAATACCCCCTATCCAATGTGTCAGACTACGCCATAAAAGAATTGATTTTGGCAAAGCTTCAATATCTGTCAGAATTGATGATCCGGTAGTCGTAAATCCTGAAACAGATTCAAAAAAAGCATTAACAAATGAGGGTATTGAACCCGAGAAAATATATGGTAAACTGCCGATAAGTGCAATAAATAACCAGGAAAGAGTAACAGATAAATAGGCTTCGCGTTTTCCTAATTCCATAGTCTGTTCCGGCGGCCTAAAAAGGAAGTGAAATAATAATCCCATTATTATTGAGGTTGTGGCAGCCAGAATAAATGGAATAAAATCTTCTGAAAAAATTAAAGCTAAACCTGCAACTAACATAAGGGAAACAGCTACTATGAAAAGGTTTCTGCTGATTACCTTAAAAACTATTCCAAGGTTTAGTATATTGTTTTTCAACATGATTTATCAATTTGATTATTTAACTCATAGTCATAACCAGAAATACAACTTTTTGGATCAGCTAAGCAAAGATACATATAAAAATATCTTTTACATGAGGCTTGTTATTTACCTGAGGGATTTTCATAATCACATATTAAAGCTTTAATGAACAAACAGGTGTTACAGTCTGATTGAAGAAAATATTTATATTAGTAATTTATTGTCAGGATTAAAATCAATCTGCTTTTATATCCCACTGACCTGCATCTGCCTTTAAATATATGAATGAGCCATCTTTATCCAGGAATGATATTCCCTGAACAGGTTCTTTATCAGAATCTTTTTCCCATACCACTTTACCATTGGCCGTAATCCGGGTTACCGGGAAGAGCTCATTCTCAGGTATGCCGAGTTTTGCAGTTTTGCCATCCGGAACATCTATATTCATTGAAAAATGGCTGGTGTTGTTAATAAGTTTAAGATCGATCTTTCCACCCGGCACAGGAATGGTCAGACTGATATTTTTTAACGGTCCAATTTGTGGGAGAACCGAAAATTCTTCAAATCCCGGCTTGACAGGAGCTACCCCTGCTGCATACTGACAAAGCAGTGTAAGCGGTCCGCCCGACCAGGCATGATTATATGTCCACCCCCTTGTGCCGAGTTCCCAGCCTTCCCATAGGGTGGTAATTTCACTTTCAATCTGCTGTTTATACCTGGTTTTAATCCTTTCCACAGCCTGCTCCGGTGCATTCATCAGATAAAGAGCTTCGCCTACATATTTTTCCATATACGGACTTGCATGGAACTGTGTTTTTAAGACCTCCCGGATGGCAGGGTAATACTCCTTTTTTGCAAGTCCTGCAACCACTGCCATTGCATTGGCCCGGTCATCTGTTTCGCCTTTATAATCAGCAGAATGGTACTTGTCTCCTGTCCAGAAAGCCTCATTAAAATGTTCTTCTATCGATTTCATCTTATCCTGAATAAGGGGAATATCACCGCTGTTGCCTGAGATTTGTGCCATCTTCGCTCCGGCTTTAAGCGCCAGATAATAAAAAGCATTCTCAATTACAGGCACATCCTTATTATCACCCCAGTCTGTCCAGTCCCAGCCTCCCGGTCTGTGTACCACCAGTCCGTCAGAACCAATCTTCCATACATCCAGATATTTTTTCACCCGTGGATAGAGATCAACTATTGTCTGTTTGTCGCCCGAATAGAGATAGTAGTACCAGAAGCCGTACCAACCCACACTTGCAAGCATTTGTCTCGGGAGTTCCCGGTCATAATAACCTGCCTGAGGATTCTTTTTGAAATCTTCCACATCAACAACTCTTCCTGACGGTACGGGGGAGTAAATTGTGCTGTCTTCCCTCTGCCAGAGCATCAGTTCGTACATTGCTTTTTTAGCCAGCTTTGGACCGTTTTCTGCGTCGAAGACATAGAAGGCCTCGCCTATTTCATTAACAGCATCGCCCCACCACTGGGCACGTTCCCTGTCGGGACAGTCCATGTAGTTATCACGCATGGTGACATAAAGAGTTCTGACAGCTTTATCATATAAAATATTAAGCTGGTCATCATCACATGAAAAATCACCGGCAAACTCCGCATTATATCCTGTCTCCCTGTATTTCAGCTCCAGTACCTTCACCTCTTCGGGAATAGAGTAGAGCATCTCGTGACCGTTGATCCATGACAGTGATTCAAATTCCTGTACTCCTTCCCGTGTAATATATTCAGTACGAAGGTTTGGTGAATTTCCTCCCATGTAATTGTCTGTTTTAATCTCTATTTTGATTCCTGCCGGGGCATCTACTTTTAAATAGGGTGTTACCTGAATGTTACCGGGTAATTTACCCACAAAGATCCGTTCGTTGCTGTCAGTTAAAACTGATTTTAACTCCTGATAGGATACCAGTCCTGAATTCTTCCACTGTAATACCGGTCTTAATACCAGATTGTTCCAGGGACTTACAGGAGGTACTCCAAACTCCTTTGCGTTAATCCAGCCGGTATCGTCAAATTCCGGTTTCGTCCAGCCGGGAATATCATTCATTGCATTGAAATGGGTATTCCTTTCAGGCAACCTGTAATTTGGATGAGGTTCTCCCGTATTTCCGTATGCAGGGTGAATCCTGACTTTCCAAGTTGAATCTGATACAAATCGCCGGCCGTTAACTTCAGCATCGAAAATTAATGCTGCTTTTCCACTGCTGTTATGTGAAAATCCGTGTTTTCCAAAGTACCAGACCAGAACAGCAATGCTATTATCTCCTTTTTTCAGAAATTGGCTTAAATCGACAGAGTCATAATAGGAGTCTTCAGGTGTGGGACCCCTTTTAAGCTGGCCCTCAAAGACAGCCATATCACCATTGATCCAGAGCCAGTATTTGCTGTCACATGCAATCTTTGCTATTGCATTTTCGGATTTGTCTTTAATATTTATTGTTTTCCTGAAGCAAATCCAGGAATTGGGATCCTCATTCTCCGGTCCGATCCAGTTAGCTTCCCATGGGCGTGAAGGTGTGTCGGAGCATGAATAAACTGTGATTAAGCTTAGAATGATTAGAAGATTTTTAATGTTCATATGGTTAAATTTTAATTATTATACCAGTTGAAATACCTCTGATTTTATAAGGTCAAAAAGGAAAACATGCTGGAAACGTGAAATAAAATGATTATTCATCATTTTATCCGAAAGATTATATTTTTTAATGCCCAGAAGTCTGTCAGTTATTATCACCAGCCAGTAATAGTTCAGGCGTTGTTTTTGGTACAATCGCAGTTTTTCATCTTTTTTATGAATTGTCACCCTGATATCATCAAAGATATTTTCTGAAATTCCAAGATTGTTTGACCGCTCCCAGACATGGGATTTTAACTCCGGATGGTGAACGACCAGTAGTGATTTAAGAGCGCTGTTCTGCCGCTTAAACGACAATGATTCGCTGTATAAGGAATCAGGATGTTTCCCTGAGGTCATTTTGCGTATAATATTTGCAATGCCTGCTGCAGTGGAAATTTCTTTTTCCGGTGGAACAGGGTGTTTTTCTGAAAAGAGGAATTTTACAAAGAGCTTCAGTCCGGATGATTGTTCATAGAGTGACAAGGCTGTCTCTATTATTTTATCGCAGGTATGGATTTGTGATATTTCAGATTGATCAGGATCTTTGGGATTGTGAGGATTGAGCCTGGTCAATTCAATACCCAGACTGTTTTTGCTTTTCAGAGTCACGATAAAGTCAGGCGATTCCGAAGGGACAACCTTCCCTCTGGGAAAATCAGAGTAGCACTCCCTGAAGTACTGTATTAATAATATTTCCAGTTGTTTCTTAACGGGAATCATCTTTAGCAGTTTCCCCGAAATTAAAAAAAAATTAATAAAAAAAGCTACCCTTTGGCGGATAGCTTTTTGTAATATTATTTTGATAATAATTAATCGGTTAAAGCATAACGTTCAAAGCCTGTAACCTTTAAATCTTTATCATTTGATGCCAGATAGTCCTTAACTGTGATTTTACCGTCTTTAATAAACTCCTGACTCAGAAGAGTAACCTCTTTATACCATTTATTGAGGGCTCCCTGTGCAATTTTGTAAAGCATTGCTTCAGGCTTTCCTTCCTGACGGAATTTCTCCTTGGCAATCTCCAGTTCTTTATTGGCAACCTGTTGCGAAATGCCGTCTTTGTCGACTGCAATTGGGGACATGGCAGCAACCTGCATAGCTATATCTTTAGCAACCTGATTTTCAACATCCGGTTTGTTAAATCCTACCAGTGTAGCAAGTTTATTGCCGGGATGAATATAGCTGACTATGGTTTCAGCTTCTATTTTGCTGTAATAAGAGAGATCAAGCTTTTCTCCTATTATGCCGGTTTGCTCTGTAACCTGCTCTTCGACAGTCCTGCCGTCAAGTTTAAGGCTTTTAAGAGCATCAAGACCGGCTGGTTTTTGTTTTAATGCTTCATCAAGAATATTTTCGGCAAAGGCAATAAAGTTCTCATTTTTAGCAACAAAATCGGTTTCGCAATTCAATACTATCATTGCACCGAATTTTTTATCTTCTGAAACTTTTGATAAAACAACTCCCTCAGAAGCTTCCCTGTCAGCTCTTTTGCTTGCAACCAGTTTCCCTTTTTCGCGAATGATCTCAAGAGCCCTGTCAAAATTACCATCTGCCTCCTGAAGGGCAGTTTTGCAGTCCATCATACCTGCTCCGGTTACTTTACGCAGTTTTACTACGTCTGCTGTGGTGAAAGACATATAAGTTTTTTTTAATGTTTTTAAATCCTGATTGTTAATCACTAATCTTCATATTCCTCATCGGTCTCATCGTCCATATTGTCATCTTCATCTTCATTTTCCTCTTCGTCCTCTGCCTTCTCTTCCTCGTCGATGTCAATATCTTCCGGTTCTTCTTCAGGTTCAGCTTCTTTTTTTACCTTCTTCCTTAATTTTTTTCTGGAAGGTTCCGGTTCGTTCTTGTCTTTTTCCGCTTTTCTTTCGTTCAGCCCTTCACGAATTGCATCTGTCATCGCACCTATAATCAGCTTTATCGACTGAGAAGCATCATCGTTGGCAGGAATAACAAAATCGATTCCTTCCGGATTTGAGTTAGTATCCACAATGGCAAAAACGGGTATGCCAAGCCTCTGTGCTTCCCTTACAGCTATCTTCTCCTTCATGACATCCACAATGAAAAGGGCAGCCGGTAAACGGGTGAGGTCTGCAATACTTCCAAGGATCTTCTCCAGTTTGGCACGCTGACGGGTAATCTGAAGCTTCTCTCTTTTTGACAGGTTATCCCAACTCGTGTCCTTCATCAATTTATCGATGGATATCATCTTCTTTACAGCTTTCCTTATTGTGGGAAAGTTGGTGAGCATACCGCCGGGCCAACGCTCGGTTACATAAGGCATGCCAACACTTTTTACCAGGTCGGCAACCAGTTCCTTGGCCTGCTTCTTTGTGGCAACAAAGAGAATCTTTCTGCCTGATTTGGCTATTTGCTTAAGTGCTGATGCAGCAATATCTATTTTTGCAATTGTTTTTTGAAGATCTATAATGTGAATCCCGTTTTTCTCCATAAAAATATATGGTTCCATGTTCGGGTTCCATTTCCTCTTCAGGTGACCGAAATGTGCACCTGCATCTAATAATTCCTGAAATGTGATTTTTGGCATCTGTTTACTTTTTTTATGATTCTAAAAGCAACCGTTGAGTAGTCCGATGCTTAAGGGAGTCTCAACCGTTTTAGATCCATATTGTTTTACAATAAAAATATTAACGTTTAGAAAATTGAAACCGTTTCCTTGCCTTCGGGCGTCCCGGTTTTTTGCGTTCAACCTGCCGCGGATCTCTGGTCAGAAGGCCGGCCGACTTCAGATCTTTACGGCATTCCTGATCAATTTTTATCAATGCACGGGAGATGGCAAGACGCAGAGCTTCTGCCTGACCTTTTATTCCGCCACCGTCCAGATTAACCTTTATGTCATATTTTTCCTGTGCATCTACAATATTCAACGGCTGGGTAACAATGTACTGCAATGTTGTGGTCGGGAAATACTCTTTGTATTCACGGTTATTAATGGTTATATTCCCCTTGCCTTCATGCACGTAAATACGTGCAACGGCTGTTTTTCTTCGCCCTAGTGTATTTACTACTTCCATTTTCTTAATTATTCGTACTTAAATCAACAACTTTAGGTTTCTGAGCTGTGTATTTATGGTCAGGTCCGATAACGACATGAAGATTACGGAACATCTGCCTGCCGAGCTTGTTTTTCGGCAGCATTCCTTTTACTGCTTTTTCCACAAGTCTTTCCGGATATTTAGTTAAAATATCTTTAGGCGTTTGTGCTCTCTGTCCGCCGGGATAACCACTGTGGCTGAGGTAAATTTTGTCTGTCAACTTCCTGCCTGTAAGCAATACTTTCTCAGCGTTGATAACAATAACATAGTCGCCGCAGTCAACATGCGGAGTAAATTCAGGCTTGTGTTTGCCCCTGAGGATCTTTGCCACCTCACTGGCCAACCGGCCAAGTACCATATTTTCAGCATCAACCAGAACCCAATCTTTGTTGACGGTCTCTTTATTGGCTGAAACTGTCTTATAACTTAATGTATCCACTCGTACTGATTTATTTATTCAACATTTTACCTGCTCCCTTGGTTTATTCCGGAACTGCCAGGTTCGCCGGAGTCTGTTATCCAAAGGAATTCAATATTTTACAAGTATGGATAATAAACGGGACTGCAAAAGTATTTTCTTTTTTCGTATTTCCAAAAAAATAACTTTGTTTTTTTAAGTAATTAACATGAAGTAAAAGGAGTGGTATTTTAAATCACTTTTGTTACTTTGTAAAAAAAAGTTGGTATGAACATAAAAGAGGGAATTTTTTCCCGTTTCCCGTCATCTGACGAATTAATAAACTGGTACAGGACATTGCCTGACAAAAAGATACCGGATATTAACGGGCACATTCATACACCGCACTCATTCAGTGCTTTCCCTGAAATTGAGAAGGCTTTTCAGATGGCTGAATCTGAAGGGATCAGTGTTTTGGGCATCAATGATTTTTACACTACCGGAGGATATGAAGAATTTATGGAACTGTCTGTGAGATATGGTGTCTTTCCTCTGTTTAACATTGAATTTATGAGTCTGCAGGAACACCTGCAGAAAGACGGGATTCTTGTAAATGACCCTAATAATCCGGGAAGAACCTATTTCAGTGGTAAAGGATTGAAATACCCGGTAAGGATGTCGGAGGCCTCATTTGCTAAAATTAAAATGCTCCGGGACGAGAGTAACCGGCAGACATATATGATGGTAGACCGGCTGAATGATTATTTTTCAGAAAATGGTGTCGGGATAAGATTTAATGCTGATGAACTTAAAGAGAGGCTCGCTAAAAATATTTTCCGCGAGAGGCATATTGCACAGGCAATCCGGATTGCCGTATTCGATCAGGAGAGCACTGCAGATGGCCGGTTATCCCTGTTAAAAAGAGTTTTTGCAGGTAAAAGTCTGAAATCGGGTATCTCAGATATTGCAGGAGTGGAGAATGAGATCCGGAGCAATCTTTTGAAAGCAGGCGGACCAGCTTTTGTTCCGGAAGATCCCCGGGCATTTTTGTCACTTAAAGAGGTCATTGATATGATAATTGATGCCGGAGGGATTCCCTGCTATCCCGTCCTTTTGGATGATCCGGCAGGCAACATAACTGAATATGAAAAAGAAAAAGAGGGACTGTTGAGTCAGTTGATAAGTAATGATGTTTATTCGGTAGAGTTTATACCCGGGCGTAACGACTTTAAAATCCTTAAAGAATATGTGACTTTTTTCAGAGAAAACGGATTTGTAGTTACATTCGGAACAGAACACAACACCCCCCGGCTTGATCCTTTAAAGCTTACCTGCAGAGGGGGAGTTCCCCTTGATGAGGAGCTTAAGATGATAAATTTTGAAGGTGCCGCGGTGATTGCCGCTCATCAGTATCTTACAGCAACAGGCGGGGAGGGTTATCTGAAGGGTAAGAGAGCTAAAACAGATGAAAAAGATAACTTTGCAGAACTTGGGAAATCTGTTATAAACCGGTTCCTTAAATCTGGTTAACTGAAAACTATTTTAAAATTACATTGAAAGCAGAGATTGTAGTTAATGATCAATAAATTTTTTATTATATGATTGTAAATTAAGTACTTAATTTATTATTTTTTATCTGAAAAAGTTATTGATGCACTTTAAGGTAAGACCCATTTTAATTTGGAAAATATTACAACTATGAATAAGGAGATAAGTGACCTCATCGGGATATCAAGAAAATACGGGAGTAATAAAGAGTATGTTATAGCCGGTGGAGGCAATACATCATATAAGGACGAAAAAAGACTGTTCGTTAAAGCCAGCGGAATAAATCTGGGTGATATAGATGAGCGTGGATTCTGTATCATGGACCGTGAAAAACTGAATCGGATACCTGAAAATGTATATTCAGAGGATCCTTCAGAGCGTGAAGAAGAGGTAAAAAATGCTTTGATGGACGCCCGGACAGATCCGGAGTCAGGATTGCGTCCATCGGTTGAGACATCACTTCATAACCTGTTTCAGTATCGGTTTGTTGTTCATACCCATTCAACGTTTGTCAACGGATTAATGTGCAGTAAGCATGCCGGGGAAAAAGCACCGGAGATATTTGGTGAGGAGGTGCTGTATATTCCTTATTCAGATCCCGGTTTTACTCTTTTTACCATTATTGCGCAGCGGATTGCAGAGTATAATAAGAGATATGACCGTGACCCTCATGTGGTTTTGATCCAGAACCATGGTGTGTTTGTTGCCGCTGATTCCGTAAATGAGATAAATGACATTTACAGTGATATTGAGAAAAAACTTAAAAACAGTTTTAAGATTTTTCCCGAGGCAAAATCACTTGATTTGTCTGAAAAGATGGCTGAAATTTTGCCTGCCGTAAGAATGCTTCTCAGCGAAGAAAAGATAAAGGCTGCTGCAGCATTTAACAGCAACTTTACGGCTCCCTTTATTGCCGGCAAGGATGATTTTGAAAGAGGCATATCCAGACCATTTACACCTGATCAACTGGTATATTGTCTTTCTGAATATCTTTTTATTGATAAAACTGATTCCTCTGACGAAATAATATCTGAGATAAGGTCTGATATTGAAGATTTTAAAAACCGGAGAGGTGTCATGCCCAAGGTGATCTTCATAAAGAATGAAGGCGTAATAGTGGCTGAGGACTCCGCAGTTTCTGTTGATTATCTTAAAGATACTGTTAATGATTTTTGTCGCATAAGTATTTTAACAGAAAATTTTGGAGGTCCTGATCCTCTGACAGAGAGTCAGACAGCATTTATTGAAAACTGGGAAGTGGAGAATTACCGTAAAAAAGTATCTCTCGGGACTAAACCTCAGGGTCGGCTTGAGAACCGGGTGGTTATTGTTACCGGGGCAGCACAGGGTTTTGGTGCCGGTATTGCCCTGATACTTTTTAATGAGGGAGCTAATGTGGTGATAGCTGATCTGAATGATATTAAAGGGAAAGAGATTGCAGATCAGTTAAATACCGGCAGGAGGAAGAACAAGGCCTTCTTTGTAAAGGTAAATGTTGCCGAATCGGATTCGGTTGAAAAGATGGTCCGTGAGGTGGTTTTTATGTCAGGAGGTCTGGATATACTTATTTCCAACGCGGGAATTCTTCATGCAGGGGGTCTTGACGAGATGGACCAGAAGACCTTTGAACTTATGACAGCAGTAAATTATACAGGTTATTTTTTATGTGCCAGATCTGCACAGAAGATAATGAAGATACAACACAGGCACAAACCTGATTATTTTATGGATATAATTCAGATCAATTCAAAATCGGGATTGAAGGGGAGTAATAAGAATTTTGCATATGCGGGAGGTAAATTTGGCGGTATAGGTCTTACACAGTCATTTGCCCTGGAGCTGATGCCATTTAATATTAAAGTAAACTCCATTTGTCCGGGTAATTTTTTCGACGGTCCTCTCTGGAGTGATCCTGAGCATGGATTGTTTGTCCAGTACCTAAATGCCGGAAAAGTTTCGGGAGCCAAAACAATTGATGACATAAAGAGGTTTTATGAATCAAAGGTTCCTGCAGGGAGGGGATGTACCCCTGAGGATGTTGCCAAAGCAATTTTTTATGTGATAGAACAGGAATATGAGACAGGACAGGCTGTGCCGGTCACAGGAGGTCAGAATATGTTGAAATAGGCCTGGTTTATAATTCTGCAGGGTCAATCCTTTAATCAGTTTTTAATCCTGCAAAAATTGAAACCGCGGATTATTTCGTTCAGAAAAGATTGAATTAAAATATTAATAGATGAAAGCCGGCAACCTCTGAAATGGCTGGCAGAAAAAGAAAGTCAAAATATGAAGGCAAAAGCAGTTCGTTTATATGGCAAAGAGGATTTGAGACTTGAGGAGTTTGATCTTCCTGCAATAAAAGATGATGAAATATTGGCCAAAGTGGTCTCTGACAGTATATGCATGTCGAGTTATAAAGCGGCAATGCAGGGACCTAATCATAAACGCGTTCCTGATAATGTGAATGAGAATCCTGTGATAATAGGTCATGAATTCAGCGGAGAGATAATCGAAGTGGGAGCTAAATGGAAGCATAAGTTTAAACCGGGACAGAAATATTCCATACAACCTGCCATTTATTATGAAAATGGGCCTATGGGCTTACTAAGCGCTCCCGGATACTCTTATCCGTATATCGGAGGAGACGCTACTTATGTGATAATCCCCAAAGATGTTCTCGAACAGGATTGCCTTCTTGTATATGACGGCCCCGGTTTTTATCCTGCATCGCTCGCAGAACCTTTAAGTTGTGTAATCGGAGCCATGCATTCCAATTATCACACTAAACCCGGTTCTTACATACACCAGATGGAGATAGTTGATGGTGGTAAGATGGCTATACTTGCGGGTGTCGGGCCTATGGGACTCGCTGCTATAAATTATGTCGTAAGCAGAAAGGACAGAAAACCTTCTCTGCTCGTTGTGACAGATATTGCAAGGGATCGCCTTGAACGTGCTGCTGAAATTTTCTCTGTGGATTGGGCTAAAGAGAGAGGTATTGAACTTATCTATCTGAATACGGCAGATTTTGCTGATCCTGTGGGGGAATTGATGAAAATTTCAGGGGGCAGCGGATATAACGATGTATTTGTTTTTGCTCCTGTAGCTCTTGTGGTGGAACAGGCAGATGCCATACTCTCATTCGACGGTTGTCTTAACTTTTTTGCAGGTCCGGGTAATCCTGATTTTTCTGCAAAACTGAACTTTTATAATGTGCATTATGCATCAACTCATATCACAGGGACTTCGGGAGGCAATAACGATGATATGATTGAAGCACTTTCCTGCATGAGTAAAGGTCTTGATCCGGCCGGACTGGTAACTCATGTCGGGGGACTGAACGCTGTTATCTATACCACCCTTAACCTGCCGGCTATACCCGGCGGCAAAAAATTGATATATACGCGTAAAAACCTGCCGCTTACGGCAATAGATGATTTTGAGGAAGCGGGGAAACAGAATCCGCTGTTTGCCGGACTGGCTGAAATAGTTGCAAAGACAAAAGGATTGTGGAACACAGAGGCGGAGGCTTACCTCCTGGAAAATGCTCCCGAAATTTAATGAAATGCCAGGCTATGACGAGGAGCTGATAAAGATGATAAGTGATCTTCAACAGGTTTAAACAACCTTTTTTTTCTTGATGATGTCAGCCCTGGCTAAAGTCATTAACAGCACTCCCAGGATTGTCAGAGCTCCTCCTGCAAGCTGATGCTTTTCGGGGAACGTGCCGAAAAAGAGGTATGCTCCTGCCAGGACAAAAATTCCTTTCAGACTTTGTACAATTGATGAGCGTGAAGCTTCTATGTATTTGAATGAATAGTAAACAGTAAGAATTGATATAAAAGGACCCAGAACGGCACCAATAGCTATATTTTTTAATGCCGACAAAGGTATGCCGGGAGATTGCCGTAAGATTATCATCATTATTACGGAAAAAACCAAAAGCCACACAGAGCGGTTCAGATTGATCAGTTCAGGGCTTATCTTTTTAACATGGACTTTCACTACCAGGGAGGCAGATGTGGCAAAAATTGCATTAAGTAAAATCACCCCTGTACCCGGAATAAAAATTTTTTTCAGTGATGTCTCTCCTGTATAACTTATAATAAAAGCCCCTGTAATGGCTATGGCGGCTCCGGCGGTTTCAACCGGCCCGAATTTCTCATTCAGTACTATCACTCCACCCAAAGCAAGCATGACAGGGTACAAATTTCCGAGGAATGATGTCACTGCAGGGTCAGGTATAATATTTACAGAAATAAAAAAAGTGCCCGTGGTAAGTATTTCGAGCAGACCGAGAGTTAATAAGACCATGAACTGTCTTCTGTTAAGATGCCTTGTCTGAGTGAGCTTATTTGTAAATGATGCATAAAGAAAATTGAGGACAGTACTGATTGAGAACCAATAAACTCCAAATTGTATGAGATGGACCTCATTGAGGGCGGCCTTACTGAAAATGTAAACATTTGAAAAAGCAAGGGTGGCAATCAGTGCAAAAAAATAGCCTTTAAAGGTGTCTGACTTCATTTTAACAGGCAATATCTGCGACTAAAATACAAAAAAATGTTTCCATAATATTCATAAACATTCTCCGGAAATTTAAATAAAAGAATAAATTTACCGGGTTTATTACTTTAAAAAAGATATTATGCTACCGAAAACAGATCCTACAACTACAGGTTCCTGGAAAAAATTGCAGGAATATTATAACTATTTTAAAGAAACTCATATGAGAGATCTTTTTAAAAACGACACCGAACGTTTTCACAGATACTCGCTGCAATTTGAAGATATGCTGGTGGATTTTTCCAAAAACCGGATCGATGACAAGATCCGGGAATATCTGACGGAACTGGCAGAGGAGTGCGGTCTGCGGGATGCTGTGGAAAGTATGTTTTCGGGTGGAAAGATAAATGTTACCGAAGATCGTGCTGTCCTGCATGTGGCCCTCCGTAACCGGAGCAATGAACCGGTAATTGTTGACGGCAAAGATGTTATGCCGGAAGTAAATGATGTGCTTTTCCAAATGAAGGAGTTTTCGGATGATATCATTTCAGGCAGGTGGAGAGGTTATACGGGCAGGGCTGTCACTGATATTGTGAATATCGGGATCGGTGGTTCCGACCTGGGACCCCTGATGGTTACCGAGGCGCTGAAACCTTATAAAAAAGAGAATCTTAATTTGCATTTTGTATCGAATGTGGACGGGACACATATTTCGGAGACTCTGAAATACCTTGATCCGCAGACAACTCTTTTTATAATTGCTTCCAAAACTTTTACAACACAGGAGACAATGACCAATGCGCATTCGGCACGGCGATGGTTTCTGGAAACTGCCGGAGATGAGTCTTTTGTGCAAAAACATTTTGTAGCTGTATCTACCAATGAATCTGCCGTCTCTTCCTTTGGCATCGATACAAAAAATATGTTTCGCTTCTGGGACTGGGTGGGAGGCCGATATTCGTTATGGTCAGCCATAGGTCTTTCAATAGCCTGCGGGATCGGATTTGAAAACTATCAGGAACTCCATGCCGGTGCTCATGCTATGGACAAACATTTCAGGAATACCGGATTCAATGAAAATATTCCTGTTATCCTTGCTTTAATCGGCATCTGGTACAATAATTTTTTTGGTGCCGAAACAGAAGCCATATTGCCGTACGATCAGTATATGCATCGTTTTGCAGCCTATTTCCAGCAGGGTAATATGGAGAGCAACGGTAAATATGTCGACCGGAATGGCAATCCGGTTACATACCAAACCGGACCTGTTATATGGGGAGAACCGGGTACTAACGGGCAGCATGCTTTTTACCAGTTGATTCATCAGGGTACCAAACTGATCCCGTCTGATTTTATTGCTTCCGCCGTCAATCATAACAGAGTGGGAGATCACCATAAGAAATTGCTTGCCAACTTCTTTGCTCAAACCGAAGCTATGATGCTTGGTAAAACGGAGCAACAGGTGTATGATGAATTAAAAGCTGCAGGGGAAAGTGAAGAGGAGATAAAAAAATTGTTGCCGTTTAAGGTCTTCAGAGGTAACATACCGACCAATTCCATCTTATTGAAAAAACTGACTCCCCGGTCACTGGGATCATTAATTGCTATGTACGAGCATAAAATATTTGTACAGGGGATAATCTGGAATATTTATAGTTTTGACCAGTGGGGAGTGGAGCTTGGGAAACAGCTTGCCAATGCCATTCTTCCGGAGCTGGGGGATGATAATGAAATTACAGGTCATGACTCATCAACCAACGGATTGATAAATGCATATAAATCCATGAGACAGCATCAGGGGAAAATTAAAGGGTAATTTCAGAGTAAATGTTAAATTAACTTTTCCGTAAGTCTGGCTATCTCCTTTTTGGGAGATACATTTTCATAAAGAATCCTATAAACAGCCTCTGAAATAGGCATATAAACTTTATATTTTTTGTTAATCATGTAGATTGAACGGGATGCAGAATAACCTTCGGCAACCATATTCATATCGAGAATGGCATTTTTTATTGAGTAACCTTTCCCGATCATTGTTCCAAACATCCTGTTCCGGCTGAATTGTGAGTAAATTGTCACCATGAGATCTCCAAGGTATGCAGAATCTTTTATGTCTCTGGAGATGGGATGAACAGTATCCACAAAGCGTTTTATCTCCTGAATTGCATTGGAACCGAGAGTGGCCTGGAAATTATCACCATACCTTAGTCCGTGAGCTATACCGGCTCCAATCGCAATAATGTTTTTAATTACTGATGTATATTCAGTTCCCCAGATATCATCAGAGGTAGATGTGAGTATATAGTTGGAGCGTATCAGTCTGGTGAAGTTTTTTGCTTTCTCCTCGTTTATACTTGCAACTGTAAGGTAGGACAGCTTTTCAAGGGCAACTTCTTCGGCATGACAAGGCCCTGCAATGACACCTATATTTTCAAAGGGAACTCCGAAATATTTATTCAGATATTCAACTACAAGCAGATTATCCGTTGGAATGATACCTTTAATTCCTGATAATACATACTTGCTTTTCATATCTGTTTTTACACTGCTGAAGATATCAGGAATATAGGCAGAGGGTACAGCCAGAACCAGGATGTCAGAATCCCTTATTATTTTATTTATGTTGGAATAAAAATTAATTCTGTTGATATCAAATTCCACGCTTTGCAGATACCTTGGATTATAACCAAGACTTTTAAAACTTTTTATGGTGTCTGTTTTTCTGAAAAACCAGTTGATCTTCTCAACATTTTCAAGTAGCATCTTTGATACTGCCGTTGCCCAGCTCCCGCTGCCAATTACTGCTACCTTATCAGTTTTTATATTCATGTCATGATATTTCGAGCTGCAAAAATAACAAGATTTTTATTTAAAGGTATCATCAGAGGCAGAGACTTATATCATTACAAAATAATATCTCATGGGGCAGACAATATCTGTTGACGGCAATCGCCCCTTAAATATAAAGTAATTCCGCAACATCAGCTTTATTAAGCCGGTTGCGGAATTACATGCAATAAAAAACGGATAAAAGTCTAAAAGCCTTTTTAATTAACTATTGCAGCAATTGCCGCACCCAGCAGGCTTGAATTCTCTACCTCAACAATTTCATAATAACGTTTTTTGTCACCGCTGAGGAAGTCCTGCAGGAATTTTTCAAACATCTCCCGGAAGTTTTTGAGTTTATAGAAGGTTGTTCCTTCTATAGTCATCAAGACAGGTTTCTCCGGAGTTTTAGCTTTATCTGTCTTTAAAATAACGGCAGCAAGGTTGGCTGCAACAAGTTTTGCTGCTCTCTCGATCATGCCTTCTATTATTCCTGAAGCTACCTCTTTGTCTTCATCCGACTCCAGAATTTGTGAAAGCGGATTATCACCCGGATCAATTCCGCAAACAAATTTATTCACCTCTTCTGAAGTAAGTTCCTGTAATTTTTCCAGATTGGTTGCCGTACTTCCGGAGAAGAGTTCCTCTTCGGCAGCTACTTTTAGTGCTGTTGTGCATAAACCTCCAAAGTAACCCCCGGCAAACATTTTTTCGAAAGTATATCTTCCCGGATTTTTTGTCTGGCTGTCGAACCGTTTATCAATATCAGTCTGCTGAACCTTGGCGAAGTTGCCTGATTCAATATTGATTATCTGATTTTTTGAGAGATCCAGACCGGGCGTTTTGGTAATATTCCTGTTAGATTCAATATAACAGGTATTTGTTCCTGTTCCCAGGATGAATCCGATGTATGTATCATACTGCTTACCTGCCGCAGTTGCATTTCCGGCAAGGAGAGTGGCAACAGTATCATTAAGGAGAACTATCTTTTTTTCAGGAGTTCCCATGGCTTCCAGCAGACTCTTCCCTACCATTTCGCCAATTACCTCAGGTGCTTTGATCTCTTTACTCCACTCCAGCAATTTACCGTCTTTGTCGGGATATATCTCCACAGCGTACGAGAAGCAGAGGCCAATTTTATCTGAGTCATTAACGTAGTCTTTCAGATAACCGGCCATTGTCTCGAAAAACTCTGTCCTGGAGAGTTCTTTGTCAACCGCAGGCATCTTTGCATTTTTCAGGTTTTCAGTTACCAGGTTCATCTCATCATTGAAATATACTTTTGCTGTCCTGAAGTTAGTCCCGCCTGCATCTATTGCTATCACCGGCTGGTTTGCCTTAAGCTGACTGTTTGCCTCAATATAAGTAGGTATCATAATAAGAGAACTTTCCCTGCCCTCAAGGCCATTTTTCATTTCTGAGAGAAACTGATCTGTTAATTCCGAAATACTCAGATTTCCGGCGGTCATTTTATGTGACTCTAAAAATTGTTGTGATTTCTTCATATTTTTATAACTTAATTAAACATTTATATTTCAATTTTAAAAACCCATGAAGGTACCGGCCGACTGTCGATCGATTCCCAGGTATTACTGTATTTTTGTGAAAATCCCGGGAATGCCAGGAATAATAACAAGATTGTAATTATTGATTTATTCATTGGTTACTTATATTAAAATTCAGGCTGCCAAAATACAATGTCGTCAGAATCTGTAAATATAGTGTAAATAGTGCAATCACCTGCCGTTAAACTCTTTGATTGCCTCCAGCATGGCAACAATATTCTGAACAGGTACATTTGCCTGGATGTTATGGACGGTATTGAATACAAAACCTCCGTCTTTTGAAAATATTTCACAGTTTTTCAGTACCTGTTCCCTGATTGCCTCCTGCGTTCCGAAGGGTAACATTTTTTGAGTGTCTATTCCTCCTCCCCAAAATACTATGTCGCGGCCGTATTTCTCTTTAAGCTTTTTCGGTTCCATACCTTCAGCGTTGATCTGAACAGGATTTATTATATCAAATCCTGCTCTTATGAAAGCATCGATAAATGTTTCAACTGCACCACACGAATGTTTAAATGTCTTCCACCCGGTATTATCGTGTATCCAGTCGTTTATCTTTTTATAGTTAGGCAGCCAGATATCTTCAAACTGTTCTAAAGAACAAAATGTGGAACTCTGTGTACCGAAGTCCGTGCCGCACAGAAATACGGCATGCACTTTATTTCCCACTACGTTATATATCTTTTTGAGGTTTTCCAGGGCAATTTCCACCTGCCGTTCAAAGATTTTCTTAATATGTCCGGGCCTTGTAAGAGTACTCATATACCACTCGGCTACATCGCGTATCCCCTTGGGATGAAGTAGCTGCATACCCGGGACCAGTGCAATATCGCCAAGGGCAGTACCGCCAAAAGCTGCAATGACAGCTTTACCCGATGAATTTGCACGGTTAACCTCACCTTTCCAGTGCTCAAGCTCCTTTTCGGTAATCAATCCGAACTCCTGAAGATTGTCTTCCACATTCAGCTCCTCTTCAACAATTGGGTCCTGTCTGATAAGGGCGTCAAAAAAGTAGCCCGTTTTGGGCATTCTGGCAGAAGGGCTTGCCGACAAATTGCCTTCAGGATGCATAAACAGATCGCCTTTTTTACTTTTGGTCACATTGAATTTGAGAGGCACTGTTACACGCTGGCCCCATGGAGTTTTCCACTCTTTAAAAGGACCGTGATTATAAAATCCGAACATATTATCTCTTCCCCAGGCACCTACAACATCAATACCTATAGAGTCGATAAGTTCCCAATCTACCTCTCCCAGCATCTGAAACGGTTCTATAATCCTGACGGGTTTTTTCTGAAGTCCGTAATAACTTCTTAACATCCCCAGTGCCTGCACATGAATACCGGTAACGGCTGTAGATCCCAGGTCAAGGACTACCCTGTCGGTTTGCCTGTGACTGACTGCTTTATTAAATTGTTCCCTTGAGTTCATATCAGAGTTTTTTATATCATCAGACTAAACTGTCTTGCTTTTATAACGATAATTTTTACATAGAATAATTCCTGCAAGATAATCGGTTCTTATTAATTTTTACAGAGAAACTTAAATTTTTTACAGATGTGGATACATAGATTGTCAGGAGTATTAGCAGTTAATTTATCTGATGTCCGACTGTCTGCCTGAATTAATATAACCGTTCATCAGGGGGGATTTAAAATTTTTTTTATTTTTGATAATACCATTTTGTGTTACCCTGATTAAACCGGGGACAGTTGTCATGATATTTTACTCTTTTCCCTGCGTCCGGGTTTTAACCTTTATGCCTGTTTCAAATTATAAGGCAGATAATGAATAGTAAAAAAAGTTTTATATATTTCAAATTACAGACTATGAAGCGTTTCCTGATTTCTCTTCTGATAATTTTATACTTTGGCAGCGCTTATCCGCAAAAAAGCTGGAACGGCAAACAACTTGTAATTAAAAATGATGAAATTACCCGGGTTATTGTACTTGACAAGGGACAGTTTTCAACTTTAAGTTTTCGATTAAAGGATTATCCATACAATTTCGTGTCAATACTCAATGAAGAGCCAACTCCCTTTAATCAGAAAGGAGTTGGTAATATTCAGGAGTACAGAAGATCACGGGGAGCTGATCCTGAAGAGTTCTCATTTCTGCTTAACGGAGAAAAGGTTACCGGCAAAACCGGATGGGAAGCTGTGGGAGTTGATGAAAACAGCACGGACGGTACTATCTCTTACAGTATTAAATTAAGAGGTACATCCGGTATCAATAATAATCTTGAGCTGTTTGTTACATATGTTGTTTACCCGGGATTGCCTCTTGTACGAAAAAAAATAAATTTCAGGAATACCGGAAAGGAAGATCTGAGCATTGAATCGCTCAATGTTGAGAGTCTTAATGTACCCTGGGGGAATACCCATAATATTATATACCGGAACTATGGCAGGTATAAGCATATCGGGCCATATACAGGCAACTGGGACGATCCTTTGGTGATTGTTCATGATCCTCTGTTCCATCACGGCATTTTTGTGGGGAACGAAGCACCGGGTGTGCTGAAACAGGTTTCTGTATGTACTGATGGAAGAATTTTGAGTGCTGGATTAACGCACAACAACAGGGATTATGCTTTCAGAAAGTGGCTGAAACCGGGTGAGAGATGGGAGAGTACATGGACATTCTGCGGCTTGTATGCCGGGAAAAATCCGCGGGAAACAGTCGACCTGAAGGTCAGTGATTTTGTAAGAAAGCACATGGGCATAAGACTTGCACAAATTCCCGAAAGGCCCACATTTGTATATAACACCTGGAAACCTTTCAGAAGGGATGTCAATGAGGAATTGATGAAGGAATTGGCCGATGCTGCTTCTGCTTGCGGAGTGGAAGAGTTCATAATTGATGACGGATGGCAGGTTGGCTTTGGTGACTGGGAGATTGATTACAATAAATTTCCGGGCGGACTGAAACCGGTTTTTGATTATATCAAAGCGAAGGGCATGAAACCCGGATTGTGGCTTAGTATGGGAGCTGCTTCCAAAGACAGTAAAGTTTACAGGGAACACCCTGAGTGGTTTGCTAAATACAGGGATGGAGATCATGTGAATCTTCATACCGATAACAGGGAGATGTTTTCAGCCTGTTTTACAACGGGGTGGAAAGATTATATCAAAGATAAAATTCTGAATCTGGTTAAGGAGCACGGACTGGAGTACGTGAAGCTCGATTTCGCTATCGTGGCAAGTGCTTATCGTTTCGATCCTGATGTTTCAGGGTGTTTTGCCACTGATCATCCGCACAGGGATCGAGAGGAATCGTACCTTGAAATATACCGCAGGGCATGGCAGATGTATGACGAATTGCATGAAGAAGCTCCTAATCTGTTTATCGACTGTACTTTTGAGACCATGGGAGATTTACAGATGGTTGATTATGATATGTGTAAACATGCCGAAGGCAACTGGCTTTCCAATTTTGAAGGTGAAGCACCCTACGGCAGTGCCAGGGTAAGACAGATGAGCTGGTGGCGGTCGCCCGTTATCCCTGCTACAGCCCTGGTCATCGGGAATCAGTCGCTCGAGGATGAACATTCATTATATTCCTTTAAGTCACTGGCGGGTTCATTGCCTATAATGCTTGGAGATCCACGGAAAGTAAGTATAGAAAAGCAGAAACGTTTCAGGGAGATTTCAACCTGGTTGAGGAACATGGAAAAGAAGTATCAGATAATGCTGTTCCGGCAGGATCTTCCCGGATTTGGAGAGCCTTCCTATGGAGGCTGGGATGGATTTCAGCGCATCAATACAGAGACCGGTGCCGGCGGGATAATAGGTGTGTTCAAACATTTTTCAAATGTTGATGAGCAGTGGGTGACAATCAATTATCTTGATCCTGGCAGCAGGTATGAGGTTATTCATGAACAAACCGGTGCAATAGTGGCCGGTGACAGTGGAGATAATCTGCGTGCAAAAGGCTTTAAAGTCCGGCTTACAGAAGACTTTCAGGGGGAGTTATATGAGGTGAGGAAGAGTTACTGATCAGATCTGTTCCCAACCCTGGCGGTAAGAATGTCTGATCCACTCACTGGCCGACTCCGCGGCTATCAGGGTTTCATACTCTTTTACAGACCTCGGAGCGCCGCTGGAAATTTCGAACCTGTTTTCCGTCAGAATGCGAATAACATCTGTTGAATCTATATTGGTAAATCTCATGTTAGGTCCGTCCCACAGAAGTTTTCGGTTGAGGCTTTGCATCCTCACTGCCAGAACACCCAGCAGAACCGTTTCGTTAAGCGGCCCGGCAAACTCAAAGTCAGAGGCAGCTTTCAGCCGTTTCTCCTGAGGCTCTTTACATGCACGGATCCAGTCTTGCTCATGTCCGCCCTCCGATGGATTGAAAATTCTCCTGAGTGATTTCTCAGGTTCACTGAAGTGTTCCATCTCACTTTTAGGGAGGAGCGTGGGATTTTGAGCGAATGCATCGCACATTATTTTTCCCTTCGTACCATGAAAAATACAACCACCGTTCATATCTCCCATGAGCTCTCCTCTCTGCAGTTCATCCGGTCTTGGTGGCATGAGACCCCCGTCGTACCAGTGAATAGTGACTTCAGGCATTGCCACTTTTGGGAGGTTATCGCGGCGGGGAAATTCAAATTTTATAAATTCTGAATTTGGAAGTGAATCAACATTAAATGGTGTTGAACTGGCCTCTGCAGAAACCGGAGTATCAAGGAGCAGGGCATTGAAGACAGGATTCAGTATGTGACACCCCATATCGCCGGCAGCTCCTGATCCGAAATCCCACCAACTGCGCCAGTTCCAGGGATGATAGGAAGGGTGGTAGTCGCGGAATTTTGCCGGACCGATGAACAGGTCCCAGTCGAGATCACGCGGTATTCTGGGACTTCTTTGAGGCCGCTCCAGATTTTGTGACCATAATGGCCTGTTTGTCCATGCATCAACATGCGTTACCTCACCGATCACTCCTGCCCAGATCCATTCACAGATCCTTCGTATCCCTTCTCCCGAATTTCCCTGATTGCCCATCTGTGTTGCAACACCATATCTTTGGGCAGCATCTTTAAGAATTCTTGATTCGTATATTGAATGTGTCAGTGGAGTCTGCAAAAAAACATGCTTTTTTTCACGTATTGCCATCAATGCAGGAAGAGCATGGGTATGATCAGGTGTGGCAATCATAACAGCATCAATGTCTTTCTGCTGCTCGAGCATCACCCGGAAGTCCTTGTAAAACTTCGCCCGGGGCCATCTTTTAAATGAGTTGCTGCCTGCATATTCCCAGTCGACGTCACAAAGGGCAACAATATTCTCTGTTTCCATGTTTCTGAGATTATTATATCCATATCCCCCGACGCCGATACCGGCAACATTCAGCTTGTCGCCGGGCGACTTATACCCTTGTCGGCCGATTACACCGGATGGTAAAATTGTTAATCCTGCTGTACCGTGTACAGCACCCCTTTTTAATATTTGCCGGGAAGCCCTCTCCTCTTTTTGCATCCGATGAAAATTTTAATAATTATTTCAAAAAATAACCTGTTACCGTTTGGTGCAAAATAGCAAAAAATATCAGGTAAATTCTGTTTTTCTAAAATTCAGTCTGCAAATTAACAGTTTTTATCTGTGCTTTTACAATTTATCTCCTGGGTTAACCGGGGAGGGTATAAATATTGATCTTTTATACCAAAAATTTTTATATGCATGTAATTCAGACGTATAAATTTAAATAACTTGCAAAAAAGGGGCGCTTTGCCCCTTTTAACTGAAAATATCTGCTACTAAATCAATATTTATTAAAACGGATGCTCCAAAGGAGAGCACCCGTTTTAATGTTAAATATATCCCAAATGTTATGCAGGCATATCAGGCAGCCTCCACGGTTCGCGGTAAGTATGCTTAATAAGCTCAGCAGCAAATTCTTTTGCCGGAACCGGATCAGTCCAGGTCTTTTTGAAAGTCGGATGACCGTCTTTAATCTCAAAATCGTCCTTAATAACTACGCGGATTGTTTCATCATCTGTAAGGTTAGTGAACTTCATATTTTCGCCGTCCCAGTCGAGTATTTTATTAAGCGACTGCAGTCTGACTGCAAGAACACCCATTACCACCATTTCGTTGAACGGACCGGCCTCGCTGAAATCTGAAGCTGTGGGCACACGGTTTTCCGGACTCTCCTTACATGCACGGACCCAGTCCATTTCATGACTTTCCTCTATTCTGCGACGGAATTTCGGTGCATTCGGAACGCGACCTGAAAGAAGCCATGGATTAACTCCGTAGCATCCGCATATAAGCTTATCTTTTGTCCCATGGAAAATTACACCACCACCACGGTCATTCGGATTCTTACCTGCCGGCCAGCCATCGGGCAGCATTGGTTTGATACCGCCGTCGTACCAGTAAACATCAACCTGAGGCAGTTTTATTTTCATATTCTTGGAAGGTTTTCTCTCTGGGTATGTCAGTTTAACTGCCTGTGCATTAGGAGCGCAGTCCTGCAGCAACAGTGTTGAACTGCCCTGGGCGTGAATCGGATACCCGAGTTCAAGTCCGACAAATACCGGATGAAGAATATGGCAGGCCATATCACCAAGAGCTCCTGTGCCGTAATCCCACCAGCCGCGCCAGTTCCACGGATGGTAAATTGCATTATACGGACGCATTTTGGCAGGACCGGTAAAGAGATCCCAGTCCAGTGTATCCGGAACCCAATGTCCCTGTTCGGGAGTATTAAGTCCCTGCGGCCAGATAGGACGGTCAGTAAAAGATTCCACTTTAGTCACTTCACCTATTTCACCATTTGCCAGCCACTCAGTAGTCAGGCTTACTCCTTCTGCTGATGAACCCTGGTTACCCATTGATGTGGCAACTTTGTATTTTTTGGCCAGTTTTGTAAGTAAGCGCGATTCGTAAACAGAGTGGGTAAGGGGTTTCTGTACATAAACATGTTTTCCCATGGTCATGGCATGACCTGCAACTATTGCATGGGTATGGTCGGCAGTAGCCACAACTACAGCGTCAAACTGCTTTCCCATTTCGTCGAACATCTTTCTCCAGTCTTTGTATTTTTTGGCTTTCGGGAAACGGTCGAAAACGCCATTTTTGGCTGTATATCCCCAGTCAACATCACAAAGACCGATAATATTTTCAGACTCCAGATTTTTAAGGTTAGCAAAACCCATACCGCCGACACCTACACCTACGATATTTAGTTTGTCACTTGGAGCTTTATGTCCCAATCCGGCCACAACATGGCTCGGAACAATTGTAAATCCTGCTGCTGCAGCCATAGTTGTACCAAGGAAATTCCTACGGGTAACAGCATTTTTGTTTAATTTTTTTTCCATAACAAATAATAATTTTAATTGGACGGGTACTATCTATTTATATTTAAATTACAAAAAACTGCTAAATATAATGATATTAAAGTTTCATGCAACCTGATGAAAGTCATTAACTTTAAAATTTATAAATAAAATTCTGCATACCAAACGGTTGCAAACAGGTTTTCACCAGCCGAACTCTATGCCTTGCTCTGCCGGATCTACTTCCCATTTTTCAATCAGCCATTTTGCCGCCCTTATGTCGTAACTGTTTCTTGATACTTCAGGCAGCTCTTTTATCATATTAACAACGCCGCTGATTAACTCCGGACTTTTATCATTTATGCAGTCGATAACATTTAAGGCATGGCACCGTGCAAACTCGTTCGGATTCTTTAATACTGAGAGAAGAGCATTTCTGGCAATATCTTCTTCTCCCAGGTTGTACAAAGCCTCCGCTGCTACCGAGACAACGGGGGCCGATTTGTCATTCAGTGCTGCTTTTAACTCCTCTGTTGCCGGGGCTGCATCATCACCCAGTATCAACAGTCCGGTTGCACCCCAGTATCTGATAGCGCTTTCATCATTTTTAAGAAATGATTTCAATGTCTCCAGGTCTTCAGTACCTGCCGAGGTGGATAATTCTGCTGCATCTATTATAGGTGCAAGATCTGTTCTGCCTGACCGCATATAGTTATAAAAAGGAATATCACCTGCACGGTCTGTTATTTCTGCCTCATGAATAAATCCGGTATCGTATATCCTTGAAAACCAATCCCTGTTGGCAGTCCTCATGCGTTTGAGGACATCGGCATATGCCGGATCGCCGGCAAGATTATTAACTTCCCACGGGTCGTTTTCGGTATCGTACAGCTCCTCAGGCGGCTTCGTATTCCAGAATATACTTTGAATTTCGTTGCACTCACCATTCATGTATGCTTTTTCCCATGACCGTATTGAAGGTGCTCTCCACAGATAGTCAAGATGTTGCCCGTAAATCCTGAAAGGCATGTAATTTCTGATATACCGGTACTTATGATCCCTCACGGCCCTGCACATATCATAACGTTCGTCCATTCTGCCTCTGAACATGTAAACATATTCAGGATCTGCAGTTTTTTGTTTCCCGAGGAAGGCATGTCCCTGCATATATTCGGGAACAGGAACTCCTGCAATGCTAAGAAGTGTCGGTGCCAGGTCAATGAAGCTGATCAGCCTGTCTACTTTCTCTCCGGTTTTTTTTGCGGGGAAGAGATATTTATATTTTTCAGGAATTCTGACTATAAAAGGAACACGGGTTCCCGTTTCATAAACATAACGTTTACTGCGTGCAACAACGCCGCCATGGTCACCATAGTAAAAGACTATAGTATTTTCAGCAAGTCCTTCATCTTCAAGTTCTTTTAACCATTTTCCTATCTGGGCATCCATATCTTCTACTTTGTCATAATACTGGGCCCAGTCGTGTTTCATTGCCGGAGTTGCCGGGTGGTGGGGAGGGATGAATACTTCATCCGGACTGTGTCTTAGCTTCTCATCGGGGATTGAATCATGGAGGCAACTTTCATGAGAGATTGTGGTGTTAAAAACAGCAAAAAACGGCTGTCCTGGTGCACGGTTTTTATAATGGGCTGTACGACTCGATTCGTCCCATATCTCTTTAGGATCAATAGATGCCGTATTATAATCGGTTTTGGAGTTGTTTGTACAATAATAACCCGCCTCTCTTAAAAATTCAGGATAGGTCTTTACCAGTTCTGATTTGGCATAAATACTCCGCATGTGCTGGTTACCACCCGAACAGGCATAAACTCCTGTGATTATTGTATTTCTTGCGGGTGCGCAAACAGGAGCATTGGCATAGGCATGAGTATATAAAAATCCCTGTGAGGCAAGCAAATCAAGATTGGGAGTTGTGGCGAATTCGTCTCCGTAGCATCCTAACAACGGACTGTTATCTTCGCTGGTCAGCCATAAAATATTGGGTAATTCATCCGGTAGTTTCTCATTACATCCATTAAAAGAGAGGGATGCAACTGCTATCAGTCCGGCAACGGGGTAGCCTCTAAAACTGCGAAAATTCATTTATGTTGATTTTATTAGTTAGATTTATAAAATTAGCAAACGATGCCGGTAAAATGGAAATATTAAATTATTTTTTTTCATTATAAGTCCCTTCATGTCTTCGGACATTTTGCAAATGAGAGTGTCCGATTATTCTCAGGCCATAATTTCCACTTTATTTTTATCCGGATCGAGAATAATGCTGATATAATTGCCTGAACCGGTTATCCTGGGTTCGCTGACAATGGTAAAGCCATCATGTTTAAGTATTTCTGTTATCCGGTCAACTTCAGTTCTGGATCCTGCCTTGATTGCAAAATGTGCAAGGCCGGTATAATTTTTCAACGGATCGTTTTTGGATTTGGCAATTTTTGGCATTTCCATCAACTCTATACAGCAGTCACCCTCAAAATATATAAAATAGGAGCTGAATTCTTTGGAATGATTGTAATAAATCTCTGAGGATGAGGCATCAAAATAGTGAATATAAAAATTTTTCATCCCTTCGAGATTATAGGTCCATAAGGCAATATGTTCAATCTTCATATGTTTAAATTTTACAATTATCAAAATTACAAAACAAAATCCACTGAAGCATAAAAGGATTGCATAATTTTTTTCAGATTAGTTTTAAAAGATATGTTAAAAAATGAACAATCAGGTATTTTGGTTTTTTTTATTATTAGCTTTGCAGTCTTATTTTTAAGGTGCAGTCAGAAATATTATAACAGGGAGTATGAATAATAAAAAGTACACTATACCTTATTTTTTGCAGGAATCTGTTGAGAAATTCGCTGATGAGACGTCTGTTGTTTTTGTGGGAGAGGAAAATTATACCTACAGGCAGTTAGGCGAAGATGTCGGCAGGGTTGCCCGGTTATTGAAAGGACTGGGAATAACAAGGGGAGATAAAGTTGCAGTTTTAAGTAACAATATGCCTAACTGGGGCGTTGCATTTTTAGCAATTTCACAGTTGGGGGCCACTGCAGTTCCTGTTTTACCCGACTTCCATGCCAATGAAATAAAAAGTATAATTGAGCATTCTGAATCAAAGATACTTTTTGTCTCGGAAGGTTTATATAAGAGTCTTAACAGCGAGATCAGGGATTTATTACAGCATCTTATCCTGCTTGATAATTTTGCATTGATCCCTGAAAATGCGGTGTATGAAGATTTAAGCAAGCTTAAAGGATCTTTGACCGGAGAGGTTCATGTTTTTGATCCTGCTGATGTAGATGAAGAGGATCTTGCTTCCATAATATATACATCCGGTACCACCGGAAGTTCCAAGGGAGTGATGCTTACTCACAAAAATCTGGTCTGGATGGTTGAACGGTGTTATGAACTGCAACCTGTTGATACAACAGACCGTTTTCTGTCAGTATTGCCGCTTTCCCACACATTTGAAAATACACTGGGATTTCTCTTCCCTGTGAAATTCGGAGCTTCGGTTTATTACATGAAAAAACCGCCTGTTGCCTCAGTACTGTTACCGGCCTTATCGGCTGTCAAGCCTACAATAATGCTGGTGGTCCCCCTTATTATCGAGAAAGTTTTCAAGACTAAAATTTTGCCTAAGTTTCAAAAAGGTGCAGTGATGAGATTTTTGTATTCTGTTCCTCCGGTAAGGAAAATACTGCACCGGATTGCCTCACGAAAACTCTATGAAACTTTTGGTGGCAAACTGAAATTTTTCGGGATCGGAGGAGCCAAACTTGACAGAAATGTTGAAAGATTTCTGTTAGAGGGGAAATTCCCGTATGCGATAGGATACGGACTTACAGAGACTTCACCCCTGCTTGCCGGCGCAGTAGGTAAAAACGTGAGACTGGGATCTACCGGGCCTGCCATAAACGGAGTACAGATGCGGCTTGGAGATGCCGATCCGGAAACCGGCGAAGGGGAAGTCCAGGTTAAAGGGCCGAATGTGATGAAGGGATACTATAAAGCACCGGAACTTACAAAAGAGGTTTTCACAGAAGACGGATGGTTTAAAACCGGCGACAGGGGATCATTTGATAATGATAACTTCCTTAGTATTAAAGGGCGCATAAAAACAATGATAGTTGGTGCCAGCGGAGAAAATATCTATCCTGAAGAGATAGAAACTGTAATAAACAAGATGAGATATGTCCTGGAATCACTGGTTCTGGAGAAAAAAGGCCAGCTTGTTGCCATGATTCATCTTAACATGGAAGAGATTGAGCAGAATTTCATCAATTTCAAATCAGAAGCCCGGCAGCTCATTTATCACAAGACAGATGAAATACTGAAAGAGATTCATAAAAAGGTCAATTCAGAGCTAAATAAGTTTTCAAAATTACAGAAGGTTATACACCAGCCAACTCCGTTTGAAAAGACCCCTACAAAAAAGATTAAAAGATTTCTGTATTTACATTAAGTATCGGTTTATTAAATACTGTTCCTGACAGTGCCCTGACTTTCTTGTCAGGATTACTATTAACAGGAGAGTTATTTCCCTGTCAGATTTCATGATTATCTGAACCTGAATTGAGAATTCAGGGTTAATGCTGTACTATCTTTCCTCATAAACTTGCATAATTTCAACTTCATATGCATTGAAATTGTTAATTTTGCATCTTTAAAATCATTATAATGGTTACTGAATCGAGATACAATGCAAGAGGAGTTTCTGCCTCCAAAGAGGATTTGTACAGAGCTATCAGAAATGTTGATAAGGGCCTCTTTCCGAAGGCATTTTGCAAGATAGTACCGGATTATCTGGGAGGCGATTCCAATTGGTGTAATATAATGCATGCAGACGGGGCAGGCACCAAATCATCCCTTGCATACATGTACTGGAAAGAGACAGGTGATATCTCGGTTTGGAAGGGAATTGCACAGGATGCGCTGATTATGAACCTGGATGATTTGATTTGTGTAGGAGCTCTGGATAATATCCTTGTCTCTTCGACAATCGGAAGAAACAAAAATCTTATTCCCGGGGAGGTTATCTCAGCAATAATAAACGGAACTGAAGAATTACTGGCACATTTAAGGGAACTGGGTATCGGGATATGGTCGACCGGAGGTGAAACAGCCGATGCAGGAGATCTTGTGAGAACCATCATTGTTGACTCAACGGTAGTCTGCCGCATTAAAAGAGAAGATATTATTGTTGCAGGTAATATCGCGGAAGGTAATGTAATTGTCGGACTTTCATCCTCGGGCCGGGCAACCTATGAAGAGGAATATAATGGTGGAATGGGCAGCAATGGCCTTACCTCGGCAAGGCATGATGTTTTTGCGAAATATCTGGCCGAAAGGTATCCTGAAAGTTACGATCCGGCAGTGCCCGATGATCTGGTCTACACCGGCAGGTACAGACTGACAGATCAGATCCGTGATCTTGGAATAGATGCAGGTAAACTGGTGCTTTCTCCTACCCGGACCTACGCTCCTTTAATTAAAAGGGTGCTTGAAGAGTACAGGGGGGCAATATCAGGGATGGTTCACTGTTCGGGAGGGGCCCAGACCAAGGTTTTACATTTTGTTGACAATGTCCATATTGTTAAAGATAATATGTTCCCCGTTCCGGAACTGTTCCGGATTATCCGGGAGGAGTCGGGAACAGATATCAAAGAGATGTATAAGGTATTTAATATGGGACACAGGTTTGAAATTTATACTGCCCCGGAGGTGGCAGGTGAGATATTGGCAATTGCTGATTCATTTAATATTGATGCGAGGATAATAGGAAGGGTAGAACCTTCAGAAACAAAAAGGCTGACGATAATTACTGATGAAGGAGAGTTTGAATACTGACAATCAGGATAAATATAACCGGCAAAGTATATGATTTTTAATATGAACTGTGAAGAATCTGTTTATCCGCCGGATCAGACAGAGATAAACCAATCATATTACTGAGATATAACCGGATCTTATAAGGAGAAATATGAAGAATGAACTTTTCAATTTTGGAATATGGCAGAGTACTCATTACTTGATAAATATGAATCTGTTAAACATAGATTCGAGGAGGTACAGCAATTAATTACCGATCCCGGTGTAATTGCAGATATGAATAGATATGTCAAACTTAATCAGGAGTACAGGAGCCTGGAGAAACTGCTGGCTGTCTTCAGGGAATATAAAAACCTTGTGGATAACATTCGTTCAGGGAAAGAGATACTTGCCGGCGAATCTGATGAAGAGTTGCGCGAGATGGCCCGTGAGGAGATAGAGCTTGCAGAGGAGAAAATCCCTGATAAGGAGACTGAGATAAAGATGCTTCTGGTACCGGCAGATCCTGAAGACAGGAAAAATGCCATACTGGAGATAAGGGCAGGTACGGGAGGAGACGAGGCAGGGATATTTGCCGGTGACCTTTTCAGGATGTATTCCAAGTTTTGTGAGAGAAAAGGGTGGAAACTTGAAGTTACAAATCATAATGAAGGAACAGCCGGAGGTTTTAAGGAGGTTGTAGCCAAAATTACGGGAGATGGTGTTTACGGTATTATGAAATATGAATCCGGGGTACACCGCGTTCAGAGGGTTCCGCAAACAGAGACACAGGGCAGGGTGCATACATCTGCAGCAACCGTGGCGGTATTACCCGAGGCTGATGAGTTTGATGTGGAGCTGAAAGAGTCAGACATCAAAAAAGACACCTACTGTTCATCCGGACCGGGTGGTCAGTCGGTTAATACCACCTATTCAGCTATTAGGCTTACTCATATTCCCACCGGAATTGTTGTGACATGCCAGGATGAAAAATCGCAGTTGAAAAACCTGGCAAGAGCCATGGAGGAACTCCGCACAAGGATTTATAACATGGAGTATCAAAAGTATATTGATGAGATAGCATCCAAAAGAAAAACCATGGTGTCGACAGGTGACCGTTCTGCAAAGATCCGTACCTATAACTGGCCCCAGGGACGTGTTACGGATCACCGGATAAATCTTACGCTTTATAACCTTCAGGCAATTATAAACGGCGAGATTGACGAGATAATTGAGAAGCTGATGATCGAGGAGAATGCCCAGAAATTAAAAGAGTCAGAAATTTAAAGATATGGATCAGCAACAACTCTTTGAGCAGATTAAATTGAAAAGAAGTTTCCTTTGTGTAGGACTTGATACTGATATTCTGAAGGTACCCGCTCATCTTCACGGTGAACCTGATCCTGTTTTTGCCTTTAACAGGGAGATCATTGATGCAACATCTCAGTTTGCCGTTGCCTTCAAGCCCAATCTTGCTTTTTATGAAAGTCTGGGCAGTAAAGGCTGGAAAAGCCTCGAAAATACAGTCAGGTATGTCAAAGACAAATATCCTGAAATTTTCCTGATTGCCGACGCAAAGCGAGGCGACATTGGAAATACGGCAGGTTTGTATGCAAGAGCATTTTTTGAAAAGCTGGAATTTGACGCAATTACATTAGTCCCGTATATGGGCGAAGACTCGGTGATGCCGTTTTTAAATTATCCCGGGAAATGGGTTATTTTGCTGGCCCTTACCTCTAACAGGGGAGCATCTGATTTTCAGTTCAGGAGAGATGAAGCTACAGGCAATCTTCTTTATGAGGATGTGATCAGGGTATCACAAAGATGGGGGACAACCGGGAATATTATGTATGTTGTTGGTGCAACAAAAGCGGAAAAATTAAAGGAGATACGTGAGCTGATACCTGATAATTTCCTTCTGGTACCGGGTGTTGGCGCACAGGGAGGTTCCCTTCGTGATGTTGCTTTAAACGGTATGAACGATATGTGCGGATTGCTGGTTAACTCTTCACGGGGAATAATTTACGCCGGCTCCGGTATTGATTTTGCCCGGAAGGCTGGTGAAGAGGCCCGGAAAGTTCAGGCCGGAATGGAAGAGCTGCTAAAAATAAAAGGGATTATTTAATATGTCGGTTCTGAAACCGGCCTTTTGCTGCCAAAAAAATAATTATTGATCGCCCGGATTCCGGGAACTGCTGTCAGAATGTAAATCATAAAAAGCGAATCAGGTTTTAAGTTTCTTTTTCCTTGCTGCCGGGAATAGTACATTATTAAGGATTAACCTGTAGCCAGGTGAATTGGGATAAAGATTCAGGTCAGTCGGAGGATCTCCTACAAGGTGGCGGTAATCCTCAGGATCATGGCCACCGTAAAATGTCCAGAACCCTTTGCCCTTCTCACCGTGTATGTAACGGGCCTCGCCTGCAGGTTTATTCTCTCCCATAACCAGAACTTCAGGTTTCAGAACCTCCTTCCTGAATGCTGTGGTCTGTCCCATAAATCCTTTTATCAGATTATTATGATTTTGGCAAAGCATAGTCGGCACAGGATCCCACTTGGCAGAAAATTCAAACAGTGTGAAATAGTCGTTTTCCCTTGCTACTTCCCTGACAAACGGAGCACCTGCTGTTGAAGATGCATCTATCGTTGAAAATTCATAAATTTCCGGATTTTTAACAAGGGAGAAATTCCTGAATGCGAATGTTCCGGAGAAGTCTAATTTTTCATCAGGATTTTCATCCGCCGGATCTCCGTCGAACATGGGCCCGCAGATATCGATGCCGGTTGCAGCCATGGCTATATCGTATGTGTCGGTTGCTGCGCACATCGCAAAGAGAAATCCACCGTTTATCACATACTGCTGAATCTCCCGGGCCACAAAAGATTTTAATTCTGAAACTTTCATAAAACCGCGTTTTCCGGCAATCTGTCTGTTAATTCTCACCTCCTCCTGGTACCAGGGCATGTGTTGATGCGTTCTCCAGAATTTGCCAAACTGACCGGTAAAATCTTCGTGATGGAGATGGAGCCAGTCGTACTCTGATAATTTGCCGTCAAGAATTTCTTCATCGTAAATAATATCGTGTTTAATCTCTGCATAAGTAAGAACGAGGGTAACAGCATCGTCCCACGGCTGTTTGTTGGGAGGCGAATATACTGCTATCCTGGGTGCCTTATTCATACTTACGGCATCCTGATTTACGTCAGGTTGTGAAATGGTGTTTAAAACAGCTGAAGCCTGAGCGTCTGCCAATGCTTCATAACTTACACCCCTGACTATGCATTCATTCTCTATCTCCGGAATATTTTGCATCAGAAAACTGCCGCCCCTGTAGTTGAGCAGCCATTTTACCTCAACACCTCTTTCGAGAGCGTAATATGCAATTCCGTATGATTTAAGATGATTTTTCTGTGTTTCATCCATCGGTATCAGGAGCTGAATGCCGCAGACATGCCAGGTCAATGCCGCCCATACCCCTGTTAATGTGATTATCTTCTTCAACCTCATACCTGTTAGTTATTATTTTTATCTACCGGATAAGTATATCTTTTTAACCATGCCGGTATCCGTTTTCTGCTTCCTGCTGTTTCAGCAAAATAACAAAAAAAATATTCCGATGCAAATTCAGGATTAAAACGGCGATCCCTTATCAGACCTTGCCGGACTGTCAAATTCATTGTTGTTGAAAATTCCTGCATCCAGGGCTTCATCCTCATCCATATTCATTTTTGAACTGAATGTCTTTGAAGCAGAAGGGAATCCGTGACTGAAACTGGTTTCCATATCACTGAATTTAGCCAACTCTTTTTTGAATGTTAAATGGACATCTCCGGTAGCTCCGTTACGGTGCTTGGCGATTATTATCTCGGCTACTCCCATTAATGAATTACCTTCACTGTCTTCTGTAATGCCATAATATTCAGGACGGTGAATAAATGCTACAATATCCGCATCCTGTTCTATCGCCCCTGACTCCCTGAGATCAGACAGTTGCGGTCTTTTACCCTCCCTGGATTCAACAGAACGGTTTAACTGCGAAAGTGCTATTATTGGTATATCCAGCTCTTTGGCAATTGCTTTCAGTGATCGTGAAATACTGCTGACTTCCTGCTCCCTGCTGCCCCTTCCCTCTATTCCGGAGGTCATTAACTGCAGGTAGTCAACAATTACAACCTGAATATCATGCTGTATCTTAAGCCGCCTGCATTTAGCCCTGAGTTCAAAAATTGAAAGTGCCGGAGTATCATCGATAAAAACCGGAGCTTTTTCGAGAGCTGATATTTTCCGGTTAAGATGCTCCCACTCATAATTTTCCAGTCTGCCTGTTTTCAATTTATCGGAGCCCAACTCTGTTTCAGCAGCTATAAGTCTGTTTACTAACTGAATAGACGACATCTCCAGAGAAAACACTGCAACAGGTCTCTCGTGTTCAACAGCCATGTTTCTTGCCATGCTGAGGACAAAAGCCGTCTTTCCCATTGATGGGCGCGCAGCAATGATTATCAGATCCGTTTTTTGCCAGCCTGAAGTAATCCTGTCTATAGCTGTAAATCCCGAGGGCACTCCGCTCAAACCGTCTTTTTGATTTCTCGCTTTTTCGATTTGGAGGATAGCCTCATTAAGGACAGGCTTTATGGGACGGGTCTCCTTTTTTATATTTTTCTGAGCCACCTGGAAGAGTTCCGACTCTGAAAAGTCGATAAGATCATCTACATCAATTGTATCATCATATGATTTGCCCTGAATTTCTGATGATACTCTTATAAGCTCCCTCTGTATGAACTTCTGTGCAATAATGCGGGCATGAAATTCAATATGGGCGGCTGAGGCCACCCTTCTTGTGAGCTGGGTTATATATCCCGGTCCACCCACAGCCTCAAGTTCGTCACGGTCTTTTAGTTCCTGGGTAACCATTAGCAGGTCAACCGGTTTTTCTTTGGCAGACAGGTCTTTTATTGCTTCAAATATTTTTTGATGCTCATCTTTATAAAAGCTGGATGTATCTATTATGTCGGCAACAGTAACATAGGCGTCTCTTTCAAGCATTAAGGCACCGAGCACTGCCTCTTCCACTTCCAATGCCTGGGGAGGGATCTTCCCGTATTGTGCATTTATTTCGTCTATTGTTAATGCTTTTTGTCCGCGACCCTGATTGGAGCCGTTTTTCCTTCTTTCTGTTGCCATTATGCTGATTTCATATGATTAAAATTAATTATTTTCAAAGGTATCATATGGAACTCGCAGTGATTTTAATCATACCCTTGGGTGATAATGTTTACCATGCTCGTTTCAGATGTTTAATTATTTAGCAGAGAATTTGAATCAAAATTACAAAATATGAACCGGGGCAGACAAATAATTTCGTTTTAATTGTTAACTATTTTTATTCACAAATGTTAAATCCGGTCCCAAAAAATCAACATGCTCTTTTTCAGTATAATTAATTAATTATACTCATTTAATTATCAGGGATATGAATGGACTCAATTTAGAAAAATCAAAATTTTTACTTACAGATAAGCAGACTGATCACTGTTTATTATTCAGAGCTTCCTCAATTATCAGGGTGATTATATCTTTTAATGACAGTCCCATTGCTTTTAACTGTTGAGGAATAAAGCTTGTGGCTGTCATGCCGGGAGTTGTATTAACTTCAAGAAAATAGAAATCACCACTGCTCAGAATATAATCTATCCTGACGATTCCCGAGCACTGGCAAAGGTCATAGATATATGAGCTCAGTTGCTGACACTTTTTTGTAAGGTTTTGGGGTAATCTTGCCGGTGTAATCTCATCAGTAACTCCGGGTGTGTATTTTGCTTCAAAATCGAAAAATTCGTTGCGGGGAATAACCTCTGTAACAGGGAAGATATAATCTTTGCTCTTAAGTTTGACAAGTCCGCACGTAAATTCAGTACCGTTGATAAACTCTTCCACGATAGCACCTCTGCTCTCTTTCCAGGCTTTATTGAGGGCCGGGATCAGTTCATCCTCTTTTTTTACTTTGGTTATGCCAAAACTTGATCCGCCTGCATTCGGCTTTACAAAGACAGGCAATCCAAGTTTTCCGGTTATTTTCTTCGGGTCTGCATCTTCTCCCTTATTGATGAGCAATGACCTGGCAATTTTAATGTTAAAATTACGTAAATAATTAATACAGAACCATTTATTGAAGGTAAGGGATGAAGAGTGGACATCACATGATGAATAAGGAATTTTCAAAAGATCAAAATACCCCTGCAGGATGCCATCTTCTCCGGGAGTCCCGTGAATTGTTATATAGGTATAATCAAATGATATTTTGTTGTTATTGAAGATAAATGAAAAGTCAGATTTATCTATTGATGCGATATTTTTATCATCCCGGATCACTGCCCAGTCTCCACTTTTAATATATACAAGCCACGGAGTGAACTTGTCAGTATCGATGGCTTTTAAGATATTACCGGCACTTTTGACCGACACTTCAAATTCTGATGAGTCGCCACCGGCAACTATTGCGATATCTGGTTTTTTAATCATTTCTGTTTGCTATATAGTTTTCCCATTTTTCTATAACTTTTGCCATATCTTCAGGAAGATCTGAATCAAATAACATCTTTTCACCTGTTAAAGGATGTTTAAATCCAAGGGTCTTGGCATGCAGTGCCTGACGGGGTAGGACCTTAAAGCAATTTTGTACAAACTGCCTGTATTTTGCAAATGTAGTTCCCCGCAGAATTTGATCGCCACCGTAATTTGAGTCATTAAACAGCGGATGGTTTATATGTTTCATATGTACTCTTATCTGGTGAGTCCGGCCTGTTTCGAGTCTGCATTCCACAAGAGTGACATATCCGAGATGTTTCAGTACGGAGTAATGCGTGACTGCGTGTTTGCCATAATCCCCTTCGGGAAATACTTTAAATATCTGTCTGTTTTTCAAACTCCTGCCAATATTTCCTGTAATTGTGCCTGAATTTTCTTTAAAACTACCCCAGACTAACGCATGATAAATCCTCTCTGTCGTTTTTCCGTAAAATTGTCTTGAAAGCCTGCTTTTTGCCAGTTCTGTCCTGGCGACTACAATCAGTCCGGAAGTATCTTTATCAATCCGGTGAATCAATCCGGGCCGCAGATCCCCGTTTTCAAAAAGAGGACTCTCTTTGTAACGCCAGGCAAGGGCGTTCACCAATGTTCCGGTATAATTACCGTGTCCCGGATGAACAACCATTCCGGGGGATTTATTTATTACTACCAGTTCGCTGTCCTCGTAGACAGTGTTTAATGGTATATCCTCAGGTATTATTTTTAGTTCGCGGCGGGGATAGTCCATCATTATTCTTATTTCATCTCCTGCTTTAACTTTGTAGCTTGCTTTTACAGGTTTTTCACCGACTCTTATATTGCCGGCATCTGCAGCAGCCTGAATCCTGTTCCTGGAAGCATTACTGATCCGGCCGGCCAGGTATTTATCTATACGTACAGATGTTTGTCCCTGGTCAACAACAAACCGGTAATGTTCGTACATTTCGCGGTATTCAGAATACTCTTTTTTTTCAGGATTATTGTTCATTATGAATTCAGAAAAAAAGCTCTGTTGAATCATCGATTTTCAACTGATCTGTAGTGACCCACATGTCAACGTATGTGCCGACTGTTGTATTTCCTGTAACTTTTGGATCCGGGTGTTGTTTCCATACCCTGGCATTCAGTGAATCATTCGCTGACAAAACCGATTCATCATAAATGATCACTCCCGGATTAAGCATTGCATTTGTAAGTTCAGCCTTTGCCTCGCCTAATGTCATGCCGGTCAGGTCGGGCAGCAGAGTTGTCATATTACCCTGTTCCCGTCCTATAACAAGATCCACAGCAGATCCCTTTGGCAGTTTTTGTCCGGTAGCCAGACTCACATTGTCTTTCATTACATCCAGAACAAGATTATTATATTCAGATGGTCTGTATATTATCTCTCCTGTTTTTAATCCGCTGTTTTCAATAAGTGACTGCGCCTGCCTGAATGATATGTCAGTGAGCTGCGGCAGTGTAACAAGCTCCTGGCCGACAGAATTCAGGGTCAGGAAGACAGTACGGTTTTTCTTAACTCCGTGACCCGGATCAGGAACCTGATCCACTATCACTCCGGGTGCGGCATCGTCCACATGCACTGAATCGATAACTGTTAACCTAAGATCATGCTGCCGGGCTATCTGCACTGCCTCCTTTGCAGTTAATCCTGAAAAGTCGGGTACAGGATTTGATTCTCCGTGCCGGGTGTAAATTTTGAGTCCCTGCAGAGTGACAATAATAACTACTATTACAATAGCGAAAGCCAGGAGGAGGTTTTTTATAAATATCCGGCTGGTAAGGAACCTTGATAAACTCATTTTTTTAATATTATCTTGAAAGATTCTGGAACAAAAATAACGGAAAAATGTATTTGTCTGGTCTTCTCTTGTATAAAATAAGTCAGGTTGATTTTTAATATGTCCTCAGAATATTGTACAGAGAGTCCCTTTCGGCCGGTATCAGGTGCATGTCGTAAATTAAACTGTTAAGTTCTTCCGGACTTGCAGAGGGATTTTCCTCTCCTCCTGCCATAGAGTATATACGTGTAGAATCACTTATTGTACCATCCAGATCGTCAACTCCGAATGCAAGTGAAAGCTGCGATTGCTGCTTTCCTGTCATAGGCCAGTATGCTTTCAGATGTGGTATATTGTCGAGAAATATCCGTGAAACTGCATAATTTTTCAGGTCTTCGATAAGAGTTGTCTCCTTTATTTTTGAAAAATAGTTGTTTTTGCTTTTAAACTTCAGAGGAATGAAGGCATTGAAACCATGAGTCTTATCCTGCAGCTGCCGCAGTCTGTTCAGATGATCAGCCCTGTGAAAATAATTTTCTGTCAGGCCGTAAAGCATGGTAGCATTCGACGGAATCCCCATTTTATGAGCTGTCTCGTGTATCTTCAGCCAGTCCTCCGAACTTGTTTTTTCGGGACATATTTTTGCCCTTATAGCCTCATCAAATATTTCTGCCCCGCCTCCGGGCATAGATTGCAATCCTGATTCTTTTAAAATTTTAAGACCCTTCTCCGGTTTCATTCCGGCCATCCTGCACATCTGATCAATCTCTACGGCAGTGAAAGCTTTAATATGCAGTCGGGGAGCCTTGTCCCTTATAGCCTTAAGCATGTCTGCATAAAAGTACAGATCACGGTCCGGATGAACTCCACCTACTATGTGAACTTCGGTGGCCCCTGACGATTTATGCTTCTCCACTTCGTCAACGATCTCTTCTATGCTGCATTCCCAGGCACCTTTTTGTCCTTTTCTCCTGCGGTACGAACAGAATTTACAACTGTTTATGCAGATATTTGTAGGTTCAATATGAAAATTGCGATTATAGAACACATATTTACCGCTCAGTCTCTCTTTTACCGAAGAGGCCAGGATACCCAGCAGCGGAAGATTGGCTGAACAATACAGTTCAACTGCTTCTGAAAGCGTAATTCTCTCTGATGACAGAATTTTATCAGCAATTTTTTTTATTTCGCCTGACAGGTGCAGATAGTCTGTTATATTTGTATTCACTGATTGTTAGGATAAATACTTATGTAAACACAAAAAGGTAAAGAATTTTCAACTCTTTACCTTCCTGATATAATATTTTAGTTTAAAAATTATCTTTTATGTCTCGGTTCGTCCGAAACAGTCAGTTTTTTTCTTCCCTTTGCTCTGCGTGCTTTCAGTATTTTTCTTCCGTTGGCGGTAGCCATTCTCTCTCTGAAGCCGTGCTTATTCCTTCTTTTTCTGTTTGATGGCTGAAATGTTCGTTTCATATCATTAATATTGACAATTTTTAAAATGCAAAATTCCTTTTAAGGAATGTTCTGCTAAAGCTTTCTGTTTTCAGGGTTGCAAAAGTAGTTGTTTTTTTAATTTATACAAACAGAATTGTTATTTTTTTACAGAAAAACGAAATCCTATTCCGTGAAGATTAATAATTTTTATGTCAGGGTCGGGACTGAAATATTTTCTCAGTCGTGATATAAAGACATCCAGACTTCTTCCCAAAAAATAGTCGTTTGAGCCCCAGACCTCTTCAAGAATCTCTTTTCTGCTTAGAACTTTATTTCTGTGGTTTGAAAAGAGCTTAATAAGTTCTGTCTCTTTAAGGGTAAGTTTTCGAACATTCCCGTCAATGGAAAGGGTGAGTTCATCGGGAACAAAAATAAAGCGTCCGATATTCCGGACTGTCCGGCTATCCCGGATATCATCATCACTGTAGTTACTTCTTTTCAGGAAAATTCTTATTTTCAGAAGAAGTTCCTCCATGCTGAAAGGTTTAAGTATATAATCATCACCTCCAATTGTGAGCCCTGTGATCTTGTCCTCGGTCATGGATCTTGCGGTAAGGAAGATAATGGGTATATTATTATCAGTTTTTCTAATATGCTCCGCAACCTTGAATCCATCAATTTTGGGCAGCATTACGTCAAGGATTATAAGGTTGTAGGTATTATTTCCATATAATTCTAAAGCCACTTCGCCATCTTCTGCGACATCAACCAGATAGTTGTTATGCTGCAGATTATCCTTAATAATGAATCGCAGGGCATCATCATCCTCAACTAACAGTAATTTAATTTCATTCATTTTTTATTGGAATAATAAGTACAAATATACTTCCTCCTTTCGGATTGTCCTCAACTTTTATTCTCCAGTTATGTGCTTTTACTATTTTCCTCACATAGTCGAGGCCCAGTCCGAATCCTTTCACGTTATGTACATTTCCGGTTGGAATCCTGTAAAACCTTTTGAATATTTTTTTTCTGTGTCTTTTTGGGATGCCAATTCCGTTATCACAAAAATTTATCACAAGGTTATTACCGGAGGTTTTTATTTCTATAGTAATTTCAGGTGTTGTATCGCAATACTTGGAACTGTTTTCAATAATATTTGTGACAAGGTTTGCAAAGTGGAATTTATCGGCGATAATAAAGGGATAGTTGTCTTTAATGTCAAGTCGTACAGATGCTTTTCGCCCAAGGTTTGACATTTTAAATGAATCAATAACACCCCTTAAGAAATTCACAGGTTCTGTTTTTTCTCTGTTCAGGTGTATTTTGTTTTTTTCAAGAGATGCAAGATTAAGCACCTTTTCCACACTTGTCGACAAACGTTTATTCTGCTCCTGGATTATTCTTGCATATTCAAAAAGCCTGTCGGGATTCTGAAGAATTTTCTCATCTGTAATAACTTTGGCAGAGAGGGCAATTGATGAGATAGGAGTCTTTAATTCATGGGTAAGATTGTTGATGAAATTTTTTTGGATTTCGGAGAGTTGCCTTTGACGGATAATCACGGAAAGTGTATATCCGAAAAAAATCACAACAATAAGCAGCAGACCCGTAAACAGGTACCAGATTGAAAGATGTGTACTGAAGTATGGAGACCTGTCAGGAAAATGAACTGTGAAATAGTTGCTGCCCATATTTTCAATCTGCGGGAAAGAGTAGTCAGATACCCTCTCTTCCCCGTCAGCACTGACATAGGTTCCCTGTTCAAGGACTTCATCAGACGGATTAAAAATTGCAAATTCAAAATCAGTGAATATCTGGTGTTTTTTCAGCTCTTCAATAAGGTGAAATTTCAATAATTCAGGATCAATAAGGACATCGAGTTGTACCAGGTAATAGCTTTTTGAGATCATCTCCACGTTTGTGGTATTTTCAAAATTGTCCGTTTTACCGTTGGCAACCAGGATCTGCCAGGCCACCTCTTTAAGAGCAACAGTTACACTCTCCAAAAACTGTTTTTCAGAATAACTGTGCGATTTTCTGAGAAAAAAGAACTGGATAGATAATACCCCGGCTATTGAAAAAGTAGCCAGGAGAATTATATAAGTTAATGCTTTTCGTTTCATTAAAATTCCCGTTAACAGTTTATTAACAAAATATTAGGTCTGATTAACATGATATGATTCAAACCATTCTTAATTTTGCTAAGAATAATTCAAAAATACTAAAACGTATTGGATATGGAACAATTATCAAAGCTACCGATAGTTTTTTGCCTGTTATTTTCAAGCTCAGTTTTATGGGCACAGCAGCCGCAGGTTGTGTTTACCAAACTGGAGCATAATTTTGGCACATTCAAGGAATCAGACGGAGTTCAGACAGCGTCTTTTGAATTTGCCAACGAAGGAGCTGAACCATTAATTGTAAATAATGTGAGGGCTTCCTGTGGCTGTACTGTTCCCAAATGGACCCGCGAGCCTGTTCCACCTAAGGGAAAAGGCAAGATAGAGGTAAGTTATGATCCCAGGAACAGGCCGGGAGTATTTAACAAATCAGTCATGGTAACCTCAAATGCCAGCAACGGGGCAATAGCACTCAGGGTTCTCGGAAGGGTCGAGGAAGGAGAAAAAACAATTGAGCAGCTCTATCCCCGTACCGTCGGATCGCTCAGGGTTAAGACCAACTATATGTCATTTTCGAGAATGACAACCGAGGATGTTAAAACTCAGGATATGGAATTGATCAACGATACTGACAAACCGGTGAATGTTGGATTCAGAAGAGTTCCCGGTCACCTGAAGGTGAAGGTTGAGCCTGAAACAATTCCTGCAAAGAGCAAAGGTACACTGACTGTAACTTATGATGCTTCGGGAGCAGACACATATGGATTTGCTTCACATCGAATCTATCTTTCACTTGATGGCAGTAACGATTATCGTGCTTCTATCGGAGTAAGTGCAACTATTGAAGAGGATTTCAGTAAATTGTCGCCCGAACAACTGGCTAATGCACCTGTTGCCGTTTTCCCCGAGAAGGATCATGATTTTGGAAATATGAAGCAGGGAGAAAAGAAGGATTATACCTTTACTCTGACCAATGATGGCAAGTCTGATCTGATAATAAGGAATGTACGGTCATCATGCGGTTGTACGGCAGTAGCACCATCAAAAAATGTCATCGCTCCGGGAGAGACAGCTCCGATTAAAGTTACCTTTGATTCCAGGGGCAAGAGAGGCAGGCAGAGCAAGTCCATTACCGTAATAACCAATGATCCGAAAACACCTACCAATATTTTAAGAGTTTCATGTAACGTTGAGACATAATACCTGATTTTAGAATATTTTGGATGCATGGGGACCGGAGAAAATTTTGTTTCAGACAGATATCTCCGGTCTTTTATTTAAAAACTCTTTTCCCCCGGATGCATCATAATCTCAATAAATTTCCCGGTTTAGAATAAATTATGGTATTTTTGTATTTATTTGACGAAAATGCCGGAATCTGACAGTCATATTGAGAACAGTCGTGATTATAAAGGATTGAAAGTGAATGCAGGGATTGAACATCCCGGACAATTCGACGACAATTCAGTGAATATTTTCCTGAAAAAAAACAGAAGAGTTTTGCATCCTGATGAGTATGTCAACGGCATTCTCGAAGGGAACATTCCCCTTTTGAGCAAGGCTGTAACAATGGTTGAGAGTTCAAAACAGGCCCATCAGGAAATTGCCCGGGAGATTGTCATGAAATGTCTTCCATTCAGCGGTAAATCTGTAAGGATCGGGATAACAGGAGTTCCGGGAGTCGGTAAAAGTACTTTTATTGAAGCTCTCGGTACCTCAATCACCTCATCAGGCGGTAAACTTGCTGTGCTGGCAATTGATCCGAGCAGTACACGATCAAAAGGCAGCATTCTGGGCGATAAAACACGAATGGAACAACTGGCAGGTGATAAAAATGCATATATAAGGCCAAGCCCTTCAGCCGGTTCGCTTGGCGGCGTGGCACGAAAAACCAGGGAGACCATCATTCTTTGCGAAGCAGCGGGATTCAATCATATTTTTATTGAAACTGTAGGTGTTGGTCAGAGTGAAACTGCAGTTCACTCAATGACAGACTTTTTTTTACTTCTGATGCTCTCCGGGGCCGGAGATGAATTGCAGGGAATTAAGCGGGGGATAATGGAGATGGCAGATCTGATTGCTATTAATAAAGCTGACGGAGATAACTATGAGAAGGCACTGATTGCCAAATCGCAAATTGAAAATGCCCTGCATCTTTATCCCCGGAAGGAGTCAGGATGGTTCCCGAAAGTTGTGACATGCTCTGCACTAAAAAACAGCGGGATTGATGGTATATGGCAGATAATCGAATCATATATAAGTGAAACGTCAAAGAATGGTTATTTTGCTGAAAAAAGAAAAGAACAGGCTATCTTCAGGATGCATGAAACGATTGAAGAGCAGATGAAATCGCAGTTTTATAATCACACTCAGATGAAGGATGTGATAAAAGAGTTTGAGCAGAAGGTTTTGAACAGCGAGATAAGCTCTTTTGCTGCCGCTGAAAGGTTGCTTCAGTTCTTTTCACAGCTCAGGTAAATCAGATGGATCAAAATGGTTCAACATTTAATGGCCCCGATTGTTTGTTATACTATCATTTTCTATTCAGATATTTTGAATCATTTTTATAAAGGTTGACAATAGTGTTATAAATTTTTTTTTATTTTATGTTCGTTATTAATACCGATTTTATTAATCAATAGATATATAGATATGGATTACGATGTTTTAATTATTGGCAGCGGACCTGGAGGTTATGTTACAGCCATAAGAGCAGCTCAGCTAGGTTTGAAAACAGCTGTTGTTGAAAAAGAGAGTATAGGAGGAGTTTGTCTTAACTGGGGGTGCATTCCCGCAAAATCACTCCTGAAGAGTGCACAGGCATATGAATATGCCCTTCATGCAGCCGATTACGGAGTTACAATAAAGGGAGATGTGGAACCTGATTTCAGGGCTATGGTAAAACGCAGTCGTGATGTTGCCACAGGTATGAGCAAGGGAGTTCAGTTCCTTTTCAAGAAAAATAAAATTGAAGTAATTGCCGGTACCGGTAAACTGGCAGGTAAGAACAGCGTTGAGGTAACAGATGAAAATGGCAGTAAGAAGAGATACTCTTCCAAACACATTGTTCTGGCCACCGGGGCGCGTTCGCGTGAACTGCCGAATTTAAAACAGGATGGTAAGAAGATAATCGGTTACAGGGAGGCACTGACTCTCGAAAAACAGCCGGAAAGCATGGTGGTAGTGGGCTCAGGTGCCATTGGAAGTGAATTTGCATATTTCTATCATTCAATTGGAACGGATGTGACACTGGTTGAGTTTATGCCAACCCTGGTGCCTAACGAAGATGAAGAGGTGGCCAGGCAGTTGGAGCGGTCTTTTAAAAAATCTAAAATGAAGGTTTTTACGAATTCAACAGTGGAAAAGGTGGATACCTCCGGGAAGCGTTGTAAGGTTACCATAAAGACAAAAAAAGGTGAAGAGACAACAGAAGCTGACATTGTCCTTTCAGCAGTTGGAATTACTCCTAACACCGAAGGAATCGGTTTGGAAGAAAACGGCATTGCAACAGAGAACGGAAGAGTGAAGGTAGATGAATTTTATCGCACTAATATAGAGGGTGTATATGCTATTGGCGACATTATAGCAGGACCTGCGCTCGCTCACGTGGCATCAGCCGAAGGCATTGTATGTGTCGAAAAAATTGCCGGTTTGAATCCGGAACCCATTGATTATAAAAATATACCGGGTTGTACCTATACAAATCCGGAGATATCATCAGTCGGATTAACAGAAGCTAAAGCCAAAGAGGAGGGATATGAGATAAAGATCGGGAAGTTTCCCTATACTGCCAGTGGAAAGGCAAGTGCTGCCGGACAAAAAGAAGGTTTTGTCAAGCTCGTTTTTGACGCGAAATATGGCGAACTGCTTGGAGCTCATATGATCGGAGGCAATGTTACCGAGATGATCGCAGAACTTGTCGTAGCAAAAAAACTTGAAATTACCGGTCATGAGCTGATCAAGACAATTCATCCGCATCCTACAATGAGCGAGGCAATTATGGAGGCTGCAGCGGCGGCATATGATGAGGTAATTCACATCTGATAATAATTAGTCTCCGGGGATATATCTCTCCGGAGATTTTTTTGCAAATTGAATTTACGTTCCGTTTGTTCAAAAAATCTATAAATGTTTGAAAATCAAGGAATTTTTTTGCAAATAAAGATTTAATTATAATTTTGTCAACCGGAAAACTCAACTGCATTATTAAAAGAATTCTCTGTTATAAAGGATTTTATAGATTAATGATTTAAAAAGCAAATTAATGAAAAAATTAACTTTTCTTGCAGTACTCGTATTGCTTTCTCAATTAGTTTTTGCTGGTGGCCTTCTGACCAATGGCAATCAGAGCGCACAATATATACGCATGATGTCGAGAAATGCTTCACTTGGTATCGATGCAGTGTATTATAATCCGGCCGGATTAATTAAGTTGGACGACGGGTGGCATTTTGCCCTGCATAATCAGACCATCTTTCAGACAAAGACGGTTGACAGTCAGTTTAGTCTCCTGAACGACGGTTACTATGAAGGCGCTGTAAACGTTCCTTATTTCCCGACTGCCTTTATCGTCTATAAAAAGAATAACCTGGCTCTGTCGTTTGGATTTGGTCCCAACGGCGGGGGAGGAACAGCCGATTACGACCGGGGACTGCCATCTTTTGAGATACCTATTACCAAGGTAGTGCCCTCACTGGCCGGACTGACACAGATTAACCCCGCATTAAATGTTACAGGTTATGATGTTAAACTTGCATTTGAGGGAAGCTCGGTATTTTACGGATTGCAGTTTGGTGCTACCTATAAAGTAAATGATATTTTTTCTGTTTATGGAGGAGTAAGATATTTGCCTTCGAAAAATGTATATGCAGGTACTATAGAAAGTATTCAGCTAAAAGTCGGAGATACATACTATCCGGCTCCCACATGGCTGTCGGGAGCTTCAGGGACAGTAAGCGGAATAGCAGCACAGGCAAGCGGTGCAGCAACTTCATATACCGGTGCAGCGAACAGCGTTCAGCAGTTAATTACCGGAGGAGCAGGAAGCTTTACTCTTGCACAGGTTCAGAATGCCGGATATATTTCCTCTGCGCAGCGCGCTACATTTGAAGGTGCGCTTTCCAACCTTGGACTCAATTCTGCCCAGATCGCAGCCTTGAATATGAACTAGCCCTACTTTCCGAGTTATGACCGTCATATGAATATAACAGACTGGCAAGCAGCCGGTTAGGCTAATTAAATCCTGCCCCCTAAATAAATGTTAATAAAATGTTAGTATTTCCCCTTTATTTTAGTAGGTTTTCGTCGTATTATTTATTAATATGCTCCCTAAATAATAATAAAATTTGTTATGGCTTACATCATGCACAAAAAGATAAGCGGGAAAACCTACTATTATGCCGAACAAAGAATCTGGAAAGACGGTAAATCACGCCGCCAGTGGCAAAAGTATCTTGGAACGATAGACAAGATCATTGATGCAATCGAAGGAGAGCATCTCACTCCGGATTATGCTATGTTATTTGAATTAGGGGGCGTGGCAGCATATCTTAATACTGCAAAAGAAATTCAAGTGGTTGAAAAGATTGACAGTATGCTCCCTAAAAGGAAGCAAGGGCTTAGTATCGGGGAGTACCTTTTGATAGCCTCGATAAACCGGGGTTTGGGAGTGGCGAGTAAACGCGGCATGTGGTCATGGTTCCAGGGCACGATATTATTAAATTATTTTGCGGGAATCAAAAAAGAACAATTAAGCTCGCAGCGTTTCTGGGATCATATGAATCTGATTCCGGAAGAAAAGATAACAGCTGTTTGGATGGAGATATTAAATAATGTTCTTTTGTCAAATCATATTGATCTTTCGGGTATATCATACGATGAGACAAACTTCTATACTTTCATCAGCACATTTAATAAACGCTGTACCATAGCCCAACGAGGAAAAAATAAACAGGGCAGGTCAAATCTGCGTCAGGTCAATTATGCTTTGTTTTGTTCAAAGGAAAGTCACATACCGTTATATTT
>ENA-OSEO01000944-OSEO01000944.1-sediment-metagenome-genome-assembly--contig:-NODE-944-length-61645-cov-5.883625_pt1 | contig 61645 bp, 54 predicted proteins | sample MGYA00237883_ERZ534232 | MGnify/ENA metagenome assembly ERZ534232
CGGCGCGCCGTGGTATGCTCGCCAGCCAGGTCAGCAGCGCCGCCTCAAAGGCGTTCTGCAGGAGTATGGCCAGGTCGAAACGGCGTTCTTTCAGTTGCCGGGCCAGCGCCAGCTTACCTTTCAGCCCTTTGTGCTCGTCATTGCGGCGGTACAGGATGACGTCGTCGATGTGCGGGTTGAGCATGAACACATCGGCCACCCAGGGGACCACGAGCATGGAAATCCGCGCCTGGGGGAAGTTGTCCCGTATGGCCGCCAACGCCGGGGTGGTCATGATGGCGTCGCCCACCCAGTTGGTTCCCCGGATCAGGATTTTGCCAATACGATTTTTGTCCATGCCTGTTTGTACCAGCGGGGCGGCGATTGCTTTTTCATAACCCTGGGCCAGGGATCGTAGGGGATCTGCTTCCAGCGCCTGTGCATCCAGAGCCACTGCTCGGGATGTTCGGCCACAACCTTTTCAATGATTTTCGTGAACAGCGCGGTGTTGTCTTCCACATCCCTGGTCATGTCACCGGTGCGCAGCAGTTCCACTTCAGGGTGGATGGTCACCCGATGACGCCCATCGGGCAGACGTAGACCGAACATGGGGACCACCGCCGCGCCCGTTTTCAGCGCAATCCGCGCCATTCCCTTGTCAGAGCAGGCCGGATGCCCGAAAAAATCGACAAAGACACCTTCCCTCAGGATGGCGCTCTGATCGAGCAGGATGCCCACCGGCTCACCTTTGCGTAACGCGCGCGCTATCTTGCGCATGGCCTGACTTTTGGGAATGAGATTCATGCCGGTGCTGGTGCGGATGCTGGTCAACTGAAGATCCAGCGGCTTGAAGTCGAGCGGCCGGACCACCGCATGGCCGCGAACATCCATAATTCCCAGCGCCAGGGACATAATCTCCCAGTTGCCGAAATGGGCGGTAAGAACGAGAACGCCTTTTCCCTTGCCCAGCGCCTTGCGCATATGGTCCAGGCCATCAACCACAATCCGCTCCCGAAGCCGGGCTTCGCTCAAACCCGGGACCGCCAGCGTCTCCATAAGCGTAAGCGCCATATTTTCGAAAGACGATAGGGCGATCCGCCGCCGCTCCCCTCCGTTCAACCGGTTTCCGAAGGCCAGCTTCAGGTTGTTCAGGGCGATTCTTCTATAGTGGGGAGACAGGAAAAAAAGCGCGCGGCCCATGGCTTTCCCGCTCGCCTCGACCCATCTGTCCGGGAGCCGCGCGGGAATCCTAAAGAGCGCTCTTCCTGTTTTGTTAAACCAATCCATCCGTAACCAGCCCAAAAAATACATCACGCTCCTGCAGGAACGTAAACCGCGCGGTCAAAACCAGGGGGTTAAACGTTTCGCTGCGGTAAGCGCGCAGCTTGACGCTGTCCTTTTCCGTGGTAACCAACGCGTCCGCGTCGGTTTCATGCCTGGCCAGAACAATGCGGTCGATATCCCCGGCGGTATAGACATGATGATCGTTAAACTCCAAAAAGGCCGCCACATCGGCGCCGACAGCCCTGACCGTCTCCACAAACCGGACGTTCTCGGCTATCCCCGAAAAAGCGACCACTCGTTTTCCCGACAATTCTTCCAATAGCTTCGCCTGCCCGTTCACCAGCAACAAATCAGGCCTATGGTCTGCGGTAAATACCGGGATACCATGAAACAGACGCTTGATGTACCGCAGGTTTTCCTTGCTTGTTTCGCTGTTGTCGAACCGTGTCAGCGCCACGACGCTGGCCCGGCCGAGCCCCTGAACCGGTTCGCGCAGTATTCCCGCCGGAAGCGCGCGTTCCCGCCACAATGGACGCCGGGCGTCGACAAGCGCAATGTCCACATCCCGCGCCAGCTTTCTGTGCTGAAACCCGTCATCCACTATGACGGCCCGAACCCCAAAATGTTCAACGGCCAGCATGCCGCCCGCGTAGCGGTCGCTTCCTACCACGACCGGCAGACCGCTCCGCGCGGCCAGCAAGTACGGTTCGTCTCCCGCCTTTTCGGGCCCATAAAAAATATTCACGCCGTCGGAAACGATCAGCGGGCTTTGTCCCGCCTCGCTTTTATATCCCCGGCTCACTATGGCGGCGGGAATGTTGGCGTCTTTATAGTACCGCGCTATTTCCAAGGTCAAGGGCGTCTTTCCGGCGCCCCCCACCGACAGGTTGCCCACGCTCACCACTTTGACCGGTAATCGCTTCGATTTCAGCCATTGGCGGTCGTAGCCGTAATTTTTTGCCAGAGCCCCCCATCCGTAGGGAACCGCGAGGAGCCGCAAAAAAATCCGCGCCGCCGCGGGCAAAACGCCCTCCAGGGTACCGTCCGCTATACCTTTCCACGTGTCAGTGAAAGACAATATATTCCTCTGATCGAGCCGGTTATAAAAGCCGGGCCGCCCAACGCGGCCATTCGGCCTTATTCTGCACGAACAGGCGCGGGTGTGCAAGTATGTATCATAAGGTTGATAAGAGTTGCGAGGGAATGTCTCCTCGTGACTGTTGAGAAAAAATCGGGAACGGCGCTGATCAGGCGAAAACCGCCTGCTCCAGGAGTCTTCGTTTAAAGGTGAGTTTTTCCGGATCGAGCCCTTCGACTATGGATATGCGATCTCTTTGCCCGTTCAGAAATTCGGAAAGCTTTATCACTTCGGGGCTGCGGCGCTTCATGTTCTTATCGAGCATTATTTTTACGGTCGGCGACAGCGGGTAGAAGGGATTCGCCTCGATGACAATGGCGTAATGGCCGGTGGTGAGCTTTACAAAACTGCCGACCGGGTATATGCCCAGACATTTTATGAACTGCTCCAGGAGATTGTAATAATAGCGCTCCTTCCGTTCCAGATACATGGTTCTCAAGGCGAAATGGGGATCGGCCGCCTTGCGGTACGCGCGGTCGGCCGTGAGCGCGTCGTAGGTGTCGACAACGCTTACCATGTTGGCGGCCTTGCAGACGGAACTGCCTCGCAGGCCTCTGGGGTAGCCCATACCGTCGAATCGCTCATGATGTTCAAGGATGATCCTGAGCGGCTTTTCACCCAGTTCGGTATGATTTTGAATAAGTTTATAACCGATGGCGGGATGCTTTTTTATGACCTCGTATTCCTGCCGGCTCAACTCGCCCGGCTTTTTTAAGATCTCGTCCGAAATTCTGAATTTTCCGACGTCATGATAGAGCCCGCCGACGCCGAGATCGATCAGCTCCTTTCTCGGCAAAGCCAGGCTCTTCCCGAACACAACCGCCATGGCCGCCACGTTGACGCTGTGTGTGTAGGTATATTCCTCGTGCAATCGCAAATTGGCGAGAATGGAGAGGGCGTAAGGGTTTCTGAAGACGCTCTCGATGATTCCTTCCACCAGGGGCACGGCTTCCTTGTAATCGACGATCTTACCCGCCCGCGCGTCCTGGAAGAAATTGCGCACGAACTGAGTGGCGCTGGAATAGAGGGATCGAGCTGTTTCGATCTCCTGAAACAGGGGAACCGGCTCAGTCTCTTCAGGCGGGTTGATAGCTTCTCCGTCACTAGAATCGGTTTCCTGCGCCGGATCGGAAACGGGAGATTGAACCGCCTGTTGTGCGGAATTCATGGCGTGAGGAGGGTCGAACACATCCAGGCCGAGTTCGGTATTGATATATACCGATTTTACCCCAGCCGTTTTTAATTTCTTTACCTGGTTCTCGCTCTTGATTTCCTTGAGCTTGGAAAACAAAAAGGGATGTTTGAGCCAGGAAGAATCCAGCCGCTCAACATACATCCCAATTCGTACATCACTTATGTCAATTTTTTTTATCATGACCGGGGCAGGGATTGAACGCTTACGAAAACACCTTTTTAACCACGTTAGCCACGTTTATGAAAATATTTTTAATATAAACATTATTTTGAATATATTGCCCATATTTTCTCAAAAAACTTTCACTATAATGACTATCCCGTCCGTATATTCCTACAAATCGGCCCAGGAAAATTTAACTTTAGCATTATTATTACGATAACTTTTTTAATGTTAGTAAAGAAAACGATCTAGGCAGTTCATGTAGGTTTGGAGGGATCCACGGCTGGATGTCCAGGCCAGATACGCTTTTTGGCCCATTTCGGTGGCGCGGCGGGGATTTTTGAGCGTATCTTCCCAGAAACGGCGCAGTTGTTCTTCGGCATGGACGACTTGGGCTCCGCCCGCTTCGATCAGGAGGCGACTCACCTCCGGAAAATCTTCCATATGAGGGCCGAAACAAACCGGCTTTTTCTGCGCGGCGGGTTCCAGGGGATTGTGTCCTCCCCCGGCTATCAAGCTGCCCCCCACAAAGGCGGCTTCCCCCACCGCGTAGACTCTTTTCAATTCGCCCATGGTGTCAAGGACCATGACGGCCGCGTCCCCCTCCACCGCGGAACGCTTAGCGCAGGACAGTCCTTTGGCCAAGGCCATGGCGCATATGCGGTCCGAGCGCCGGAAGTCGCGAGGCGCAACGATCAGCCGCAACGAGGCTTCCGCGCCGTATAATTTCGCGAACGCGGCCAAGACTGTCTCATCCTCTCCTTCATGGACGCTTCCCGCTACCAGGACACGATTGGAGGAGGGGTTCCATCCGAAGGACGCGGCAAGCTCCCGGCGCTCTTCAGGAGAAAGCGTATGATGTTCCTGGTCGCATTTGAGATTTCCGCCCACCATGACACGGCTTTCGTGAGCGCCCATGTGGATCATGCGGTCGGCGTAGACCGGCGCCTGAACGCCGATGACCTCGAACAGGTTCAACACCGGGGCCATATAAAAACGGGCGCGCCGGTAAAACCGATAGGATCGTTCGGACATACGGGCGTTGATCAGGAGGGCGGGAACTTTTCTTCTTCGCAAGGACCAGAGCAGGTTGGGCCAGATATCGGTTTCGACGAGGACAAATAAGCGCGGACGTATTCTGTTCAGGACTCTCTCCACCGCATAATAGATATCCAGGGGCGCGTAAAAGATGGCGTCCACATCCTGCGCAAGTTCGCGTCTTGCGATGTCCAGGCCGGTTTCCGTGGCGGCGCTCACCACCACGGGAATATCGGGACGCGTTGCGCGGAATTTTCTGATCAGCGGAACGGCGGAAAGAACCTCTCCCACCGAAAGCGCGTGGAACCACACGGGCGGGGGAGCGTCCGGGGACGTGGCGGGGGGAAGAACCAGACCCAAACGACCCAGGAACGAGCGGCGGTATTTATGTCCGAGAAAAAGCCGAAAACAGAAGACCGGCAGCGCGCAGACAATCACGACGCTATAGAGAATATTGTAGGCAAGCCGCATGGGATGAGCTCACTACGCTGAGAAAAAAGCAAGCGCCCGCAGAGCCTTGCGGACGGACGCGAATCCGTGTCTATGACGAACCCGCCGCGGCGCTTTCGGAGTCCGCGGGATAGGCGTATTTTTCCTGTTGAAACTGCATCTCGTGCAGTTTGTAATATTCGCCGCGTTTGGCCAGAAGCTCGCCATGACGTCCTTCTTCCACTATCTGGCCATTCAGGATGACTATGATACGGTCGGCGTTGCGAATGGTGGACAAACGATGCGCGATCACCAGAGTGGTGCGACCTTTCATGAGATTTTCCAGCGCCTTCTGCACGTAGAGTTCCGATTCGGTGTCCAGCGAGGATGTCGCCTCGTCGAGGATAAGAATTGGCGCGTTCTTGAGCAGGGCACGGGCGATGGCCACACGCTGCCGCTCCCCGCCTGATAGCCGTACTCCCTGTTCGCCGATAACCGTATCGAAACCCTGAGGAAGCCCCCGGATGAAATCAAAGGCGTAGGCGGCTTGCGCCGCTTGCTCCACTTCTTCCCTTGATTTGGCTATATCGCCGTACGCGATGTTGTTATAGACCGTATCATTAAACAGGACGGTCTGCTGGGTTACCACGGCGATTTGATCCCGCAGGGACTTGATGGTAACGGAACGGATGTCCACGCCGTCAATGGTCACGGCGCCGCTGTCAACTTCATAAAAACGGGGAATCAGATTGACCAGGGTGGTTTTGCCTCCCCCGCTCATACCGACCAGAGCGACGATTTCCCCCGCCTGCACGGCGAGGTCAACATTTCTCAGCACCGGTTTGTCGTCGTAGCCGAAGGTGACGTCTTCAAGCCGTATGGCTTCCCGTATGGGCCGTAACTCCGTGGCGTCCGGCGCGTCCTGGATTTCCGGCTCGGTATCAAGCGCTTCAAAGACACGAATGGCGGCCGCGATGCCTTCCTGAATCATGTTGTTTATGCCGCTGAGCCGCCGCACCGGTTCGTACAAAAGCAGCAGCGCGGTGAGAAACGAGAAAAACCGGCCCGGTGTGGAGGCGCCGGTGAAAACCTGATATCCTCCGTACCAGATGATCACCGCGATGCCGATGCCCCCCAGGAACTCCATGAACGGAGAAGATATGGCGCGCACCGAAACCTGTTTCATGATCAGGACGAACAGGCGCTGATTTTCCTTCCTGAAGCGTTCTTTTTCAAAATCCTCCATGCCGAAGGCCTTGACGATGCGATGCCCGCTGATGGTTTCCTGCAGCAGCGCCGACATGGAACCCAGCGTCGCCTGATTCTTGCGGCTGATTCGGCGCATGCGCTGGCCGAACTTGACGATGGGGATAATCGCAAGGGGGAACACCACCGTGGCGATAATGGCCAGTTTCCAGTCGCGCAGGAACACGACGATCACCAGGCCCACAATGGAAAAGCTTTCCTTCAGCACACCGGTCACGGCGCTGGAAACCGCGTTCTGAATGAGGTTGACGTCGTTGGTGATGCGGCTCATGAGCACGCCGGTGGGCGTTTTATCAAAAAAGGAGAGCGACAGAATCTGCAGATGATCGTACAGCCGCTGCCGCAGGTTGGCCACCACGCTCTGTCCCACAAAACTGATCAGATAGACCGAGCCGTACGAAAAGAGGCCCTTGAACAGAAAAAGCATGATTATGGCGAACGGCAGCAGATTGAGCATGGCCTGTTTCTTGTGAACGAAAATATCGTCCATGACAGGCTGGACCATCCATGCCATCAGGGCGGTGAGGGCCGCGACGCCCACCATGCAGCCCATGGCCATGGCCAGCTTGGGCCAATGGGGCTTGACCAGCGCCAGGATTCGCTTATAGATATATTTTTCTTCTTCACGCATTCGGTTTACCGTAAGAAAGACGCGGCGATTTTGGCGGCTTCCTCCGCCGCTTTTTTAGCGCCGAGCTTCTGTTTCACCTCGCGGTAGGCGGCCAAGGCGCCCGCCCGCTTTACCGGATCGCGCGCCAGCGACAGACTCGCGCGCGCAAGATTGGCGGGATTGGCCTGCTCCTGAATCAGCTCCTCCGCTATTTTCCGGCCGGCGATGAGATTGACGATGCCGATGAAACGCACGCGTATCAGCAGCCTGCCCAGAAGATAACTCAGCGGCGCGGCGCGATAGGCGATGACCATGGGAACATCCAGGAGCGCGGTGTGCAAGGTCGCGGTTCCCGACGTGACCATGGCCGCGTCGCAGGCGCGCACGGCAAGTTCGAAATTAGACTCCACGACCATAACATCCGCGGAGGAGCCCCGGACCCAACGGTCTATTTCCCTGCGCTCCAGGGTGTCCGCCTTGGGAATTATAAAACGCGCGTCAGGGCGCTCGCCGCTGATAATATCCGCGGCCTTCAACATTACCGGCAGCATGGAGTTGATTTCGCTCCTTCTGCTGCCGGGCAGAATGCCGAATACCAGGTCGTCGTTTTGCAATCCCAGCGCGCTCCGCGCTTCATCTCGACCCGGGCTTCGACTCACCCGTTCGGTGAGCGGATGGCCGACATACTCGGCGTCCACCCCGTGTTGGCGATAGAATTCTTCCTCAAAGGGAAAGATTACCAGCATTTTGGACACCGTGCGGGCGATTGTCCGCACCCTCCCCCGTCGCCACGCCCAGACCTGGGGACTGATAAAGTACAGCACGGGGATGGAGCGTTTTTTTGCCTGACGGGCGACCGGCAGATTCACTTCCGGGAAATCGATGAGGATAACCAAATCGGGCCGACGCTCATCGAGAGCCCTTTTTATCCAGGAGTAGGCCGCGTATACCCGGCCCAGCGCGCCGAGCGTTTCCGAAGTCCCCATCACCGATAAATGGGCCGCGTCGATAACCGTTCTGACTCCGGCCGCGCGCAACTCCCCGCCGCCCACACCGAACACCTCGACGTCGGGAATCCGCGACTTGATTTCTCTGACCAGCGCCGAACCATGCAGGTCGGCCGAGGCCTCACCCGCTACTATCAGAATCCGGGACGCCAATATTCCACGTTTCTCCGTACTCGTTGTAGACCTGGCTCTCCTCCAGCCGTTTGGAAATCTGCTTCACCACTTCCAGGGACACCTTGAGCGCCTTACGCGCAGTGGGACCGTCCACCAGAGGATTGGTCCGGTCGCGCGTCGAATCGACAAACGCGCTCAACTCGTCCTCGAGCACGTCCCGTTCCTCAAAGGTCTTGTGTTCCGGCAATATCTGCGGCCGGCTGGAGTCCGGCCCGGCGGCGATTTTTTTGACGATGGTCAGGTCCCGTTTGGCGTAATCGACGGACAGGTAGGCGTTGGGCTGAAAAATCCGTATCTTGCGCATCACCTTCATGGATATCCGGCTGGCCGTTACGTTGGCCACGCATCCGTTGGCGAACACCAGTCTGGCGTTGGCTATATCGATGCGCGACGTGATAACCGGCACGCCCAGCGCGTGGATGGACGCAATCTCGGAGGGGACGAGACTCATGATGATATCGAGGTCGTGAATCATGAGGTCCAGGACGACATCCACATCGATTCCCCGTTCCTTGAAAAATCCCAGCCGATGGGATTCGATAAACATAGGAGAGTCGATAGCGGTCCGCATTTCCTTTACCGCGGGATTAAAACGCTCCAGATGTCCCACCTGTATCAGGAGATTTTTTTGCGCGGCGAGTTCGATGAGTTCATCGGCTTCTTCCAGCGTTCTGGTGACTGGCTTTTCGATGAACACGTCCACGCCCGCTTCCAGGAATTCCTTGGCCACGGCGTAGTGGTCCACCGTGGGAACGGCGATGCTGACCGCGTCCACTTTTCCCAGAAGATCGCGATGGCTTGCAAAGTAAGGCGTTTTAAATTTTTCAGCGATATGGCGTCCCCGGGCCCCGTCTATGTCCGCCACGCCCACCAGTCTGGCGCCGCCAATTTTAGCGTACTTCTCGGCATGGAATTCACCCAGGTAGCCAACGCCCACCACTCCGATATTTATGTCTTTCATGAATTAACGCCCACTACGATAATGCTGTTTTCATCCGCGAGCGCGAGCGCCTTCTCCGCGTCGAAGAAGAGCGTCTTGCCCGCTTCCACCGCCAGTATGGAGGCTTTGGCCCTGATCATGGTACGGATCGTCTGAAGTCCCACCGCGGGCATGTCAAATCTCATATCCTGATCCGGTTTGCTCACCTTTACCACAACAGCGTCTTCCTTGGCGAGTTCTCCCCCGCGCAAGATGCAGTCGTCGGTTCCCTCGATGGCCTCAACGGCCACCACCGCGCCGCGCCGCACGACCACGGTTTGCCCGATATCAAGTTTGCCAAGCTCCTTGGCGATCCTGAAACCGAATTCTATATCGCTCTGGCCCCGTTTATTGGGTTTATGGCGCGTGAGGACACCTTCCTGGGCGGCGAGTTCGGGCAGGTACACGGTGGACGCCACCACCGTGACGCCGTCCGCCTGTAACACGGAAGCGACCGTTCTGAGTATGCCGTCATCCCGCATTTCCTGCAGTCTGGTCAGCAGGGAGAGTCCCTTCATATCGGGGAGCGCCTTGGTGAAGAGCCTGGTCTTGTCAATGGCGCCCGCCATGATGGTTTCCTGAACGCCCGCATCCTTGAAAATTTTAATTATCCGGCCCAGTTGTCCCAGTTTAACCCAGTGAAATTCGTCCACTTCCTGTTCAAGCTCGGGCCAGGTTTCCCCCACATGAGCCACCGCCACGACTCGTTTGCCGCGGGCGCGCGCCGCCTGCGCCGCCAGGACCGGAAACTGTCCGCTTCCCGCTATTATGCCGAAGGGGCGATCGTCCATGGCTCCTACCTTGTTATTCCGCGCCTGGAAATCGCAATAAATTCGATAAACTTTCGGACTTCCTCCAGGTTTGGAAGTTCCTGAGGCGCGGTTTGCAGGGCGGCCTTGAGGGTCGATCCGGAGCGGAAGAAATGCCGGTAGGTTTTCTTTAACGCCGAGATGACCTCCGGCGGGAATCCTCTCCTGCGCAATCCCACCACGTTCAGCCCGTAGAGCCGGGCTCTGTCTCCGGCCGCCAGCGTGTACGGAGGCACATCCTTGGTAATGGCCGATTTTCCACCGATAAAAGCGTACGCGCCGATTCTTACGAACTGGTGCACGGCGACCAGCCCTCCCAAAGCGGCGTAATCGCCGATTTCGATGTGTCCTCCGAGCGTCGCGCAATTAGACATTATCACATTATTGCCGGTGACGCAGTCGTGAGCGATATGCGCGTAGGCCATGATGAGATTTTTTTCGCCTATGCGCGTCGCTCCGCCGCCGCCCGCGGTACCCCGGTTGATCGTGACAAACTCGCGGATAACGGTGGAATCTCCGATGATGAGATCGGTCCGTTCGCCTTGAAATTTCAGATCTTGCGGTATTTCCCCAATGGAGGAGAATTGATAGATGCGGCAGTTCTTTCCGATCGTGGTGTAAGGCCTGACTACGACATGTGACCCGATTTCCGTATGGTCGCCGACGCTGACGTCTTCCGCAATGGCGCTATAGGGACCGACCTTGACCCCCGACCCCAGCTCCGCTTTCGGGTGGACAATGGCCGTGGGATGGATTTCCATGGGTCAGTTTTCTTCCCCTAACATGGCCATGAGCTCGGCTTCGGCCACGAGCTGCTGGTCCACAAAAGCCTTTCCCTGCATTTTCCACACTTTTCGTTTGCCGGCGCGCAGCGCCTCCAGTTCGAACACGATCTGGTCGCCGGGCACGACTTGTTTGCGAAAACGCACTTTATCCATTCCCAGAAAAAACATGGGTTTCCCTTTGGCGTGTTCGCCCAGAGACATGGCCGCTAGGACTCCTCCGACCTGGGCCATGGCCTCCATGATGAGCACTCCGGGCATGACAGGGTTTCCGGGAAAATGACCGGGAAAGAACGGTTCGTTACTCGTAACGTTCTTAATGCCGACGCACCGTTTATCCAATTCCAGCTCGGTAATGCGATCAATCAGTAAAAAAGGATACCGATGCGGGAGAATTTGAATAATCTCCTTATAACCCAGCGGCAACTCCATGCTCATCCTCCCGATAATTTTTCTTCAAGCTCACTAACCATCTTCTCCAAGGCGACCAGGCGTTTGTTCATTTCGGGCAATTTTGTGGAATACTGGGCCACGCGCAGCCATTGCCGGTGGGGTATGGCCGGAGAACCCGATACGATCGATCCGTCCTCCACATTCTTGTGCAGCCCCGATTGCGCGCCGACCATCACATTGTCGCCGACCCTGATGTGGCCCGCAACCCCTACCTGCCCGGCAAGTATCGTATTGTTTCCGATTTCCGAGCTGCCCGATACTCCAACCATGGCTATCAGTAAAGCGTTTTCACCAACCACCACATTATGCGCGACCTGCACCAGATTGTCCATTTTGACGCCACGCTTGATCCAGGTCTTTCCCATGGCGGCGCGGTCGATGGCGCAATTTGCGCCAATTTCCACATCGTCATCGATTTGAACGATCCCTATCTGGGGAACTTTTACGTGTCTGGGACCGTCCTGCGCGTAACTGAAGCCATCGCTGCCGACGACCGTACCCGAGTGGATAATGACGCGGTCTCCCAGGACGCAACCGTATTTTATGGTGACGTTCGGATGGATAAAGCAGTCTTCGCCAATCCGCGCGTCCGCTTCGATAACGGCGCCCGGCAATATTCGGGTACGGGCGCCGACACTGACATTATGGCCGATATAGACCAGCGGATGAATGGAAACCCCTTCTCCGAAGCGAGCGCCTTCCTCCACCACCGCTTTGTCGCTTATCCCTTCGGCTTCCGCAGTCTCCTTCTGGAACAGACCGGCTATGGCCGCGTAGGCCAAACGGACATTCTTCACAAAGAGCAGCGGCTTGTCGATTTCCTGTTCCTTGCCGACGATCAGCGCGGCGGCGTTGGTGGTCCGCGCAAACGATGAATATTTCGGGTTGTCGATAAACGTCAGTTTACGCGGACCGGCCTCGCGGATTCCCGCGATACCGTCGATAACAATCGATTCGTCACCCTTGACCGATCCGTTTACAAGCTCGGCCAGCTCCTTAAGCGTCTTTTCCATAATTTGCGCGCCTGCCGTTTTTTCGTGGGCTCGATCGCCAAGCGGATCGCCGTGTAGGCCATGTAGTTGGTTATTTTGAACTCTTTTTGGGTCTGGGTCCCTTGGCGTCATATTCCTTGATTATCAGGTCGGTCAAATCGCCGGCGTCCGGGGCCCATAAAATGCCGGCGTGCGTCTTTTCCAAAATCAAAACGTAGCCGTTTTTCTTGCCGTAGTCGGATATTATTTCGCCTATATCGTTAAAAATGACTTCCTTGTACTTATTTTCCTCGAGTTTCAATTCTTCGTTGTAGCTGGCGACAATACCTTTCAGTTCACGCACTTCGCGCTTTATATCCAGCTCCTTTTCCTGCTTGGCTTGCGGACTCAACATAAGCCCCTGGTTTTCCAGCGCTTCCCTCTTTTTATCCAGCTCGGTCTGTCGCTTTTCCAGATCAGCCTTGATCTTGTCGCTCTTGCCCTTGAGCGCGTCGTAAGCTTTCTTTCCTTCTTTGGATTCCATAAGGCATTTCTGCAGATCCACATAGCCGATCTTGCCGGTGACGCCCTGCCCGAAGCCGGGGCCGGCGGCCAGGAAAAATGAGATAATCAGAATACCTACGACAATCGCGTATTTCTTCATAATATTTCCGCTCCTTCGGATACTGTTTCGTCAAATCCATTTCACCGCGCCGCGCGCGGTTTCTCTTTAAGCCTGCAAGGGGTTTCGACCTTAGTCAAAAGTCCCTCCCACACTAAAGTCGAAAACGGACGCGTCTTCATCGGGCTCTCTGTCAAGATTTATTCCCCAGTCGATCTGCAAGGGCCCCATGGGTGAGAACCATCGGAGTCCCAGGCCGGCGTCCGCCCTCAAATTATTGTAGTCCCAATCCCATGAGTCTGGATACACATTACCGGTGTCATAAAACACGGCGCCATACAATCCCGCGCCCTTAACAATAGGAAAGCGCAGTTCAAGAGTACCCATCCACATGCTGTCGCCGCCAATACGGTCGCCGGTCGCCGGGTCGCGAGGACTGACGCCATACCGCTCAAATCCCCGCATCGAATCGATGCCTCCGAGATAAAATTTCTCAAACAGGGGCAAACCGTCTTTGGCGTTTTCCACAACCGTGCCGACTCTTCCCTCCACTATGCCGACTGTCCCCCATGCCAACGGGAGATACCAGGCGCCGGAAAGCAGGTACCGGGTGAAGCTGTTCGATCCGCCGAAGGGTGAGCCCGCATGTTCCACGGATATCGAGTAAATCTGACCTTTCGTGGGCAAAAAGAACTTGTCGGTGGAATCCCAGCGAAAACCGCCGCTGACCGCGCTGGTAGTGGATCTTCCTTCCTGATCCTTGATGATCGTGGCCGCGTCGTCACTTACATCGCTGACCTTGGCGCGCTCGTAACGATATTTCAAGTTGGCGCGCAGGTATCTCCAGATAGGATAGGAAGCCCTGGCCGTCCCGCCGAAAGCGTCTTTATCGTAGTCGTTGAAGTTCCGCACCCAGTTGTACGCCTCGACGGTGGCTGAAAGCGGTATGTCGAAGAGCCAGGGTTCATTGAACAGCAGTGAGAATCGCTGGTTCCGGCCGCCGATCTGTCCCGCGAACGTGAGACGCTCACCGCGGCCCAGGAAGTTCCGCTGTGAAATATCAAAAATACCGATAAGCCCGTCTACGGTGCTGAATCCGGCCCCGATGCTGAACGTGCCGGTTTTCTTTTCGGTGACCTCTATGCGCAGATCGAGTTTATCCTCTTCTTCAGCCTGATTGGTTGAGATATCTATGGTTTCGAAGAAATCCAACCGGTGCAGATTTTCGCTGCTTTGGCGCAGTTTACCGGAACTGAACAGCTCCTGCTCCTTGACTTCCAGTTCCCGCCGGATGACCTTGTCCCTGGTCTTGGTGTTGCCGACGATGCTGATGCGCTCGAAATATACTTTTTTGCCCTTATTGACCTTGTAGGTGATATTGACCAGACGCTCCGCGTCGTTGATGTCGACCACGGGGTCGATATCCGCGAAGGCGTAGCCGCGGTCGGCGTACATATCGCGCAGGTTTAGGATATCCTGGCTGGTGAGTTCCCTGTTGTAGACAATACCGTTCTTGATTTCCAAGGGGGCGAGCATCTCTTCCTTGGACTTCAGCAATTCGCCTTCTATATCGACCTTTCCAACGGTATATTGCGGTCCCTCTTCAACAACGATGGTGACAAAAATGGAATCGCCCTCGACCTTGACTTGCGGCTCTCCCACCTTGGCCTTGATATAGCCGTGGTTATAGTAAAAGGCGCTGATGCGGTCGACATCCTGGCGGAGCTTGTCCATTTCCAGTTTCCCCGTGTCGAGAATCCAGGACAGCCATCCCTTTTCCTTGGTTTCCATCTGCGCCCTGAGTTGTTTGGCGGAAAAGGCGTTGTTACCCACAAAATCGATTCCGCGTATGAAAGCCTTCTTACCCTCGTTGACGGTCAGGACCACGGCGACCGTCCGCTCCTTTTCCTCTTCTAACTGATAGGTAATATCGACGTTCAGATAACCTTTTTTCCGGTAGAGGTCCTTGATAGCTTCTATTCCTTCCCTTATCTTGTCCAGGTTCAGGATGGAATAAGTCTTGATATTCAGGGCTTCGATGGCTTCATCCGTATCGAGATGTTCGTTACCCTTGACATGCACCGCGCTGATGGAGGGTTTTTCCACCACCTGAATTTCAACCCGCTTGCCGTCCGGCGTATCTTCGACATCCATGGAGACGCCTTCAAAGTAGCCGAGTTTGTAGACCTCCCTCAGGTCCTCATCAAGCAGCTTGGTGGAATAAACTTCTCCTGGTTTGGTTTTAACCACCGCGAGAATGGCGCTCGCCTCAATTCGTTTGTTTCCGGAAACCGTAACGGAGACCACCTTTTCAAGCTTGAAGATCACCTGAATCATGTCGTTGACGATGGTGTCCAGAATTTTGGGAAGGTTTTCCAGGCCGAGTCCGACCTGAAAAAAGGAATTCGGCGGCCGGTCGGTTTCCGATGAAACGAGCGAAGCGTCCACGCTCACGGTATTGCCGAGTTTGGAGACGCTGCCGTACAGGGCGTAGTCCGCACCAGCCTTCCCGAGCGCTTCCCGCGCCCACTTCTCGCTGGGGCCTTCGGCTGGCTCCTCCATATCGAGTTGCACGGTTTTAACGCCTTCGTTTTGCAGACGCTGCTCCAGAAGCCGCGGGATACTCCTTTTAAGGTACGTAAGATCCTCTTCACTGTGTACGTTAAAAGGAAGCACGATTACCTTGACCTCTTCCTTCGCCCACACATTAAAGGGGATCAAAAGGAGCGCGAGGGAAATCACCAAACGCCTCAGAGTCATTTCAATTCCTCAACAACGCCGTTAACAATGGTTAGTCTGCGATTCATTCTTTCAGCGATAGCCTGGTTATGCGTCACCACAATAGTGGTCAACCCTTTTTCCCTGTTCAAGTCAAGCACGAGAGAGATTATTTTCTCACCGGTCTTCTCATCCAGGTTACCGGTAGGCTCATCGGCCAACAAAACTTCAGGCTGAAGCGCCAGCGCCCTGGCCAGAGCCACACGCTGCTGCTCGCCACCCGAAAGTTCGCCCGGCTTGTGAAGCGCGCGGTCCGCCAGTCCCACCTTGGCTAGAATCTCCGTGGCCAGGGCGGTCGCTTCTTTTTTTCCCATCCTGGCGACGAGAGCGGGCATCATGGTATTTTCCAGGGAATTGAATTCCGGCAACAGATGATGGAATTGAAACACAAATCCGATTTTCTTGTTTCTGAACTGGGCCAGCGCCTTATCGTTCAATGAAAAGACATCCAGCCCGCCGAAAGTCACGCTCCCCTTTGTGGGACGATCAAGGGCGCCGACGATATGAAGCAGCGTGGATTTTCCCACTCCCGACGCGCCGACGATCGCCAAGGTTTCACCACGGTCAATCTCGAGATCGACCCCCCCTAAAACCGCCACCTCCTGACGATGGTGCGGAAAATAGCTTTTTTCCACGGCCCGCAGCGATATGTGCCCGGAGTTGTTATTCATATCTCAGCGCTTCAACCGGATTGAGCTTGGCCGCCTGCCATGATGGATAGAGGGTAGCTATCAGACTTATGGCTATTCCGGCGCAACAGATCATAACTATATCGAGCGGCTCCATCAATACCGGGAAGGTCGAGATATAATACACGTCGCTGGGCAGCTTTATAAATTCATATCTTTTTAAGAGCTCGCACAACACCACTCCGCCCACCAGGCCGAGCAGCGTGCCCACAACCCCGATGATGAGACCTTCCAATACGAAGATTTTCATAATGGAGCGCGATGTCGCGCCCATTGATTTCAATATGGCGATATCCCTGGTTTTTTCCATTACCACCATAATCAGTGTGCTGATGATATTAAAAGCGGCCACCAAAATAATCAAGGTTAAGATGATTCCCATGGTGATCTTTTCCAGACGGAGGGCGGAGAACAGATTACGGTTCATCTGCATCCAGTCCCTCACCCAGAACGGATACGGGAAGCGCTCCGCTATTCTTTCGGCGACCTTGTCGGCGTGGTAAATGTTTTCAACCTTGATTTCCAGGCCGGTCACACCGTCATCCATACCGAGAAAATTTTGCGCGGCCGCGATAGAGGTGATCACAAAGGTGGAATCATATTCGTACATGCCCGATTCGAGCAGCCCCAGGATCTTGAAGCTTACGGCCTTGGGCTGTCTCCCCAGTGGGGTGACCTGCCCCAAAGGGGAAATGACCGTAACCAGGTCGCCCACCCCCACGGCGAGATTCCTGGCCAGCTCGCGTCCGACGATCAAACCGTGTTCCTCGGTGTTCAACGCCTCGAGCGCGCCATCGGTGACATTTTTGCCCAAGGTGAGCACCTTCCCCACTGTTTGAGGGTTGACGCCACGCAGGACGGCTCCCGAGATATTCTTGCCCGCGCGAATCATGATCTGAGAATAAATGAACGGGGTCGCGGCCACCACACCGGAGACCTTTTCCACCTGTTCGGTCAGCGGCTGGTAATCCCGGATGAGGTCATTGTATCTCATGAGGACCACATGGGAATTAATCCCCAGGATCTTGGAGCGCATGTCTTCGTGAAATCCGCTCATGACCGAGAGGACCACAATAAGGGTCATAACGCCAAGCATCACCCCGCCGATGGATATCAGCGTGATGATGGATATAAACGTTTGTTTTCGCTTGGCTCTGAGATACCTCAGACTGATGAACAGTTCAAAAGGCATATGTATGGCCTTCGATCGATTAGAGCGGCTTCATATGCGGAAAAAGAATAACATCGCGGATAGAGGGGGAATCCGTAAAGAGCATAATTACCCGGTCAATGCCTATTCCTTCGCCCGCCGTGGGTGGCATCCCATATTCCAGAGCCTTTATGTACTCATCGTCCATGGTGTGCGCTTCTTCGTCACCGGCCTCGCGTTCCGCAACCTGAGCGGCGAATCTCTCCCGCTGGTCCAAGGGATCGTTCAACTCCGAAAAAGCGTTGGCGATCTCCTGTCTTCCGATAAAAAGCTCGAAACGGTCGACGATATTCGGATTCTCGTCGTTTCTGCGGGCAAGCGGCGAAACATCCGTGGGGTATTCCACCACAAAGGTCGGCTGCACGATTTTAGGCTCCACCAGCACATCAAACAACTTAGCCAGGACCTTTCCGTGCTTTTCGTCACTGCTCATGGAAATATCGAGCGATTTGGCCAGGCGAACCGATTCCGCGGGGTCGTCGATGACGGCCTGATCCACCTTGCCGATTTCCCTGAGAGAGTCGAACAGGCTGATGCGCCTCCAGGGGGGAGTAAAGTCGATCTCGTCTCCCTGAAAGGCTATTTTCAGCGATCCGCAGACTTTCTGCGCTATACTCCCGAAAAGCTCCTCGGTCAAATCCATGAGCGTTTCAAAGGTGGCGTAGGCCTGATAGAACTCCAACATGGTGAATTCGGGATTGTGCTTGACCGATATACCCTCATTCCTGAAGTTCCGGTTTATTTCATAAACCTTGTTATAGCCCCCGATGATGAGCCTCTTCAGGAAAAGTTCCGGAGCGACCCGGAGATAGAGCGGTATGCCCAGCGCGTTATGAAACGTTTTGAACGGTTTGGCCGTGGCTCCACCGGGAATGACCTGCATCATCGGGGTTTCAACTTCGAGAAATCCCCGCGAATTCATGAAATCCCGAATGGTTTGTATGATGCGGGTGCGTTTGATGAATAACTCGCGGACATCCTGGTTACCGAGCAGATCGAGATATCTTTGACGGTAGCGAAGTTCCTTGTCGGTAAGCCAATGGTATTTCTCAGGCAAAGGCCTGAAGGACTTGCTGAGGAGGGTCACTTCCTGGGTCAGGACGGTCAGCTCCCCTGTTTTCGTCCTGAAAAGATACCCGGTTACGCCTATGAAATCGCCGATATCGAGCTTTTTAAAGATTTGGTAGGACTCGTCCCCGATCTGTTCATGTTTTACATAGAGCTGCAGCCGGCGGTTTTCATCCTGCAAATGGCAAAAAGAGGCTTTGCCCATCTTGCGCAGGGAAACTATACGGCCGGCCACGCGGACCGCCGGTTTCACCGCCTCCAGAGTATCCGCGTCCTGGCTGTTGTACGCGTCTAGCACGTCGCCAATCGACGTATCGACCTTGAAGTTATTGGGGAATAAGTTTACCCCGTTGTCCTTCAGCTCCAAGGATTTTTGCCTTCTCTGCTGAAGGACTTGTTTGGTAGTGTCTTCCGTCACCGCATTCCTCACTTCGTAAACGGCGCCTTTCACCATCGCGCTGGTCCCGGCCACACAGACTCAAGGAACGCGCCACGGCTCACAGCAGGGATTCCCCGGAATGGCTTAGCGCCAATTATCATCGCTGCGATGAGACGGAAATGGACGCCGGGTGGAAGCGCGGTTTGTTACGGCCTGACGCATGCCGAACGCAAAGGGCGTGAACGTTCAAATTTAAAGTAACCTGTTACAAACGTTACTCTTTTCCCAAATAAAAAGTTACCATGTGATAGAACATTTACCAGATCAAGTCAAGAAAGAAATCCTTGGCCAGGCGGAGGCTGGGAAAGATGGGTGAGGCGGCGGGGACGCTCAATGCGCGGCGTCCGCCGTGGTGACGGCTCCCCTGAAGGGCAGGTAAACTGAAAATGTGGTCCCCTGGCCGTCCTGGGACGTTACATCCATGCGTCCCTGGTGAGTGTTCACAATTTGCTGCACCACCGCCAGACCGAGACCGGTTCCCGCGTCCTTGGTGGTGAAGAAGGGCTCCGTGATGCGGCCGCGTATATTTTCCGGTATGCCGCACCCCGAATCGGTGAAGGAAATTTTGCTGTAGGACTCCCCCGTTCCCTTTTCCTTGTCCATGAAAACCTGTTCCGCGCTCACCGAGATCCGGCCCCTGTTATCCATGGCTTCCAGGGCGTTCAGCATAAGATTCCACACGACCTGCCGGAAATGCGATTCGTTTACATAAACGTGGAAATTCTCGGGTATGTTCCGTTCAAAGCTTACCTGGCCATCCAGCTTCAGCTTGGACTGGATAAGCGTTATGGTGTCGGCGACTATGGGCTCCAGCGCCACCATGGCGCTTTCTCCGGTTTCGCGAACGGGCTTCGACAGCCAGAGAAACTCGTTCAAAAGATCCTTGAGCCTGCTCATTTCCCGTTCGATTATGGAGACGAGCCGGTTGGCAATGGGTGAACCGGGGTCCTCTTTTCGCAACATTTGAAAAGCGCCGCTCATGGCGCCCAGCGGGTTCTTTATCTCATGCGCCATGCCGGCCGCGAGTGTGCCCATCATGGCCAGCCGCTCCAGCTTTTTGACCTCTTCCTGCATTTCCTTTATTTTGGTAATGTCCTGGAAAATCATGATATTGCCGATCTCCATCCCTTCCACGGAGGTCAGCGTGGAAATCGAAAAGCCCAGACACAGCCTCTCGCCCTTTTTCGTGGAGATGGTTATCTCTCCCCGCGGCGTTTTGAAGCTTTTCACGCCCTCTTCGGAATCCGAACGAGCGCCCCCCATCATTTCGGGAATTACGGACGTCAAGGGCTCCTGGAAAACCTGGCTGTAGGATAGTTCCAGTATTTTTTGCGCCGCGGTGTTCATGGAAACGATCCTGCCCGCGTTATCCAGCGTTATCAAACCGCTGCCGATGCTTTCCACAATGCGGTCGTTCAACGCCTCCAATTCCATCATATCCTTGCTTTGCTGCTTCAGTTTGAGGCGCGCGCGATCCAACTGCCCCTGCAGATGGCTTCCCAGAAAGGCGACCACGTAAAAGGCCGCGAAATTGGATAGGATGATAAAAAAGACCCCGCTGGCGTCATATCGGGCCAACGGTCTGGTTACCAATTGGAACGGATGAATTATTTCATAAAATTGCAGGTCGACCAGCGTTCCATACAATATTCCGCTGAGCGAGGCGACGATCATCGCCCATTTCCTTTCCAGGATGATAGACGCTCCGAATATGGAAAAAATGTACAGGAAGGTAAAAACGCTGTTGACGCCGCCGGTAACATAGATAATGGCGGTGATGAAAAAGGGGTCCAGGGAGAATTGAACCGACGCTTGAGTAAACAGCTTATCGGAAAATCTGAACGCCAGCCCGTAGGCGGCCGAAGCGGCGTAGATGGCGCCGATAGTGTAGAATAGCGCTATGAGGGATGTATGTTCGAGGGGTGTGTCGCCGACTCTGCGGATAAAGATCACGCTCAACATAATGAAGGTCACCATGATTACACGAACGATGGTGAGCCATTTGATTCGCGATCTTAGCTCCTGACTATCCTTCTCCCTGCCCGTCTGATTTAACACCAACGCCCCGCCGAATCGCATTAAACGATATTTATGAAGACGGCTCTCTCCGCCGTCCTAGTGTCCGGCGAGCACCGCCGCCATCTGGAAGATAGGCAGATACATCGCGATTACCAGACCGCCGATGGCTCCGCCGAGAAATACCATCATCAAAGGTTCGATCAGCGAGGTCAGCGTGTTGACCGCATTGTCCACCTCTTCATCATAGAAGTCGGCGATCTTGGAAAGCATGGCGTCCAACTCACCGGTAGCCTCGCCGACACTGATCATCTGAAGGACCATACTCGGGAAAACGCCCGATTCCGCCAGCGGCTCGGCGATCGTCTTACCTTCACTGATCGCTTTTTTTGATTTACGGATGGCGCTTTCAACCGTTCTGTTGCCCGCGGTGGACGCCACGATGTCCAACCCTTCCAGAATGGGAACGCCGCTGGCCAGCATGGTGGAAAGCGTACGGGTGAACTTGGCCACCGCCACTTTTCTGATAAGCGGACCGAAAACGGGCGCCTTCAGGACCAAACTGTCTATTATGCGCTCTCCTCCGTCGGTTTTATAAAAGTAGCGCAACAGAAAGATCAGGACACCGATCCCCATCGCGACGAACAGGACATTGTTCTTCACGAAATAGCTCAGATTGACCACCATTTGCGTGGGGAGCGGCAGCGCGGCGCCCATACTGCCATACATTTTGGCGAATACCGGTATGACGAATATCATGATGACCGACATGACCAGGATGGCCACCGCCACGATTACCGCGGGATATACCATGGCGCCCTTTATTTTTGACTTCAGCGCCATCATTTTTTCCATATAACTAGCGAGCCGGTTCAAAATGGTATCCAGCACGCCGCCGGCTTCACCCGCCGCCACCAGGCTGGAGTACAGCGAGCTGAACACTTTGGGAAATTTGGCGAGCGCTTCGGTAAGGGTTGAGCCGCCCTCCACGTCTTCCCTGATTGTCTGGATTGTCTTCTTGAAATTCTTTTTATCCTGCTGGTCCCCGAGTATTTCCAAGCATTGCACGACCGGAAGACCGGCGTCGATCATAGTGGAGAACTGCCGGGTCATGATCACCACATCCTTGCCCTTGATGCGAGGCTGAAACAGCTCCACCTTAGCCAGTATATCCGTTTTCTTTTGCTTTACCGTTACCGGCATGAGCTGCATTTTGCGCAGAATCAACCGAGCGTCGCCTTCTGTGGCGGCGTCAACCAATCCTTTTTTCGTTTTTCCCTGGGTTGTTCGTGCGACATAAGCAAAAGCCGTCATGACTACTCCCTTGTCCTTGGCCCCCAAAGCCTCCGCTTTCCGCGGAGCCATGGGAATCCGTTTTCTTTTTCTTCTTTTTCGGCTCGCGGCCCTTTTTACTTAACCTTATATCGGATTACGTATGGCCCTGACGGCCGCTTTTGGGCTTTTATGTACAAATTCGTACTTATCAGGGACCATACGCGCATCCCGCCATCGGCCGTATGGCGGCTCCTAAAAGGTCCGCTTCAAAACTTGCTAAAACGACGCATTTAACGATGCATATCCCATACCTAACCTTTGGCCCCATAAAAAAATTGTCTTGGTTTTAAACTTGCACAGGGGGAAGACTGTCGAAAGCTCTTGACAACCAATTTAAACGTTTGTTAAAGATTCGCGCGTTCGCTTTCGCGAACTCGAGACAGACAAAAGCACATTAAAATATTAGTTAAGGGGGTGGTTCCAATGGACTGCGTAACCGTAAAACCAGGTGTAGATTGTTCCTTTATGAGCAAGAAGGGGTGTTCCTTCAATGGCGGATCGTGCCATCAAATCGTTGAAAGCTGCAATGGATGCGCGCGTATCATCAGTAATGACATGGGTACTTACTGTGGCTCTTTTCCCGATCCCACGATCAAGTGGAAACGCGGCGCCTGCAATTTCGCTACTCACGTGAAGAGCGCGGCGGCCGTCGAGGCAAAAGTCAATCCTTTAAAAGCTTCCAAACGCGCGCGAGGCAAATAAGGAATACCCCCAAAGGCGCCCCAGGGAACAAAGGACCCTTTGGGGGATTATCCCTGGCGCCTCGTATTCGCCACAGAATTAATAGGTCAGCGATCGCGCTTCGTTTTATCTCCGCAAAACCGCGAAGACCGCCAATCCGTCGACAGGTAGTCAAATTACCGGCTTTACAAAAAATTTGAGTCTGATAAATAGCAAAGCTGAGAAACGGTCTATTCCCGGCCGGGCTCATTTTTTAATTTGACAAAACGAAGCGCGGTTTGAAATTTTCGGTCCATGTGAGCGGTGTGCGCGTATGCCCGGTATTTCCAAGAAAGAACATGAACTGATTCGAAAGTGCATGGAGGGCGATAAGAGGAGCTGGGACCTTTTTGTCGATCGCTATGCGGGTCTGATCTATTACACTGTCAACAAAACCTTACGCAACGCCGGGGCGCATGTGGGGTCGGATGACATCAACGACCTCACCCACACGGTTTTTCTTCAACTCCACGAAAACAACTACAAGAAGCTACGCCAGTTCCAGGGAGCTTGCTCCCTGCCGAGCTGGATCCGGCTGATATCGACGCGGATTACTATCGATTACCTGCGCAAACAGCGCGACTCCTTTTCTCTGGACGGAGAAAGCGAGGCCGAGCGCAAGGTGGCGAGTCTGCTGATCGATAACGCCCCTTCCGCGCATGAAGAGATGGAACAAAAGGAAAGGAAGCGCATCCTGGAGGAGATCAGCGCCAAGTTGACCCCACGGGAACGCCTATTTGTAACGCTTTACTACCAGAAGGAACTGCCTGCCTCTGAGGTGGCAAAGATCCTGAACGCCACCAAGGGAGCGGTTTATACCATGAAAAACAGAATTCAGGAAAAATTAAGATCGCTGATCGGCGATTCTCTGTAAGTTTTTTCAGAGGTGGCCGTCTGTTTATTCTTAAGGAACCATAGAACCCGATGAGCGCGCGCCAAGACATTCTGGACCAGCGCATAAAGCGTATTGTGTCCGAAGAACAGACTATGACGGAGGCTTCACCCACATGCCCGGACGAGTCGAGGATCGTTCTCTATTATGAGGGCGGTCTGAGCGACGTGGAACGGGAGGTGATGGAAAGCCATTTCGCCGGGTGTCCCCGGTGTCTGGACGCGCTTGTGGCGTACTCCGCGCTTACGGACGACTCCGATTACAACGACAAGGAGGCCACCCGGCAGATCAGGAAACGGGCTAAATCGCTGGTTCCTTCGTCATCATCCGGATTGACCGGCCGGCTGGCTTCTTTCCTGCCTCCGCTCTGGAATCGGTGGACGCCTGTCTGGGCCGCGCCTCTCATTCTGATTCTGCTGCTGCCTATTTTCTGGTTCGGCGCGAAACCGGCCATCGAACGGGTGGTCGTGGAACGAACGCAAAAGGCTCTCGGCGAACACGGGGTGGCGATCGAAGGGCTGGATATCGGCTGGCGGAGCGTCCTGGTGAAGGGGCTGACACTCGCCGAAGGCGACAAAAAGGTCTTGTCCATTGGTGACGCCACGTTCGAGTTCGAACTGAAAGACCTTCTGGACGGCGAGGTGGTTATCAGCCGTCTCACGGTGGACTCCGCTCAATTTTCCCTCTCCAACAGCGAATCCGGCGGGTTTACGTTCAAAGGGCTCGAAAAGCTCGATCTTTCCGTTTTGGGGGATACACCCCTCCGTTTCGAATCATCGACCATTGTCATGACCAACGGCTCGCTGAGTTTCGTGGACAACTCCACCGGCGCCGAGCCGGTAATCATCAAACTCGCCGGTATCAGCTTCACCGCCAATAATTTCAATTATCCCTCGACCGGCGCGCCTGAGTTTCAGATACAGGGCCAAATAGAACAGGCCATCGATCCAGGCTCGTTTTACGTAACCGGATGGACGGACACCGCCACCGGAGAATTGAATCTGGACGCTCGTTTTGAAAATGTGGATCTGACCATGGTAACTCCCTACTTCAGTAACCGGGTTAGCAGCCGGGTGACAGGCGGCCTGTTCGACGCGGAATTGACCCTGAGCAAGCGGGAAAAGCGGGTCGAAACATCGGGCGCATTCTGGCTGAAAGACCTCACGGTGACCGATCCCATGGGCGATTTCCTCGGCGTTCCCATTCCGCGCCTCATGGACATGATGGCCGTCAGCGCGCAGGGTGTGAAAATTCCCTTTGGAATAGCGATCGAGCCGGGCAAGAATGTCGGGCTTCTGCTTGAGGATATTCTGGACGCGCTGCAAACCAGCCTGCGGAGCGTCGTCAATTCCTAGAGACCGCTTAGGCTCGGACAAACAAGGAGAAAGCCGGTCTCCAGACAGTCGCATTTCACCCTGCCGCGCGTGAAGAGCGTAGCCGCTTGTACTCCAGCGAAGTAAACAGGATCACGAAGACATCAAGCGCAGAGAGGGCGAGAAGCCAGGGTGAACGCGTGTGCGAGTAACGGTAAAGCTGATAGACGATGAAAAGCAGGAAGGCTAGAATCGCGACAGGGTAGGCCCAAAGACGCCTCTGCAAAAGGGCTATGACTAATCCTACCTTGACCATGCCGTGCCATAACAGGTAGATCGCGCTGAATGTCAGAAGATTCTGCGAAAGACGCTGTGCGTAATTTAAGAGAAAATTTGCGACAATGTCGCGTGGATCCTCACTGAGCTCGTGCAATGTCAACATACGAGCAAGGTGGCTAATCTGCGCCGGCGTCACGAAAAACAGCAACACCCCGCCTATAACTTCCAATGCGCCGTCTAGGCCCTTACCAATCACGCTAGCGGCGAACAACACATGAACTAGTTTATCTTTTCTACTGGCGTTCAAGTTCACTCCATGCGCCGCCTATTTTCAAGATCTAAAAAAAGTGCTGCTATTTCCTGTTTTCAAAGTAATTCTCCAAAAGGTCTACTAAATCTAAATCGACCTGCGCCGCGAATCGGAGCATTTCTGTGTTCTTTGATTGCGCGGCTGTTTGAAACCCTTTAACGGCCGTATTCATTGCAGCGCGTAGCCCTTTATCTGATATTGCTTTTTCAATGGCGTCCCATTGTTCCTTTCCCATTGCAACGACTTCATGTATGGCCAGCCAATCCACCTTTTTCTGCGCTAATAGCGCGTGTATTTTGAATCCTACAAAATCTAGAATGGCAACTTCCCGCGGAACGCTCAACTCCGCAGTGTCCAACTCGTCAACAAGCCGTTTGTATGAGTCCACCGCGTAGAGAGCAACCTGCGCAAATTCGTGTTTTTTCGCTGCCCAAATCAGTTTATCCATGTCCTCTCTGAGGAGCGCAGCGGACTTATCCGTTACCACTGTTCTCACCTTTTCAAGCGAAGGTCTCAACGCTTTGATGGTTTCCTCCACCTTACTCGCATTTCGCGTCAAAGCGTATTCGGTCAAGTCCTCATAGGGAGACATTGCGTCAAACAATATTTTATTTCTGGGTTCCTGTTGGGCTTCTGCCGCAACATTCGCCGTTAGTAGAATCAATAATCCCCAGAGTGCCAGCGTTGGCATGAGTCCTCTTTTCATGCTCTCTCCCTTCCGGCAAACTTTTCGAGCCACCGCATCAGGATAAGGTCCCTTCCAAGACATGTCTTTAGTATACCAGGAGCCCGAATGGGAGAGTTAAAAACATCCAAAGCGGCGAGTAAATACTATCAGAGGGATACAAGTCGGCGTTTCAGCGGCTCATGGGGGAAGCTTTTCATGTTCTTTAACTAAACATGGTAATGCGGACCGTCGAATAAAAACGCCGTCCCCTTACGGCTCAGGTGAGGGAACGGCGTTGCGCTGTGCGGATTGTTCCATATTTTTCTAAAAATCCTTAAACTCGTCTTCTTCCAGAGGAATTTTCTCCTCGGGCGTTACCTCCTTGTGCGTCTTGCTCAAGGATACTGACTTTTTGGTCTTTTCGGGTTGAGGCAGCTTTGGCCGCGCCGGCGCGTGGTTTTTGGCGGATTTGGTATAGTCCAGGGTTTTGAGCCCGGAGCCGTTTGTTGCGTTCCCGCCCACAATAGCGGCCAGATCGAGCACATAGGACTTCATTTGCTCAGCCTGCCCACTCAGTTCCTCGCTGGCGGCGGCCGACTCTTCGGCGCTTGACGCGTTTTGCTGCGTAACCCTATCCATCTCGGTCACCGCGCGATTCACCTGATCGATGCCTTGCGCCTGTTCACTGGAGGCGGCGGCGATTTCGGAAACGAGGTCCCCCACCTTGGCGGAGCTTTCAGCGACACCGGAAAACGCCTGATTGGCCTTCTTCAACAACTCCGTTCCCGTGCCGACCTTTTTAACGGTACCCTCAATCAGGTTGGCCGTATCCTTCGCGGCCTCGGCGGCGCGCATGGCCAGATTCCGCACTTCATCGGCCACCACGGCGAAACCCGCCCCCGCTTCCCCGGCCCGGGCCGCTTCTACCGCAGCGTTAAGGGCAAGCAGGTTGGTTTGGAAAGCGATTTCGTCTATGGTCTTTATGATTTTGGACGTTTCCTCGCTTGCCGAGGAGATCTCCTGCATGGAGGTTGTCAACTCTTCCATCGCGCGGTTCGCCTGATCCACAACGGCCTTGGACTCCCGCATGAGGCTGTTGGCCTCATTGGCGTTGTCGGCGTTTTGCCGGGTCATGGAGGACATCTCTTCCAGGGACGACGATGTTTCCTCAATGGAGGCCGCCTGTTCGGAAGACCCTTCGGCCAGAACCTGACTGGCGGATGAGACTTCGCCGGACGCCGCCGACACCTTTTGGGCGCCTTCAGTCAAACCGCCAATGACCCTGTTGATAGGTTTGGTGATGCTTCTGGTCACCAGAAGCGCGATGGCGATGATGGCCGCTATTCCGATAACCGCGATGGCGCCGACCAGCCATTGCATTCTTTTAACGGTGGCGAAAGCTTCCTCTTCGTCGATCTCGGCGATAAGCGCCCAGGTCGCCCCGCCCAGATCAACCGGAGCGAACGCGGCCAGCACGGGCTTGCCTTTATAGCCGGTTATGATTTTTTCGCCGGAAGCGCCGGAGAGCGCCGCGCGTACAGCCTCGGTATCCACGCTCCCCTTGGCCGGATTGGCGAAGGAAGCGCGCACCGAACGATTCTCCGGATCGACGAATGAGTCGGACCTCATAAGCTTGTCGGTTCCCACCACATAGGTTTCACCCGTTGCCCCCAGCCCCTGGCGTTGCCTCATGATGTCGTTGATGGACTCGTGGGAGAGTTGGACCGCCACCACCAACTCCACATTCTCACCCTGCCCCACAACAGGCTGCGCCAGAAACGCCGAGGGAGCGTTGTCACTCGGCTCGTAGGGAGCAAAATCCGAAACTGCATATTGCTTGGACTCCATGACCTTTTTGACCAGCGCACCCAGGACCGATTCGGAATATTCACCATAGACCATATTGGTTCCGTAGTCGGCTTTGTGATTGACGGTATAAAACACCCCGCCATCCGGCTTGATCAGGTAAAGATCGAGATATCCCTGATCTTTAATGTATTTGGCGAACAAATCGTCCTCTTCGCCTTCCAGTTTGGGAGCGATAATCTCTTCAAGATCGATTTTGGAAATACTCGCCCACTTCAGGCCGGGAATATTCAGCGGGTTGTAGGCTACGAGAATGGATTTTCCCCAGTCGTCCACAAAAATTCCCGTTCCCGATTCCCCCTTGACGGCCAATTCAACATAGTCCGCCATAATCGGACGTCCCACTACATACTGTCCATCGCCCATGGTGAGCATTTCACTGCGGAACGCGGTCAGACCGTCTAGTTCGCCGACCAGAAACGTTTCACCGGATTTACCCATGCCTTCGCGTTTTTGCGCGATAGAATTGAGTTTCTGGGGGGAGAGTCGTAAGACGGCGACCCCGATTACTCTCTCATATTGAGAAATGGGCGCGGCAATAAAAGCCATGAACTGATTATCCGCTGGCGCGTAAGGTCTGAAATCTTGAATCGCCGGTCCATTTTTGGCCTCTTCAAACACTTTGGCCAATGCGCTGTCTTTCAAGTCTCCGGTTATCAGATTCTTTGTCAAATCGTCGCCGCGGCCAGCCGTGTACAAGATATCCCCGTCCTTGGATATCAAATATAAATCGCTGTAGCCATATTGGTCTATGTATTGCGCAAAGCCATTGCCGTAAATTTCGGCGACGTGCTCCCACATGTTCCCTGTCTTCTGGCTGTCGTATTTAAACGCGGTGGCAAATTTTTGCAGTCCTTCAATAACTTGCGAGTTATTGGCCAGCACAAGGACATCGGCCATACAGTCCTTGAAGTAGTTTTCAATCTCACCCTTTTTGAGTTCCTGCACTACGGCGAGTTTTTCGAACGCGGCCTGTTTCAGGTTCGCCACGGTTTCCAGAATGGAGGCCATCCCGTTTTTATTGTTCGCAAGCAATCGTTCAATCTGCGTTTTTTTTGCTTCCCGCATGCTTTCCAGCTGACTGAACGCCTGATCCGAAAGCGCCCGGCTTGAGGTTAAAAGCGACACAGTCCCCAGAACGGCGAACGGTAAGACCCCAACCAGAAGAAAAGCAATTATCAGTTTGACGCTCAACTTCATATTCCTGAACATGGTCACTCTCCCGAACTTTATTTTTCCGCTTGAATTATGATCAATATAGAATTCGCCCCTGGCCGAAGGCGCCCCTACGTCTGATGTCACGCGAAAACTTGCTCTTTACGCCCCTTTGTTACAATTACCATGCCATGGAACCTATTTCAGGTATTTCTGAGACGATTGCAGATATATGATGGTTGAATGAAGCCTAACACATGCCGTATATCGCCTTTTTTAGGTTAAATATAAAGATTACCACTTCATTTATTATTCCTTCTCAAGTCGCACGATCCTTTCCAATTTGAAATAGGTTCAACAATAGCAAAAACACGCTTTTGATCGACATCCCCTCAAGCTGAACGATGCGATTACGCTATTACGCTTGTTATCGGGGGGAGGGCGTTCGACGCGATATGAAGCGCCAGACGAGGCGTGTAGACGGAAAATGTCAGAACTATGACGCTATTGGGTAGCTAAAAAAGACAAAAACGCGAGAGGAATCTCTTCCCCCGCGCCCACGTGATGAGATGGAATTCGCTGCGCTCCGCGCCAAGGCGTAGCGGGGACGCCCCGGCGCAAGCGGTGAAGACTTTTTTGAGAGGGAATGTCCCGACAGCCGGAATTATTGCACAAAGATCCCGGCCGCCTGCCGCTTTCCTAAAGACTTACCGCGGTCAACCGGTACTATTTGTCAGCCGGCCATGGGGCCTGAGGCGGATACAGGGACAACGCGTCGGCTTCGGCCGCGCAGTCCCGCGCAGGCGCCAGCCCTTTGGCGCGAGCGGCCTCGATTTCGGCTCTGGCCGCTTCCAGGTCGGCTCGAAACTCGGAAACAGCGTGCAGGCGGGCGACAATCGCGGCCCCCATGAAACGCCCTTCGATCACATCACTCTGCCAATGAACGTTGCAGATCACCCGGCTCTGTCCAAAAGCCCGGCCCCGGGCGAGGATCGCGTCGGCCCGTTCGGGAGCGAGTTCACAGAGAATGAGCGCAAACGACCAGCCCACGGATGAATGGCCGGAAGGGTATGAACCTTCCATTCTCAGGCGCGCTTCATCTCCCGGAGCGCAGGTGGGCTCTCCGTTGGCGACGAATGGACGGACCCGCTTATACCAGTTCTTGGCCGGGTGAGTGGACAGAAGGGCGTCGCGCAAGGTTCGGCGCAGCAGCGTGTAAAGATGCGGCGTATCCTGTTCGGTGATGGGAACTCCCAGCGAGCAGGAGAATGATTCGGCCGCCTGAGGGAAATCCAGGTTTGCGTCTTCGGCGGCCAATGCCCATCGCGCCGTATTGCGCAGAGCCATACTTTTTTGATCGATCTCCAGATCGAGCGCAAACGCCTTGGAGTCCGCGGCGGGAGGCGCGGGAAGGATGGCCAGGCTGTCGGGAAGCTTCCCGGCCCCCAAATACCCTTTAACCTCGCCCGAACGCGTTTGCGGCGCGACGGGTTGGCCGACTTGCCTATCAAGACTCGCGCACCCCGCAACAAAAGTAAGGCAGATCAGGAGTACCGCTATTTTTTGAAGAACGCCGTTACACGCTTTATTCATCACTTTGAAAATCTCCTTTCCGTACAAGCGTTTACATCTGGCGTAGAGTCTTATTTCCCTCTCGGCGGTCGGTGAAATCGGAGGAAGCGCCTTGAGTCTCGGGTGGTTGAGAGTCGCCCCGGAGCGTTCGGCAAGGGAGCGTCGTCGCGCGTCATCGCGCGTCGTGGGAGCCGATCCGTCTCTGAAGGTCAGCGTAGGAGGTGACGGGAAATGACGATGCGCTGAATTTCGGAGGTTCCTTCATAGATGGTGAACACCCGCGCGTCACGGTAATATCGTTCGACGGAGAATTCCTTCACATATCCGTAACCGCCGTGGATCTGGATGGCTTGTCCGGTGACGCGGTTTACCATTTCCGAGGCGAAAAGCTTGGCCTGCGACGCCGCCAGGGTAAACGGCTCGCCCTGATCCTTGAGAGACGCGGCTGAAAGCGCCATAAGCCTGGCCGCCTCGATCTCCACGGACATGTCGGCCAGCATCCATCTTAATCCCTGAAATTGAGAGATCGACCTTCCAAACTGCTGCCGTTCCTTGGCGTAACTGATTGAATCGTCCAACGCCGCCTGCGCCACTCCCACCGATTGACACGCGATACCGATTCGCCCGCAATCCAGACAGCTCATGGCGATATGAAAGCCCATGCCCTCTTCTCCCAGAATATTACGGGCGGGGACGCGGCAGTCTTCGAACAGCAGTTCGGTGGTGTCCGAAGCTCGCAGGCCCATTTTGTCTTCTTCCTTGCCCACGATGAAGCCGGGCGTTCCCTTTTCCACTATAAAAGTGGATATTCCTCTATGTTTCTGGGATTTATCGGTAACCGCGGTGAGGATGGTAAGACCCGAATTCTTGCCGGTGGTGATGAATCGTTTGGCCCCGTTGATCACCCATTCGTCGCCCACTCGAACGGCATGGGTGGTCTGCCGGGCCGGATCGGAGCCCGCGTTGGGCTCGGTCAGGGCAAAAGAGCCGATGATTTTTCCGGAGGCGAGCGGCGGAAGATATGTTTCCTTGATATAGTCCGAGCCGAATCCGTTCACCGATTCGCAGACGATGGAGTTATGAACGCTCATAACCACGGCGGTGGAGGCGCAGCCATGAGCGATTTCCGTCAGCGCCAGCGCGTAGCTGACCATGTCCAGCCCCGCGCCCCCGAATTCCTCGGGTATCATCATGCCCATAAAACCGAGCTCTCCCATCTGTTTGAAAATGTCCCAGGGGAACTCCTTGGCGCGGTCCCGCTCGATCGCGCCCGGCGCAAGCTCGTTTCTGGCAAATTCCCGCGCCATGGCGCGGATCATCTTCTGCTCTTCGGTGAGCATAAAGGACATGCCGTCTCCTTCGACGATTAAGGCCGCTCAGGGCACATACAGGATGACCAACAGTTCCGCGGTGTCTTCCCCGATGTTGCTGAGTTTGTGCGTGACACTGGAATTGAAATGCAGGCTTTCTCCACTGGTCAGGCGGTTGACGTTTTCTCCCACCAGCACCTCGACAGAGCCTTTGAGCGCATAGACGAACTCCTCGCCTTCGTGTTGGTACTCAACCCCTTCATGCTCCGATTTCGGATCGATGGTGATGTTGAACGCTTTCAGGTGCGTGTTTTTCGCGTCAGGGGTGAGAGTGCGGTAGGAATAGGCCTTGGTCCGTTTGCGGTAGCTTTCCTCCCTGCGGCGGGTGTCTTCGTCGGCGTCCTCCTCCTTCAGGAAAAGCCCGGAATCAACCCCCAGCGCGCGGGATATTTTAAGCAGGGCGCCCACGGGCGGCATGGCGTCGTTCGCTTCGACTTCCTTGAGAAAATCCTCGCTGAAGCCGGTTTCATTGGCCACCGTTTTGAGGGAAAGCCCGCTGTCCCGCCTCAACCGCCTGATCCTTTCGCCCAGGGGGACGTGTTTCTTCTTTTTTACCATGCATCACTCCCGTGCCTTGTGTATTATTTTCCCATCCCTTCTTTTTAAGGGCTCCAGGGAACGCTAATCAGCTTTTTAACCGTTTGTTTATGATCATATCGCAGGCGGTATAAGGATCGAGTTTCTTGGCGACCATATCCTCAACAATGGAACCGAACTCCGCGCTTTGTTCCAGCCCCATGAGGAAATCTTCAATGACTCGCTGTTTTACCAGATCGAGCAGCTCGATCCTCATTTTCTTCGCCATATGCGCTTCGAGCTGTTTGCCGCCATTCTGCGTGAGATAGGCCCGATGTTCCTCGATGGCGTTCAGAACCTCGTCAATACCCTTGTCGCTCAGGGCGTCCGTCTTCAGGATAGGCGCCCGCCAGTCGCCTTTTTCGGAATCGGGCGATTGCATCTCCAGCATCTGGCGCAACTCATGCGCCGTTTTGTCGGCCCCATCCCGGTCGGCCTTGTTGATGACAAACAAGTCGCCGACTTCCAGGATTCCGGCCTTGATGGCCTGCACGTCGTCACCCATTCCCGGTATCAGAACGATTATGGTGGTATGCGCGGTGCGCACGATATCCACTTCATCCTGACCGACGCCGACGGTCTCCACGAGAATAACGTCCTTGCCCATGGCGTCGAGCACGTTTATGACGCTGCGGGTCGAGGGGGTCAACCCGCCGAAATGGCCGCGCGTGGCCATTGAGCGTATAAAAACTCCTTCGTCCGTGGCGTGCCGCTGCATGCGCACACGGTCCCCAAGAATGGCTCCTCCGGTGAACGGGCTGGTGGGATCCACGGCCAAAACCCCCACCGTCTTCCCTTGCGCCCGCAGATGCTGAATAAACCTGTCCACCAGCGTTGATTTACCCACACCCGGCGCACCGGTCACTCCAACGATGTAAGCTTTCCCGGTATGAGGATACAAATCCTTGAGCGCCTGCCGGGCTTCCGGCATTCCATCGTCTATATCCCGTATCAGCCGCGCAGCGGCTCTGACATCACCAGCTATTATCCTGTCCGTAACATTAGTCATGTAGTATCACTCACGTGGTTTGATATTGGCGCTTACCCACTCGACGATGTTTTCCAATTTGGAGCCCGGACCGAAGATTTCCCGTACACCCATACCCTTCAGGCGCGGAACGTCATCCTGCGGGAAAATGCCCCCGCCGATAACCGCGATATCGCCCGCGCCTTTATCCGTGAGAATCTCAATGATCCGTGAGAACAGGTACAGGTGCGCGCCGGCCAGACTGGACAAGCCCAGCAAATCCACGTCTTCCTGTATAGCTCCGGCCACTACCTGTTCCGGGGTTTGATGCAGACCGGAATAAATCACTTCAAAACCCGCGTCACGAAAAGCGCGGGCTACGATACGCGCCCCGCGGTCATGCCCGTCGAGTCCGGGCTTAGCCACCATGATTCGAAGTCTTCTTTGTCCAGTCATTGTCCTGTCTCTCGGGATGAGGTTATAATTTGACGTTCACGCGTGTTAGAACAGGCCCGGGTCACGATATTCACCAAACACCTTTCGATAAACATCGCACACTTCCTGCAACGTGGCGTATTCCTTGACCGCGGCGATCAGGCTGTTCATCACATTTTTGCCTTCGGCGCAGTCGTCCTCCAACTTTTTTAACGCCCGTTCCGTTTTCCGGTTGTTGCGGGAATTTTTCACGCGATCGGTTCTTTGCAGCTGCTTTTCTTCCAGTTGCGGGTCCAGACGCCAAATCTCGACGGGAATATCCTCTTCCTCATCGTACTTGTTGACCCCGACAACCACTTTTTCACCCCGATCGATCTGTTTCTGATACTGATAGGCGGCGTCCGCTATTTCCATCTGCGGGTAGTTCCGCTCGATAGCCGCGATTATGCCGCCCATGTCGTCTATTTTCTTAATATACTCCATGGCCTCTTCTTCCATCTCCCGCGTGAGCTTTTCCACCATATAGGAACCGCCCAGGGGATCGATGGAATTGGCCACTCCCGATTCTTCCGCGATAATCTGCTGAGTGCGCAGGGCGATGGTCGCCGCCTCCTCCGTGGGAATGGCCAGCACCTCGTCCAGGGAGTTGGTGTGCAGGGACTGGGTTCCGCCCAGCACCGCCGCCAGCGCCTGCAGCGCGGTGCGCACCACGTTGTTGTAAGGCTGCTGCGCGGTGAGCGAACAGCCGGCTGTCTGAGTGTGAAAGCGGAGCCACCATGAGCGGGGATTCTTGGCCTTGAACCGTTCCTTCATGATACGGGCCCACAGCCTCCGGGCCGCCCTGAACTTCGCGATCTCCTCGAAGAAGTCTATGTGTGAATTGAAGAAAAAAGAAAACCGGGGCGCAAAGTCATCGACGTCCATGCCCCGTTCAATGGCCGCTTGCGTGTATCCGACGCCGTCCGCCAGAGTGAACGCCAGTTCCTGAACCGCGGTGCTCCCCGCTTCCCTGATATGATAGCCGCTGATGGAAATCGTATTCCAGCGGGGCGTTTCCTTTACGCCGAACTCCACGGTGTCGATAATGAGCCTGACCGACTCCAGAGGCGGACACATAAACGTTTTCTGGGCGATGAATTCCTTGAGCATGTCGTTCTGGATGGTACCGCCCAGAACCTCTCGCGGAATGCCGCGGTTCTCGGCCATGGCCAGATACATGGCCCAAAGGACCGAAGCGGGAGGATTGATGGTCATGGATGTGGTGAGCTGGTCGATCGGCAATCCGTCGAAGAGAATTTCCATGTCGAGCAGCGAATCGATAGCCACTCCGCACCGGCCGATCTCCCCTCGGGAGCGGGGGGAATCGCTGTCGTATCCCATAAGGGTGGGCATGTCGAACGCGGTGCTCAATCCTGTCTGACCCTGTTTGACGAGATATTTGAAACGCCGGTTGGTTTCTTCCGCGGAACCCAGACCGGCGAACATACGCATGGTCCACAACCGCCCCCGGTACATGGAGGGCTGCACTCCGCGAGTGTAGGGGTAATGGCCCGGAAAGCCCAGTTCATCGTTGTAGGAAAAGTCAGGAATGTCGCCGGGGGTGTAAATGCGTTGAATTTCCTTATCTGAAACCGTGCTGAAGCGGGAAAGACGTTCGGGATTCCGCTGGAACGTCTCGTTCAGATCATCTTCCCATTCGGACTGGAGTTTGCGCGCCTTTTCCAATTCCTCTTTCACGAAAAGGTTTGCCATAAGTGGTATCCTCCCTGAAGGTTCGCTCCGGGGCGCCGCGTTTCAAGAGCGCCGTTGGTAGTCGGCGGCTGAAAAGAGCGCCGGGAGGTCGTCCCGGCGGCTCTAACAAAACACGGCGAAGATCCGTTATTTAATTTATCTCCCTTTGGCCAGGTTGTTTGCGATAACCAGCCTCATTATCTCATTGGTGCCCTCATATATCTGGCATATTTTGGCGTCACGCATATGCCGTTCCATGGGGTATTCGCTGCAGTACCCATAACCGCCGAGAATCTGAACCCCTTCCACGGCCGCGCGCATGGCGGCGTCGGAAGAGTACATCTTGGCCATGGCGGCCGCTTTTTCATAGCTTCTATGCTGGTCTTCGAGGTACGCCGCGCGCAGGGTCAGCAGTTCGGCGGCGTCCAGTTCCGTGGCCATATCGGCCAGTTTCCACTGAATAGCCTGAAAACCCATGATTGATTTCCCGAACTGCTCACGCCCCTTGGCGTATTCGACCGCTTCCTCGAGCACCGAGCGGCCGATACCGATAGCCTGGGAGGCGATCCCGATACGGCCGCCGTCGAGTGTGGTGAGCATCTGCTTGAAGCCTTCGCCCTCCAGGCCCAACATGCTTCCCTTGGGAATGCGGGCGTCCTGGAACACCAGCTCGGACGTGCCGGAGGCCTTGATGCCCATTTTCTCCTCAACCCGTCCCACGGAGAAGCCTGGCGTGTTTTTGAGGTCGATTACAAAGGAGCTGATCCCCTTGTATCCCTTGCCCGGCGTGGTGACCGCGGCCAGCACGCAGTATTCGGCCACATTCCCGTTGGTGATGAACTTTTTCTCACCGTTGATCACCCACTCATCGCCGTCCAGAACGGCGGTCGTCCGCATGCTCGCGGGGTCCGATCCGGCGTTGGCTTCGGTCAGGCCATAACAGCCGATGGCCGCTCCGCCCGCCACCGGGCTCAGAAATTTCATCTTCTGTTCGTGAGTCCCGTAGGTCAGCACCGGAAAACAATATAGCGAGTTATTGACGCTCATGATCACGCCGGTGGAGGCGCACGCCTTTGAAATCTCAATGAGCGCCACCACATAACAGACATTATCCATTCCGCCCCCGTCATATTCCTCGGGAACGGCTATCCCCATGAATTTCAGTTCTCCAAGCTTCTGACAAATCTCCCGGGGATGCGCGTGTGTGGCGTCCAACTCAGCAGCGTAGGGTTTGATTTCGGATTCCGCGAATCGCCTAGCGGTATCCTGCACCATCTTTTGAATTTCGTTGAGCTCAAAATCCATAATTCCTCCTCGCGCGCTCTGCGCAGGAATGCGCTGTTTCACCTATTTGCAACAGACTTGCCTGCTTGCGCGCGCGATACTCTTCGATTTCAATCCGGGGGAGCCTGCGCCAGCCGTGTTTGCGTGATCGGCCCGGGCGGCGCGTCCGATGTATGGGCTCCGATTTGTCGCCGGTTATAGTTTACCCTTGAATTCCGCTTTTCTTTTTTCGATAAACGCGGTCATGCCTTCCTTCTGGTCCTCACTGCAGAAACACAAGGCGAACGCGTCCGTTTCCATAGCCAAAGCGTTGTCCATGTCCACATCGTAGCCGCGGTCGATCACCTGTTTGATGGCGCGGATCGCGACTCTTCCCTTGGACGCTATCAGTTTGGCCGTCTTCTTGGCTTCTTCCATAAGCTGGTCCTGCGGGAAGATCTTGTTAACCATCCCGATTTCCTTGGCCTGCTGCGCGCTGATTATCTCACCCGTCAGGCAAAGTTCCTTGGCCATTCCCTTGCCCACGAGTCTGGGCAGCCGCTGTGTGCCGCCGTATCCGGGGATGATGCCCAGATTGATTTCGGGTTGTCCGAATTTAGCGTTTTCCGAAGCGTAAATGAAATCGCAGGTCATGGCGATCTCGCTGCCGCCGCCCAGCGCAAAGCCGTTTACCGCCGCGATGATCGGGACCGCCAGCCGTTCCATTTTTCTGGCCGCCAGCAGGCCCGTGGCCGCGAAGTTCTTGGCCTGCAGCGGACCGAATTCGTTCATGACTTTAATGTCCGCTCCGGCCACGAACGCCTTGTCACCCGCTCCGGTCACGATGACCGCGCGGATCTCTTCGTCGGCGGCGATCTTATCCAGGCAATCGCCCAATTCGTTCATGAGGTCGGGGCTCAGAGCGTTCAAGGCTTTTGGCCTGTTGAAGGTTATAATGGCAATGTTGTCTTCCTTCTCGAACAGAATGTTTTGATACTCCATGGTAACCTCTCGAATGTTAGGGTGACGCTGATGAAGTCGCTCCGGCGAATCGTGAACGATTCGCGGACATGAGCGGGTTTAGGCCTGATTATCGTATTTACCTTTGAAATAAAACGTGAATCATTTTGAGAAAACGGCCAAGCCTTTTTATATTTACTTTTGGCCACATTTGTCAATTTAAAAGCCTGGGTCAGGCGTTTATCCCCGGCGCGCTGGTTGACAGGGACAACGCCCGCCGATATAGTCTTCTGGTTCCATGCCACCCTGGACGCAAATTTCCCATGGACTCTCAAAAAACGATAGAACTTACACGACAGCGGCTGAAAAAAGCCCGGCGTATCGCGGTTCTTACCGGGGCCGGTGTTTCCGCCGAAAGCGGTGTGCCCACCTTCCGAGGCGCCGACGGCATGTGGAAACAGCGCAACGCCATGGACCTGGCTACGCCGCAGGCGTTCGCCAAGGATCCCCGCCTGGTATGGGAATTCTATAACTGGCGGCGCGAGCTCATCAGCAAGGTTGCGCCCAATCCGGCTCATTTCGCTCTGGCACGGTTGGAGGAAGCCGCGTCCGGGTTTGCCCTCATCACCCAAAATGTCGACGGCCTGCATACGCGGGCCGGGAGCGTCAACACGCTGGAAATCCACGGCAGTCTGTGGAGGGTCCGCTGCACGGCGTGCGGAAAGGAATCGGAAAACCATACGGTCCCGCTTCCCGAACTGCCCTCTTGCGAGGCGTGCGGTGGCCTGCTCAGGCCGGCGGTGGTGTGGTTCGGGGAAGCGCTCGACCCGACCCTTCTGAATGACGCCATTCAGGCCGCGCGCCTGTGCGATGTCATGCTTGTGGCGGGAACCTCCGCCGTGGTCCAACCCGCCGCTTCGCTGGCCATGATGGCCAGGGAGGCGGGCGCGTTCACCGTGGAGATCAATCTGGAGCGCACTGTTCAGTCAGGCGGCGTGGATGTCGCCCTGACGGGAAAAGCGGGCGAACTTCTGCCGCTTCTGGTCGATGAAGGCCCTCTATCGGTTGAATAGCTCCCAGTAGGGAGCCTATTATATTTAAGGAGTTTATAATGAACGAAGTTGTCATCGTCAGCGCTTGCCGCACCGCTATCGGCGATTTCGCCGGGTCGCTCAGTTCCATACCCGCCACCAACCTGGGCGCGCTGGTGATCCAGGAGGCCATTCAGCGGGCGGGACTGGAAAAAACCTTGGTGGATGAGTGTATCATGGGCTGCGTGCTGCCGCACGCTTTGGGGCAGAATCCGGCCCGGCAGGCCATGATCAAGGCCGGGCTGCCATGGGAAACCGGCGCCATAACCGTCAACAAGGTCTGCGGTTCGGGCCTGAAGTCGGTTATGCTCGCCGCGCAGGCCATTCAGTGCGGCGACGCGGACATCGTGGTGGCGGGCGGCATGGAAAACATGAACCTGTGCCCCTACCTTCTGCCCAAAGCCAGGACCGGCTACCGCATGTTCAATGCGGAAGTGGTCGACGCCATGGTGCATGACGGTCTGTGGGACCATGTGAACGACTTCCACATGGGCATGAGCGCCGAACTGGTGGCCGACAAATACAACATAACCCGCCAGGACATGGACGAATTCTCCCTCGCTTCCTATGAAAAAGCCTGGAAAGCGCAGGAAGAAGGGGGCTTCAAGGCCGAAATCGTTCCGGTGGAGATTCCCCAGCGCAAAGGCGATCCTCTGGTGTACGATGAAGACGAAATTCCCAAGCGAGGGCCTAAAACCAGCCTCGAATCGCTGGCCAAGCTGCGCCCGGCCTTTAAGAAAGACGGCAGAGTGACCGCCGGCAACGCGTCCAAAATCAGCGACGGCGCCGCCGCGGTGGTCCTCATGTCGCGCAAAAAGGCGCAGGAGATGGGGATAAAACCGCTGGTCCGCGTGGGGGCCCAGGGGGCCGCGGGCATCGACATGAAATACGTGCTGGCGGCGCCCATTCTTTCCATCCCCAAGGTCCTGGCCAAGGATAATCTTAAAGTCGATGATGTAGACATTCACGAGATCAACGAGGCCTTCGCCTCCTCGTCCTGCGCCGTGAACAAGGAACTGGGCATCGATCCGGCCAAGGTCAACCTTCGCGGCGGTTCGGTGGCGCTGGGTCATCCCATCGGCGCCAGCGGCGCGCGCGTGCTGGTCACCCTGCTCCACCTCCTCAAGGACACGGGAAAGAAGATCGGCGAGGCTTCACTCTGTCTGGGCGGGGGAGAATCGGTCACACTGGTGCTTTATAACGAATCATGACAACAACCGGCCTGCAACGCCGGTTTCCAGGGTCGCGCCTCATATCGCGGCTCCCAAAAGAAAAGTAGAGCGCAAAAGGAGATAACCCATGTCTGATGTTGTTATCGTGTCCGGGGCACGGACACCAGTAGGTCAGTTTGGCGGCGCTTTCAAGGATGTGCCGGTAGTGGATCTCGGCGCGATCGCCCTCAAGGAAACACTCAAAAAGGCCTCCCTGCGGCCCATAGCGGGCGAAGAATTTAAAAGCGTGGAGCCGGACGGGCTGAAAAACCCGGATATGATCGAACTGGAAAAGAAAGCCTACGATTATGACGATTCGCTGCAGCCCGTGGTGGTCAACGAGGTCATCATGGGTAACGTGCTGGGCGCCGGACAGGGACAGAACGTAGCCCGGCAGGCGATGATAAGGGCGGGCATTCCCAAGGAAACCAACGCTTTTACCGTCAATAAGGTTTGCGCTTCCGGCATGAAGGCCGTGATGCTGGCGGCTCAGTCCATCATGCTGGGTGAAGCCGACGTCATGCTGGCCGGCGGCATGGAAAACATGACCCGCGTGCCCTACGCCATGCCCAACGCCCGATGGGGCGCGCGCATGTTCAACACCGAGATGATCGACCTGATGGTGTTCGACGGCCTGTGGGAAATTTTCTACGGCCATCATATGGGCATCACCGCCGAAAACATCGCCTCGCTCTACGGCATCTCCCGCCGGGAGCAGGATGAACTGGGCGCCATGAGCCACGCCCGGGCCCTGAAGGCCATCAACGAGGGGCTTTTCAAGGATGAGGTCGTGCCGGTGCCCGTTCCCCAGCGCAAGGGCGATCCTCTGATGGTCGAACGCGACGAACGGCCCATGGAGACGACCGTTGAAAAAATGGGCAAACTGGCGACCGTGTTCAAGAAAGACGGAACCGTAACGGCCGGAAACGCTTCGGGAATCAACGACGCGGCCGCCGCCCTGCTGCTCATGAGCGCCGACAAGGCCAAGGAACTGGGGCTCAAGCCGCTGGCCAAAATCAAAGCGTACGCGTCCGGTGGAGTCGATCCCAACTACATGGGGCTCGGCCCCATACCCGCGGTGCGCAAAATCTTCAAGAAGACCGGCGTGACCTCCAAGGACCTGGGCCGGATCGAACTGAACGAAGCGTTCGCCTCCCAGGCCATCGCATGCATGCGGGAGCTGGACCTGAGCCTGGATAAAACCAATATGGTGGGCAGCGGCATCTCCATCGGCCATCCCATCGGATGCACCGGCGCCCGTATCGTCCTGACGCTGGTCAATGAAATGAACCGCAGCGGCTCGGAACTGGGGCTCGCCGGCCTGTGCATCGGCGGCGGACAGGGCATGGCCATGCTTCTGGAGAAAGCGTAACAAAAAACCACGGGGACGGAAACAGACCAAAAACCTCCGCCCCCGCCACGCCCCCAGACCGGGCGCGTTCAATTCCATCCACGCGAACAGTGCTTACGTATCGCGCCGCGTTAGCGGCGGACCTTAGGACGCATAAATGGAACAGCGGCTTGGCGTCATTAAAAGCCGCTGTTTTACCAATAATTCCATCCGCGGCGAAAAAGACCATGAATTCATCGCTTATCACCTTGCTGACCGATTTCGGAACCGCCGACGGCTACGTGGGCGCCATGAAAGGGGTGATTTTCACCCTGAACCCATCCGCCATGGTGGTGGACATAACCCACGATATAGCGCCTCAGGATATCATGGGCGGGGCGCTGGCGCTCGCCGCCGCCGCGCCTTTCTTTCCCCAGGGCTCCATCCATGTGGCGGTGGTGGACCCCGGCGTGGGCACGGAGAGAAAGCCGATTCTCATAACGTGGCGGAACCGTTATTTCATCGGACCGGACAACGGGCTGCTGTCACTGGTCTTCCCGGAAACCGAACAGGCCACGGTTTATCACCTGGAAGAACGCTCCAAATTTCTCGCCAAAGTCAGCTGCACCTTCCACGGACGGGACGTGTTCGCGCCCGCGGCCGCGCATCTCAGCGCGGGCGTGAAGCCGGAAGACTTCGGCCCCCGGCTGAAGGAGTGGGAGCGCCTTGAAATTCCCCGGCCCGTCTTCGAGGCCACGGGCCTTTCCGGCCGGGTGATTCATGTGGACCGGTTCGGTAATCTCATCACCAACGTGCGGGAGGAAGACCTTCCCCTGGGGCGGCAAAAAAAGCAGTTAAAAATTCGCCTGGCGGACCGGGTGATTACCGGCGTCCGGTCAAGCTACGCCGAAGCGCGGCCGGGCGAAACGCTGGCGGTGATCGGGAGCGGCGGGTTTCTGGAGGTGTCCCAAAACCAGGGTAACGCCGCCTCTTTTCTGGGCGTCTCCGTGGGAGCTTATTTCACCGTGGACCTAAATGAGTTATAATCAGGCCCGTTGACATCCGGGAGCGGCGATGAAGCGCGCCCCTTTGGCCACACGGGAATTGTTTGATGAAGGAAGAGACCGAGCGGATCATTCAGGCCGACGAGTCCGCCGCCAGCGTGGTGGACGACGCCCTGGCGGAGGCGGAGCGAATCAGGCGGGAAGCCCTGAGCGAGGCCGAGGCCCTGCGCGGGGAGGCCCGGAAAAAATTGGACGCCGTAAAACGGGATCAGGAGGATCGGGTCTTATCCGAAGCCCGCTCCAAAGCCAAGCGGATTGGCGGAGAGACGGACCGGTATATCGAGCAAGCCGAGTTGAAACGAAAGGAGCGGATGGACGCTCTGGTTGAAACCCTGCTACGCGAGGCGCTGCGGACTTGATTGCCAGGGCGCTCAAATATTCCTTCGCCAACGCCAAAACCAGGGCGCTCAAAAGCAAAACGCTCAGTCCTGGCGACTGGCAAGCGCTTCTGACCGGCGCCAGCCTGGAAGACATTCTCAGGGTCCTGCGCGGAACTCCCTACCGGGAAGTCCTGTCCCGTCTGCCCGCGGGCAGGCCCCAGGCGGACCAGATCACCCTGGCCCTGTACGACGAGCTGTTCATTGATTACGCTAAGCTGCTCAAGGCCGTTCCCCACGGCGGCGCTGTGATTATCAAGGCGCTGCTGGCCCGTTATGAGGCTGAAAACCTGAAAACCATTTTGCGCGGGGTCTGGGGGAAACGTCCCGCCTCCGAAACACGCTACCTGCTGTTCCATCTCGGCCGGCTGACCGCCGTTCCCACGGCGGCGCTTCTGGCCGCGGCCAATGTGGATGACGCGATTCCGCTGTTGAAACGATCGCCTTACTACCGTCATTTGACACACGCCCTGCCGCAGTTCAAAGCGCGAGGGAACCTCTTTCCTCTGGAAATCGCCGTGGACAGCGCCGTGTTCGAAGGGCTTTCCCAAGCCGTGCGATCATTGGGCCGCCGCGACCGCAAGGGATCGGAAACCCTTATCGGCGAGCTGATCGATTTCGAGAATATCAGCTGGCTGGCGCGGTTCCGGTACAATTATGGGCTGACGCCCGAAGAAGTTATCAATTATACGCTGCCGGGGGGCAAAAACCTGTCCATTCGAGACCTGGGCTCGCTGGCGCGTACGCAGGATTTGTCCTCGTTTATCGAATCCCTGCCCAAACCCTATTCCGAGGCGTTGCGGGTGGCAAAAGACTGGCCTGACATCCAGCCCCGGTTCGAGCGCTGGTTTCTGGGGCGGTTGCTGAGGAACCTGCGCGGCGATCCCTTTCAGATTTCCATTCAGGTTTCCTTCCTGCTGCTGAAGGAAATCGAAATAAGGGCGCTCGACGGGCTCATATCGTTCGTCGATTTCGGCGGTTTGCCCGAACAGGCGCCGGACCTGGCGCGACTTCCTTTGTGGGGCGGCGTCGATGTTTAAGCCCGAAAAACTGGCGCGCATCAACATCCAGGTCCCGGAAAAACATATCTCCGACGCTACGGCCGCTCTCGTCCGTTTCCGCCTGCTCCATCTGATCCGCATCCGGGAAACGCGCCACCAGCGGCTCGATTATGTGGCGCCCACGGACAAGGATCTTTTCAACGAGATCGAATCGCTCATCAAGAGGATAGACCGGCTTCTGGAGGCTTTGCGCGCGCGCCCTGTTTCGGAGGCAGTGGAAGAAATAAAAGCGCCCGAGGAAACGCTGACCCAAGCCAGGGAGCGTTTCGAGAGCATCCAAGGCGAAATCGAGCCCACGCTGGAGGGGTTGCGATCCACTGACACGGAACTGCGCGAACTGAATTCGCGCCGGGACAAGTTCAGATTACTGCCGGACGACCTCGATTTTTCCCGTCTTTCATCTCTTTCCTTTGTAAACTGGATGATCGGCCTGGTGCCCACCAGAGGGCTGGAAAAGCTCGCCGAAAGCCTGTCCGAAGTGAATCACGCGTTTATCGATATCGGGTCCATCGAACAACGGGCGGTTATTCTGGTGTTCGGGCTCAAGGAGGACTGGCCGGTTTTCGAACGGGCGCTGCGCGGAGCGTTTTTCGAAAAGGTGGACATTTCGGCCCAGGACAGCGGGTTGGCCGGGGAAATAACCGAACAATTGCAATCGCGGATCGACACGCTGGAGGAAAAGCGAAACGAACTGACGGACAGGCGCGAAGCGTTCAAGAAATCCTGCGCTCCGGAGTTGAGCGTCTTGCGCGAAAAAGTGATCGCCGCCCGCCAGATGGTTACCGCGCGCCAGTTTTTTGAGATCACCCCCAAGGGCTACATCATTTCCGGCTGGATTCCGGCGCGGCGCTGCGACGACCTGGAGAATGAGCTTCGACGGGTTACCGGAGGCGACTTCCGGTTCGAAAAGGTCGATCCCGACGACGTGCTGGAAGTGAGGGAAGGCATTATCCGGATCCCGATCCTGTTGAACAACCCCATGCTCATAAGCCCGTTTCAAAAACTGACCGGGCTGTACGGCACGCCGCGCTACAGCGAAATCGACCCGACGCCGTTTTTCGCCGTCAGCTTTCTCTTGATGTTCGGCATGATGTTCGGGGATATCGGCCATGGACTGGCGATCCTGGCCCTGGGCTACCTGATATTCCGCCGGTTCTACAAATACCTGGAGTACGGCGTCATACTCATGGAATGCGGCGTCAGCTCCATTATTTTCGGCTTTCTCTACGGGAGTTTGTTCGGGCTCGAACATATCGTGCCACCACTTTGGTTCAACCCCCTGCGCAATATTTCCTACATCGTGACCGTGGCCCTGATCACCGGAGTGGGATTGGTCAGCCTGGGATTCGTCCTGAACCTGATCAACGCGCTCCGCTCCAAGGATTACGAACAACTGCTGAGCGCCACCGGGCTGGCCGGAGCGCTTTTGTATTGGATCGTGGCCGGTTTGGGCTTTAAATATTTTCTTACCGGGGCGCTTGCGCCCATTGAAATAATCATATGCGGCTATATCGCGGCGGGGCTGATCGTCATTATCATCCTGCATCAGCCCATGTACCGTATTTTCATAAAACGCGAAAAGCCGCTGGCGGTCCTGCGCGCGCGAGGTCTGGCCAATGAGATCGTGGAATCCATCGTGGAATTTTTCGACGACCTGCTGGCCTACCTCGCCAATACGGTTTCCTTTATCAGGGTGGCCGCGTTTGCGCTGGCCCACGCCGCCCTGTTTGTGGCGGTCTTCTCCGTGGCCGACATCGTGGCCCATGACAAGGGCGGCGGCGCGCTCTACTGGCTGGTCATCATCTTCGGCAATATTGCGACCATTTTGCTGGAGGGACTGGTGGTTTCCATACAAGTGATGAGGCTTGAATACTATGAGTTTTTCAATAAATTCTTTAAAGGCGGCGGCGAGGAATTCAAGACTTTTGATCGCGCGACCGGAGCTGGAGAAAGGAGTTCCTGATGTTCAACCCTGCACACGATAGAAACGGAACGCATGGGGCCCGCGTGAACCGCCTGTCCGCGCCCCTGGCCTTTTTCGCGCTTTTGTTCCTTCTGCCCGCCGTATCGTTCGCCGAGCAGGCGGCTGCCCAGAGCGGGAGTTCTTCCGAACCGTGGGCCTACATGGCGGCGGCCATAGCCATCGCGGCGTCCACCCTGGGCGCGGGGCTTGCGGTTGCCGTGGTGGGTTCGGCGGCCATGGGCGCGCTGAGCGAAAAACCGGAACTGGCCGGACGGGTGCTCATTTTCCTGGGGTTGGCCGAGGGCATAGCCATCTACGGGCTGATTGTGGCGGTCATGATACTGGGAAAAATATGAAACTCTTTGTCATCGCCGACCCGGACACCTATCTGGCGTTCGATCTGGCGGGCGTTGAAGGCGTCGCGGTCGAATCGGAGGACGATGTCCCCGGGCTGCTGAACGAGTTGGACCGCGCGTCGTTCGGACTGATTTTGATCACCGAAACGCTGGCGGCCAAACAGCGAAAACTGATAGACGCCATACTGCTGGAGCCGGGAGGCCCGCTGATCCTGGAAATACCGGATATCGAGGGGCCGAAAGTCCGGCGGTTGAAACCGGCCGAACGGCTTTTGTCCCTCATGAAGGTATAATCATGGCTATTTGGGGTGAAGTGGAGCTTCTGTGCGACGCCATTCTGGACCAGGGCCATAAAAAGGCGCAGGAAATTCTGTCCCAGGCCAACATGGAGGCGGAACGCATCGTGGCGGACGCCAGAGACAGCGCCGAACGCGAAATAAGAAGCCGGACCCTGGCCGAGAAAAAAGCGGCCTTTCTGGAGGCCCAAAAGCTGGTTGACACGGCGGAGCTGGAGGCCCGGAAGAAAATCATCGCCTTCCGCGAACGGACCGTGTCGGAACTCTTCGCGGTTCTGAAGTCACGCCTGCGGGAAATAAGGAATCTTCCTTCCTACGCCGAATTTCTTTCGGGCGCCATCAGGGAAGGAGTGTCCGCGCTTCCGGGCGACCGGTTCGTGGTGGAAGTAAACGAGCGGGATATGGAATCGGCCAGGCGGAGCGTAAAAGAGCTGGGGCTGGCGGATTCCCGAAGCGTCGACGTTCAGCCCGCGGGGCAGGTGGAGTCCGGGGCCCGGATTTACACGGCGGACAGGCGGCTTTTGTACGACAACACCCCTTTGAGCCGGTTTTCGCGCCTCGAAGAAGAACTGCGCAAAGCGATCTGGAGAGACTTGTTTGGAAGCGAGTAAACCGTCCAAAACGGCTCTCATAACCGAAATCAACGGGCCGGTGGTAAAAGCCAGAGGGGCCAGCGGCCTGTCCATGAACGAGATAGTCTATATCGGGCCCGAGCGGCTGGTGGGCGAAACCATTGAGCTGCGGCGGGAACTGGCGACGATCCAGGTGTATGAAGACACCACCGGCCTCAAGCCGGGCATTGAAGTCCACGGGCAGGGACTTCCATTATTCGTGGAGCTGGGGCCGGGCATCGTGGGACATTCGTTCGACGGCATTCAGCGGCCGCTTTCCATGCTGTACGAACGCTCGGGTCCGTTCATTCAACGCGGTGCCTCCGGACACGCCCTGGACCGCGAAAAACCGTGGTCGTTCACCCCTGAAGCGGCCGAGGGGGACCACATCGAGCCGGGACGGGTCATCGGCCGGACCCAGGAAACGGACAGCGTGGCGCACAAGATCATGGCGCCTCCCGGAGTGGGCGGCCGCGTGCGGGAAATTGCGCCCCAGGGCGTGTACACCCTGGAGGACAAAATCGCCGTGGTGGAGGACGAACGCGGCGGATCGCATGATATCAGGCTGTATCAGCGCTGGCCGGTGCGCAGGAGCAGGCCCTGTCTGGAACGCCTGCCGTGCGCCGAACCGCTGTTTACCGGACAGCGGGTGTTCGATTTTTTCTTTCCCCTGGCCAAGGGCGGAACCGCCGCCATCCCCGGCGGATTCGGGGCCGGGAAAACGGTCATGCAGCATCAGCTCTCCAAGTGGGCGGACGCGGATATCATCGTGTATATCGGATGCGGAGAGCGGGGAAACGAAATGGCGGGAATCCTCAAGGACTTCCCCCGACTGCTCGATCCCCGGACCGAACGGCCCCTGGTGGAAAAGACGGTGTTCATCGCCAATACCTCGGACATGCCCGTGGCGGCGCGCGAGGCCAGCATCTACACCGGCATAACCGTGGCGGAATACTATCGCGACATGGGCTACGACGTGGCGCTCATGGCGGATTCCACCAGCCGCTGGGCCGAGGCGCTGCGCGAGATTTCGGGACGGCTGGAGGAAATGCCCACCGAAGAGGGGTTTCCGGCCTATCTGGCGTCGCGTCTAGCCGGTTTTTACGAGCGGGGCGGCGTGGTCACGACCCTGTGCGGGGAGAAAGGGTCGGTTTCTCTGATCGGCGCGGTTTCTCCGCCGGGCAGCGACTTTTCCGAACCGGTGACCCAGCATACCAAGCGCTATGTAAGCGCCTTCTGGGCCCTGAACAAGGAACTCGCCAGCGCCCGCTACTTTCCGGCCATCGATTATCTGAGCAGCTACAGCGGTTACGTTGATTCGGTCAGCGAATGGTGGGACCGTCAGGCGGGTCTCGTCTGGACCGATTTCCGAAGCAAGGCGCTGGAGATTCTCAAGGAAGACTCCAAACTCGCCAACATCGTCAAACTTATCGGCGAAGACGCCCTGCCGGACGATCAGAAAGTAGTGTACGAAGCGGCCAAGGTCATCAAGAGCGTCTTTCTGCAGCAGAGCGCCCTGGATCCCGTGGACACCTATTGTCCCGCCGGAAAACAGGTTTTCATGATCCGTATCATTCTGAAGCTATTCGACCGGATGAAAGAAGCCGTCTCCAGCCGCATACCGGTGTACCGGATGCTGGAACTGCCCGTTTTCGAGGAAATTCAGCGCATGAAATACACCTATGGGGGCGACGATCCCCAGCCGTTCGAAACTATCCTCCACCGGGTCGACGAAGAGTTCGACGACCTTTTGCATAAGGAGATCTGATGGCGCCGGGCGGAGCGCATCTGGAATACATCGGGCTCTATCAGGTTCAGGGACCGCTCGTTTTTGTGGAAGGCGTCACTGACGTGGGCTTTGGTGAAGTGGCCGAAGTGGTGGGGCCGGATAAGGAGATCCGCCTGGGACGGGTGCTGTCCGTGTCGGAAGAGGCGGTCGCCATTGAGGTATTCCAAGGAACGGCGGGGCTTTCATCGGTAAACACGAGGGTGCGTTTTCTGGGACGGCCCTTCATGTACAGCGTTTCGTCGGAAGAGGTTCTGGGGAGAGTGTTCGACGGGTTGGGAAGGCCGCTCGACGGAGGGCTCCCCCCCACAGCGGGCGAGCCGAAAAACATCAACGGCCGCCCCATCAATCCGGTGGCGCGGTCCTATCCCCAGGATTTCATCCAGACGGGCATTTCGGCCATCGACGGGCTGAACTGTCTGGTGCGGGGACAAAAGCTTCCCATCTTTTCTGGAAGCGGTTTTCCGCACACCCGGCTGGCGGCCCAGTTGGCGCGTCAGGCGCGGCTGCTGGAAGAGGAGGAAAACTTCGCCATCGTCTTCGCCGCCATGGGGATCAAACATGAGGAAGCCCATTTTTTCCGCCGTAACTTCGAGGAGAGCGGCAGCCTGAAAGATGTGGTCATGTTTCTCAACCTGGCCGACGACCCTTCCATAGAACGGCTCATTACTCCCCGGATCGCCTTGACCGTGGCGGAACATCTGGCCTTTGAAGAAAACATGCATGTGCTGGTTATCCTCACCGACATGACCAACTACTGCGAAGCGTTGCGGGAAGTGGCGACTTCCAAGGGAGAAATTCCCAGCCGGAAGGGCTACCCCGGCTACCTGTACAGCGACCTGTCCTCCATGTACGAACGGGCGGGCAGGATCTCCGGAACCGGCGGTTCGATCACCCAGATCCCTATCCTGACCATGCCGGACGACGACATCACCCATCCCATCCCCGATCTCACCGGATACATAACCGAGGGACAGATCGTTCTCGACCGGGGACTTTTTCAAAAAGGAATCTACCCGCCCATCAACGCCCTGCCCTCCCTGTCCCGTCTCATGAGCGACGGGATCGGCCCCGGACGCACCAGGGAGGATCACCAGAACCTGTCCAGCCAGCTTTACGCGCTGTACGTGGAATCCAAGCGCGTCGAGCGGCTGGCTTCCATTATTGGCGCTGAAGATCTTTCCTCGCGGGACCGGCGCTTCCTGAATTTCTCCAACGAATTCGAACAGCGGTTCATCCGCCAGCGTCCCGACGAAGACCGGAGCATCGAGGAAACGCTCGACCTGGGATGGGAACTGCTCATGGCCTTCCCTGCCAGAGAGCTTACCCGGGTGAAACCGGAAGAAATCCGAACATATGGATCAAAAGACTCCCGGCCCAAAGAATATTCGGCGGAGAACGAATAAGCATGGAAAGGCTGCCCGCTTCGGTCAATAAGGGAAATCTGCTACGGCTGCGGCAGGACCTGGAGTTCGCCAAGGATGGGCTGGAGATCCTGGACGAGAAAAAAGAAGCCCTGATGGGGCACATCAGCACCCTGTCCACCAAGGCCGAGCGAGTGCGGGCCCGCGTTCAGGGGGAACTGGCCCAGGCGTATGATTATTTGCGGAAAGCGGTCTTGATTCAGGGCAGGCTGGCGTGCGAAAAAGCGGGCATGGCCACCGCGCTGAATGAAAAACTCTCGCTCACGGAGAAAAGTTTTATGGGAGTCCCGCTCCCGCGAGCCCGAATCGAGCTGCCGCCGCTGACTCCCTCATTCGGGTTCCATGGAACCGGAGCGGCCATGGATTCGGTCATGAAATCAATCCATGAAAGTCTGGAAACCATTGTGGAGCTTGCCGAGATTGAAGTGGGGCTGTTCCGGCTGATCGCGGAGGTCAATAAAACCATCAAGCGGCTGAACGCGCTGCAGAATATTTACATACCGCTTTATCAATCGACCATTAAATATCTGGCGGAAAACCTGGAAGAGAAGGAGCGGGAGTTCCTGTTCCAGCTCAAGCGCCAGAAACAGCGTCGTTCGGAGGCGGCCGGATGAGTCTGTTCACCCGAATACTGGCGCCGGTTGACGGGTCGAGCTATTCACGGGACGCGGTCCGCGTGGCCGCCCAGATCGCCGAAACGCATGGCGCCAGACTCAAAATAATGCATGTGCTGGATGTGCTGCTGCAGGATCAGTTGCGGCGCATGTCCCAAAAGGCCATGGACGAAATAAAGAACGAGATGCGGCGTACCGCGCAGGGTTTCCTGAGAGACATGGAACGGGAGGCCGGAAAACATACCGGCCAAACGGAGACGCTCATCGAGGAGGGCGTTCCTCACGAAGCCATACTGAACGAAGCGTCCTCCTGGAGCGCCGATCTCATTGTCATGGGCAAACTGGGGCGCAGAGGCGTTTCGCATATCGTAATGGGAAGCGTGACCGAACGGGTGATTGAGTTCTCCGATATCCCGGTGCTGGTCGTGAAATAATCGGCCTTTTCTCTCAACTGATTTGCTTTTCATAAAGCATTTTGTGGCGCGGAACGCGCCTTACCTGAACGTATTTTTATGTCTCGCGATATTTCAGCCATAATGCGCAAGGTGCGCTCTCATAATACCCGGCCCGAGGTGGAGTTTCGGAAAGCCTTGTGGGCCAGAGGCGTGCGGTACCGTCTGCACCGGGAAACGCTTCCGGGCAAGCCGGATATTGCGCTGGGCTCCCGACGGATCGCCATTTTCATCGACGGTGATTTCTGGCACGGCAATCAATGGCGGAACCGAAACCTGACCTGCCTGGAGGACCAATTCCAGAATAACTCCAACAGATCCTATTGGCTCCGTAAGATCCGGCGGAACATGGAGCGGGATTTCGCCGCCACGGCGGAACTGCTCTCCGACGGCTGGACGGTGCTGCGTCTTTGGGAGAGCCGGCTCCGCCGCGATTTCGACGGCTGCGTGGACCTGGCGGTCAACCTGATACAGGGCGAGGCGGCGTTTTCACCGGCGTCGTTCCTTCCGGTCAGGAGCTGCGCCGAGTTTTTCGCCGGCATCGGCCTGCTGCGCCTGGCGCTGGACAACCAGGGCTGGAGCGTGAGATTCGCCAACGACATCGATCCCCGGAAATTCGAAATGTACACCGCCCATTTCGGATCGGACGGCGCGCAATTCGAGCTGAAGAATATCGGAGACATTCATGGCGGCTCCCTACCGCCGTACGCTCTGGCCACGGCGTCGTTTCCTTGCAACGACCTGTCGCTGGCGGGAGGGAGAAAAGGGCTGAAAGGCCGGCAGTCATCCGCGTTCTGGGAATTTATCCGCATCCTGAAGGAAATGGAAGCCCGGCGGCCGCCACTGGTCATGCTCGAAAACGTGCCCGGATTTCTGACATCCCGAAAGGGGCGCGACCTGGAACGGGCTCTGACCGCCTTGAACGAACTTGGTTACGCGGTCGACTCGTTCATCCTCGACGCGGCCCATTTTGTTCCCCAGAGCAGACGGAGGCTGTTTGTCATCGGCGTCACGCAAGAGCTCGCCTTCCCGGATGACAATCCCGGGCTTTCGGATCTCGGCCCCGATCAAACCCGTCCCGAAGCGCTGGTTGAATTCATCAGGAGCCATCCCCAGGTGACCTGGCGGATCCGTCCGCTGCCCGCCCCTCCCCAACGCGGACTTAATCTGAGCGATATCATCGAAGACCCGACGGACGATTCTCCGCTGTGGTGGAGCCGCGATCGCGCCAGCTATCTGCTGGAGCAAATGGGCCCCAGGCACCGCGCAAAGGCGGAGCGCATGATTCGGAGTCCGGAATGGGAGTACGGCGCCGTGTTCCGCCGCATGCGCAACGACAAATCCACGGCTGAGCTGAGAACTGACGGCATGGCGGGATGCCTGCGAACGCCGAGAGGCGGCAGCGCGCGGCAAATCCTGTTCAGGGCGGGCAAAGGGACTTACGCCGTGAGGCTGGTTTCGCCGAGGGAGGCGGCCCGTCTGATGGGCGCCGGCGACTTTACCATCGAGGCGGGCATGAGTCAGGCCCTGTTCGGTTTCGGCGACGCGGTCTGCGTTCCCGTAATCGAATGGATAGCCAGGTACTACCTGAACCCGCTGGTTTCGGAGCTGATACGGGGGAGGCCGCTGCTCCCCCCGTCTAACGGGCGCGAAGCCGTTCCATGATGTCTTTGACCTCTCCGATTTCCAGGTCGTACCATCGCTCATACGCTTCGGCCACGGCAAAGGAGAATCCTCCCCGCACGTTGGGACAAATGATATCGTCCACCAGGGGAGCGATTCGATCCATGGCGTTCTGGGAAGCGGTGGGTGTGGCCACGATCAGGGTGGGGGGCTGCAATTTTCTTACGACATGGATCGCCGCCCGCATGGTCATGCCCGAAGCCAGACCGTCATCCACTATAATGGCCGGTCGGTCCCGCCAGCGGCTGTAATCAGCCTCGACTCCATATTGGCGCAGACGGCTGCGGATCTGTTCGCGAATGGGGGCGGCCAGTTCTTCTATGCGCTTGCTGTCGTAACCCAGCCGCTCCACCAGCGGTTCATGCAGAAATATGCTTCCATCGGAAGCTACCGACCCAAAACCCGCTTCAGGGTTGCCGGGAATCGGTATCTTGCGCACGATGATGAGTTCCAGCGGCGTCCCCAGCCTGGTTACGATCGGTTCGGCCACGGCCACCCCGCCGTTGGGGATGGCGAACACAACCGCTTCCGCCATGGCGCAGGTGGTGAGCGATTCGGCCAGTATTTTTCCGGCGTGCTTTCTGTCCCGGAAGGGCGGCTTCATGGTCTAGTGGCCTCCAGCTTTTTGATCATGCGGAGCGCGTCCTGACCTTCGGGATAGTAGCGGGGCTTTTCCGAAACCACGTAGTAGCCGTTCCGGCTGAAAAACGAACGCGCCGGGATATTGTTTTTCGCCGTATGCAGCAGCATGAAGGAAGCGCCGCCATGTAACGCGCTTTCTTCCGCCTTGCGCAGCAGTTTTTTCCCCACGCCCTTCCGCTGAGTGTCGGGAGAAACCGCGATGGCCATGATTTCGGAAAGAACGGAGGACATGTAATACAGGGAGGAAATCATAACAAAGCCTTGGGGCCGCTGATCTTCCCAGGCTAGGTAGGTAAAAACGCCTTCGGCTCTGAACCAGTCCGAAATCGCCTGTTCGTACTGGCCGAAGACAGTAAACACTCTGGCCGCCAGGGAGGCTACAAACGAAAGGTCCCCAGGCTCCGCCGTCCGTATGGTTACGGCGGGATCGCGCTTTTCTTCATCGCGCTGACCGCTGGACGGCGCTTGCAGCAGGGGCTCGGGAACCGGGTTTTCGGGCCCCTCTCCATGCTTCAGTTCGCCGTATTTCCCGTACCGGCCGCCCACGCCATCCCCTTCAATCCGCATGTTTTGCGCATTGCGTTCGCTTACGCGCCGTCCGGCGTTAAAACATACGACCGCCGCACAGGCCCGCGTTTTTCGCAGGCGCCGGGATCATCGCCCGGTCCCGGCGCGGCCGTTATGACTATTGCTGACTTTTCTGCTTGTCCTGCGGTTTCAAGGTGAAGGAAACCACGGAGCTGTTGCCGTCTTTAAAACCTGTGGGATCCATCTTCACCAGACAGGTGACCAGGTCGAGATTCCCGTCGTTATCCAGGTCCTTGAGGGTATAGTCGGGCACATACCCCGGAATTCTGGTTGTGGTCCAGTTCTCCCGGAGTCCCAATCCCTGCCAGGAGAGGCACACGATATGGCCGCTGGAGAACACCCTGTATCGTTCCGTAATGCGCATGGTCGTGGACTTGTTTTTGTTTACGATGATATCCGTTTCGCCGTCATTGTTCAGGTCGCCCACGACAATACGCGCGGGGAAGTAGAGCAGATTGGTCAGCTCGGTCGTGTAGGCGTTTTCCTCTTTTTTGACAATGTAATTGACCGTGCCTCCGTACGGGGAGTCAGCTTCCCAGAGCGTGTCGCCCTTGGCGTCAATAACCTCAAGATAATCGTTGGAGTTTATCCGTACGATTCTCTTCACACCGCCCTGAAAATTGGCGTAGGCAAAGTTATATACGTACGTGTTGCGGGGCAGATTCAGCGCGGCGCCCTCTATGATTTTATCGCCTTCCTTGCGAAGCCGGTGAACCTTTGTGGTGGTGAACCCCACTTCGCTGCGTTTTTGCTGTCCTATGAGCCCCGGCCCTTCGTCCGGAAACTCGATTACGCGGAAGTACCATGAGCTGCCGCTGATAGTGGGAACCAGCTTATTCTCTACCCATTCATAAACCGTGGAGTTCGCCGTTCCGGAAGGGCCTTTTTCACGGGACGCGTAGATCTCCGCCTTCCCGTCGCCGTCAATGTCAGCCACGTCCACAGCCAGGTAAAAATCAAAGCGGGGTGTCTCCATTTTGGCCATTTCCGTTAAACCCTGCTCTGTTTTACGGTAGACCACTAAAATACGCGGACCGATTACCACGAGTTCGTTTTTCCCGTCACCGTCGATATCTCCGACATCCAGCCCCCGTATGGCAAACGGCAGATTTCTGCTGCGCCACACCATCTCCTCTCCGCCCGCGGTCTCGGGAAGCATGAAAGCCGGGTTCAGCGAAGAAATCTTTATCTTTTCCGTTGGAGACTGCATATAGGCCGGGGCGAGCAGGGGTGAGCTGACTTTTGCTTCTTCTTTTTCAGGCTTCGGCTCCTCCGCCTTTTCCTTGGGAGCCTCGGCGACCGCGCCCGTCTCCCTGCCGAAAACTTTGCTGTTGATGGAATGGGCGAAGTTATCTATCTGGGGTATAACCTCATCCATGGTTTTCGCTTGCGTGAAAACGGAATCCACCACGGTGTTTTGGGCCACCTCCAGAATCTTGGCGTCAATGCTGACGCTCTGACCGAGCACGGTCAGGCTGCCGAACACGGCGTAATCGGCGCCCAGGGACTTGCCCACGGCTTCCGCGCCCTGTTGATCCAGCTCCTTGCCATATTCTTTTACCGCCTCAAGGGTTTTGGTCTTTCCGATCACCTCCAGACGGTTTTTCCAGGCCAGACGTGATGAAAGCATATCAACGATCCCGCTCTGGAGAAACGAATAATCCTGGGCGGCGTTAATCTTCATGGGAAGGACGGCAATTTTTTGCAGTTGAGCGTATGAGGCTGAGACGAATATGAGGACGATAAATACGCACAGTAAAATTACTTTTTTCACTCTGGTCACTCCTTTAGGAAACCTTCAGGGCTTTCAGGCTCTTTATCACTGCCTTGGAGCCCCGTCAAGCCGGGCCCACGACCTCAAAAGACACCCAAGCGCGCGGCCCGCGCGGTATTTTTCAGTGATCCTCTTGTGAAACATATCGTTTAGCTTTATAACATCAAAAATCATCTCCGCGCACAAGTTGTTTTCAAGCTCGTGTCCATGCAGTATACTCGGTGGACCCTATGGCGCGGTTACCGCGAAACCGCGGACGTCCGTTCTACTCCCAGGTGGAATATCCGATGCATGAAATGTCCATTGCGCAGTCCATTTTTGAAATCGTTACCGATGAAATACAAAAATATGACGTTACCAAGGTCATCGCGGTCAATCTGAAAGTGGGCGCCATGTCGGCCGTAGTGCCCGCCTCGCTCAAATTTTGCTGGCAGGTATTGACCGAAAACACTCCGCTGGAGGGCGCGGCTCTCAATATTGAGGAGGTTCCGGTGCGGGCGCGCTGCCGGGAATGCGGTCAGGAATTCGAGGTAAAGGAATACAGGTTTATCTGCGATAATTGTGACAGCAACTCCGTGGAGACCATCTCCGGCAGGGAGCTTGCCGTCCAGGATATCGAAGCCGAATAAGAGGAGGTAACGCCCTGAAAGTACAAGTGGTTAAAAACGTTCTTGAGGCGAACGAACGTATCGCCGCCCAGTTGCGCGAAACGTTCGAGCAGAAGAAAGTGCTGGTCCTCAACCTGATGAGTTCTCCGGGCGCGGGCAAAACCACGCTGCTGGAAACCACGATCGATCATTTCAAGGACAGGTACGCCATCGGCGTGATAGAGGGCGATATCCAGTCTTCTTACGACGCCGAAAAAATAGCCGCTCACGGGGTTCAGGCCGTGCAGATCAATACGGACGGCGCCTGCCACCTTGATGGAAACATGATCTGGGACGCGGTGAAACAGTTCGATCTTGACCGCCTCGACGCGCTGATCGTGGAAAACGTCGGCAACCTGGTCTGCCCGGCCGAGTTCAACCTGGGCGAGAAGTATAAGGTGATGCTGCTGAGCGTCACCGAGGGCGATGACAAACCGCTGAAATACCCGCTCATGTTCGCGGAATCAAAGGTATTGCTCGTCAACAAAACGGACCTGCTCCCCTACCTCAACACCAGACTGGACGTGATCCACGATACGTGCCGCAAGCTGAATCCATCGTTGACAATCTTCGAGGTTTCGGCCACGCGCGGGGACGGTCTGGAAGACTGGTTCCACTGGTTGGAGGAGCAAATTAAAGCCACCGGAAAGCGGGGCTGATGCTCACAAGGGCCCGAGCCTCCATAACGGGCATCGTGCAGGGAGTCGGTTTCCGGCCCTTTGTGTATCGTCTGGCGCGGGAAGGACGGCTTACCGGGTTTGTGACCAACACCCCGGCGGGTGTCGACCTCGAAGTTCAGGGCGAGCGCGGAGAAATAGACAGGTTTTTCCTGCGGCTGGGGAGCGAAGCGCCGCCCCTGGCCCGCATAACCGCCGTGGAACGGTTGGATATCCGCCTGCAGGACGAAACCGCGTTTACCATAGAAGCGAGCCGCTCCGAAGCGCCCCGGCAGGCATTGATTTCTCCGGACACCTGCGTATGCGCCGATTGCCTGCGTGAAATGCGTGATCCCCTCGACCGCCGGTACGGTTATCCCTTTATCAACTGCACCAACTGCGGCCCGCGTTACACCATCATCAAAGACGTACCCTACGACCGCCCCTTTACGACCATGGCCCCGTTCCAAATGTGCCAGGCCTGCAAAAAGGAGTACGAAGACCCGGCCGACCGCCGGTTTCACGCTCAGCCCAACGCCTGCTGGGATTGCGGCCCCCGGCTGTCCTATCATGACAGCGCCGGAAACCGTCTGCCCGTTGACGACCCGATCGCCACGGCGGCCGAAGCGCTGGCGGACGGCAAGATCGTCGCGATCAAGGGGCTGGGCGGGTTTCATCTGGCCGTGGACGGCGCCAACAACGAGGCCGTGCGCAGATTGCGCCTGCGAAAACAGCGGGAGGAAAAACCGCTGGCCATCATGTCGGCCACGGTGGAAAAAATCCGGGAGTACGCCGAGCTTACCGAAGAGGATATCCGCGTCCTCACGTCGCCTATACGCCCTATCCTGATCGTCCCCAAACGAAAGGATCGAAACCTTATCGCCGAGGAGACGGCCCCGCGGTCTCCGAATCTGGGGGTCATGCTGCCCTACACGCCGCTCCACTTTCTCCTGCTCGACCACCCTTTTCTGGCCCTGGTCATGACCAGCGCCAACCTGAGCGAAGAACCCATCTGCATCGACAATGATGAGGCGTTCCGGCGGCTTGGCGACATCGCCGACTTTTTCCTTGTCCATAACCGGGACATCTACCTGCGCAGCGATGATTCGGTGACGCGTCGTTTCGCCGGCCGAACCAGACTTCTCAGGCGTTCGCGCGGCTACGCCCCGGCGCCTGTTTTTCTGAAGCGCGAAACGCTCCCCACGCTGGCGCTGGGCGGCGAGCTGAAAAATACGGTGTGTCTCACCAAGGGGGACCGCGCCTTTATCAGCCAGCACGTGGGGGATCTGGAAAACCTGGAGACGCTGGAGTTTTTCGAGCTTACCATCAGCCATTTGAGGACCATACTTGATATCAGGCCCCAATTGCTGGCCTACGACCTCCATCCCCGCTACCTCAGCACGCAGTACGCGCTGGAGCACAAGAAAGAGTATCCCCGGTCCGCGGGCGTTCAGCACCACCACGCCCATATTGTAAGCCTCATGGCGGAGCAAGGCCTGGACGGGGAAGTCATCGGCTTGGCCATGGACGGATCGGGGTATGGAACGGACGGAACCGTGTGGGGAGGAGAAATCCTGCGCGTGCGGGCGAGCTCGTTCGAGCGGCTGGGCCATTTCGCGACCACGCCCATGCCGGGCGGAGAAAAAGCCATAAAAGAACCGGTCCGCATGGCGATCAGCTATCTCTATCAGACCTACGGCTGGGAGTTCCTCGATATGGGCCTCGACGTGGTGGAGCGCATGGGCCGGAAAAAAGCGGCCGCGCTGGTGGAGATGATGGAGAAAAAGCTCAACAGCCCGCTCACCTCAAGCTGCGGCCGACTGTTCGAAGGCGTGGCCGCGCTGGTCGGTATCAGGGACCGCAACGCCTACGAGGGACAGGCGGCCATCGAGATGGAGGCGCTGGCGGAGAACCCGCGCCACGCCGACCATTATCCCTGGACGGTAACGCGCGAGCAAAACGGCCCGTATCTCATTTATCCTCAGCCGATCATAACCGGCGTGGTGGATGACCTCAAAAAAGGAATCCCGGCCGGCGCCATCAGCGCCCGTTTTCACGCCTCCATCATGGCTTGCTGGGAGGAGCTGTGCCTGGCCGTTCGGGAGGAAACCGGGCTGAACCGGGTGGCTCTGAGCGGCGGCGTGTTTCAGAACGCGCTGCTGGCCGAACTGCTGCCCGTACTGTTGGAACGCCACGGTTTCGAAGTATTTCAGCACGAACAGACACCGGCCAACGACGGCTGCGTTTCACTGGGTCAGGCGGTGGTCATCAACGCCATGGCCGAGGAGGGGCTTCTGGAACAGCCAAGCCGGCCTCCGCAAACAGAGGTTCAACCATGAAATACCTGGACGAGTACCGCGATAAGGATCTGGCCAGGGCCTTGGCCGACAAAATCCGCGCGACATCCGTGAAACCCATATCCATCATGGAAATCTGCGGAACCCATACCGTGGCCATATTCCGCCACGGCATACGCCACGCCCTGCCGGAGAATATAACCCTGGTTTCCGGCCCCGGATGCCCGGTATGCGTGACCGACACCCGTGAGATCGATCAGGCCATAAAGCTGGCGCAGCAAAAGGATACCATTGTAACCACGTTCGGCGACCTCATGCGCGTACCCGGCTCCGCCTCCTCGCTCAGCGCCGAAAAGGCCAACGGCGCCGACGTGCGCATGGTCTATTCCACCTTCGACGCGCTGCAGATCGCCCGCGACAACCCGTCTCAAACCGTGGCCTTTCTGGGAGTGGGATTCGAAACCACCGCGCCCACCGTGGCGGCGGCGCTGCAAATCGCAAAACTCGAAGGGATAGAAAATTTCTGCGTGTTTTCGGCCCACAAGCTTCTGCCTCCCGCCATGGACGCGCTGTTGTCCTCGGGAGAACTGCAGATCGGCGCCTTTCTGTGTCCCGGCCATGTGAGCGTGATCATCGGCACGTCGTCGTACGAAAAAGTGGCCCGAGCCTATGGAACGCCCTGTGTGGTGACCGGATTCGAGCCGGTGGACATCCTTGAGGGAATCTGGAAAATCACGCGTCAGATTGAACAGGGCGAGGCCAAAGTGGAGATTCAATACTCACGGGTGGTCAATCCCCAAGGCAACCCCAAGGCGCTGGAACTGCTTGATACGGTTTTCGAGCCCGTGGACGCCGCTTGGCGGGGCATGGGAGTCATTCCCCGATCCGGGCTGGGACTGAACGACGAGTACCGGGACTTCGACGCTTCGCGGCGCTTCGACCTGACCGTCCCCGAACCGCGGGAGCCCAAGGGCTGCGCGTGCGGGGACGTCATCCGCGGCGTAACCACGCCGGCTCAGTGCGCCCTGTTCCGCACGCGTTGTACGCCGCGTTCCCCCATAGGGCCCTGCATGGTGTCCAGCGAAGGGACCTGCGCCGCGTACTACAAATATTTTGTCGAATGACGTTTTCACAAACGCGGACCTATAAACAAAGTTAAGGTGCATTGTCCTGATCTGACAAAGCAGTCTGTTATCTTCTTCATAAAGCCCAA
>ENA-OSEO01000945-OSEO01000945.1-sediment-metagenome-genome-assembly--contig:-NODE-945-length-61448-cov-6.779766_pt1 | contig 61448 bp, 54 predicted proteins | sample MGYA00237883_ERZ534232 | MGnify/ENA metagenome assembly ERZ534232
CCGAAAGACATGAACGCATTTTATTGCAGCCCTTGGGCGGAGACCCCCACGGGCGGGCAGAAAGCTGTTTGGTTGCGGCCGTCAGGCCGCCTTGGGATCCAGGCAAACTCAAATAAGAGGCGACAGCTTGATTCGGCATCCCTCATCTCCTTAATTCGTCAAACTTATCGGGGTGTTAGATCAGACGCCATGCACGCCAAGGGGACGGAGACCATGTTCCTCAAAGAATGCCTGGAGGCCGAAGGCCTGGATGTGGTCGTGATGGATCCAGGGATCCTGTGCCAGAGCTTCTGTCCTGGGTTTGCCTCAGAGATCATGCGGACCGTAGGCAGATTTCAGGGCTGAGTCAATGTTGTTTCCTTCAATTTAGAGGTCGAGGGTTGCTGTATGGAACATGACATACACATTGTGGGGTATTATGCGGGCGTTATCGGTCAGATCACGACCCTCCACGCGATCTATTACAGGAAATACTGGGGCCTGGATCATTCCTTCGAGGCGCAGGAGGCTCGTGAACTCGCTGATTTTATAATCACTTTTGATGAACATCAAGACGGCCTGTGGAATGCCGTCTCAGGGGACGCCCTCGTCGGATGCATCGCCATTTCCGGGGACCGGGATCGGCCGGGGGACGCCAGACTCAGGTGGTATATTGTGGATCCCCGGTGGCAGGGCAGGGGCATTGGAACCAGGCTGATTACAAAAGCCATTGATTTCAGCAAAGAGGCAGGGTACAAACGGATCTACCTCTGGACCTTTGAGGGGCTGGACCAGGCCCGGTCCATGTATGAAAAGCATGGCTTCACAATGATCCAGGTGCGCGATGTACCGCAGTGGGGAGGGATCATCAGGGAGCAGATGTTTGAATTGAGATTTGGGGATTGAGGAATTGGGGGGTTGAAGGATTTGGGCCCTTGTCTGAAACTTCTTTTAAACGTGCGAAGAAGTTTGCCCATGGGGGTCTCTGCCCAAGGGCTGCAAAAACCTTGTACAGCTCGTGGGAACGGCAGCAGGGCTTTGGAATTCAGTCTGTTCCAGCCCCAGGGACAGGCTTTCATGGGACGGTATGCGCTTGCTGCCTTTCCATACAGGTTATTCCGAGCCAAGGGGCGGTCGCCGAACGATACGGCCGCATTTTATTGCAGCCCTTGGGCAGAGACCCTCATGGGTAGGGAGAAGGGTTCCGGGACTTGGGGGAAACCCGTTTAGTTGCGGTCGTCAGGCCGCCTTGGGGATTGGGATCCGCGAGATCCGCGTCACGTGCTGATGGACGGGCGTTTATTGTGCATAAGGAGAAGCGAATGGAAATCATGGAAAAGGCTTTGGCAGAAGGGCGGAACACGCTCTCAGAATACGAATCCAAACAGGTGTTGTCTGCCTACGGGATCCCGGTGACCCGGGAGGTGCTGGTGAATGATCTGGACGGGCTCAAGGCCGCGGCCGGACAGATCGGTTATCCCCTGGTACTGAAGGGGTGTTCCTCTGAGATCGCCCACAAGACTGAGAAGGGTCTTATAAGGGTGGATATCAGAAACGAGGCCGAGGCCGCATCCGCCTTTGAAGAGATCATGGGCCAGATGGGCTCGGGGGCAGCTGTACTGGTGCAGGAGATGGTGAAGGGTCAGCGGGAACTGGTGATCGGGCTGACCAGGGATCCCCAGTTCGGTCCGTGCGTCATGTTCGGCCTGGGGGGCATATTTACGGAGATCCTCAGGGACATCTCCTTTCGCGTGGCCCCCCTGGAAAAGCGGGACGCTTTGGAGATGATGAAGGATATTAAGGGACACAAGATCCTGGAGGCGGTGCGCGGCATGGAGGCGGCCGATCTGGATATGTTTGCGGACATCCTCATCAAGGTGGGACAGATCGGGCTCGAAAATGACGCTGTCAAGGAAATCGACATCAACCCGGTCATTATTCGAGGAAGCCGGCCTGTGGCCGTTGACGCCCTGATGGTCCTGGACCGGAAAGAGGGGTAACGCAAGCCGGCCTTTTGAACAGGAGACAACAGGAGTCATTGGGCCCATTGTGAATTGACAGGAGGGGAATATCATAATAGACTCTCCTGACATGCATTGACCCCTGAACCTGACATGCCACCCGAGGGACGATGGCTGAAAAGAAATTTGAAGAGGCAATGGAGCGGCTGGAAGCGATTGTGCAGGGTCTGGAGAGCGGCGACCTTTCCCTGGGCGATTCCCTCAAGGCCTTTGAGGAAGGGATGGCCCTGGCCAAATTCTGCTCCCGGGAACTGGAGGCGGCAGAAAAAAAGGTCACGCTCCTTGTCAAGGAAGCTGGCGGGAAGCTGAGCGAAACGGCCTTTGAGACAAACGGAGATGCAGCATGAACCCTGACGCGGTCTTTGATCTCAAGGCGTATCTCAATGAAAAGAGAGTCCTGGTGGACGCCGGCCTTGAGGCCTGTCTTCCCGAATCCAACGGGCTGACCTCCGATCTGGTCAAGGCCATGCGTTACAGCCTGTTTGCAGGCGGAAAAAGGCTGCGGCCGATCCTCTGCATGGCCGGGGCAGAGGCAGTGGGCGGGAACGGAAGCGATGTCCTGCCGGTGGCCTGCGCCCTCGAACTCATCCATACCTACTCCCTGATCCACGACGATTTGCCCGTGATGGACGACGACGATCTGAGGCGGGGAAAGCCGACGAATCACAAGGTCTTTGGCGAGCCCATCGCTCTCCTGGCAGGAGACGGGCTCCTGACCGAGGCCTTCAGCCTGATGACGTCTCCGGTGATGATGGAGCGGGTCCCGCCCCGGACCCTGGTTCAGGCTATCCGGCTCATTGCCCGGGCGGCCGGCCATCAGGGAATGGTAGGCGGACAGGCCGTTGACATCCAGTGGGAAGGCAAATCGGCCGACCAGAAGGTGGTCAGATTTATGCACGCCAACAAGACCGGCGCCATGATCGCGGCATCTGTGGCCTCGGGTGCGATTCTGGCCGGGGCCGACGACACCCATTACCGGGCCATTTTGTCCTATGGGGAGAAGATCGGGATGGCCTTTCAGATCTCGGACGATATCCTGGACATTGAGGGCGACAGCGAGACCATGGGAAAACAGGCCGGGGCTGATGAAAAAAAGGGCAAGATGACCTATCCCGCGGTGCTCGGGCTGGATGAATCCAGGAGGATCGAGCAGGAGCTGGTTCAGGGCGCCATTGAGGAACTGCGTGCATTCGATTTTAGGGCCGAACCCCTGCGTTGCATTGCCCAATACATCATCAAGAGAAAGAAATGACCCCATCCGAGAGCACAAAGAGGGTGCTGGACACCATCGACAGCCCGGCGGATCTGAAAAAGCTCTCCCTTCCCGAGCTTCAGGAGCTGGCAGAAGAGATCCGCAAACAGATCATCGAGACCACATCCAAGACCGGGGGTCACCTGGCCCCCAGCCTAGGGGCCGTGGAGCTGGCCATTGCCCTTCATTATGTCTTTGACGCACCTAACGACAAGATCATCTGGGATGTGGGGCACCAGGCCTATGCGCACAAGTTGATTACCGGCCGAAGGGACCGGTTTCACACCCTGAGAACCTACGGCGGAATCAGCGGATTTCCCAAACGGTCCGAAAGCCCTTACGACACGTTTGACACCGGGCACAGCAGCACCTCCATCTCCGCAGGTCTGGGGATCGCGACCGCCAAGGAGCTCAAGGGCGAAAAGAGCAAGGTGATTGCGGTCATCGGAGACGGGTCCATGACCGCGGGCATGGCCTTTGAGGGACTCAACCAAGCGGGGGAGACCGAGAAGGACCTGATCGTGGTCCTGAACGACAACGCCATGTCCATTGCCCCCAATGTGGGGGCCTTTTCCTCGTTCATCAGCCGCAAGATGACCGGCAAGCGGTTTGTCAACCTGAGAAAGGATCTTGAAAACTTCATCAAGTCCCTCCCGGGCGTGGGCGACAATATCCTCAACTTCGTGCGCAAGAGCGAGGATTCGTTCATTACCTTTTTTACGCCGGGCATGATGTTCGAGGCCTTCAAATTCACATATATCGGCCCCATCCGGGGCCACCGGCTGTCTCGGCTCATCGAGGCCTTCACCAACGCCGCCCATCTGGAGGGACCGGTTTTGGTGCATGCCCTGACCGTGAAGGGCAAGGGCTATGACTTTGCAGAAAAGGACCCTGCCTATTTCCACGGGGTGGGATCGTTCGAAATCCCAACCGGTTCGCCTTCCAGGGACAAAGCCAAAGGCCCGCCTTCCTATACCTCCATCTTCGGAAGCACCATGGTGGATCTGGCCCAGAAAGACGATCGGATCTTTGCGGTCACCGCGGCCATGCCCGAAGGAACCGGCCTGTCTGCCTTTTCCAGGGCCTTTCCAAACCGCTTTCTGGACGTGGGCATTGCAGAGCAGCATGCCGTGACCTTTGCCGCGGGCCTGGCCACCGAAGGATTCAGACCGGTGGTGGCCATCTATTCCACCTTTCTTCAAAGGGCCTATGACCAGATCATCCACGATGTCTGTCTCACCAGCCTGCCCGTGGTGTTTGCCATGGACAGGGGGGGGCTTGTGGGCGAGGACGGCCCAACCCATCACGGCCACTTTGACATCACCTACCTGCGCAGCCTCCCCAACATGACCTTCATGGCCCCCAAGGATGAAAACGAGCTGCGGCACATGCTCTATACGGCCTTGCAGCATCCCGGACCTGTGGCCATCCGATACCCCCGGGGCAAGGGGGTCGGCGTGGCCATGGACCGTGACTACCAGCTGCTTCCTATCGGCAAGGCAGAGGTCCTAAAGGAGGGGAAGGACGTGCAGATCTTTGCCCTGGGGAGCATGGTGGCGCCCTCCCTGGAGGCAGCCGGCGTCCTGGAAAAGGAAGGGGTCTCTGTGGGCGTGGTGAACTGCCGCTTTGTCAAACCCCTGGACAACGCGCTGGTGGACATGGCCGCCTCCTCACGCCGTATCCTGACAGTGGAGGAGAACATCCGGCAGGGAGGGTTTGGCGGGGCCTTGCTGGAGCTTTTTAATGACGCGGGATTGAGCGATGTGCGCGTGAGGAGGATCGGCCTTCCTGACAAGTTCGTGGAGCATGGACCCCAGGATCTCCTGAGGGCAACATATGGGCTCGACAGTGCCGGGATCCTGAAGGAGGCCAAGAGCCTCCTGTGATCCGTGATGAATCGTCTATTCTTGAGTCCGCTCTACCCGCTCTTCTCCGGGCAGTACCCCGTCCAGGCCCTCTCGAACGGGGTGCTCATGTGTCCACCCATGCGACCGGCTGCGCCAGCCTTTGGGTTTCATGAATCAGAACCAGCACATCAGATTGGACAGAAATTCGGTTCCTGAGCATACTGGGAAGAAACGCCTGAGATTGGACAGCCTTCTGGCGGAAAGGGGTCTGGTTGCAAGCCGCCAAAAGGCAAAGGCCATGATCATGGCCGGTCTGGTGGAGGTGGACGGCGTCAGGCTGGATAAACCCGGACATCCGGTATCCCGGGGGGTCCAGATCGTCCTGAAGGAATCGCGGCCGCCCTACGTGAGCCGGGGAGGACAGAAGCTGGAGGCGGCCCTGGATCACTTTTCTGTGGACGTTCGATCCCTTACCCTGCTGGACGTGGGGGCCTCCACAGGCGGATTTACGGACTGCCTTCTCAAAAGGGGGGCCGCAAAGGTGGTTGCCGTGGATGTGGGATACGGGCAGCTGAACTGGACCCTCCGTCAGGACCCCCGCGTCGAGGTCCTTGAAAAGACCAACATCCGATACCTCCAAGCCGAACGTCTCAAGGGCCTTGCCCATGCCGCGGTCATTGATGTCTCATTCATCTCCCTTAAGCTGGTGATCCCCCCGGTCTCCAGTCTCCTTATGGACAAGGCCTTTATTATTGCCCTCATCAAGCCCCAGTTCGAGGTGGGGAAGGGAAAGGTAGGTAAGGGGGGCGTGGTGCGCGACCCCCGGGACCATCAGGAGGTAATCCGGGACTTGACAGATTTCTTTGAAGAGGCCGAATGGGATGTCCACGGGGTTATCCCCTCTCCCATCCTGGGGCCAAAGGGAAACCAGGAGTTTCTGGCTTATATGTCGAGGCAGCGTCCGGAGGATGACAGATGACGCCGGTGGAACGCTTGACAGAGGTCATCGAAGAGATTGCAGCGGGCAAGTACTCCAACGATATTATGGAGTTGACCCGGGAGGATCAACCTGAGGCGGTGAGACTCATCGCCGAGGCCATGGCCTTTATGATGGTGAAGGTTGAGGCCAGGGAATACCGGCTCGAGCTGATGGTAAAAGAGCTGGAAGCGCTCAACGAGAAGATCCGGGAGAGCACCATCAATGCGGTTTCGGCCATGGCCCATGCCCTGGCGGCCCGGGACGCCTATACCGAAGGCCATGCAGAACGGGTGGCTCGGCTTGGCGTTCGCATCGCCAGGGAGCTGGGCATGGCGGAAGAGGAGGTGGAATATGTGCGTTTAGGGGGGATATTGCACGATATCGGCAAGATCGGCTTTTCCGATCGGCTCTTCAGCCCCCATGAGGCCAAAAACCCCCCCGATGCCGTAAAAGAGATCCTGGCCCACCCTGCTACAGGGGTGGACATCCTGAAGGCCCTTGATTTTCTGGGTCCGGCCCTCGACTATGTCCATTGCCACCATGAGCGGCCGGACGGGAAAGGCTATCCGCGCGGGCTTGCGGGCAAAGAGATCCCTCTGGGCGCCAGGATACTGGCCGTGGCCGATGCCTTTGACGCCATGACCACCGACAGACCCTACCAGAAAGGGAAGCAGGCCGAGGCGGCCCTCGCCATCCTGAAACAACATGCAGGGACCAAGTGGGACCAGAACTGCGTGGCCGCCTTTGAGGAGGTCATGATGCGATCCCTGCACGATTCAGGGTCTCCAACCCTTTCCTGGAAGAGGAATTAGCGTGACGCGCGTTTTGACGCCTTGAGGGGGTTCACCTTCTCGCTTTTCTTGCCAATCGCCTGGACATGGGTTGCCATGTTGCAGGGGCCCGTGCGCCACTTGGCGTCAGGATCGGGGAATACAGTGCAGTAAATGCCGGCGGGGTATTCTGCAGCCTTCTGGCAGCCCTCGCATGCCTCCACAATGGGGTGGCAGGCGCCGCCGTTGAACGTGCAGCCCTTTTTGGACATGAAAAAGCACTCCTGACCTTCCTTTACAGTTGTACAACGCATATTGACCACATCCTTTCTTCAAAAATAAACGTCCCCGTGCATTGCATGGGAACGCCATCGCTGCCTGTGTCCGTGAGACGAACAAAAGCCCCGCATGGATGAGTGAAAATCAAGCGCCACGCAGGGCCAGTCGGAAGCTGATTCAGATTTTAAACACTCTTATCTGCCTTACTGAATTCCAATTGTCAAGCAAAATAGGCTCGCTTTTTCTTTTTTCAAGAAAAAAACGTATGATCTCAGTATGCAAGGGACAGTATCAGGTTAGGGTAGAATCTTTGTCTGTAACTTCTCTGCAACGTGCGAAGAAATCTGCCCGTGGGGGTCTCTGCCCAAGGGCTGCAAAAACCGAATACAGCTCCTGGGAACGGCAGCAGGGCTTTAAAATACGGTCTGTTCCAGCCCCAAGGACGCCCTTTCATGGGACGGTATGTCCTTGCTGCCTTTCAATAAACAATATCCCGAGCCCGGGGGGCGGTCGCCGAACGATACGGACGCATTTTATTGCAGCCCTTGGGCAGAGACCCCCACGGGCGCGAATAGCGCTTGTGGGATGGGCGCGAAACCTGTTTGGTTGCGGCCGTCAGCCTTTCATCTGGGTCGTCCGAGGCTTCCCAGTGAGCTAACAGAAATAATCACAGCCCCTTTGGGCATTGAAGGCAACGCGGTTTTATGATATGGACCCCTGTGCGTATCGGGCGCCGGGAGAGGGAAACCGGGGCTGCCCGATGCAATGACAGGGTGCGAGGAAATCAGCATGGAGGAAACGAGGCAGTTGGACCGGTATAAGGAATTCAACGGAATCAGGGTGTATTACACCGAGGTTCTGGACGGGGGCGGGGCCGGTTTCGGCCAGGATTACATCGATTTTATAAGGGTCCATTTTCCCGGACAGGAGAGAATCTTCGAGTGGTGTTCAGGGCCGGGCTTTATCGGCTTTTCCCTGCTGGCCCATGGGCTCTGCCATACATTGTGCCTGGCCGATGTCAATCCACTGGCGGTGGCGGCCTGCCGAAAGACCATCCGCTGGAACGGCCTTGAAGACCGGGTGACGGTCTATCTGTCGGACAATCTCAGGGAGATCCCCGAGTCTGAAAGGTGGGACCTGGTGGTGGGAAATCCGCCCCATTTCAATCGGATCGTCACCAAGAAGAAGAGCCCCGAGATTATTTATCTGGACAGAGACTGGAGGGTGCACAGGGAGTTCTATGAGCATGTCGGTCGCTTTCTGAAGGAGGACGGGGCACTGGTCATCCAGGAAAATGCACTGCGATCGACCCCTGAGAGCTTTAGGGAGATGATCGAACTCAATGGTTTTTCCGTTGTGGACGCCCCTGTCTGCAAGCTGGATTCGAGGTACTATTACATGCTGAGCGTTAAGGCTCGATGAGATGGATCGATTTTTTTAAAGGAGCTCAAGGAGAGGAGGAGGCTTATCGGGGCGGTGTTCCCTTGGTGCATGAAAGGCAAGATGTCAGCGGCCTATTTGGGATGCGGAGCATCATGGCCGCGCTGATCAAAGATGAGGACCAGGACATTTTGGTCCCCTTCCCGGCGGTAACGGGCCTCGTCTGCCATTTTTCTCACGAAAAAGGCCCCCAATCCCCCGACCTGTCGTTCGGAGAGCCCAGCGCCTACATCCGGATTCGGGATTTCGAGGATATTAAAGGGGACGCCGACGTCGCGGATTTCTATTGTCAGCCGCTCATCCTCCGCCTGACAGGCGATGGAGACACGGCCCTCCGCGTCGGGGTAGGCATAGCTGAAGATATTGACGAGGACCTCTTCTACGGCCAACTCGATTTCTCTCTGCCTCCGGGCCGGGAGATGGGCCGACTGGGCCTGGCTGACCACAAACTGCATCAGCCTTTGCAGATCTTCCATCCTGGCCAAGGAGGTTATCTCTGGCATAAAAGAGGGCCTTCCATTAAACAGCGGCAGTTCAAGATCCTATGTTTCTTTGAGCGCGGCCTCTGTGGACTCGCACACCGGTATGATCGTGCTGAAACCGGAGATCTCGAAAACCTCCTTAACCGTATCCCGGAGGGCGCAAAGAACCAGGCTGCCCTGTTGGCCCCTCAGATTTTTGGCAATGGTCAAGATGCTTCTGAGCCCGGCGCTGCTGATATATTCGAGCTCTCCCAGGTCAAGGATGATGTGGGTTTCTCCTGAATCGATCCAATCCAGGATGCGTTTTTCAAATTCAGGCGCCGTGACCGCATCCATTCTTCCCCTGACAGCCACCATAAAGCGGCCGTCATCCTTGCCCGTATTCTCTATTTCCATATACCTCTCCCCCTGTATTCCGCATGATGTGCGCTCTCCTGATCTGCTCTGCATGTTTAGCTGGAGCCAGTATAGGATATCCATCCCCGCATGTCAAAGCCCGTCTTGAAGGAGGGGGCAATCAAAACCGTTGACCGTGCGAGGCTGTTGTGCTTCGAATTGACGATCTTCAGGACTCCTATAAAATCCTGGCACTGCTGCTGATACAGCCCGCATGTGAGAAGGAAACGGACCTTTTTTTGATTTTACTGATTGACATTTATTTTGAAACAGCTTACAAAGACAGGACTCGAACTTACCTGTGGATTCGAAGACAAACAGAGGAGGTTAATGAATGGAACCGTTGACCATCAATCGTAAAGAAAGCAAGCTGCGCGTCGCGCCGGAATGGGCCGATGTCTGCTTTGCATGCGGCACCTGTGCGGGCGGCTGCCCCGTCACAGGGGTGGACGGCATGGACCCCAGAAAGGCCATTCGTATGGCAGCCCTTGGTCTGGACCAGGAGCTGATCGATTCGCGTTTCCCGTGGATCTGCACCATGTGCGGCCGCTGTGAGTATGCCTGCCCCCAGGGCGTCGAAATTCTCAAAGTGTTGCGCCGGGCCAGGACCCTCAGAGAGCGGGACAAGGTCCCGGGGCCGATCCACAAGGGCGTGGTCATGTGCCTGGAAAGGGGGAACAATCTCGGGATTCCCAAAGATGATTTTCTTTTTCTCTTGGCCGACCTGTCCAAGGAGATGGATGAGGATGAAGGATTCCCCGGTTTCTATGCGCCGGTGGACAAAAAGGGCGCCAACATCCTGGTGACGGTCAATTCCAAAGAGCCTTTCGGCGAACCGGATGACATGAAGTTCTGGTGGCGCATCTTTTATGCGGCCAGGGAGGACTGGACCACGACGTCGGACAATTGGGAAGGGGTCAACTGGGGCCTCTTTTCCGGCGACGACGATTCCATGAGGGAGATTACCGGTCGGATTGTAAAGCATATGGAGGACTTGGAGTGCAAGCGGCTGCTCCTGCCCGAGTGAGGCCACGCCTACTATGCGACTAGGTATAGTCTGCAAACATGGTTTCCGGAAGCCTTTGAAAAATGGGATATTATCTCTGTGCATGATCTGCTCAAAGAATACCTTGAAAGCGGAAGGATCAAGGTCGACAAATCCATCCACGAGGAACTGGCTACGCTGCACGACCCCTGCAACTACGGCCGAAAGAGCGAGAAGACCTTCGGCCATGGCTATTTTGAGGAGCCCAGATGGATCACCCAGCAGTGTTGTGAAAATTATGTGGAGATGCACCCCAATCGGATGAACAACTTCTGCTGCGGCGGCGGGGGCGGGGCATGGGCCATGCCTTACGAGGCGGAACGGGTCTACTACGGCCGGGTCAAGGCCAAACAGATCATGGATACCGGGGCTAAGCTGGTGATTGCGCCCTGCCATAACTGCCGAGACCAGATCATGAAGTCTTTGACCAAGGAGTTCGGCCTGGATATTGAGACCAAGTACCTGTGGGAACTGGTGGCCGACTCCCTGATCATCGAGCCCTGGACCGAGGAAGAGATCCAGAAGGCCTACGAGCTGCGAGACGCGCAGTACGAAAGGGACGAAATCGATCTGGATCAGGAGTTTTAGTCTCTATCCCACAAGGACATCGCTGCACCAACAAAAAGCCCCCTGCTTCCGCAGGGGGCTTTTTTATGACCCCGGATTCTTGAGGTGGCGCACTCTCTTTATGTGCCCATCTCCCATGACGAAAGGTAGTGTTCCTGCTCTTCAGTAAGGGTGTCGATCTGGATCCCCATGGAGGCCAGCTTGAGGCGTGCAATCTCCTCGTCGATCTGGGCAGGAACTGGATAGACCTTTTTGTCAAGGCCGGCGTGGTTCTTGGCCATGTATTCCGCAGAAAGGGCCTGATTGGCAAAGCTCATATCCATGACGCTGGAGGGATGTCCCTCGGCAGCGGCCAGATTGATGAGTCGCCCCTCGCCCAGCAGATAGACCCTCCGACCGTTTTTGAGGGTAAATTCCTCTACAAACTCCCTGACCGGCCGTCTTGCCTGGGAGGCATCCGCGAGCCCCTTGAGATCCAATTCCACGTCAAAGTGGCCCGAGTTGGAGACCATGGCCCCGTCCCTCATGGCCATAAAGTGCTCGGCCCGGATTACATTCATGTCGCCCGTGAGCGTACAGAAAAAGTCCCCCAGCGGCGCCGCCTGGGCGATCGGCATCACCTGAAACCCGTCCATGACTGCCTCCAGGGCCCGAAGGGGGTTAACCTCGCACACGATCACATGTGCCCCATGTCCCTTGGCCCGGGTGGCCACCCCGCGGCCGCACCAGCCGTAGCCGCTCACCACAAAGACAGAGCCTGCAAGGAGCCGGTTGGTGGCCCGGATAATCCCATCCACGGTGCTCTGGCCGGTCCCATAGCGGTTGTCAAAGAGGTGCTTGGTATTGGCGTCGTTGACCGAGATGATAGGGAACTGGAGGACCCCGTCCTTTTCCATGCTCCTGAGGCGGATGACGCCGGTGGTGGTCTCTTCGGTCCCGCCGATCACATTCGACAGAAATCGGGCTCTGTCTCCCTCCGAGAGCCCTTTGCCCCATGCGCTTACCGATGGTTCCAGGTCGTCCCATTTCTTCAGGGCGATGAAATGGAGCGAACTGACCAGGTCGGCCCCATCGTCCATGGTCAAGTGGGGTTCATGTTGAAGGGCAGAGAGGATATGGCTGTAATAGGTCTTGTGGTCCTCGCCCTTGATGGCAAACACCGGGATCTCGTCATCGGCCACCAGGGAAGCGGCCACATCGTCCTGGGTCGACAGCGGATTCGATGCACAGACCACCACACTGGCCCCCCCGGCCTTGAGGGTCTTGGCCAGGGCGGCTGTCTCCGTTGTCACATGAAGACACGCCGACAGCCTGAGCCCCTTGAGGGGCTGTTCCTTTGAAAACCGTTCCCGGATGGTCTTGAGGACCGCCATGCTCATCCCGGCCCACTCGATTCTCAGACGGCCCTTTGCCGCCAGGTTAATATCCTTGATATCGTAATCCATCAATTGTGACCTCGCTTTCGAAGATGAAGTGCTTTGTCGCCTATTTGACGGCCCGTTTCAAGTCTTCCACGGCGTCGGTTTTTTCCCATGTAAATTCAGGCAGTTCTCTTCCGAAGTGACCGTAATTGCAGGTCTTGGCGTAAATGGGCCGGAGAAGGTTGAGCCGCTCAATAATGGCCGCCGGCCGCAGGTCAAACTCCTTTTTGACAATTTCCGTCAGCTCGCTGCTGGACAGGATCCCTGTGCTGTAGGCCCCCACCATTACCGACACGGGGTGGGCCCGTCCAATGGTGTAGGCGACCTGGATCTCGCATCTCTTGGCCAAACCGGCGGCCACCATGTTTTTGGCAATATATCGACACATGTAAGAGGCGCTCCGGTCCACCTTGGTGGGATCTTTTCCGGAAAAGGCCCCGCCGCCGTGATACCCGAATCCGCCATAGGTATCCATGATGATCTTGCGGCCGGTGAGGCCGCAGTCCCCCATGGGGCCTCCCACCACAAACCGGCCGGTGGTGTTGATGTAGTATTCAGTGTCATTGTTCAGCATTTCTGCCGGGATCACCTCGTGGATGACCTTTTCGATGATGGCCTCCCGCAGGGTTTCATAGTCCACCTCCGGGCTGTGCTGGGCCGCGATCACCACCGAATGTATCTTGTATGGCATCCCGTCCTTGTATTCCACAGTAACCTGTGATTTGCCGTCCGGTCTGAGCCAGGGGAGCTGTCCGGACTTCCGGACATGGGCCAATCGCCTGGTCAGGCCATGGGCCAGATAGATGGGTATGGGCATGAGCACCTTGGTCTCGGTGCAGGCATATCCGAACATGAGGCCCTGATCCCCTGCGCCCTGCTCCTTAAAAAGACCTGTCCCGTCCACCCCCATGGCGATGTCCGGAGACTGCTTGTCAATGGTGGAAAGGACCGCGCAGGTCTCCCAGTCAAACCCCATGGAGGAGTTCTTGTAGCCGATGTCCTTAATGGTATGCCTGACCACCTCGGGCATATCCACATATGCGGATGTGGTAATCTCGCCTGAGATCATGGCCATGCCGGTGGTCACCAATGTTTCGCACGCCACCCTTGCCTTGAGGTCCTTTTCCATGATGGCATCCAGGATGCGGTCGGATATCTGGTCGGCAACCTTGTCCGGATGCCCTTCGGTCACCGACTCAGAGGTAAACAGGAAGTTTGAGGTTTTCATTCATATCTCCTTTCATGCATGTATCCAGGTTGGCATGCCCGGCGCCCGCTCCCGGCCGGGATCTATGGATCGGATCCTTCACGGAGAACAGCGTTGTCGATCAGGCGGGTCTTTCCCACCCGTACCGCCAGGGCCAACAGGTTTTCTTCTTTGAGGATGTCCAAATCATCCAGGGTGACCGGGTCGCAGAGGGCGACATAGTCGATGTTGGTGAAGGGATGGTCCTCTATCAGAGTACGGACCGACCCTAAAATGGTCTTTGCCCTCCGCTCGCCGTCCTGAAACATGCGGCGGGCCAGATCAATCGATTTTTTCAGGCAGAGGGCCGAACGCCTCTCTTCGGGACTCAGGTAGCTGTTGCGGGAGCTCATGGCCAATCCATCCGGCTCGCGCACAGTTGGCACCCCTATGATCTGGATGTCCATATCAAGATCCATGACCATCCGGCTGATGACGGCCAACTGCTGATAGTCTTTTTGCCCGAACACGGCTATGTGGGGTCTCGTGATGTTGAAGAGCTTGGTCACCACCGTGGCAACCCCGTCAAAATGGCCGGGTCTTGAAAGACCACAGAGGTGTTGAGGGAGGTGCTGGACCTGAACCAGGGTCTGAAATCCAGCAGGGTACATCTCTTGAGCAGATGGCAGAAACACGATGTTCACCCCCACGTCCCTGGCCTTTTGAAGGTCGCCCTGGGTATCCCTTGGATATCGGTCCAGGTCCTCGCCCGGGCCGAACTGGGTGGGATTGACAAAGATGCTGATGACCAGCTCGTCCGCGTTCTGCTTTCCTGCCCGCATCAGCTCGAGATGCCCTTCATGGAGAAATCCCATGGTGGGCACCAGGGCGATGGTGCGGCCAGCGGCTCGCAGGGCGCTGGCTCTTTGCTGCATTCCTTCGACAGTGGCGATGACTTCCATAGAGGACCTCGAAAAGGCCGGCACACAGGGCTCCGACCGCACAAACGTGCTTTATATCAATCCCTTTCAGGATTGTCAACGCTTAGGATTTTTGCCAGATCCAGAAACTCGTCCATGTCCAGGGTCTCGGCCCGCCTTCCGGGATCGATCCCGCACCGCTCCATGGCCTTCAAAAGCACCTCCGGGGTCCAGGCAGGAAAAGATCCCTTGAGGGAGTTGAGCAGGGTCTTTCTCCTGTGGGCAAATGCCCCTTTCACGGTTTTTCCGAAAACATCCTCTCTCACCCCGCGGTCAGGGTAAGGCCGTTCAAAGTCGAGTTCCACCACCATGGAATCGACCTTTGGCGCCGGATAAAAGGAGCGTCTGGAGACAGGCAGGAGGCGGGCGGATCTGGCATGATACCGAATCAGGAGCGTCATGGCGCCGTAACCCCTGGCAGAGGGTTCGGCGGTCAGTCTCTCGGCAACCTCCCGCTGAAACATGAGCACGGCCCGTCCCAGACGTTCGCGATGCCGAATCAGCTTTCCAAGGACCGGGGTCGAGATGTTGTAGGGAAGATTGCCGATGACCTGGAGCTTTTGGGAAGGGGGAACGGGGATTGCATCCAGATCGAACCGGAGGATATCCTGCTGTTCGATGGCCACATTGAAGATGCCCAGGGCGGAAAGCCGTTTTTGGAGACGGTCGGCCAGGCGCATGTCCTTTTCAACCGCTACGATGCTGGAAACAGACCTGGAAAGGGGGAAGGTCAGTGCCCCCCGGCCGGGTCCGATTTCCAGGATCACGTCCGAGGGATGAAAACGGGCCAGGGCAATGATCTTGTCAGGGATCTCCGGATCCACAAGGAAGTGCTGTCCCAGCCGTTTGTCAGGTCTAAAGGATCTCCCCTGCCCTAATGGTCTCTCTCGCGCCAATCCTGTTTTTCCTTTCGTGCATTGCGCCAAGTCCTGATATTTTTAAACATGAACAAAAAGATGAAGTAGGACGGGATGGCTGCGATGATTGCCATGATCAGGCCGCCCGTGAGAAATGAGGCGATCATGACCCCCCCGGCGGCCAGGATCTTTTCTGCGATGACCATGGCGTCCTCGCCCGTGCGGACAGAGGTCATGATGGACGAGAACCGGCCCCCCTGCTGCCCCTCCAACCCCAGGACCCAGGCTCCTATCTTGTAGCTGTAGTAGTACAGAAAGTACCAGTTTAAGGGGTTGCTGATCCAGGTCCCGAGGGCCGCGGTGATCTTGCTTCCCCTGAACAAAAATGCCAGGGCCACGGCCAGGGCCATCTGAAAAGGCATGATCGGCATCATCCCGGCAAAAACGCCGAGGCTCATGCCCAGGGCCAGTTGATGGGGCCCGCCCCTCAGACGGATGAATCTGAGATAATAATATCGGATCAGCCTCTTGAGTTCCAAGGGGGCAATTCACCTTTTACCGTGTGCGTAGGATGTCAGGTTCAGAGGCTCAGGGAATTGGGATCCAGGGTTGAATCCGTGACAGGAAGACTGTCTACGGGAAACTTGGACCTCACGTCGGCAGACATGTCCATGGTTTCCCCTCGACGGAGTCGGTGATACCCAACCGCTGCGATCATGGCGCCGTTGTCGGTGCAGTATGCAGGCCTCGGAAAATAGACCCGCACCCCTTCCTGGGCCGCGGCCTGCGACAGCCTCTCCCTGAGCCTTTGGTTGCACGCCACACCTCCTGCCAGGACAACGGCGGCCGCCAAGGTCCGTTTTCTGGCTGTCATGACCTTATCCACCAGCACGTCCACCACCGCTTCCTGAAAGGATGCGGCAATATCCGCCAGTGTGATGTCGGCTTCACCCTTGTCCCGGTCTGAACGCCATTGTTTCATGTACAGGGCCACCGCGGTTTTAAGCCCGCTGAAGCTGAAATCGAGGGAGTCTTTTTCCATGTACGCCCTTGGAAAGGGTATTTTTGGGACCCCGCTTCTGGCCATCTGCTCAATGGCAACACCCCCCGGGTAGCCGAGGCCGGAGATCTTGGCCACCTTGTCGAATGCCTCGCCCGCGGCATCGTCCAAGGTCTGACCCATGAGGACGTATTGACCATAGCCTGCCACGTGGTATATACTGGTGTGTCCGCCCGATACGGTCAGGGCCACAAAGGGAAAAGGGGGCATCTCCTCTTCCAGGAAGATGGACAGGATATGCCCTTCCAGATGGTTCACGCCTGTCAGGGGAACCCCGGATACGTAGGAAAGGGACTTGGCGTAATAAAGACCGACGAGAAGGGCCCCCACAAGGCCCGGCCCTATGGTAACGGCAATGCCGTCCAGGCGGTTCAATTGGATGCCGGCCTTTGACAGGGCCGTTTCCACTACAGGCATGATGTTTCGGATATGCTCCCGCGACGCCAGTTCCGGAACCACCCCCCCGTGGGGATGGTGGATTTCCGCCTGGGAGTGGACCACGCTGGACAGGACAACCCTTCCGTCCCTGACCACGCCGGCAGACGTATCGTCGCACGATGTATCAATGCCCAGGGTGATCATGGACAGGCGCCGAAAGAGAACTGAAGGTCGAACATGTAATGAAGATAGAATCCTCGGAAATGGCCTTGGTCATGTGGATTCCTCTGGTCGTTTTTCATTGCGGCGACGCTTCACCCGGGTCCCCATCCAGTCCGAAGGCGCTGTGAAGGACCCGCACCGCCAGTTCTGTATACTTTTCTTCAATGACGCAGGATATCTTGATCTCTGAGGTGCTGATCATGATGATGTTGATATTTTCCCGGGCCAGGGTTTCGAACATCTTTTTGGCGACCCCGGCGTGTGTGCGCATCCCCACGCCGATAATGGATACCTTGGCGATGTCCTCGTCGCCCAGGACCCGCTCGGCCCCGATTTTCGCGGCCACGTCGGTGACCAGCTTCATGGTTTTGTAGAAATCGCTCTTGGGCACAGTGAAGGTGAGATCGGTCATGCCGTCCTGGCTCGTGTTCTGCACGATCATGTCCACCACGATGCCGGCCTTGAAAACAGGGTCAAATATCCGGTATGCAATGCCCGGCTGATCCGGCACCTTGCGGATGGTCACCCTGGCCTCATTCTTGTTGTAGGCCACCCCGGATACTGCGACTTTTTCCATATCCTTTGTCTCAGCAACCACCATCGTACCCCTTTCATTGGTAAACGTTGATCTCACGTGAATCGGCACATTGAATTTCTTTGCGAATTCCACAGATCGGATCTCCAGGACCTTGGCCCCCAGACTGGCCATTTCCAGCATCTCGTCATAGGCGATAAAGTCCATCTTCCTTGCCTTGGGACAGATGTTGGGGTCTGTGGTGTAGACGCCGTTTACATCCGTATAGATCTCGCATACGTCTGCATTCAGGGCCGCTGCCAGGGCAACGGCCGTGGTGTCGGAGCCCCCCCTTCCCAGGGTGGTGATGTCCCCGCGCTCGTCGATCCCCTGAAACCCTGCGACGGTCACGATCCTGCCACCGTCCAGATTTCTCATGATCCGGTCTGCTTCAATATCGTGGATCCGGGCCTTGCCGTACAGGTCGTCGGTGTGGATGCCTGCCTGGAACCCGAGCAGCGAACGGGCTTCATAACCCATGGATTTCACGGCGATGGCAAAAAGGGCCACGCTTGCCTGCTCGCCCGTTGACATGAGGACGTCCAGTTCCCTGGGATCCGGGTCCTGGCTCAATTGATGGGCCAGTCCAATGAGACCGTCGGTCTGACCGGCCATGGCCGACAGGACCACTACCATCCGATGCCCCTCTTTCGCAGTGCGGACCACCCGCTCGGCAACCGCGCGGATCTTCTCGATGCTCCCCACCGAGGTGCCGCCGTACTTTTGAACGATGAGCGCCATAATTTTTCTTACCTTTCCTCCGTTTCCATCCCTTTGAGGATCTTGACTGCCTCGGGATGACCCGCGGAAAAGGTGACTTCCCGGGAATGTTCATCCAAAATGGCGATCCGGACCTCCCAATGCCTCTCCGGGAGGACCTCAGGCCAGCGGTCGGCCCACTCCATCACGGCCACCCCGTCTCCGTGGAGATAATCGTCAAGCCCGGCATCCAGGAAATCAGAGACGGTCTCGAGACGGTAGACGTCAATATGAAACAGCGTGCAGCGGCCCTGGTATGCGTTCATGAGGGAAAAGGAAGGGCTGGTGACCACTTCGTCGGGCCCAACCCCCAGGCCAAGGGCAAGGCCTTTGACAAACCATGTCTTGCCGCTTCCTAGGTCGCCGACCAAGGCCACCACATCTCCTTCCTGGAGGCGTTCTCCCAGCGCTTGCCCCAGCCGGATGGTCTCCTTGGGCGAGGAGGTCCGAAATGTGACGGACCCCTCCCTCAACCCGTAATCGTCCTTATGAGATCCGCCTTGCCAATGATCCCGACCAGACGATCTCTGTCCATGACCGGGATGGTATAGACCTTTTTCTCGGTCATCAGCGTGGCGATCTCGTCGATAGGGGTCTTCTCGTCCACGGTCACCGGGTTCCGGGAGTAGAGGTCGCCGACGGTGGCCGCGCTGATCCTCTGAAACTCCTTTTCCATGTTCTTCGGGTTTTCAAGGTAGATGACCGCATCAAATATGGTCACGACCGTGGGTATGTGGAGCTTCTTGTCTTTGCGGATCAGATCGCTCTCGCAGATGATCCCGATCAGGGACCCTTCCTCGTCCACCACAGGGACTCCGTTGATGTGATGCCGGTAAAGGATTCCGGCCAGTTCCTTGAGGGAGGTCTCCTTTTTGACGGTGATCACCTCTCTTGTCATGATATCGCCGGCAGTCAACATGTCATGTCTCCCTTTCAAGCACCACCATGGCGATGCCGTAATTCCCGTCATCTGAAAGGCTCAGGTGGATGCCGCTGATTCCCCTTTCCCGGCAGATCGTTGCAGCCATGCCCGAGAGCCTGAGGCCGGGTTTTCCCGAGGCCTCATTGAAGACTTCGATGTCGCGCCACCGCAGTCCCTGCCGCATACCCAGGCCCAGGGCCTTTGAAAAGGCCTCCTTGGCTGCAAATCGAAGGGCAAAGGCTGCATGGGAAGCAGGTCTCTGGCGGCAGATACGGGCCTCCTGAACTGTGAACACCCGACGGATGAATCGGTCTTGCCAGGTCAGGATGACCTTTTTCATTCGCCGGATGCTCACCAGGTCCACGCCGATGCCATCAATCATGCTAAAAATGCCTGACCAGGTCGATCATCTTGCGGACCGCGGCCTCAAAGCCGACCAGGACCGCCATGGCCACAATGCTGTGTCCGATGCTGTACTCCTCAATCTGGCTCAGGTCTCTGAAACGCTTGACATTTATATAGGTGAGCCCATGACCCGCGCTGACCTTGAGATCCAATTTGGCCGCAGATTCCACGGCCTTCACGATCCGGCCGAACTGGTCCGCCGCCTCCAGTTCGGAGCGGGCGTCGGAATAGTGACCCGTATGGATCTCCACAATGTCGGCCCCACACTGGTGGGCTGCCTCTATCTGACCTGGCTCCGGATCCACAAAGAAACTGACCTGGATGCCTGCCCCCTTGAGCCGCTCTGTTGCCTCCCGGTAATGAGAGGAGTGGGCCCTCACGTCCAGGCCCCCTTCGGTGGTGAGTTCTTCCCGTTTCTCCGGGACCAGTGTGACCAGGTCCGGCTCTACCTCAAGGGCAATCCCCACGATCTCGTCCACTGCGGCCATCTCCATGTTGAGACGGGTCTTGACGGTCTGCCGCAGCAGCCGCAGGTCCCTCTCGTTGATGTGACGGCGGTCTTCTCTGAGATGGCAGATGATCCCGTCTGCCCCTGCCAGTTCGGCCAGACCTGCCGCAAGGACCGGATCGGGCTCATTGCCGCCCCTGGCCTGGCGCACCGTGGCCACATGGTCTACGTTTACCGCTAATCTTGCCATAGCTCTTATCCTTCTCTTAATAAGGCCATCAGCCGTTCTTCTTCTCTCTCCATCAGAACCGCGGCCCCCCTGTTCCCCACATGGTCATGGCCCAACAGGTGCAGAATTCCATGGATGAGCAACCGCTCAACGGCCTGCTCCAGGGTCTCCCCTGTTTCCTCCGCCTCCTTTCGCGCTGTATCCAGGGAGATGACCACGTCCCCTAACAGCCCCGCGTCAATGTCAGGACCCTGGTCTTTGTGCGGGTCGGCATCCGTCATGGGGAAGGCCAGGACATTGGTGGGCCCTTCCCTCCCCAGATAGCGGCGGTTGAGGTCCGCCATGCGGCCGTCATCGGTGAAAAGGAGGCTCAACTCCTTGTCACGACAGCCCAAGTCGTCTAAGACCCTCTCTAACTTCTCCCTGATCGCCTTTTTTTTCAGGCCGGGGGCCTGCTGGTGAAACCGCATCTGTATGGCCATTTTTTCCTTTTTTGGGGGCTGACTCCCTTGCCTCGGCCCCTGCATCACGATCCCGGAACGCCACGATCCGCCCGGCCGCTTCAGGGTACTCCACGCGATGGTGAAAAATCCCGCTCAGTGTCTTGTTGAAGCTCTTGGCGATCTCGTGCAGATCTTTAAGGGTCAGTTCGCATTCATCCAACTGGCCGTCGGAAAAGATCTTGTTGATCATCTTTTGCACCATGCCCTGGATCCGGGCCGGCGTAGGGTCTATGAGGGTCTTGGATGCCGCCTCCACCACGTCCGCGAGCATGACAAGCCCTGCCTCTTTGGTCTGGGGCTTGGGACCGGGATATCGAAAGTCGGCCTCTTCCACAGGCAGGCATTTGCCCCCCTTTTTCTCGCCCTGCTCCTTGGCCTTTTCGTAAAAGTAGGTAATAAGGGAGGTCCCATGATGCTGCCGGATGATGTCGATGATCTCCTTGCCCAGCCGATATTGCTTTGCCAGTTCAACGCCGTCCTTGACATGGGAGATGAGGATCAAACTGCTCATGGAAGGGGCGAGCTTCTCGTGCTTGTTCCCTTTTCCCCCCTGATTTTCGATGAAATAAAGGGGCTTTCGTATCTTGCCGATGTCGTGGTAATAGGCCGCGACCTTGGCGAGGAGGGGATTGGCGTTGATGGCCCTGGCCGATGCCTCCACCATATTGCTGACAATGACACTGTGATGATAGGTTCCCGGGGCCTGTACCATGAGCTCCCGCAGGAGGGGCTGATCCAGGTTGGCCAGCTCAAGGAGCTTGATGTCGGTGGTGTAGCCGAAAGACATTTCCACCAGGGGCAGGATTCCGGTGGCGGCTACCCCCACGAGGATGCCTCCCAAAAAGGCCGAACAGAACGCCACGATGGCCTCCAGCGAAAAGAACGAACCATACAGCCCTTCAATGGCAAGGGCCAGAATGACATTGGAGGCGCTCACCTTGACTCCGGCCTTGATAAAAACGCCTCTTTCGCGGCAGTTCCTGACCCCGGAGGCTGCCACCAGGGAGCCGACAAAAAAATAGATGAAGAATTCCATTCGGCCTTCCATAACCAGACAGGCAAGGGCCGAGATGATAACAGAAAAGCTGGCGGCCACGCCTGCCCCGTGGAAGATCGATATAAGCATGGCGCCGCTGGCCACAGGAACGGCAAAGAGAAGGGCCTTGGGGGAAAAGAAACCGAATCCCCTGGCAATTTCAAAGGCGACGAAGTTGAAGGCGATTACCACCAGAAAGATGAACAGGAGCGTGGCTGCTTGAAACAGGAGGTCTTTCACCTCAGGGCCGGAGGATCGTTTGCTGAGCAGACCCACCATATACATGGAGGCGAGAAGGCATGCGATGAGAATGGCCATGGCCGGCACTCTTCCCAGCATCTCCTTCTGTTTTAACAGCTTGTACTGCTCGGTCAGCTTGAGAAGGTGTTCGGGGGCAATCCTTTCACCCTCCCGGATCAGCATCTCGCCCTTTTTCACCTTGAAGTAGAAGGGCTTGACCGACTCGCGGGCCTGTTCCTTTCTCAAGGCGGTCTCCCGATTGTTGAACGTGAGGTTGGGCTTGACCAGGGCGCTGCTCAGCTCGACGACGGCCTGTGCCAGTTCCGGGGGCTTGACCTTCTGCATTACGGCTTGGCCTCGGTTTTTGATGGATTCCCTGGCGCTCTTGACATCGTAGAATCGATCCAGATCGGTGACTGTCATCTCCTTCCGGTTGTGGATGTCGTGAAGGATGATCCCTTTGCCGCTCTGGTTCATCAGGATCTTCTTGTTGCCTACGACTCCGGTCCCGAACAGATCCGTAATAAGGGCAATGGTCATCTCTTCCGCCTCGGGCGAAAAGCCGTTCTTCATGAAGACGTCGATGAGGCCTTGATTGAAGGGGATGTCCAGGATCTCGAAGAAACGGGTTTTGAAGCTGTTCCCGGCCTCCAGGTGGTCAGTAAGGGCCTTTTCCGAAGCGAGAGAACCGCTGTCATAGGCGTAGGAAAGCTCGAGGGACTTGGCCAGATACTGCCTTCCTGAATCAAAGGCCTCCCTTATCTTGGCCGCCATATCGGTGCCGGCAGGATCAAAGTCATAAACCGGCAGGACCGCCCTAACTGCCTCCTGCCGGTTCTTTTCGGTGAGTTGGGTGTCCTCCACAAGAAAATCACGGGAGGCCTTGATGTCCCGGTCAGCCACATCGCCCAGTTTGTAAGGCTTGGGCGGGGTAAGGATGCTCGGGAACAGGAGGATGGCAATGATGGCGCTCAAACTCAGGAGGATATACCATCTCTTGGCCTCTGACCCAAACCAGACCCCTTTGGGGCTGCGGCCTTTGGGCGCGCTGTGGCCCATGTCCGATTCCTTTTTCCGGGCGGGCTTCCGCTTGCTGACAGGCGTCAATCTTGATCGGTCTGTTTTTTTTGTCATGATGATCCGGTATCAGGCCTGAGTGCCGTTGGTCCTCAGGCCCTGTTCTCTAACCCTTGCCTTTGCCTTTCCATCTTTTCGTAGGCATCGATGATGTCCTGGACCAGCCGATGCCGGATGACGTCTTCCCTGGAAAAATACACAAACTGGATTCCCTTGATCCCTTTCAGAATTTCCTTGGCCTCCACCAGGCCGGAGGTCTTCCCTCTGGGGAGATCGGTCTGGGTGACGTCCCCTGTAATGACCGCCTTGGAGCTGAACCCCAGTCGGGTCAGAAACATCTTCATCTGTTCGGAGGTAGCATTCTGGGCCTCGTCTAAGATGACAAAGGAATCGTTCAGGGTCCTCCCCCGCATAAAGGCAAGGGGCGCCACTTCTATCACCCCCTGCTCGAGGAGGCGGGATGCATTTTCAAAGGACATCATGTCGTGCAGGGCATCGTAGAGGGGCCGGAGATAGGGGTTGACCTTCTCGCACAGGTCCCCCGGCAGAAAACCGAGATGCTCTCCAGCCTCTACAGCCGGTCTTGCCAGGACCACCCGGTTGATCTCCTTCTTGATGAGGGACGATACGGCCATGGCCATGGCCAGATAGGTCTTGCCGGTCCCGGCCGGACCGATCCCGAATACAATATCGAACTTGCGGATGCTGTCAACATAGTTTTTCTGGTTGATGGTCTTGGGGGTGATGATCTTCTTTTTGGAGGAGATGGCGATTTCCTCTCTGAATATGGTCTGCAGGTCCGCGGAGGGATCGCCGCTCACAATCCTGACAGCATATTCCACATCACTCGGGTACAGGGGGTAATCGGACTTTAGGAGGTTGTAGAGCTGCTTCAGAACTGTCTCGGCCAGCTCCACCTCCCAGTCTCTCCCCTTGATGCCTATCTCGTTTCCTCTCAGGCTTAGGGAAACGCCCGTGCCTTTCTCGATCAGGTGAAGGTGCGCGCTGCGTTCCCCGGACAGGCCCCGGATCAATTCATGGTCCGGGAAGATAATCCGCCTGCTCGCCATCCCATCAACTCTACGGGCCGATTTGTCCACGCATGCCTCTAAGTTCCCTTTTCTCCTGTGATTTGAACCACAATACGCCTTTTGCGGGGCCTGTTGTCAAAGTCGAGGAGTACGATCTGCTGCCAGGTGCCCAGGGTCATCTTCCCTTGGATGATCGGAATGTGGAGGGAAGGCCCCATGATGGCGGCACGGACGTGGGAATATCCGTTGCCGTCCCCCCATCGTTCATTGTGTTCGTAGAAGATATCCTCCGGCGCCATCCTCTCGATGGCCCTTCTCAGGTCGTTGACAGCCCCGCTTTCAAACTCGATGGTTGTGAGGCTGGCAGTTGATCCGGGAATGAAGAGGGTGACGCTGCCGTTTTGGACATTCGATTCCCTCACCTCGCGGTCAACATGCCCTGTGAGGTCCAGTATATCCGTCTTGGCGGTGGTTTGTACCAAAATCTGTCGGTTTTGAACAGCCATATCCCGCATTCACTCGGGGGTCTCATCCTGGTGAGAGCCTTGCGTCGATGGTCAACGATCCCAAGCCAATAACGTACTGGAAATCATATAGCATAACCCCATGCCTCCGGCAACAAAAAGCCGGGGTCATCAGCAATTCTCATGGTGAAGCAGCCCCAAGGCGGCGAACTTCTTCGCACTGTGCGGAGAAGTTACAAACAAAGACTCTAAAGTTCCAATCCGGTGTGAGCGACGTCTTGCCACGACGTTTTGCGGCTCAAGAGCCGCTCTCACATGGCTGTTTTGCCAAAATGAGGATTGCTGCGGGTTCATGGACGGGCCAACTGCGACAGGGTCTACTGAAACATGAAACGCCGCATGCTGATGTTCATCAACAGCCCCATGGCGGCCATACTGGTGATGAGGGATGATCCGCCATAGCTGAAGAGCAGGAGGGGGATCCCCACCACCGGGAGGAGGCCGGTGACCATCCCCACATTGATGGCCACCTGCCAGAAGATGATGGCGCAAATCCCCACGGCGATCATCGCGCCGAACCGGTCTTTTGAGTTCTTTGCGATATTCAGGCCCCAGAGGATCATGAAAAGGTAAATGAGGAGCAGGGCGACCGAACCGAAGAGACCCCACTCTTCAGCCAGGACCGAAAACGCGAAATCAGTGTGCTGCTCCGGCAAAAAGTGGAGCCGGGTCTGGGTCCCCTTCAAAAATCCCTTGCCCCAAATCTGCCCTGAGCCTATGGCTATCTTGGACTGATTAATGTGATACCCGGCCCCCAGCGGGTCCATATCGGGTCTCAAGAAGGAAAGGACCCGCTTCTGCTGATATTCCTTCAAACCGAACCATATGAGGGGGGCTGCCAGGGCTGAGGCCCCCGCCAGAATCAACAGCGATTTCCAGTTTACCCTCGCGATAAGGATCATGGATACGGCTATTAGGACCAGGAAGAGCGATGTGCCCAGATCGGGCTCATGCAATATGAGAAAAAAGGGGACGGCCGTGAGCAGAAACGGCTGCCAGAGGTCCCTCAGGCGATACTCTTTATAGTCGCCCCGCTCACTGAAGAATTTCGCCAGGACCAGGACCAGGGCAATTTTTGCCAGTTCTGAGGGTTGGAAAGAGACCGGGCCCAGGCTGAGCCATCTCTGGGAGCCGGACATGACCTTCCCCACACACAGGACCAGGATCAGGAGGGATATGGAAAAAAAATAGATGGGATAGGTCAGCCGTTCCAGGACGTAGTAATTAAAGGCGGTGGCGAGGAGAAAGACCGTGAACCCGATGAGGAACCAGTAGATCTGCTTCAGGAAGATCTCCGAGCCCCCCATGCCTCGAATGGGATAGGTGGCGCTGTAGAGGTTCAGGATGCTGATGCCCGCCTCCACCAGGAGGAGCAAAAGGAGTACCCAGTCAAAATTTTGAATCAGCCGACGATCCAGCATGATTGCCCTTTTAAAACGCGTTATTGAACATGGATTGACTTGCAGACCCAATGCGGCCGCATCGTTCGCCGGCCCCCCTGGCGCCGGACAATGTGTATGGAAAGGCAGCGAGGACACACCTTCCGATGAAAGCCTGTCCCTGGGGCTGGAACAGACTGAGTTTCAAAGTCCTGCTGCCGGTCCCACGAGCTGCATTCGCTTTTTGCAGCCCTTGGGCAGAGATCCCCACGGGCAGACTTCTTCGCTGGTTGCAGAGAAGTTGCAGGCTAAGGCGTCATGACAGGACCTGGAGCCAGGCCTTTATCATGTCCCGGGCGATGGGTGCGGCCGCGCTCCCCCCGTGGCCCCCGTGCTCAATGAGTACGGACACGGCGATTTTGGGATCCGCGGCAGGCGCAACAGCCACAAACCAGGCATGGTCCCGGAATTTGAGGGGAATATCCTCCTCTTTTGCAGACCCGTTCCCCTTCTTGAGGGCCACTACCTGTGCCGTGCCTGTCTTGCCGGCCACCACAATGTCCTGGATCCTGGCCTTGGACCCTGTGCCGCGCGGTTCGTTGACCGCCCCGATCAAGGCCTTTCCGACCTCTTTTAGATGCGCGGGCTTTATGCCGATATCTCCGATCAGAAGAGGTTGAAATTCAAAGAGACTTTCTCCATTCGGCCTCCTGACCCATCTGGTTGTCTGGGGCACGTAGATGCGACCCCCGTTGAAAACCGAGGAAATCAGGTTGGCCAGCTGCAGGGGAGTGGTCAGCACGAAGCTCTGTCCAATGGCCGTAGAGACCGTCTCCCCCGTCTGCCAGGGCACGCCCCACCGCTTCAGTTTCCATTGGGTAGTTGGGATCAGCCCCTCCCTTTCGTTGCCCAGGTCGAAACCGGTCTCTTTTCCCAGGCCCAGACGGCCCGCATAGCGGGCGATCCTGTCCACGCCCAGGCGTTTCCCCACCGCATAAAAATAGACGTCGCACGATTCCACCAAGGCCCTGTGAAGATTTACCTGGCCATGCCCATACTTTTTCCAACAACGGTATGTCTGATTTCCCAATGAAAAAGTGCCGTTGCAAAAGATCTCTTCTTCCGGTCCAATGACCCCTTCCTCCAAGGCAGCCAAGGCCACCACGATCTTGAAGGTAGATCCGGGGGGGTACTGCCCAGAAATGGCCCGGTTCTGAAGGGGGTAGTCCTGGGATGAGACCATCTCTTGCCAGGTCCTCTCGTCAAGCCCGTTGACAAACAGATTGGGGTTGTAGGAAGGGCTGCTGGCCAAGGCAAGCACCTCTCCGTTGGTGGGATTGATGGCCACGATGGCGCCCTGTTTTCCTTGAAGGGATTCTTCCGCCAGGGTCTGGAGCCGTTTGTCTATGGTGAGGCACACATTGGCGCCCGATGTGGGGGGCTTGCGCGACACCACGGTAATTTTTCTGCCTGCTGCATCCACCTCCACCTGTTCGCCCCCACGCATGCCATTCAGCTGGTGTTCCCACTTTCGCTCAACGCCCCATTTGCCCACGAGGTCGCCCGGTCGGCTGTCCGGAAACCGGCCGCTTTTTAACTGCGATTCGCTGATTTCGGATACGTACCCCAGGACGTGGGATGCAAGACTCTCATGAAAATAATGGCGCTGGGGACTGACGTGGATCATGACCCCCGGCAGGTCAAAACGGTGGCTTTCGATGGCGGCCAGTTCGTCGCGGGAAATGTCTTTCTTGAGGCATACCGGCTTGAATGGATACCCACGGCCGGCCCTGTCCAGTACGCAGGCTGCCCCCTCCCGGTTGATATTGCAGAAGCTGCTGAGCCGTTCCAAAAGCGCTGAACGGTCCTGAACCTCCTCCGGGATGACATAGAGGTCATAGGAGGGACGGTTGTCCACAAGGACCTCGCCGTTTCTGTCCAGGATCATCCCCCTGAAAGGGGGGATGTCATGGAGCCGGATTCGGTTGTGCTCGGACTTGGCACGGTAGACCGGCCCATGGACCACCTGCAGGAACCAGAGCCTCAAAATCAAGAGGCCGAACACCAGGAGGATAAACAGGACGGCGATCCTGAGTTGCTTGTCTAAGATTTCTGACGAAACCGGATTAAAGTGGGATGGTCTCAGCACGGGCCGATTCTTCCATTGAATGGCTGTTGATCCTTCAAAACGCGGATCCGAATCTCTTTCTCGTTATGTTGCAGGGCATGACCTTCCAGAGCCTTCACGCGGCATTCCAGATTCAGTAATGATCGGCCATGCCCGGGGGTTCCTTCAGATGGTCCAGATCCGGGGCGTCTTCCTCGCCCGCGTGAAACCCTCTCATCCTGTCGAAAACGGCGTAGAGCAGGGGGGCCAGGAGTCCGCTGCCCAGGACCGATATGGCTGCCCCACAGAGGATCGACGCCGAGAGGACCAGGTTTCCAAAGAAGAATGCAGACAATGCCTGCCACATGGCATTTTTTAATAGAACGGTTAACGACACAATCATGACCTGTCCCCTGGCCGTCTGGAAATTGAACAGGAGGGAACCCAGATAGATCCCCCAGAAAACCCCCACGTGGACAAGGGCCGAAAGGCCGTTGGGGCCGCCGGAAAACACATCCATCAAGAGGCCCTGACCCAGGGCAAAAATGCCTGCCTGAATGCGGCCGAAAGAGAGAAAGAGATACCCTGTCAGGAGGGAGATAAGATCCACATCCAGGATTCCCACCCCCCAGGGATCCCTGTCCACTGCCTTTAAGAGGGTGAAGGCGGCCCCAACTATCCAGGCAAGCAGACAGAAATATGACCGCTCCTTTGCTTTGGGGGGCATCATGTTCTCCCGTCATTCAATTTGCTTTTGCCGCCTTATTCGGCATCTTCCAACCGCCTGTCTGCCCCCTGGATGACGAGGACCTCCTCCAGCTTGGAGAAATCCACGCAAGGCATTATATCGATCTCCTTGAAGAGCTTTCCATCGCCCTCTTTGGCCTCTGTGACCGTCCCCACAGGCAGGCCCTTGGGAAAGACGCCTCCCAGACCCGATGTGATCACCAGGTCTCCCACCGCCACATCGCTGGATTTGGCCATGTAATCCATCTTGCAGAGGCGACCCCCCGTCCCTTTAACCATCCCCCTGTCACGGGAACGCTGGGTAAGACAGTCCACTGCGCTGTTTTGATCCACAATAAGGAGGACCTTGGCATAGTTCTTCGAGACAGAGACAATCCTTCCCACCACCCCCGATGCATTCACCACAGGCATATCCCAGCTAAGCCCGGCGTCTTTTCCTTTGTCGATAATGATCGATTTGAACCATCCGGTGGGATCTGCGCCGATCACTTGGGCGGCTGTCGCCGGTCTCTGAACCATCTCCTTGAACTGGAGGAGTTTTTGCAGTCTTTCATGGGTCGCCAGCAGCTCGCGATATCGGTTGTTTTCGCGCCTCAGGGCGTCCGCTGTTTGTTTCAGTCGCGCATTTTCAGAACGGACGTCCACCAGATAGAAATAATTCATCCAGAAATTCTCAGTGGCGTCGATGGATTGCCGGATTAGTCTTTGGAAGGGGGCGGTGATTTCTACAATGAGTTGTTCCACAGGGTTCCAGGGTTGTTTCGGCCCGGAACTGGATGAGAATAAGAACAGCAGAAAACAGCCAAAGAATATGGATATCCACAGGGTTCGAAAGCGTTTGTCGCCTTGCAATGATAAGATCCTGTCCCGTTTCGTCTAACGGCATTTCTCGTTCAGGAGGCAACGCCCCTGGTTTTCAGTTTTGCGGCCGAACAAAACGCTTGAGACCAAGGGTTCGTTACTGTTTTACATGAAAATCACCTGCTCCATACGAGCAGCCTCCACAGGGTCCGCGCCCCCGGGCGGGAAGCTCTCAGAGGAACGAATCCCCCTTTGTCCCAGGCTCAGGGTGAAATCCGACGAATCGCAATGCTGCCCCAATTTTTTGAGATCATACGAACTATTTGACAATAACGTCTCTCAGTTTTGCAAGATTGTCCAGGGCCATTCCCGATCCGATGACTATGGCGGTGAGGGGGTCTTCGCTCAGAATGATGGGGACCTTTGTTTCCTCCCTCAAGAGGACGTCCAGGTTTTTCAAAAGGGCCCCCCCTCCGGCCAGTACAATGCCTGTGTCCACAATATCTGCTGCCAGCTCCGGCGGGGTTTGTTCAAGGGCGATCCGAACCGTTTCAACAATGGTCTCGATCTGTTCTGAGATGGCCTGTCGCACCTCATCTGAGTCTATGGTGAGGATCTTGGGAATCCCGGTCACCAGATCCCGTCCTTTTACCTCGATGGTTTCCGCCTGTTCACCGGGATAGGCGCTCCCGATGGTCGTTTTGATCAGTTCGGCGGTGGTGATGCCGATGAGTAAATTGTATTTCCGCTTGATATACTGAAGGATCGCCTCGTCCATCTTGTCTCCGCCGACCCGCACTGATTTGCTGTAGACGATCCCGGCAAGGGATATGACCGCGACCTCGGTGGTGCCCCCCCCAATATCCACCACCATGTTGCTCTTGGGTTCGGTGATGGGCAATCCTGCGCCGATAGCGGCCGCCATGGGCTCTTCAATCAGAAAGACCTCCCTGGCGCCGGCGGATTCCGCTGATTCCCGAACAGCCCGCTTCTCCACCTGAGTAATGCCGCTCGGGACGCAGATGATAATGCGAGGCCTTACAAAGGTCCGTCGATTATGGGCCTTGCGGATAAAATAGCGGAGCATGGCCTCCGTAATCTCAAAATCCGCTATCACCCCGTCCTTCATGGGCCGTATGGCCACGATGTTCCCCGGGGTCCTGCCCAGCATCATCTTCGCGTCCCTTCCTACCGCCAGGACCTTGTTGCCGCTTCGGCCGTTTTTCCTCACAGCCACTACCGAGGGCTCGCTCAGGACGATCCCCTTTCCTTTCATATAGACGAGGGTGTTCGCCGTGCCGAGGTCTATCGCCAGGTCGTTCGAGAATAAGCCTAAAATGGGATCAAGAAGCATCGCCGTTTCCTTTCAAATAGACATGGAACCATATCTCTAACAGATAGATAACCGAAGCGCCGTAAATAAGCAATTACAAAAAATGGTAAAATGGGGTGGAACGCGCCCCTTGAACCCGACTTCTTGAAATGAAGCCGCTAACATCCTCCGGGCCTGCGATGCAGCTCCCTGCGCTTTTGGGGAAGAGGGTCATGATTGTTTGCCTGGATAATTTACCTTGACAACAGGGCCGATTAATCACTATATTCACTTTTTACATAAAATTCACTCAAAGGGATTGCATCATGAAGAGGACGTATCAACCCAGCAGCATCAAAAGGGCCAGAACCCATGGTTTCAGAGCAAGGATGCGTACAAGAGCCGGCATTAATGTTTTGAAGAGAAGGAGGGCCAAGGGGCGGAAGCGAATCGCCGTAGCCGCATAGGATGCCCCCCGGATCTGACCGATTTCTCTCTACTGGTATGACGCTTTTCTCATTTCAAAAAAAAAAGATTACTGAATCGAGCGGATTTTGTCAACGTAAATCGATCGGGAAAACGCTATCATACGAGGCATTTTGTCGCCATTGCCAAACAAAACGGGCTGGGCATAACGAGGTTGGGGATCACTGTCAGCAGGAAGGCGGGCAATGCGGTCAAACGAAATCGAATCAAACGGCTGATACGGGAGTTTTTCAGGCTCAATACCCCCCGAATCCCCCAAGGATATGACATTGTCGTCGCAGCGAAGAAGGATGCCAGCTACCTGGATCTCTGGAAAGTAAAAGAAGAACTTGGAGAGGTCTTTTTCAAAAAAGAGCTTAGTCGTTAGTCTGAGATATATACCTATCGGTTTGATATCTATATATCAGCGTTTCATTTCGCCTTTTTGGGCTCCTTCCTGTCGTTTTTACCCCACATGCTCAACCTATGCCCGCCATGCCTTCAGCAGGTACGGGATTTTGAAGGGAGGGTGGCTGGCCCTTGTCAGAATCCTGAAGTGTCATCCGTTCCATCCTGGCGGATATGACCCGCTCCCTTAGTGCGGGGTCGTCTGCGGGATATGCACGCCCTTCTGCCCAGGCGTCCGGGACAAGGGTGAGCCATTCCCTGTGCAAATTGAATTGATCGGGGCGAACATACAAAATGGACAAACGAACCTTACTGGCGTTCATATTATCATTTATTATTCTGGTGGGATGGTCCCTTGTTTTTGGACCCAAGCAGGAACAGGCCCCGGTAAAAAAGGAGGCCCCAGCCCGCCCGCCGGGAGGAGAGCCAACCGCCGGCCCCGGATCGGCCGTTGGCCCCGTGTCCGAACCTTTTTCTGCTTCCAAGGAGCTGCTCCCGGCCGCGGTCCCGGTCCCCAACGAGGAGGAGATCGAAATCGATACGCCTCTGTACAGGGCTGTTTTCACCAATGCCGGACCCACCGTCAGGAGTTTCAAGCTGAAGAAGTATCGGGAGACCACAGACCCTGCTTCTCCGTTGATCGATCTGGTTTCCCTGAGAAAGGAGATGGGAGATTTCCTGCTAATCGGTTTTGACAACCACTCGGCTGGAAAGAAGCAAAATACGGTATTCCAGGTCGAAGAGAGTGCGATTCATCTGGACGCAGGGTCCCCGGAAAAGGAGCTTGTCTTCAGGGGAACGACCCCGGAAGGACTCACCGTGGTCAAGACGTTTCGCTTTTACTGGGACCGATACAGAATCGATCTCCACGTGGATGTGACCAACGGTTCGCAGACCCCGGTGGAAGGGGTATTCAAGGGAAATCTCAAGGCTATGCCCCCTGCAGACAAGGGAGGGTATTATGCCTTTGTGGGTTTTGCCCTCCTTCTCAGCAACAGCCTGGAGGAGGTGGAAGTAGAGGACCCTTCTGACGAGAAGACCCTGAGGGGACCGCTCGGATGGGTTGCCTATGAAGACAATTATTTTATGACGGCCATTGTTCCGGATCTCCCGGTTGAGGGGACCTTCATTGGCCGACACCTGGCATCAGGCATCCTTGAAGGGACCTATGTCCAGCCCACGGTCTCCATCCCTCCGTCCGGGACCGCGTCCGCCCGCTATGAGCTCTATCTGGGTCCTCGAGACCTGGGGATACTTAAGGATTTCGGCAAGGACCTGGATCGGGCCATCAATTTCGGATGGACCGACATCATCGCCAAGCCCCTTCTCTATGTCTTGCGCTTTTTTAACGATTACATCCACAATTACGGGGTGTCCATCATCCTGCTGACGATTTTGGTCAAGATCCTTTTCTGGCCACTGACGCACAAGAGCTACAAGTCCATGAAGGAGATGCAGAAGCTCCAGCCCCGCATGATGAAACTGAGGGAAAAGTACAAAAACGACAAACAAAAGCTGAATCAGGAGATGATGGCCCTGTACAAGACCTACAAGGTCAATCCCATGGGGGGATGTCTCCCCATGATCGTCCAGATCCCGGTCTTCTTTGCCCTCTTCCGGGTCCTGGGCGGATGTATTGAATTGCGGCACGCACCCTTTGCATTGTGGATAAACGACCTGTCGGCGCCGGATCGGCTGTTTCATTTCCCTTTTCAGATCCCCTTTATGGCGCCGCCCTATGGGATACCCGTGCTGACGCTCCTGATGGGGGCCTCCATGTTCATCCAGCAAAAAATGACGCCGACTCCGGGGGACCCGACACAGGCCAAAATTATGTTGTTTTTGCCGATTATATTCACCTTTATGTTTATCAATTTTCCTTCCGGTCTTGTTCTGTACTGGCTTGTCAACAACGTCATTTCCATAGGCCAGCAATACCGCATTCACAAAAAACCGGCATAATATCTGGAGGAAAACATGGAAGTTTATGAATTCGAAGGAAAAACAGATGAGGATGCCATAGCGGCCGCATGCGCACAACTCCAGCTTGCCCGCGAGGAAATGGATATCGAGGTCCTGGAACCGGGCTCGGCAGGGATTTTCGGCCTGGTGGGCGGACGAAAGGCCAAGATCAGGGTCACCATCGCCCCAAAGACCCCTGAGCCGCCTGTGGAAGAGGCCAGGGCCTTGATGGAGGAAACCTTTTTCCAGCCTTCGGAGGAGAGCCAGTTTCCAAGTGGCTCGAAAGAGGAAGGGACGGCCGAGGAGGAAAACAGGGCAGTGGAGGCTGCCAAAGAGGCCTTGGAGAATATCCTGGTCCGAATCCCCATGGAAGAGGCTGTGGTGACCGCGGCCCAGCAGGACGGCATCATCAACCTCAATATCGAGGGGGACAAGACAGGGCTTTTGATCGGGAGAAGGGGCAGGACCCTGGACGCCCTTCAATTCATCGTCAACAAGATCGTCAACAAGTCGCTCGAAAGGAAGACCCAGGTCGTTGTGGACTCGGAAAACTATCGGGAGCGGCGGAGGGATTTTCTGGTTCAGATGGCCCTGAGGATGGGCGACAAGGCCAAGAGGATTGGAAAGCCGGTAGCCACCAATCTCCTCAACCCCCACGACCGACGGATTGTACACCTTGCCCTGAGGGAGGATGAGGAACTGAGCACCAAGGGAAGGGGCGAAGGGGTCCTGAAGAAGGTGGTGATTATCCCCAAAAAATACGCCGGGTCCAATTCGTCCAAAAACGACTTGTAGATCTGTTTCCGCCGGCGTCCGTGCGGTTCAGGCGCATGGATGCCAGGGGGGTGTTGTCTCGGACATGTTTCCTGATCAGGACACTATCGCAGCCATTGCCACCCCGATCGGTCAGGCAGGGATCGGCATTGTGCGGATGAGCGGCCCCGGTTGCTTTTCCATTGCTCAGAAGATTTTTAGACCCCGCAATCCCGCATCCGCCTTCAAGAGCCATTGTTTGTGCCTGGGTCAGTTATTGGAGCCTGCCTCCAACAACCCCATAGACGAGGTGCTCCTGACCTTCATGAAGGCCCCCCGCACCTATACCCGGGAAGATGTAGTGGAGATCCATTCCCACAGCGGCTACGTCCTTCTTTCCAAAATCCTTGATATCCTCCTCTCTCAGGGGGCGAGGCTGGCCAGGCCGGGTGAGTTTACCATGCGGGCCTTTCTGAACGGCAGAATCGATCTGACCCAGGCCGAGGCGGTGATGGACTTGATCAATTCCCGATCGGAGAGGGGCCTGGTTGTGGCCTCCCGACAGGTCCAGGGGGAGTTCAGAGAGGCGATCGAGAGCCTGAAGCAAAAGGCCGTTCGCATCCTGGCACAGGCCGAGGCGGCCATTGATTTTCCGGAGACAGACGTCGATGCCGGTCTGAGAGAAAGGGGCCCCGAGGAAATAGAGAGGGAACTCGTGTGCCCCATCGAGGCCCTTATGGCGTCTTCTGAAGGGAGAATCTGGGTGGACGGGGTCTCTACGGTCATTGCAGGCCGGGTCAATGTGGGTAAATCAAGCCTCCTCAACCGGCTCCTGAACGAACAGCGGGCCATTGTCACGCCTGTCCCGGGCACGACCCGAGACATCATCGAATCCTCCCTGTGCATCGCAGGGATCCCCATCCGCCTCATGGATACGGCCGGGCTTCGGAGCGTGAGCGACGAGGTGGAACAGATGGGCATTGCGCTGACCCGAAAGAAATTGGGCGAGGCTGATTTTGTCCTGATCGTCATCGACCGAAGCCGGCCCCTGGACCAGGACGATCTGGACATCATGCATCAGATTCAAGAAAAACCGACCCTCTTGGTAATGAACAAGATGGACCTTCCGGCCCGGATTCATGAGGGGGTTGGTACAGACGCGCTTTCGCGGTTTCCATGCGTCGAGATCTCCGCCCTTACCGGTCAGGGGCTTGATGACCTCAAAAAGGCGATCCAAAAGGCCGTGCTTGGCGCCAGCCTGGATGCGACATCAAGTCAGGCCGCCCCCAATGCGAGACATCGGCATGCCCTGGGCCGCGCCGTGGGCTTTTTCAGGACAGCAGGCCTCAGGATAAAAGAAGACGCTCCTCTGGAAATCGTGGCCCTGGAACTGGGCAGCGGACTTGAGGCCCTGGGCGAGATAACCGGAGAAACGACCGCCGAAGACGTTTTGGACAGCATCTTCAGCCAGTTCTGTCTGGGAAAATAAGGTCATTTCTCGAAGTATTCCTTGACCTGCCGGATGGCGCAGTACTTGCCGCACATGGTGCAGACATCCTCTTCTGCCGGGGGGTTCTGTTCCCGGTACTGCCGGGCCTTTTTGGGATCAATGGCCAGTTCCATCTGGGTCTTCCAGTCCAGGTTCCTTCTGGCAAGGGCCATCTGCCGGTCCCGCTCTATGGCGATGGCATTCCCTTTTGCGATGTCGGCTGCGTGGGCCGCGATCTTGGTGACCACAACCCCCTCACGCACATCCTCCACCCCCGGGAGACAGAGATGCTCGGCAGGGGTTACGTAACATAAGAAATCCGCGCCTGCCATCCCGGCCAAGGCCCCGCCGATGGCGCACGCCACATGATCGTATCCCGCTGCGATATCGGTTACCAGAGGGCCCAATACGTAAAACGGGGCATGATGGCACAGACTCTTCTGGAGCCTCATGTTGAGTTCGATCTGATCCAGGGGCACATGGCCCGGACCCTCGATCATTACCTGGACATCTCTTTCCCAGGCCAGTTGCGTAAGGTGCCCCAGGGTCATCAGCTCATGGATCTGGGCCCTGTCTGTTGCATCGGCCAGGCATCCGGGCCTGAGTCCATCGCCCAGGCTCAGCGTCACGTCGTATTTCCGGGCGATCTCAAGAAGCCTGTCATAGTGTTCGTAGAGGGGATTCTCCTTCCCGTGGTGAAGCATCCAGGTGGTGAGAAACGAGCCCCCGCGGCTTACAATGTTGGTGATTCTCCCCTGTTTTTTGAGCATGTCCAGCGCACCCAGGGTGAGCCCGCAGTGCACGGTAATGAAGTCCACGCCGTCTTGGGCCTGCCTTTCAATCACATCAAACAGTCTGTCCACGGTCAGATGGATCAGCCCCCCTTCCTTTTCCACGGTCTCCACCACCGCCTGGTAAATGGGGACGGTCCCCACGGGAAGGGTCGATTCCCTCAAGATAATCTCCCTTGTCTCATTGAGCCGGCTGCCGGTCGACAGGTCCATGACCGTATCGGCGCCTGCCTCCATGGAGACCCTCAGCTTGGCCACCTCCTCCTCGATGATGGACTTGTCCGACGAGGTGCCGATATTGGCATTCACCTTGACAAAGAGTCCTTCCCCAATGCCGCACGGCATGAGCCGGGCATGTCTTCTGTTGGCAGGGATGACCACCCTTCCCCCGGCCACCTGGTCTCTGAGCCATTCAGGATCCACCTGTTCCGTCATAGCGACTGTGTTCATCTCGGGCGTGACAACGCCCGATCTCGCCTCTTTAAGCTGGGTCATCCGTATGTTCTCCTTGTTTTTGTGCGTGCCCAAACCTCCGGGCCAGCGGACCGGTCCGGTGAAAGAACCGCGTCTCGCGCCGCCTGCAGGAATCACGCCCTTTTTTGCTGCATCAGTTGGCGCACATGGGAATAGGGGTTGGTGGGCCCATGTCCAGATCCCAGGCTCAGGCCATGGACAATGGCCTTGGTAATGAATGCCTTGGCCGATGCCACAGCCTTGGGCACAGGCAGCCCCTGACCCAGCAAGGCAGCCAGAGCCGCGGAAAAAGTGCAGCCGGTTCCGTGGGTGTTCGGGTTGTCCACACGCTGAGCACTGAATGTCTGAATACCATGCCCGTCAAACAGCAGATCCACGGCATCGCTTTTCAGATGGCCGCCTTTTACCAGGACCCATCTGGGTCCCATCGTGTGAATGCGTCTGGCTGCGGCTTCCATGCCGGCAAGGTTGGAAACCTCAAATCCACAGAGTTGGGATGCCTCCGAGAGATTGGGGGTAACCACATGGGCCAGAGGCAGCAGATTCTCTGCCATGGCCGAGCGGGCCGAGGCGTCGAGAAGCGGATGTCCGCTCTCAGCAGCCATGACCGGGTCCACCACGAGCGTTTTTATCTGGTATTGTCTTAACTGCCTGGCTACTGTCAGGACGATCTCCCGGTTGACCAGCATGCCCGTCTTGACTGCATCTGCACCGATGTCGGAGAGGACCGATTCCATCTGCAGTGCGACGAAGTCGGGGGGCGCGGGATGGACAGCCTGGACTCCCATCGTGTTCTGGGCCGTCAGGGCTGTTACGACGCTCATGCCGTATGCCCCCAGCACAGTGATGGTCTTCAGATCGGCCTGGATCCCTGCACCCCCTCCGGAATCGGAGCCCGCTATGGTTAATATGCGCGCCATGAACTCTTGTCCGCGAATGTCCATCACCAACTCGTGCTGTGGCAGGCAAATCCTGTCTAATGGAGGCAGCGTCATCGTCGGCGCCGCAAAAAAGCCGCTTCCCCAGGGAGAAAGCGGCGACAAAAGGCCTGTGCTCCATTATCGGAAAAACCAAGTACCGTTATCGCGCCGCTTTCCTCCGCTGGCATTACCCAGGTCAGGTTCAAAGGGTTGCAGGGCGTCAGCCCTGCTCTCAGCAAAAGCCACCCCCAGCGACACATCTACCATAGACCTCTTCTAAGCAAATGTCAATGGCTACGCCGCGTATATGGGGACGTCTATGATTTTATGCTTTTCATTCAAGTCCGCGGTCCCGAAGCCTTTGGTTCAGCCGGGCGATCATCACGGTATGGGGGACGGTACTTTTCTTACGTTTTGCCAAGGCCTTATTCTGCGAAATTGAACTCAACTCGTGAGGGACGGGGGCGGGGTTGACTGACCGGAAATAGGGCGACGTCTTTTGCGCTGCTATGCGGTTTGGTCCGATGAAGGCGCGCTGTGGAACGCGGCCAGCTTGTCCTGGGTTAAGCGTCCCAAGGCGATCCTGAGGGGCTTTCCCCTGCCGCCTGCTCGTCTGACCCAGTTTTCAATCTCGGACCTGAGATCCTCCTCGCCCACACCTTTTCGCCTGGTGGCGGATCTGACGTCGTTGTCCATGTCGCCCGAGTTGAGGAGTGTCCATGTCCGGCCGTACCTGGAAATCACTCCGGTGTGCCCCCGGTCGCCTGTTGAAAAAGAGACAATTAGACCTTTTTCCAGGCAGGGTTCGATCTCGCTCCACAACTCCTCAGCCGCGTTCCTCGTCCGGGAAACCGCTGAAAGGGTCCTGTCGTAGACCGTGGCGGCCGAGGCCTCGATCAGACCGTTGCCCGTAAGATAGGCATTCATGGGAAGCCCCTGGCTGACCGCGGCGTTGATGAGATAGCTTTGCATGCCCCCCGGGCCGGCGTAACGAATCCCCATATCCCTGAGACCCGCCACCACCAGTTCATAGCAGTTGAGTCTCTCATAGGGGGTTCCGATGTGCTGCTTCAACACCGTTGCAAGGCAGGTTGCGCCTGCGGCGGTCTCTCCGGATTCTCGGGGAGGCGGCTGGTCCCGCAGGGCGACAGGATCTCCGTTTGCGGACCGCGACTCAGGAGAGGCCATGTCTTCAGGGCCTGCCTCCTCCGGCGGAGGATGAGATCCCCGGCCCCACACCACGTCCCGGGTGACAGGATCAATGAATATGTCCTCTCCTTCACGAATGCTGCGAAAGGCCTTTTGGGCATTCACCTCGGAATGGATGATATTCCAGCAATCCCTGCCGTAATCGGGATGGGATATGAGCAGGTGGGAAACCGTGGGATTTTCGCGGGAGATGACGCCTACATGCACCAGTACGGGCGATGGGCGTTCACAGGACGCTCCGGCAGTGATCTCCCGTCTCAGTTCAGCCTCAAACCTGGAAGATCCCTGAACATTTTTCAGGCCCGGGGCAACAGGCCTGTTGTCCATGTCTTGCATGTGAACCGATGCGATCCTGTAATCCATTTTTCGTGTCTGCTCACCCTCGGAGCGCTCCTGAATAATGTATCTGGTTGTCAGTTGAGGCCAATCACAGCCTATTCAAATTGAAAAGCAATATATGTGCCAAATGACGGCTCCCTGTCCTTTTCATGCAACCCTCTGTAATTATGTGATTTGGTGTGCCCTATGCACCGGGGGCCGACCGGGGCGATCGCCCCGATGCGTCAGAATTGCCCACATGCCCGGTCAACACATGCCCCCCGGAAGGCCTGTTTCAGCCGGTTGCCCACGCTGAGCCAGGCCTTGTGCAACGATTCAAAGAAAGGAAACTTCCAGCAGGGATACGTCGTCCTCAAACATATTTTTCCCCTGGATGCCTCTCATTGCCTCGATGATGTGCCGCGGCGAGACGTCCCCCTCCTCGGACAGTTTCGTTACCAGCGCCACAAAATCGTTCAACTGAAACATGCCGGCCTCAGGTCTCGGAACCTCGTATATGCCGTCGCTGTAGATATAGATCTTGGCATAGGGCGCCAATTTCAGGGTCGATTTCTGATATTTCTGGTCGGGCAGTCCGCCGATGATCAATCCGCCCAGATTGAGAGTCACGGTCTCGGCCGTGCTGGCAGAGTCCCCCATACGGGCAATGGCAGGGGGATGCCCTCCGCTCGAAAAGGTCAGGTCCCGCCGGCCCTTGTTGTAGACCCCGTACCAGATGGTAAAGAACATATCGTGGTGGGCCTCCATCTGGTAGACCTCGTTGAGTCCCTCCAGGACCTGGGAGGGATCCCTGAAGTCCACGTAATTGAGGGATTGGGACCGCAGCGAATTGAGGGCCGAAATGGACAAGAGGGCCGCACCCACGCCGTGCCCGCACACGTCCAGGAGATAGATGGCGAAATGGTCGTCGTCGATCCAGTGATACCCAAAGGAATCGCCCCCCAGGGAGGTGGAGGGGATGAATTCCCAGTCGGTCCGGATGTCCCCTTCCAGCCCTTTGGGCAAGAGGGACCGGACATATTCAGCGGCCTGATTGAGCTCCTTGGTGAGCGCCTTCTGACTCTTTATCAGGGCCTCATAGGCCTCGTTGCGCTGGAGGCGCATGATGTAGGCATTTGAATGATACCGGATCCGGGCAATGAGTTCGACCTTGTCCGGGAGCTTGACCAGGTAATCGTTGGCCCCCGCAGCAAAGGCATCGGCCTTGGTGACCGCCTCTTCCTTGGAGGAAAGGATGATCAGGGGAATTTCCCGGGTTTTCTGATTGGCCCGGAAGAATTTGGCCAGAGTTAGGCCGTCGATGTCCGGCATGACCAGATCCAGGAGGACCACGGTGGGGTGCACATCAAGGGCCATCTGGATGGCCTTTGCCGGGTCCTGGCAGTAGTGGAACCGGATCTCCGGATCCTGGGCCAGCATGCGACGGACTGCCTCGGCCATGATGGCCTGATCGTCCACCAGAAGCACTGTGATGCCGTGTTCTGTCAGGTGTGTAGGTTGTTCGGACAACCCCTGTTCTTGCACGTTCATATTCGCCCCTGTGCGGCGACCGTCTTAAAGAATATCTCTGCCTCGGGCGGGATCGAGGTGAACCGCACCCGGAATGCGGCAGGATCGTCTGTTTCTGTCCCGACGACCTTGGCGTAGAGATCGGTCGTGATCTCATTCCCCTTCAGATCGGAAACGGATATTTTCAGATTAGTCAGTTTCTCCGGCCTGATGTCCGCCCGGATCTCGGCCGTGGCATCCAGCATGCGGACAACCGATCCGGAACAGGCCTCATCGCCGGCGTGCTTTCCTTCCAGGACAATGAACAGCACGGGGAGCGGCTCTGGCAGTTCGGCCAGTTCCACCTCGATCTTTTCCGGAAGAAACAGATTGAATTCGCCCCGGATCCCCCCGATTTCATAAATAGTGATTGGCCGTTTGACCCCTTTGGGCATGACCTCCATCTCATCGTCGATCCTCAGCAGGTGCCGGCCGCACTCTTCCAGGGTGCTCTCGGAGATGAAGATCTGGCCGCCCACCGTGTAGGATTCGATGCGGGAGGTCAGGTTGACATTCCGTCCCACCACCCCGTATTTCATCCGCTTTTTGGATCCGATGTTCCCCACCACGATCTGGCCCGAGTTAATGCCGATCCCCTGCTGCACCTCAGGATAGCCCTTTTCCCTGCACCGGCGGTTGACCTCGACCATGGCCAGCTGCATCTCCACGGCGCATGCCACGGCCCTCTTGGCGTCGTTGTCGCGGAGCACCGGCGCCCCGAAGATGACAAAGATGGCGTCCCCGATAAATTCATCAATGGTGCCCTGGTATTTGAGGATAATCTCTGTCATGGTCTCCAGATAGATGTTGATGATGCTCACCACGTCCTCGGCCGGAAGCCGTTCGCCGATGGCCGTGAACCCCCTGAGATCGGTCATCATGATGGTCACAAAGCGCTTTTCCCCGCCCAGGGCGGCCCCTTCCGGGGACTCCAGGATGGCGTCCACAATATCGTCGGACAAATACTGGCCGAAGGTCTTGCGGATGAGCCGGTTGGCCCTTTCCAGCCTGGCCTGGGCCTCGTTTCTCTGAAGCAGGTTGATATAGCCCTTCGAATGATGCCGAATGCGGGCGATGATCTCCAGCCGGTCCGGGAGTTTGACCAGATAGTCATTGGCCCCCAGGGCAAAGGCCTCGGCCTTGGTGAGGGCCTCCTCCCTGCTCGAGAGGACTATCAGGGGCACATCGCGGGTGGCGGGGTTGGCCCGGAAGTAGCGGACCAGGGTCAGTCCGTCTACCTCGGGCATGACCAGGTCCTGGAGGATAACCGTGGGATGGATGCGATTGGCAACCTTGATGGCCTTTGTGGGATCCTGACAAAAATGAAAGTCGATATCCTGCTCCGGGGCCAGCATACGGCGAAGGGCCTCGCCGATCATGGCCTGATCGTCCACCAGGAGCACGGTGATCCGGTGCTGGGTCAGAGAAACGCCTTGTTCGGTTTTGTCGTCAGTCATGGGAATTGACTAAAAATAGGCAAAAGATTAAAGGGGCGTAAACAAATCCCGGGTCCAGCATCCAGCTCACCACTCCCAGCTCAGGCCCCCTGCCCCTGATGTTGTTTTATTGAGATGCCTTATGACGGCAGGAGCTATATCGTCAATGGGAAGGATGTCTGCCGCGGCCCCCAGGTCCCTGGCCGCCCTGGGCATGCCGTAGACCACGCTGGTGGCCTCATCCTGGGCGATGGTGTACCACCCGGCCCGGCGCAGGTCGGCCAGACCCTGTGCCCCGTCCCGTCCCATCCCGGTGAGCAAAATGCCAATCCCCTTTAAGGGCCAGTGCCCGGCAATGCTCTTAAAGAATACGTCTACTGAAGGCCGAAAAAGAATGCCGCTCGGCTCCCTTGTGTAGGTCAGGGTCAAATCAGGGGTCAGGACCAGATGATCATTGCTCCCTGCCACAAGGACTGTGGACAGGGCCGGCCGGGCGCCGTCCGCGGCCAGCCGCACATTCAGACCGGTCTGACCGTCCAGCCAGCCGGCCAGACCCTCGGAGAACTCGCCCCCAACATGCTGAACCACGACGATCCCGGCCTGGAGGTCGCCGGGCAGTGCGGACAGGACAGTCCCCAGGGCCTTGGGCCCGCCCGTGGATGCGCCAATCACCACAAGGGGGGGCAGATCGCCTGTGAGACCGGGCCGCCGGACCTGACGCGACAGGGTGGAAGGGACGCTCAGCCGGCGGATGGTCTCGATCCGCTTGATCAAGGCTTCCCGGCTTTCCCGGGCCGCAGGATCGCTCCCCATGGCTGGGGTATTGACCGCATCCAGTGCCCCGTAACCCATGGCCTCAAAAACCCTGGGGGTGTTTCCGTCCATGGCCGCGGTTACGATCAGGATGGGACAGGGAGAGGCCGCCATAATCCGGCGGGTGGCCTCCACTCCGTCCATCACCGGCATGCTCAGGTCCATCAGGATCAGATCGGGCGTATCTGCCGCGCACTTTCTGACCGCCTCCGCGCCGGTCCCGGCCACCCAGGCCACCTCATGGCCCCCGGTCCCGGCAACGATCTCCCGCAGAAATTCCCCAACCCCTGGCACATGATTGACAATGGCTATGCGCACGATTACGCCTCCCCAATCAGGTCCACGGCCGCACGGAACAGCGAATCATCCTCAAAGCTGCTCTTGGTCAGATAGTAGTTGGCCCCGGCCTCCAGCCCAAGGAGACGGTCCTCTTCCTTGTCCTTGTAGGAGACAATGACCACGGGCAGGGACTTGAGCTGGGGGTGGCCCTTGATCTGTCTGATGAATTCGATCCCGTTCATCCGGGGCATGTCCACATCCGATACTACCATGTCGTAATGGGCCGCACGCACCGCATTCCATCCATCCACGCCGTCCACTGCGGTCTCCACCTCATAGCCTTTGCTTTCGAGCAATTTTCGTTCCATTTCCCGGACCGTGAAGGAGTCGTCCACTACCAGGATCCGCTTCTTCGGTTTGGCGCTCATGCCCCGTGTCTCCCGGGTCAGCTTGCGCAGCCTGCGGCCTGCCAGGAGATTGTCGATGGATCGCACCAGGTCCTCCACATCAAAGACGAGCACGGGCGATCCGTCCAGCATCACCGCCACTGAGCTGACATCCGGGACCTTCCCCAGCCTGGAGTCCAGGGGCCGCACCACCAGGTCATACTCTCCGATGAAACGATCCACAGAAAGGCCGTAGAAGTTAAGCCTGTCGCTGACGACCACCACAAAAAGGTCTTCCGTCTCCTGGGCCGGCGTCTCCACCTCCAGGACGTTGTGGATATCCACAAGGGCGATGTTGGCATCGTCAAATCGGAAGTACTGACGGTCTTCCACTGTGTTGATATCGGATCTCGGGACCCTGAGACACCTCTCGATCCGGGCCAGAGGAAAGGCATAGGGTTCGCCGGCGATCTCCACCAGAAAGGTCCGGACCACCGAGAGGGTCAGGGGAAGCTCCATATGAAAGGTCATGCCCTCGCCGGGTCTGGATACGGCGCGGACTACACCCCCCACCTCATGCACCATGTTGCGCACCACGTCCAGCCCCACCCCGCGGCCCGAGATCTCCGTCAGATTCCGGGCCGTGGAGAACCCCGGAAGGAAGAGAAAATCCATGAGCTCCGGTTCGCTCATCTTCTGGACCATCTCTTCGCTGGCCAGTCCCTTCTCCACAATTTTTCGGTGCAGCCGGTCCAGATCAATGCCCCGGCCGTCATCCGATACCGCGATGGCGAGCATGCCCGAACGGTGGGCCGCCTCCAGGCGCACCAGACCGGCCTCAGGCTTCCCTGCCCGAGCCCGATCCTCCGGGGACTCGATGCCGTGGTCCAGGGCATTGCGAAGCAGGTGGTTGAGGGGGGCATCCAGTTTTTCCAGGATATCCCGATCCACCTCAGTGGATTTTCCCTTGATCTCAAGGCGCACCTTCTTGCCCAGCTCGCGGGCCATATCGCGCACCATCCTGGGGAAACCCTGGACCCCGTCGGAAAAGGGGCGCATCTTTACTGAAATGACCTCGTGGTAAAGCCGATCGGAAAGGGCCTCGGAAGTGCTGTTAAAGACATCGAACTGGTTCAGCCGCTCCCCCAACCTGCGGGTGCACTCCTTTGTCTTGTTCCTGGCCTCCAATACGAGGTCCGAGGCCTTCTGCCCTTCTTTCCCCTGAACCAGTGCCTCCTGCAGGCTGTCCAGGACGCCCAAAAGTTCCACGTGATTCCGCTTGAGCTCCACGAGCCCCTCTGAAAAGGTCGGAAGCCAGCGGGCATTGACCACCACCTCCCCGGCCTGTCCCATCAGGCGCTCGATCTTTCCGGCCGTCACCCGCACGGGACGATCCTTTTCCTCCATATGCTGCTGGGGGAAAGACTCTACGCTTTCCCCCACAGAGGGAAATCCGGCCCCGGTTTCTGCCAGGGCCGAGTCCGGTCCGGCCGGATGTCCGGGCTCAAAAGGCGCCATCCCTTCCGCGCGGGCATCCACAGGGGTGACTGGGATGGCCTCTTCGCCATTGATGATGGCCGATATGGCGGCCACCAGACGGTCGATCTCGTCGCGGTGCCGGCCGACCCAGTCTGTCTCTCCACGGCTGAGAGAATGGGCGAGCTGGGTCAGGATGTCCACAATCCGGAGGAGGATATCGATCTGGTCCGGACCGAGCGAGACCACCCCCTTCTGTGCGGCCACAAAGCAGTCTTCCATCACGTGGGCCGCCCGCACCGCCACATCCAGGCCCAGGACCCGGGCGCCCCCCTTGATGGAGTGGGCGGCCCGCATAAGGGCCTCCAGCTGATCAACGGCCGCGGGATTGGCCTCCAGGGCCAGGAGCCCGTCATTCAGGACGGCCACATGGGTCTCTACCTCTGTCTGGAAGAGGTCCAGCATGGCGGGATCCACCAGGTCGATCCGGTCTTCAGTGGGCGCCGCTTCCTCTCTGTCTCCGTGGGCATCTGTTGAAACAGCCTCGCCCGGGGGCCCGGTGGAGTATTGGACTGGATGGGACAGAATCTCCTGGATGGCTGACACCATGTCGTCAGCCTGCTCCTGAGCCAGATCCCGCGATTCCAGGCCGGCCTCGCCCCCGGCCCTGGTAATCTGGTTCAGGAGGTCAACTCCCCTCAGGAGGACACGGACCTGATCCGCGGCCAGCGAGATATCGCCCTTGCGTGCAGCCGCGAGACAATCCTCCATGGCGTGGGAGACCGTGGACGCGCCTTCAAAGCCCACAATACGGGCAGCGCCCCTGATGGCGTGCGCCGCATGTATGAGGGAATCCAGCCTGCCGGCCGCCTCAGGATCTTCCTCCAGGCCCATGAGCCCGTCATTAAGCATGGCGACATGGTTTTGAACCTCTGTTTGAAAGAGCTCCAGCATGGCAGGATCGGCCATTCCCGACGGCCCCTGTGACGAAGCTGCCTCCCCTTCCGGGGCTGGGGGCTTTTTCTCAACTTCCGAGCGGGCGCCCTGATCCGGGGGCAGAGGCATTGCCTCTTTTCTGGAACCAGGAGAGGAAATGGCCTCAACAGCCCGTGTCAGATCTGCAATCTTTTCCTCATACTGAGCGAGCCATTCAGGCGCCAGGGCCGATCGGGCCATCTGAATGAGCATGTCCACGCCTTGCTGGAGGGCGTGGATCGCCTCTCCTTTTAATGAAAACACACCCTTCTGGGCGGCGATCAGAGCGGTTTCAATGGCCCGCGACAGGGCCGCAGCACCTTCCAGCTCCACGATCTGGGCCCCGCCCCTGATGGCATGGACGGCCCGAATCATGGGCTCAAGCCGGTCTGAGGCGGCCGGATTCTTCTCCAGAATCGCCAGTCCGTCGCTGATGCCGGCCCCATGGCGCTCCACCTCCTCGCGGAAGAGGTCCATGAGGGGGGAGGCATCCGGGCCGTTATCACGCTGGTCCATCACTGAACGCTCCTCTTGAGGCTGTAAAACAGAAGTTCATCGTCCAACAGGGCCACGTGCCGGTCTTCCCAGGTGAAAATCCTCCTGGTAAAGGCGGACTTGGACTTGGCCACTGTGGCCGGCACATTCTGAAACAGACCCGGATGGATATGGTGAATCCCATGGATCTCCTTCACAGGAAAGACCCACACATCGCCGTCCTTGCTCACCACCATCATCCGTTCGTGGCCTTTTTCCTCGCTCGCTTTCTCAGGGGCTTCCTGCTCCAGTCCGATCAGATGGCCCAGGGAGACGCACAACTGGATCTCGCCGTGAACATTCACTACGCCCTTCAATGCCGGTCTTTTCCGATGGGGGACCGTGTGGATGGGTACCGGGTTGATGATCTCTGCGAAGAAGAGGGCCGGCAGGGCCAGCCATTCTGTCTCGATCCGAAAGATCACCACCGGGAAGGTCCCGGTCGGATCTTCCTCCTTCTTTTCCAGGAGGATCCGGCCCCATTCATCCTTGTACGCATCCGGGAGGTCCCTCTCCAGCAGATTCCTGCCCGCCTGGGTAAAGACCTCGCAGTTGCGGCAGTGGATGACCTCTTTGAGCAGGGGACAGCTCGGCCCCCCCTTGGCCCACACCCCGATCCGTTTCCAGCACCTCTCTTTCTGTGGTTTTTCCATAAACTATCCTCAGCCGCGGACCTCTTGTTGAAACGCCCGCTGGGCCCTCTCCCGCAGATGGGCGGCCCGGGAGGCGTCCCCCCGGCCTTCAAAGATAAAAGAGAGGTGATTCAGGGCCTCTGAATGGTTGGGGTCCAGGTAAATGGCCTTGTTAAACGAGGCCTCTGCCTCTTCCTCTTTGTCAAGGGCCTCATAGATCAATCCCATCAAGAAATAGGCCCCCGCATGGACGGGTTGGTCCCTGATGAAGCTCCGGCACAGGTCAAGGGCTGAGCTGAGAGATCCCCTGTCTGCCAGGGCCTGAGCCTCGTCGAAAAGGTTTTTGCCCGTATCGTCCATGTCTTTCCTGTCCGGGCCGAGCTCCAGAATGGCCGATGACGCATCTCTGTCTGCACGATTGGCAGGGGCGGTCGAGGGCGCCGGCTCCAGTGGCTTTCCCGCCCGCTCAAAGCGTCTTCGGCTAAGGCGGGGCCGCTGGGCTGAAAGGATGGGCCGCACGGCCTCTCTCCTCTCTTTGCGGCAGGCAAAGGCCCCCAGTTCGGGGATGCCCACAAGCCCCCACGACACTGCGGTCTCCCTCTCGGCATGGCCCAAAAAGAGGATTCCCGAATCGCTCAACAGCCGGTCCATGGCCTCGAGGGTCCGCGTTTTGGCCCGCGGACTCAGGTAAATCAGCAGATTGCGACAGAAAATGACGTGGTAGGGTTCCTGATCCGACAGGATCTGATCGTCCAGGATATTGCCCCTCAAGAAGCGAACTGTCCTTCGCACCCTCTCATGGAGTCTGAATCCATCGTCCTCAGGATCAAAGTAGCGTTCCATGAAGGAGAGATCGTCCCCGCGAAACGATGCTGGGGTGTACAGGCCCCTTCTGGCCTTGATCAGGGCTGCCTCGCTGATGTCCAATCCGTCGATGTGGAAGCGGTCCCCCCGGATTCCGGCATCCATGAGACACATGGCGATGGAATAGGCCTCTTCGCCAGTAGCGCAGGGGATGCTCAAGACCCGCAGTCTCCGGCCCGGGTTTTCTTTCACCCATGTTCCTGCAATGTAATCCTCAAGGAAGCGAAAGGCCTTTTTGTTGCGGAAAAACCATGTTTCGGGCACCACCACGGCCTCGATAAGGGAGGCCTGTTCCTTTTCAGAGGTCGTGAGGACCCTGTGATAAAGGGCCATGTTGGAAAGCCCGAGGTCGGCCATGCGAATCTGGACGGCCCTGGAGACCACATCCGGTCCCACAGCGTCTGCAGAGAGCCCAATCTCTTTCTCGAGAAAGGCTTCAATCCTGGTCTGGGACATCTTGACCGCCTTGTGCCATGGGGAGGAATTGGAGTTTCTTGGGGAGCAGATCCAGATCGATATACTGAATCATGTCATTGCCTTCCATGACGAATCCCCCCAGATAGGGGGTCTCCGGCATCCTGAGACCGGGGGATACGAAGGCATCCTCGGATTTTCTGACCGCATCGGTAACCCGTTCCGCCATAAGGCCGATAATGGCAGGGGTTTTGTCCTCTTTAAGGTAATCCACCAGGATAATCCGGGTGCTGAGACGCATCTCACAGGGCCGGCCCTGAATCAACTGCCTCAGGTCCGCCACCGGGACCAACTGCCCCCGATAATTGAACAGGCCGGCAAAGCAGGCCGGGGCATGGGATACCTGCTTGAGCTTCACCATGGGGGCCACTTCCCTGACCCTGTCGCATTTCATGGTGTACATGGTGTCGCCTAAATAGAAGATCAATACCAGCATGGCCCCCTCAGCTTACCTTGAACTTGGATACCTCGTCCTGAAGTCCCCTTGCCGCCTCGTTCAGCTGCTCAATGGCGGCATAGGTCTCCCGGAGGGAATCCATGGTCTCCTTCATCTCTTCGCTCAGACGGGCCATGGATTCATTGATCTTCTGGGCGCTTTCCGACTGTCGACCTATGGCCACATTGACATTTTCAAACTCGGGCGACAGGGTCTGGACCTGCTCGATGATCCGCGCCAGTTGGGTGCTGATGCGGCCCACATCGTCTGCGCTCCGGTTCACCTCGGCAATGAACTTGTCCATCTCCATGACCCCGGCCGAGACCGCCGACTGCATCTCCTGGACCATCTGGTCGATGTCCAGGGTGGCCACAGCGGTCTGGTCCGCCAGTCGGCGTATCTCCCGGGCCACCACATTGAACCCCCGGCCGTACTCCCCGGCCTTCTCCGCCTCGATGGCCGCGTTGAGGGAGAGCAGATTGGTCTGGTCTGCCACCTTGGTGATGGTGGTGACCACATCGGTAATGTTCTCGGCCTTCTCGTTGATTGTCTCCAGCCTTCCGGATATGGACCTGGAGGCCGCCTCCATGGTGCGCATGGCCGACTCCATCCGGGACAGATCGGACTGGCCCTTGGCCGCAAAACCCGCGGTCTCCTGGGACTTGGAGGCCACCTGCTCCATGGTCTCCACCAGACGGACCGAGACACCAGAAATCTCTTTCACTGATTTGGCCACTTTGCTGATGGACGCCACCTGATTGGCCATGGTGGTCTCCTGCTCCTTGGCCGTGGCCGCAAGCTCGGTGGACGAGGAGGTGACCTGGATGCCGGACCGCTGGACCTGGCCCACCACCCGCCTGAAAGAATCGGCCATGCCGTCGATGGCCCTAAGCAGTTCGCCGATCTCATCCTGGGTGGTGGCCTGTATGCGCACCCCTAAGTTGAAGCTGGCCAGTTGACGGGCCGCCTCGGAAACCGCCTTCAGGGGCTTGAGAACCAGTGCCCTCAAAAAGAAAACCAGGGAAACCACCAGGGTGAGAAGCACCACAAAGATGCCCACGGTCTGACTCGCAATGGCCCGATTCAACTCGGACCGAGCGGCATTTTCAAAGGCCTCTGCCTCCTGCGAGGCCTCCTGTTTCAGCCCCTGGATGCGCTCTCTCAGCATGGCATCGGTATAATAGACCCGAAACTTCCCGATCTTCTTGGCGTCGTGCCTGCAATCCACGGAGAGGGAGGCGGCATGGTCCAGTTTCAGGCTGGCGGGAAGCGCATCCCCGATGGTCGTCTCTGGGGCTTTCCAGGCCGCGGCAAAGGGCTTTCCCCTCTCGTCCAGGACCTGGATGGCCAGGATCTCGCGGTAATTCATGAAAGGCCGCAAAGACTGCTTCATTCCCTCCTGGTCCAAGTTGTACAGGTAGGTTGCACCCACGCCGCTCAGGATTTCGGCATTGAAATGCAAATTCTGGTCCAGTTCGCTCTTGGCCTGGGTCGCCCTGTCGTCGATGAACTCGTTCAATTCCGTGAGGATCTGTCTGGTGAAGGTGTCCACCATCCTGATCTCGAAGCGGATGAGGACAAAGCCGCCCAACAGGACCAGGGTGCACACAATGCCGCAGGCAGCGGCGACTATCTTGGTTACAATGCTCCACTTGCGCATGAGGATCGCTCCGCAGGGTCTTGAGTTGGATATTTACCGGGCGGTGTACCTGGCAACGATCTGATCGTAGCGGCCGGACGCCCGCAACTGCTTCAACCCCTCGTTAAAATCATCCCTTACCGATTCATTCACGAAGGCCACACTGAAGGTCGTCGGCGGAAAGATGCGCCATATATGGATCGGCTGAGAGGCGTCTACCCTGTGGTTGTGCTTTCGATAATAAAAAAAGATGTTCTCATCCAGGACAATGGCGTCCACCCGGTCGGAATAGAGACGATTGATCTGGATCTCCTGTTTGGCGATCTCCTCGTACCGCGGATTTTGCTTGGCCATGGCTGCGAAATCCTCGCCCAGGTACAGGGTGGCATCCTGGAACGCCAGCACGGTCTTATCCTTGAGGTCGTCGACAGCGCGGATTTGAAGCCCGTTTTTCTTCAGGGCGACCACGATATTCTGGCAGACCAGGTGCCCCTCTGAATAAAAGGCCTCAATGCCCGAATCCGGGTTGATGGTGAGGGCGCCGTCCACCTCGCGGCTCATGAGCTCCCTTCGTACCCGCGCAAAGGGGACATATTTCGACTTGACTGCATACCCCTTGAGCCCAAGGGCCTCCCGCACGATATCCATCTCAATTCCCTGGTCTGTTTCCGGGATATTGTAGGGCGGAAGGGCCAGGCCCACGGCCATTGTCAGTTCCTTCGGCCCGGACAAGGCCGGGTGCGTGTAAAGGCACAGAAAACAGACTGCGGCCAGGACGGCCCACGAAAGGCGCCAACCCATGACCGATGTCCCGTGAGCAATAAACCCGCTTTTTTGCATTCGCCTCACTGTTCAAGCTCCTTTAAGATCCACGCGGTCGGCGGCCCTCAGCTTACCCTGAAACGCGAGACCTGTTTCTGCAGACCCCTGGCCGCATCGTTGAGTTGCTCGATAGCGGAGAACGACTCGCGCAGCGACTCCGTAACCATCTGTATCTCTTCGTTCAGGCTGTCTATGGAACGGCTGATCTTCTGGGCGCTTTCCGACTGTCGACCCATGGCCACATTGACATTTTCAAACTCGGGCGACAGGGTCTGGACCTGCTCGATGATCCGCGCCAGTTGGGTGCTGATGCGGCCCACATCGTCTGCGCTCCGGTTCACCTCGGCAATGAACTTGTCCATCTCCATGACCCCGGCCGAGACCGCCGACTGCATCTCCTGGACCATCTGGTCGATGTCCAGGGTGGCCACAGCGGTCTGGTCCGCCAGTCGGCGTATCTCCCGGGCCACCACATTGAACCCCCGGCCGTACTCCCCGGCCTTCTCCGCCTCGATGGCCGCGTTGAGGGAGAGCAGATTGGTCTGGTCTGCCACCTTGGTGATGGTGGTGACCACATCGGTAATGTTCTCGGCCTTCTCGTTGATTGTCTCCAGCCTTCCGGATATGGACCTGGAGGCCGCCTCCATGGTGCGCATGGCCGACTCCATCCGGGACAGATCGGACTGGCCCTTGGCCGCAAAACCCGCGGTCTCCTGGGACTTGGAGGCCACCTGCTCCATGGTCTCCACCAGACGGACCGAGACACCAGAAATCTCTTTCACTGATTTGGCCACTTTGCTGATGGACGCCACCTGATTGGCCATGGTGGTCTCCTGCTCCTTGGCCGTGGCCGCAAGCTCGGTGGACGAGGAGGTGACCTGGATGCCGGACCGCTGGACCTGGCCCACCAGGGCGTTGAGGCTCTCGGTCATTGTCTTGATGGAACTGAGGAGAAAACCGGTTTCATCGTCAGATCTCCTGGCCCTCCCAGGGGCGTCTTCACCCGGCAGCGATCGGACATCCTCCGCTGCCCCGGAGAGGTCCCCCTTGGCAATCTTCCGGGATATGGAGGTGATCTGAACGAGACGGTTTGACATCCTGTTTCCGAAAAACAGGGAGATGCCCACAATGGGAACCAATACAGCAAAACCGCTGAGGAGCATGACCCAGAGCATATGGGCCATGGAGGATTCAACCTTTTGCCTGGCGTCGTAATAGTCGTCTTCATAGGCCCCCGCCCCGATGACCCAGTCCCACGGCTTGAAATAGGTGACCGCAGCCACCTTCCATCTTTCCTTGTTTTCGCCCACATTCCGCCATGGATACCGATCAAAGACCACTTCGTCTCCGGTAAGCGCGGTCGCCTTGTTCACAATGGCCTGTATGTAATAGCGGCCATTTGCATCCTTGGAGTTCCAGATGTCTTCTCCGTCCCGTTCCCCGGCCTTTGAGATGATGTACCGGCCCCTGTGGCGGGGAGATCGGCCTCCGAGGATATAGACGTAGCCTGTTTTGCCCACCTTCATGTCCATGATAACGTGTCTGAGACTCTCGGGGATCTTGTGGGGCATCCCGGCAAACAGCATCCCCAAGATCTTTCCTGATTTATCGGCAATCGGTTTGAACGCGGAGATATACCACCGGTCGTTGACACAGGCCAGCCCTTTAAAGGTTTTCCCCTTAAGGACCTCTGCAACGGGAGCTACCACCATCCCGTCGTCTGCGGCAGGGATGTAGGTCCCGATGGCCCGAGACCTCCCATCCGGGGCGATGAGGGTTGTGGCGACCTGCATCATGTCTCCCCTCTCGTTCATGCGCTGGAAAACGGCATAGTTTCCCCCGAATTTTGCCTTGGCCATATCCATAAACATGGCCCCGTCATCCAGGGACCTGTCCTGCCCCATCCATGTCTCCTCGTTGATCAGGACCTTGGGAAGGGATACGGTCTCTTGTTTCCCGGTAAACTGATTAACGGCCTGCCATGAGACCTCTTCAGCAGAAAAAGAGAATCCGCCAAGGGCCGAAAAAAATGAGTCGACGTCAGCCAGGCACCTGTCCACATCCTTCTGGATCAAATCAGCTGTGACCTTGCAGGTGTCCCTGATCGCCACGGCGATCCCTTTCATGCTGTCGCGCGCCAGGGAATCCAGCTCTGCCTCGATCTTCAAGGCAACGCTCTTCTTTTCCATAAAGGTCAGGACAGAAACGACCAGGACCGGCAGGATGGCTGCCAAAACCGGCAGGCCGATGACCTTGTGCTTGAGCATTAATCTCATTCTGTTTCCCTCCCAGGCATCATTCGTTTACCCGGAACCTGGCCACCGCCTCCTGCAGGGCCTGGGCCGCTGCCCTGAGGCTCTCTGCAGAGAGGTTGAACTCCTTGAGGGATTCCAGGGTATGCTGGACCGTCAGATTCAATTCCTCCATGGCTTCATTGATCCGAATGGCGCTTTGGGACTGGGCCTCCATCCCATGGTTGACCGATTCGAAGCGGGGAGGCAGGGACCGGATTCTTTCCATGATCCCATCCAGTTGTTTCCCGATCTCGTTGATGGCCCCTACGGCCGCTGTCACGTCCCGGGAAAAGGTTTCCATCTCAGCGGCGCCTGCGGAAACGGATGCTGTCATCCTTTCGACCATCTCCTCGATGTCCAGCACGGCAACCGAGGTCTGGTCTGACAGCCTGCGGATCTCCCTTGCCACCACCGAGAACCCAAGGCCGTATTCCCCTGCCTTCTCAGCCTCAATCGCCGCATTCAGGGAGAGAAGATTGGTCTGATCGGCCACCTTGGTCATGGTAGATACAATCGAACTGATGTCCAGGGCGTTTCCCTTGATCTCTTCCAGCTTTTCCGAGACAGATGCGGTTCCCTTTATCACGTCCTGGAGAGACCGTTCCATGTCCGAGAGACCCTTCTGACCTGATGCGGCCAGGTCCGCGGTCTCGGTCACGGCGGTGGTCACCTCGGTGACGGTATCGGCCAGGTTGGTAGCGGTGCTCGAAATATCCTTGGAAGAAAGGCTCACCTGGTGTGTGGCAGCGGCCTGTTGGCTGATGGTCGTCTCCATCTCTTTTGAGGAGGCCGCAATCTCCTGCGAAGACGCACTGACCTGGGTCCCGGATCGCTGGACCTGCCCGAGAAGGTCGGCCAGATCCCGGTTCATTCCCTCAAACGCGGCCAGCAACCGTCCGGTTTCGTCCCCCTTTTTTCCGCTGTGCCGCTCCAGTGCAGCCAGGGACTTGGACGCCCCTGTTAGATTTCCGGCCGCGATCTCCTGGGCCACATCGGTCAATCGGCTGATGGGGTTGCAGATGCGCCGGATCATGAAAAAGGCGATCAGAAGATAGAGGACCACCTGGATCGAAATGATCAGGAGGGAGGTGAGCATATTGGCCCGGTTCAGATCATGGATGTGGGCATAGAGTTCCTCGCAGGGGGCCATGATCCCCAATACTGTGCCGGTGGAGGACACGGTGTAACACAGAAAAAAGGGCTCTTTCTCAAGGGTGACTGCGTGTGCGACCACATCCCCGGGCCGGGCCTTCCGGACCGCCTCCGCCAGGTTTCCGACCCCGAGATCGCCGATCTTTTTCAGGGTCTTGGACGGATCCGCAGGAAACGAGATGAGAAGCCCGCTCGACGCATCCGCGGCAAAGGGGAGGGCGTGGGCCGTGACCATCATCCCGGACACCATCTCTTTCAGATCCTCCAGGGCGAAATCGAGCGTGGATATGCCGATTATTTTTCCCCGGGCATCGTACATGACCGCATCTACCGTGATCATGAGGGACTTGGTGGCCGCCTCGTCCATATAGGGATCGGTCCAGTAGATCCTAAAAGGCCTTGGCCGGGATCGGTCCCAGTCGGGCGGTATGGCCAGGAGATACCATCCCTGTCGGTGGTAATCGTAGGTCTCCGTGTTCAGGTCCCAGGTGAAAAAGACCTCGTCATCCTGGCGGTATACATATGGCCCGAACCGCTCCTTTTCTTCAAACAGGGCATGGGGTTCGTACCAGAGTCCGCCCCCGATGGCCTTCGGCATTTTTTTGAAATTGGCGATGAGATATTCCCTGATCTGTTCGGCAATGTCTTCGCCGGTGGCCTTGTGAATGGCGTGAAAGGCCTCTCCTGCAGTGGCCAGGTCGTCTGCATTTCGCTCCATGACCAGCATGGCGGACTCGATCTTCTCTGCATTTTTCCCTACCAGGGCCTTGATATGGGCCTCGGTTTCAACGCGAAGGCTGTTTCCCATAACATGGGCATTGTGGGTCAGCATGACGTACCCAAGAAGGGAAGATAGCGTGATAATGCCAACCATTAGAAGGATCTTCAGCCGCAGCGTCCACCTCATGCGCAACCTCCAGGCACCTCACATGGCATCCATTGCCGCCTCACCCGCTGACGTGAGGGCCTTTTTGGGCATCACCCATTGCAGATTCACAAGTTCCGGTCTGCCAGGATTTATATAATACAATCCCATAGGATGCAACTCTTTCACTCTGGAGGTCAGCGGTTCATGCTGCAACGTATGTGGCCGATGGATTATTTCAGCGGCATTCTGCCGCGACGTTATGCGGCTGGGAAGCCGCTCTCACATGGCTGTTTTGCCAAAATGAGAATTGGTGCTGAAAAAGGCTTGGACTTTCAGAGAAAAATCGCCTAAAGATAGGCTGTTTTTGTCTCTTTGAGGTCCGGCAGGGGGCTCGGTAGGAGCGCTGCAACAAACCGAGCCCCCCTGCCTCTGCTCGGGCCAAATTTTCATGAGTTTAAAGTGATGCGTCTCTTCAAGCCCCGGTCTATGCCCTGGCCCGCTCAGGGGCCTGGAAAAACAAGGAAGCGCATGGCCGTGTGGACGATTCCGGCGAGGTGTTCATATGGATCCACTGGAGGAAAGGGGAAGAGAGGCCGAGAAGCGGTCTGCACCCCGAATCATCCTTGAAGACTATTACAGCGTCGAGTTTCCCGTAAATCGGCATCTCCCCGTACATCAGTTCAGGGTGCGCGATCTGTCTCCCTGGGGCGTGGGCATTCTGATCAAAGAGGGCTCCGCCGCCCTGGAGCGGCTGAAGACAGGCGAGACCCTGGACATGAAATTCAATCCGGCAAGCTCTTCGCGTGAGCCGGAATATCTGAAAACAGAGATCCGGCACATCACCTATCTCAAAGAGGGCCGGTTCAGGGGACATTATCTGGTGGGGCTGCGCATCCTGTATGGGCGCCCCGACACAGAAGGCGGTTCTGCCGGGTAAAGGCGCTAACCGGCCTGCCCTGGTTCCCGGCTTCCCAGGACGTCTTCCTGCTCCCTGCTCACAGGAGAGGGCCCACCAGGTGGGCCGTGTTTTCCAGGAATCTGTGGATTGCAGGACGGGCCTGCCATTCCTTTAAATCCAGCATTTCGGCATCCGCCATATACCCGTCCTGCATGGCCCGCACCTGCTCAGTAAAATCACGATCATAGACAAATAGGGAGATCTCGAAATCAAGCCACAGGCTGCGCATGTCCAGATTCACCGACCCGAATATGGAAAATTCCCCGTCCACGGTCACCGACTTGGTGTGCAGCAGCCCCCCCCTGAACCTAGCCACCCGCACCCCTGAAGAAAGGAGATCGTGGTAAAGCGACCGGCTGGCATAGTGGGCGAGCCGGGAGTCCACCTTCTCCGGGACCGCCAGGGTTACCGACACTCCCCGATGGGCAGCGGAGATCAGGGCCGTAAAGACCGTATCATCCGGGACGAAATAAGGGGTGGTGATCGCCAGTTCCTTGCGGGCCGAATATATGGCGCTCAAAAGCAGCTGGCGGATGGCGTCGGGCTTGGATCCGGGTCCCGAAGGCACCACCTGAACAGCCGTCCTCCCGGTCTCCTTCACCGGGCCCACGTCGCTCGCCGCCTCCAGTTCCTCCAGGCCCTCGCCCGTATCCATCTCCCATCCCTCGATGAATATCCCTGCCATGGCCTCCACAACCGGTCCCTCCATCCGCACCATGGCATCAATCCATCGGCCCACCCCCCTGTCCTGCTTGAAAAACCGGGGGTCCGCCAGGTTCTGGCTGCCGGTATAGGCGATTTCGCCGTCAATGACGATGATCTTGCGGTGATTCCGCAGGTCGGCCCGTGTGGTGAGGATCTGCAAAGGACCTACAGGGAGGGACACGGCCACATGAACCCCGGCATCCCGTAGATCCCGGGCAAGGCGGCTCTTGAGGAATCGCTTGCTGCCAATGGCGTCCACCAGGATGCGGACTGCCACGCCCCGGCCCCTGGCCCGCATCAATGCCTCTGCCGCCTGATCTGCCAGTCCCCCTGGCTCCCAGATGTAGAATTCCAGGTGACAGGTCCGCCTGGCCCCATCAATATCCGATACAATGGACGCGAACACGGTCTCGAAGTCATGCATCAGGTGCAGCCGGTTCCCCCCCATGACCGGGAACCCCACCAGGGCCTGGGCATGACGCTGCAGGGAGATGACCGCAGGATCAACATCGGGAGCGGCCAGAGAGGCCCGCTTCTGGAGATCATCCTGCCAGTGTTCGTAGACGTCATGGATGGCCGCGGCCCGGCGCAGATACTTCCGGCTCAGACGGTTTTCCCCGATGAAGAGATAGGCCATGGCCCCTGCAAAGGGGATGCTGAAAATGACGGCAAGCCAGGCCAGGGAAACGCCCACCGGGAGGCGCCTCATGATGACGCGGATGGAAAGGCCGACCACGACGGCCCAGTGGGCCATGGAAATGAGAGACGTGGTCAATGACAGGTTGTCGATCATGGATGATCCCCCATTGGGACGGCTGAGGCCCTGGATTTACTTTCAATGCGGGAGGTATATGGAAAAAATGCTCCCCTTTCCCGGGGTGCTCTCCACAGTCAACCGGCCCGAGTGGGCCTGTACAATGTGCTTGGAAATGGCCAGCCCCAGACCGGTCCCTCCCAACTCCCGGCTGCGGGCCTTGTCCACGCGATAAAAGCGTTCAAAGAGCCGGCCCAGATGGCGCTTTTCGATGCCGCATCCCTGATCCCGCACCGAGATGCGGATATCCCGGTCCGCCCGCTCGGCCTCCACCTGGACTGTTTTTCCGTTCTCGCTGTACTTGACGGCGTTATCCAGCAGGTTGACCACTGCCTGCTCCAGGAGGGGAGGATCCACCTGGGCCTGCATGTCTTCCGGGCATGACATCTCCACCCGTATGCCCTTGGCCTCGGCCCTCATATGGCAGATCTGGACAGCGGTCCGCAGGATATCGCAGATCCGGCTGTCGACCCGTTCAATTTCTCCTGTTTCAGCCCCCTGCTCGATCCTGGAAAGGTGCAGGAGGTCTTCCACAATGGCCTCAAGACGGGCCGCGTGTTTCTCGATGATGGCCAAAAACCGGTCTGCATCCGCCGGATTTTTGACCGCGCCGTCGCGAAGGGTCTCCACAAATCCCTTGATCGCGGTGATGGGGGTCTTGAGCTCATGGGAGACATTGGCCACAAATTCGCGGCGGATGGTTTCAAGTTTTCGCAGCCGCGTCACATCGTTGAAGACCACAAGCGCCCCGATCTGACGTCCCTCTCCGTCTCGAAGGAGGGATCCCCGGCAGTTGACGATCAAATCTCCGTCTGAAGAGAGGGGGATATCCTTCTCGGTTGGCTTTTTGCTTGAGAGGGTATCGGCTACAAACTGATGCAGCAAGGTGCTCCGGATCACCTCCTGGATGCTGCGGCCCTGCATGTCGGTCCCGCAAACGCCCAGCATCCGGCCTGCCGCATCGTTCATGCCGATAAGCCGTTCTTCCATGTCCAGGGCCATGACGCCCTCTGCCATACTGGAAAGAACGGCTTCCATCTCGTTTCGTTGTCGGATCACTGTATCGAGGCGTTCTTTCAGGTCGCGGGCCATTTGCTCGAGCGATATGGAAAGGGCCTCAATCTCCTCAGAGGCTCTGATAGAAGGCCTGCGGTTCGATTCTCCCTTGGCGATGGACTCTGCCCAGGCCCTGATCTGCTGGATGGGGCGCGTGATGCGGCGCGAGACAAACAGGCCCACGAGGCCGGCAAAGACGGCCATCACCAATCCCCCCAGGAGGATCCGGGTCCGGATGGCCCGGACGGCCGCATCTACATCAATGATGGGGATGGCGGTGCGGATCACGGCCTGAATGCGCTCTTTCTGTTTCACGGGAACCGCCACATACATGAGGTCCTCGGCCAGGGTCCTGCTGTGCCGGATGGATATGCCCCGCCCGCCTTGCAGGGCTGCAATAAACTCGGAACGGTCCGCGTGACTGTCCATGGCCGCAGGATCTTCATCCGAATCGGCCGCGACCTTTCCTGATGCAAGGATCACCGTAATGCGGCCTGCCCCCAGTCGGCCCATCCGCTTGACCATCTGATCGATCTTTTCTGAGTCGAAAGGCGCCCCGGCATTCAGGATCTGTTCCTGACACAGGCGCGCCCTGGCCTCCAGGTTCGCCGCGGTCTGTTCCAGATAGAAGTGTCGGATGGAATGGGATGCATACCAGGTCACGGCCACAAGGGCAACAAGGGTGATGAGCAGATAGGACGGATAGATCTGCCAGAAGAGTTTCCTGTTGGCCGCCATGAGCTACTCCCTGAAGCGGTATCCTACGCCCCTGACCGTTTCGATGAGCCCGCCGCTGGGCCCCAGCTTTTTGCGAAGACCTGCGATCTGAACATCCACCGAACGGTCGGTTACAAAATAGTCGTTTCCGCGGACCGTATCCACGATCTGGGTTCGGGTAAACACCCAGCCCGGCCTCTGCGCCAGGTAGTGGAGAATGCCGAACTCCGTGAAGGTGAGATGGACCGGCTTATCATCCACAAGGACCTCCCGCCGGCCTGAATGGATGGTCAGGTTGTGAATTCTCACTACCTCAGACGCCGGCTGAGCATGGTTATGCCTTCTACGGAGCACTGCCCGGATCCTCGCCAGCAGGATCCGGGGGCTGAACGGCTTGACCACATAGTCGTCAGCCCCCAGCTCAAGCCCTGCTACCACGTCTGGCTCCTCGCCTTTGGCCGTGAGCATCACAATGGGGATGCTTCGGGTTTCTGCATGGGTTTTG
>ENA-OSEO01000947-OSEO01000947.1-sediment-metagenome-genome-assembly--contig:-NODE-947-length-61391-cov-5.926395_pt1 | contig 61391 bp, 62 predicted proteins | sample MGYA00237883_ERZ534232 | MGnify/ENA metagenome assembly ERZ534232
TTTCACCCCCCGTTCCGTGATCGCCACAGAATCAATTCTGCGTCTGGTGAAATTCAAACCGATTGAAATCGGTTGAGGAAATCCGTGAACCCGAGAGATAGTATGCCCCTTGGGTATGGTTTGATGGTGGTAACCTGTGGTTCGTGTACTCGGAACGGGTATGAACCACTGGAAACGGTGAACAACTAACTTCATTGTCACCCCACCTGTAAATAATTAGAATTATGATTTTTATGATTTGTTGATGGACTATGAACCCATTATTCGTTCATTCGTTCCCTGTTCGTTGACGGCTTTCATCTATTTCTAAACCACCTGTAAGGCTCCCCCTTCCCATCCGTTGTATAATTCTTAATAGGAATTTTCGTTTTGTACATTTTATTAGTGGGAAATTCTTTACCTCTTTCCTTCCCTAACTGCTTCGCTGAATTCTTTATACCAGGAGCCTGCATGGATCAATCTCAATTAAGCTGGATTACTTATTTCATTTGGAGCACTCTATGAAAAAGTGCCCATATTGTGCAGAAGAAATTCAAGATGAAGCAAAATATTGCCGGTACTGCAAAAATTGGCTTTCTCCGAACACAACCATTCCGCCAAAGGTTGTTAGCAATTCATATAGAAAGAAATCAGGAAGCAATCTGGTTTGGATTATTGCTTTGTCTACATACAGTGTAGTTTTTTTCTTGATAATGGTTCAATTCCTTAACGGTTTTTTTACTGATCCGTATGGAGTGATCCTCATCAATTTAGGTGGCCTTTTTTTGGTTACTGTTTTCTTTTTTTTCTTGTTTAGAAATTTATTTAAGGTTAATTGGTTCCTTAATATTTTAATTTCTTTATTCTCATCGTACATTCTAAATTTTTGTGTAGGATTCCTAGCGGGTGTTCTAGTAGGTACGTCTTATATTTATGGAAATAATTTTGATGAAATGTTATACGAACAACCACGGATGCCTGTAATCGAAAATACAAGATCACCTATACCAATAACAAATTCAAAACCAACATCAACCAAAAAACCAACCGTTTATTACAAATCTCCCACTCCGGCTAGCCAATTTGGAGCTAGCTGTCGACATTGGACCGAAATGTCCACATTGACACGCGGTGTAACATATTGTGTTTACGGAACTGCAATTAATACTTATAGCCAAAATGGTGTTTTTTATGTTGCTTTTGGAAATTCTTCATCTGATTTTTATTTTCTTTCCTACGGAGACTTTTGGTATGAAGGTATGGAAGGAAATTGTGTGATGGCAAAAGGAGAATTAAAAGAAATCGGGAAAGCGCCTGTTATTGTGGTTGAAGAAGGTGGATATTTCCATTGCGAAAATTGAATCACATTTTGATAATTTTTTTAATTTTTCTAAATATCCAAAAAAATAAAGCGAAAATAAAACCATAAAAAAAGAAATTAACAACATTTGTTAAAACAAAATCCATCGGATGAAAATATTTATTAAATATAAAGTGATTGGATATGTTTAATAAAACTAATCCTCCACTAGCCAACCAAACTTTCTTGTTAAAGAATTTAGGTTCAACTTCGTTTTTTGTCTTTTCAACAATTGAATTTTCCCAAACCAATGGTTGGCCACATGTCTTGCAAAAGGGATCATTAAAATGGATTTCTTTGTTGCAACTTGGGCAGAAATAATTATTGTTTGTCATAATTCCTACAGATTTACATTTTATAATTCTAACTCACTTATTTTTCCAACAATAAATCGAACCGCAGCTTCATTGTAAATACTTAAAACAGCAGAGGGTAGGTCTCCTGTTCTTTCGTAATCATCGCTTTGCTTTTTTGTTCTAAAATTATATGCTGAATAATCTTTGTTTGTTTTTAATCCCGTATTTCTAATTATTTGATTTATAACATTGAGCTTTGCATCAGGTCTCTGTTTTTTAATCTTCTCTACCATTTCTATATAAGATAGAGGATATTTATCGATTAAATTTTGGATTTTTTGAATAAATATATGGCCGGTATCAGCAGTTTGATCAATAACAGTTGTTATATCCGGTGGGTTATCATCTGAAAATCTCTTAGCTGATACAACAGTAGTTCTTATTTCACAAATAAAGTGATACACGCTTTCCTCTAGATTTGATTGAGCGTTTTTAATTGAATTTATAATATTCTTTACAATGTCAGGTTTATTTTGAAAATCGATTATAGAAAGAGTCTCGAAATTATACGCGAACCCAATAGGTAAAATGTAAAAATTGTACTGTTGAAGACTCCTATCAAACCATTCTCTTACTAAACTTTGATAGTTTTTTAAGGATGCAATTCCAAGAGTATATATGGCATAATCCAAAGTTTCATCATGGAAGAAATGAATTGCTGTATCACGAATATCAATCAGACAATTAAGGTTTTCTGAAATTGTTGCGGAAAGATTTAATTTTTTAATCGCACTAAAGATTTCAATTGTTAAAAAATTTTCCGTTCTGTTCCTCTTATATGAACCATCTGGTAAGATTACATATAATGATTCTATTTGATCGTTGTTGTTAATTAAGATTTTTGCTTTTAATAGTAATTCCCATGAATTAACTAATAATATTGAGAAAACTTGACCACGATATTTAAAATCTGGTTTATTATAAATTTCTATTGCAGCAAGCATTGCTTGTATCGAGTTATCTAATAAATCCTCATACATTATATTTTCCCCCTCTCACTCCAACCCCTCCAACACACCTCTTATCTGCTCCAGCGCTACCTCCAGATCATTGGCAATCTCCTGCGCCAGGACCTCTGGTGCTGGTAGGTTGGCGCTATCTTCGAGGGATTCATCCCTCAGCCAGAAGATATCCAGGTTGGCTTTATCACGGGCGATCAGTTCTTGGTAGTCAAAGGCTCGCCAACGACCTTCGGGGTTGGTTTCGCTCCAGGTGGGTTGGCGTTCCATGCGATTCTGTGGGTTGTAGCAAGCGACAAATTCATCCAGGTCGGAGCGTTGTAGTTGGCGGGTTTTGAGGGTGAAGTTCTGGTTGGTGCGCAGGTCGTAAATCCAGAGCTGCTTGGTCCAGGGTTCAGCGCTGGCCGGTTTTTTATCGAAGAAGATCACGTTGGCTTTGACTCCCTGGGCATAGAACACGCCAGTGGGTAAACGTAATAGCGTATGCACATCAAACTCATGCAATAATTTGGTGCGGACTACTTCACCTGCTCCACCTTCAAACAGGACATTATCTGGCACAACCACTGCCGCTTTTCCATGAATATCGAGAATGGTTTTGACATGCTGGACGAAATTGAGTTGTTTGTTGCTGGTTGATTTCCAGAAGTCATCGCGCACAATTGTCTGGGCTTCGCTCTTTTTCTCTCCACTTTCGGTGATGAAGGTTACGCTGCTCTTTTTGCCAAAGGGTGGGTTGGTGAGCACCATTGAAAAACGTTCACCTGGATCTTTCCCCAGGGCATCACCTACGTGGATGGGGGAAGAGCCACCATTGGCACCAATACCGTGCAGATACAGATTCATCACACACAGACGGGCGGTGTTATCAACGATCTCCCAACCGTGTAGAGCTTGATGGGTTAAATGATAGAGGGCATCTTTATCTAGTGGGCTGTACTGTTTGCTGATGGAATCATACGCAGCCAGCAAAAATCCACCCGTACCGCAAGCCGGGTCGCAGATGGTATCACCGGGTTTGGGATGCATCACATCCACGATGGCTTTGATTAACGCGCGTGGGGTGAAGTATTGCCCGGCACCCGATTTGGTATCCTGGGCGTTTTTCTCCAGCAAGCCTTCGTAAATCTCACCTTTGACATCCATATCCAAACCCAGCCAGGTTTCGCTGTTGATCAACTCAATCAGACGCTGCAGCTTGGCAGGATCCTGAATGCGGTTTTGGGCTTTACGGAAGATAACCGGCACCAACCCGGAACCTTTACCAAGTTCACTGAGAAGATGGATATATTGCGTTTCCAGTTCAGCACCCTGCAAGGGCAGCAGGCTCTGCCAGCTCAACTCTGGAGGTATTGTGCTGGATTTGCCCAGCAGGTTGCGGTTTTCATCATCCATTTTCAGAAAGAGCAGGTAAGTGAGTTGTTCGAGGTAATCGCCATAGGAAACACCATCGTCCCGCAGGACGTTGCAGTAATTCCAGACGCGATCGACGATTGTTGAAGAACCAGTTTCAGTTATGCTCATTTTTCACCGTCCAAATTCAAAAATTTGTTGAACACTTACTTTTAACCTGATTTAATCTATATAAATATTTTTCTCCTTCTGAGGGATGTAAACTGCGTAATATCTCTACTCTGCCTTCTAAACATTTAATTCTTTCAGAAATATTATCTAAAATTAAGCCATTATTAACATCATTTTCTAGTTGAAAAATTGCTGCTCTTATTTTCCACCTTTCTTTTTTGGGTAATGTTGGTCGCCCTGAATTTAGATTCAAATTGTGGATTGATAATTTATTTTTCCCGTTTTCAATTTTCAGTTTTTCCCTCTTTGGTTTTAATCCCATTAGTGACATCATCCCAATAATTTTTCTAATAATATATTCTTTCTCTTCATTGGAAAAAAATTTTTCAGATGATATTGAAATGTCATCAATATATCGAGAATATATATATCCTCTACTTTTAAAATCCTTGACTAGATATGGTTCATATTTCCAAAATACCAAATTTGATAAATGAGTGCTTGTCTTAGCACCTTGAGGTAATTTATTTTTATTTATTGTTAGGTTAGTTAAAATTGACGCAATTGGCTGGGGTAATTTGAAAAATTTATACCAAATATTGTATATATGTTTTCCATCAATTTCATCAAAGAAATGAAAAATATCTGCATGAATTATTTGCTTGCTATTTCTATGTAATTCGGCGTCTTTTATGTAATTAGTTTTTTTAATTCCACCAAAAAGATAAGGTGGGTATTCTACTTTATCCAATATTTTACTAAGAATTGCTTCTTGAATTTCTTTAAGTGGAGAAGAAACTGAATAAGTTTGACGATTAGAATCTTTACTAATTGGATTTGGACGATAATATATATCGCAATTACTTGATAAAGCAATTAAATCTTCGTTAGTTTCTAATAAAATTGATAAATCTTCTTTTGATTTTATATTTTCACAAATTGATGGCTGATCTTTCACTATTCGATTCTCGAATCAATTTTTGGGCTATGTATGATAATTTTTCTTTTATTTCTTGGCTGATTTCAGGTATTTCATTATTAATATCTGATGCAAGAAAAACAATAATACTCAAAGGCACATCGAGAGCTTTAGCAATGTTACTCAAGGTTGATAAATTCGGGTCTCTTTTTCCTTGTTCTAATAACGATAAATATGAAACAGATATTTTTGCTTTTTCAGCCAATTCGATTTGTTTTAAATCTTTTTGAATTCGAATTAGTTTTATAGATTTTCCAATATTCATTTTTCACCTCTAAAAAATTTTATGGTTTGTTTGTTACTTTAGAAAGTCAATTATTGATTTTATAGAGGAAATTAATTCAAGAAACAATCCGATTTTTTCTAATAAGTCTTTTGAACTTATTTTGGAATTTTCCGATATTGCATTTTGAATTTCCTCAATTAATTCGTTCAACCTTCTTGCAACACTATCATCCACTTTGCTGTGGAATTCTTCTTGAAGCATACACATCACTTCAAGAATTTCTCTTAACAATAGATTATTCATTTTACTCACCTCCTTCCTTGTTTGGGTTCGGTGCACAAAGCAACCGTCGCCAAAAAGCCTGACACCGATATGGCGCAAAGTGGAGGATACAAACCATATATTTCCGAAACCGTCGCCATTCCTATGGAAATCTGAAACAGTAAAAGATGAATGACGCTCAGCCAACGCATTAGCGGCAATGAAAGAGCAAAGGGGGCATTGGGTGAAGCAGTGGTATCCAAACTACCTTTAAAACAGAGCAGGCACAAAGGAGGTATTCAATTGTTAAGGAACACCTGAATGGTATCATTCAGCCTCTTTAATTATTACATAAATTAATTGTTATGTCAAGCAATTAATTTTACTGACAGTAAAATTAATTGCTTGAAGGAAATATTTACAATAAACCTAAAAATGCTTTTGTCAATATAGAATTACGTAAATACTTAATTTTCTTAATAGCGCAAGCCACCACAAAATCTGCTTGATTTATCTTTGAAAAATTGTATTCAAATAGTTCGATTATCTCTCTTTGTTCAATATATGTTGGAAAAGCTAGTACATATTTCGACAATGACTCTCCGGTAAAATGTTTGATAGTCGATCCGGTAAAATACTTCTCTAATCTTCCTATATGCGCATCATTGGCAATATGATAATTTACAAACTTCGGGATTATTTGGCTTTGAAATCTTACACGATGTAATGCCTTTTGAATAACTATTGGATAATCATAGTTCCAAATAGCAGATCTTCCAGGTTCACCACCTTCACAAATAATTAAGTCTCCTTTTTTTATAGAAACATTCTCGAGTTCTTCCTTCTTTATTTTGATTGATTTAAGGTCAGATAAATCAAAATTAAACCACTGAACGTTTGCATTTCGTAAGTACGGCAATAATTGACCTTGGTTTTTATCTTTGTCTAACATTTTTCCTAATCTATGATCTGCAATTTGGGAAATTCTTACCCAACACCATCCATTAGGCAATTCTGGCAAATCACTTGTATCAGGCGGTGAAGGTTCTTTGTACTTTTCCTTCGCTGGGTCTTTGCCTTTTGCTCTGATTTCAGCTTCCCATTTGGCTTTACGTTCGGCTTTGATTTTTTCAAGCTGCTTGCTGGCGGGTTCAAGCTCATCTTTGTGCGCTTCACGCCATTCACGTGTCAATTCACCGGTGACGGCTGCCTGTAACAAGGATTGTTTGTAGCGTTTGAGGTTGTTTTTGGCTCGTTTCAGGGCTGCTTCGGCGGCATCCAGTTGGGTGAAGAGTTCTTCGATTTTGGAGATGATATTGATTTGATCATTTATAGGCACTAAAGGAAAAGGTGAATTTTTTGTAAAATCTGTTGTAATTCCGCCTTGAGCAGTCCCCTTAAAATTAGCTGCTACACAATTTTGTCCAAATTGAGATTGCATCCAAAAAAATAAAAATTTCGGTTTTACTTTGTTTTTATCTGGTCTTAGTATAAATACATGTTCATTTACAGCTGCATTAATAAAAGGAAAACTTTCTGAAACAAAGCTTGTCTTACCGGTAGTTGCACCATCTTTTACCACTAATACATCAGAATTTTTAATTTTTCCTTTTGATAATTTTTTAAAAAATTCTATTGGTATATATCTAATATTTGAGAAATCAAAACCCCCAGAGTGTTGTAAATGTTCTCCTCCAATACTTGGAACACCTTCTAAGATTCCTTTAACCCCGCCTTTTGGCCTCCCCCCAGATTCAATAGAATCGAGGATTTGGTCTATTGTTGTCCATTTCCAATTGTCAGGTAATTCTATTTTTTCTCTGAATTCCAATAATTCCATTTCTATTTCACCAACACCACGTTCAATTCATCCAATAATTTCGAAAAATCGGGTCCAAATTGGCGCAAGACGCCAAAGCGACCGCCTTTTTCGTTGAAAGGGTTCATATCCAGGTCTTCCGCGGTAATCTTCAGGTTTACACTGATGTGCTCCACGATTCTGTCCAGCCACCAGCGCTGCGCTGTTGTGTAGGTTTTGCCTGCCAGCCATTCTTCGTAGCGTACCCGCACCTGTTCGGGGAAAGGCACCAGTTCATCTTCCAGTTGCACGGCATGCCGAACCAAGGAAACCAGGTCGGTCATCACCCGCCGGGTACCCGCACCACGCACCTTATCCTTTTCCAATTTGGCATATGCCAGCCACAGGCTCTGTGTCGTCCAGGAATGCGGTGGTTGCTGCAATTGCTCCGCCAGTTCTTTGATTTGCTGATAGGTCAGCTGTCGCAACCCGTAGGGTTGGCTGTAAATCAATTGCAATGCGGTGATTTCATCTTTATGCGTATCGATGTATTCCCGGAAGGAATTCACCGTTCGCAAGGCCTCATCAGCGGTGAACCCGGCTTCCAGAACTGAGTCGATACTGACCCGGTCGATCAATTGTTCGTTACGGCGTTGGATTTCCACCAACAAATGACGTAACTGCGGGTTGGCAGCCAGCGGGAAAACAGCAGCTTCGATTAACCCTGCTTTGGCTGTTTCCAACTGCTCTTCTGTCGGCGTATCGGTTGCAAATTTTTCACAGGCACTTTGTTCAATTTGGTCCGGATCAATCGCATCCAGCAATTTATGAGCCAGGTCACTGATACGCTGCGGAGGTGTTTCAGCGCGCTGGACATACAGATCAGTCTGACCGATGATTGCCTGTTCGATTGCCTGTTCATCGCTCGGGGACAGTTGCGGTTCCAGGCGTGCTAGGCGACTGGCGAGTGAGCTGAGGGTATCATCATCAGTGATGCCCAATGTGACTGCTTCCATCAGTTTGTTAAAGGGTACACTGCGTTTGCGTTCCAGGGTTTGGGTGTCCACTTTGGGTAGCTCGACCACGCCAACCGCATCAATGATTAGAAAATGATCCTTGCGATCTGCATCCGGGGTTACTGTTTGCAGATCGCCAGGTTTGATCACGCGTGTGCCACGCCCCAGCATCTGTTCGAAGAAATTGGCAGATTTCACCAAACGCATAAACAACAACACTTCCAGTGGTTTGATATCCGTTCCGGTGGCAATCATATCCACTGTGACGGCAATACGCGGGTTGTAACTGTTGCGAAAAGCGGCGATCAGATCTTCCGGGTTGGCATTCCCGATGCGGTAAGTGATCTTCTGGCAGAACTCATTGCCTTTGCCAAATTCCTCGCGGGCAATGCGCACGATATCCTCGGCATGGCTGTCATCCTTGGCAAAGATCAAGGTTTTGGGGACGGTGTTACGCCCGGGGAATAATTCCGTGAAGAGTTTCTCTTTGTAGGTGCGCATCACGGTCCGAATCTGGCTTTCGGAGACCACCTCCCGATCCAGCATATTGGGGGTGTAGCTGTAATCTTCATCCAGTTGCTCCCAACGCACAGCTCGGGTCAGTTTGTCACGTTTATCGACATAATATCCAGCCTCCACCTGACTGCCGCCCTGAGAGATCTGGGTGCGGATGCGATACACCTGCCCATCGACGTTGACACCATCGGCCACCGCACGGGCACGCGGGTATTCCATGACCAGGTTTTGGTGGAAGAAACCGAAGGTTTGTTTGGATGGGGTGGCGGTTAAACCGATCAGATAGCCATCGAAATATTCCAGCACCTGCCGCCAGAGATTGTAGATCGAACGATGGCATTCATCGGTGATAATGACATCAAAAGTTTCGGGTGGGATGGCAGGGTTATAGACCACCGGCAAGGGTTCTTTGCGGTTTAAAACCGGAGAATCGATCTCGAACAATGAGCCTTCCTCGTTTTTCGGGTCAAAAGATTCTTCTCCCTGCAGCATTGAATACAGGCGTTGAATGGTGGTGATTACCACCTGATTGACCGGATCAATGGCATTCGAGGTCAGACGCTGCACATTGTATAAATCCGCAAAGCGGCGGCCATCATCCGGAGTGACATAATCCTGAAATTCCTTGAGGGTCTGCCTGCCCAGATTGGCGCGATCCACCAGGAACAACACCCGGCGCACTTTGGCATATTTGATCAGACGGTAAACAGCACTGACCGCCGTGAAAGTCTTTCCACTACCTGTCGCCATCTGGATCAGTGCCCGCGGTTTGTCATCCGCCAGCGATATTTCCAGATTGGTAATGGCTTCGGTCTGCGCCTGCCAGAGTCCATGGGTGTTCAGAATTGGTAATTGCTTCAAGCGGGATCTTAATGTTTCAGGTTCTCGAGCCCAGGTAGCCAGGGTAGCTGGTTGGTGGAAGTTGAACAATCGCCGGCTGCGTGGGGCAGGATCGCGTTCATTTCGAAAAAAGACCTCCACCCCGTTGCTTTCGTAGGCAAAAGGTAAGGGCAACTGGATATGAGGGATGTTATCGGGTAAGCCAGTAAGATAAGCTGCCGATTGCTCAGCTACCCCACTTAATGGGGTGCCTTCGGCTTTGGCTTCCACCACACCGACAGCCTGACGATCGACAAAGAGCATATAGTCGGCAAAGCCAGTTTGGAGAGGGAACTCACGCACGGCAATGCCACGACCAGCGAAGAGATTCATGTTCTTGCGGTCTTGCAAGATCCAACCAGCTGCTTGCAGCTTGGGGTCGATTAGATTTTGGCGTGTTTCCGCTTCATTGAAAACCATTGAGGTGTTTTCCATTCCTGAATGGAGGTTGATTTAATTGTACAGGATTTTTGAATTTACTTTCCCCACTGACGAGGGCATAGAACGACAACTTACAGATATATAATAGGAGGGTGAGGGTGGTTTGTCAATGGTAAATCCTCAAAAAATCAATCCTATCAAAAAATGTGTAAACAATTTAAAGCTATAATCAGTATAACAATTGTATTATCGATTAAGATTCTCCAAAAATAATTAATTCAAAGAGTCAATTATGGAAAATTCAACCGTGTCAAATTTTTCCCTTACTCCGGGAATCCCTACTTATTCAAGTGCAAGAGCATTCATTAAAACAATACAAGGTATAAAACATTCTCTTGTTAACCAAATGCGAGATAGTATTTGGAGCCAAGTGGGTACTCCAAAGGAAACGATTGATTGGACAAAACCGGAGGAATGGATTCTTGAACGATTAGATGGGCAGGAGAGAGAATTAGCACTCAAAATTTGGCGAGAATCAAAAGGGTCAGTCAACCCAAGACACATAAGAGGAGCCTGGTACCTTGCAATCAAGCATAACTTAATTAATTTTGATTCCATGGACTTAATCGAATTAACTTCGCAAGGATCAAGTTTTATTAGAGAATCAGATAAAGATTTAATTGCAAAAATTGATTCATCCGAGGGTTTGTTAAGTATTCTTCAAGCATTAAGTGAACACAGTCCTGGAAAACGTAGTGATATTTTGCCATCATTTATAGACTTCTGCAACACGTATACAAATTATAGAAGTGATTCTGTTTACAAGTCTGCTCTGTATAACAGGATGGTTAACCTTATTGATCGTAACCTAATTAAAAAAACAGGGAGCATATTTTACGAAATTACTTCCGAAGGCATAGATTATCTGCAGAAATATTCAGCATTTATTCCTGGCCGTGTCATTGACAAACGACAACCAGAATTAAGTAGTATAGCCCAGTCATTAACAAAAGAAGCAAGAAAACAATTAAGTTACTATTTAAGCCATATGGATCCATACAAATTCGAAAATCTAGTTGGTTTGCTTTTGGAAGAAATGGGTTATTCCAATGTTCAGGTGACTTCACCAAGCAATGATAAAGGCGTGGATGTAGTTGCTGATATTGAATTAGGGATCAGTTCAGTGAGGGAAGTTGTTCAAGTTAAACGTCATGCGGGTTCTATAAATCGAACAATTGTGGACTTATTACGAGGGTCATTACATAGATTTTTAGCTCTCAGAGGCACAATAATTACTACGGGGTCATTTGCAGCAGGCGCTAAAAGAGCTGCGTTAGAACAAAATGCCGCTCCTATTACATTAATAGATGGAGAAAAATTGGTAGATTTATTATTATTCCATCAAATTGGTATATCAAAAAAATCAGTAGATTATTATGAATTTGATGATTCCAAATTGCTAAAATTTGATGATGAATGGGGTAATAATAATTAGATGGAATTAGACAACATTTAAGACAAAAATCCTTGTCAAAATTATGGTGGGTAATGAAATTAATTGTGTTTAAGATTTAATGAATTCAAAAAAAGTAAACTATCGAAAACAGGTGAAAATATGAATGAATTAAGGTCATTATCGGAAATATTTAACCACAAATTATTGCGAATTCCTGATTATCAAAGAGGCTATGCCTGGTTAGTTGATCCTCATTTAACAGATTTTTGGGAGGATTTGATATCACTCGCTGATGAAAAAAAACACTACACCGGAGTACTGTCGCTTGAAGAAGTAAAATCAAATGTTTTTGACACTTGGATTGATGATAGGTGGTTAGCAGCGAAGAGTTATAGACCTTATTACATCGTTGATGGTCAACAAAGAATAACAACAGCAATAATACTTATTCAGGCAATTATTGAAGTTGTTGAAGAAATGCAGAGCAAGAACAATGATGTTCTGATCAGCATTAATTATTCCGAAATTGATGAAATACGAAAAGCTTACATTTTCCAAATTAAAAATTCAGAGGTAAAAATTCGATCCTATATTTTTGGTTATGAAAGGGATAATCCAAGTAACGAGTTTCTACGAACAAGAATTTTTAATGAACTATCTTCCTCTGATAATAGAATTGAAACCCTTTACACATTGAATTTAGAGAATGCAAAGAAGTTTTTCAAAGATAATTTATTGGCTTTTCCAGAAAGTGAAAAATTAAAAAGAATAGAAGCAATTTTCAAAAAACTAACAACATCATTACTTTTTAATGAATACATTATTGACGATGAGATGGATGTTTTCGTTGCCTTTGAGACAATGAATAACCGTGGAAAGAAATTATCAAATTTGGAATTATTAAAAAATCGTTTAATTTATCTATCAACTCTTTACATAATTTCTGAAGATGAACAAACAATATTAAGAAACAGAATAAATGATTGTTGGAAAGAGATCTATTTTCAATTAGGAAGAAATAAACACAAACCATTAAATGATGACGAATATTTAAGAGCCCATAAGACAATCTATTTTGGATTTTCAACAAAAGTTGACTATTCAAAATTCTTACTAAAGGAATTTTTCCTTTCAAAGAAAGTCCTAGAGCAAGTAAGGATTGAAAACAAAATCGCTCAGATAGTAGAAATTTCGGATGATGAAATTATGGATGAAGATGAAAATGGGGAAGAGGTAACAAGCCAGCCAGAAAAACCTCTTCCACATTTGCCAGTTGAGGATATAGAAAATTATGTAGTTAGTTTACGATCTTCTGCTCGTCATTGGTACAATACTTTCTTTCCTCAAGAAAACAAAGACCTAACTTACGAAGAACAAGTTTGGCTAAATAAATTAAATAGGATTGGAATTGGCTATTTTCGCCCATTAATTTTAAGCGCTTACATGAATCAAAAAATCAGTACTGGTGACAGAGTTCTGCTATTCAAAAATATAGAAAGATTCGTTTTCGTAGCGTTTCGATTATCTCAAGCTAAAAGCAATTATGGTCAAAATGAATTTAATAATATAGCAAAATCATTGTATTTAGGAAATATTGGGATAAAAGAGATAATAACTAGGATTAAAAATCGAATGGCTTTCACATTCAAAGACGGTGTGTTCAACTATTATAATTTTAAGAACTACCTTGATAATAAATTTAAGTATTATGGTCAAGATGGATTTTATGGTTGGAGCGGGCTTAAATATTTTCTTTATGAATATGAAACTTATTTATTTGAAAGTTCTATGCAAAATACTGAAAAAATCATAGATTGGTCGAAATTTATGAACACTAAAGACACAGAAACCATTGAACATATTTATCCACAAAATCCTAATGATGATTGTTGGAAATTAGATTTTGAACCATATAGTGACAAAAGAAATTTCCTTGTTAATAGTTTGGGGAATTTATTGGCTCTTTCTCAACCTAAGAATAGTTCTTTACAAAACGATTGTTTTGAAATGAAAAAACAAGATCGAAAAGGAGCACATGGATATTTCAATGGGTCTTTTTCAGAAATTGAAGTTACGCAAAAGTACATAAAATGGACACCTCAAGCCATCAAACACCGCGGTTTATCGATGTTGGATTTTATGGAAAAACGATGGAATATATCGTTGGGTGATGAAAAACAGAAGTTAGAATTATTGCATGTTGATTTTGTAGAGTAATATCATTTGGTTTAAGGTATTTTCAGCTTTATTGTGGATAGGATCAAAATACACCAACTACTTTCCCTCGGAGGAAATTCATGTTATCCAAAACCGAAATCCAAACAATTGTCAAATATTGCAAAACCAAACTCGACCTTGCCAATCTTGTACAAGCTGAGGAATATGGCTACTACAACCTACCATTGTGCATCATCGACGCGGTTTTCTCCATTGGTGTCAAATACCAATCAACGGAGAATGCAGTCAAACGCTTCTGCGAGTATTTCAGCGTCACCCGATTGCGTGATAAAGAAGTTGCTCCTCAATCCGAACAACTTTCAGTGTCTGCTTTCATCCAATTTCATCAAGGCTTTACCGTTAAGGAAATGGCAGAAAAGGTTTACCTGAACAAACAACGCACCTCCACCCACAACGGCATTTTGAAAGCAGAAGCAGTTTTCCGATTTGCCAAAGTCATCCAGAAATTTGGCGTGGAGTATCTTCAGGATGTCCATAAAGTTTTGGGGAATGAGAAATTCGAAGCCGAGATCGCCAGGATCCCCGGGCAGGGAAGCGGGTTATCCACCCGTTATTTTTACATGCTGGCAGGCGATGAGAACTTCATCAAGCCTGATCGCATGATTCGAAGGTTTATTCATGCAGCTATCGGCAGAGAGCTGAGCATGGAGGAATGCCAGGAATTACTGGTCTCTGCGCACGCTGAGTTGGTCAAAGACCACCCACTCCTGACTCCACGCAGTCTGGATCATCAGATCTGGCTGTATCAGAGAATTCTATAGAGATAAACTAATGTCATCATCCATCCTCTATTACCAGCCCAATATCCAACGCACCAGTGAAAGTCTGTTTTTCAATGCGCTAAAAAACCACCACCCCGAAGCTAGCATCTCCAACTCTCACTATCATGTGCCACTAGCTGCCCTGGATCAATTTCTTGATACCCAGAAAATCATCCTCTGGTTGGAAAAAGAGCCCTATTTTCCATCCAAAAAAAGACAGGAATGCCTTGATATTTTGAGAACCTTCCCTGCCCCCCAGCTGCGGATCGCCTTCCAGCCCAAAGAAATCTCTTTTGATTTTGTCCTGCAAAAGAATAACCGGGTTTATTATTGGGAGTTCCAGGAAAGACAACATGCCAAACTGACCATCGATCGACTCAAAAAGGTCTACACCCCAACAGGCGAGCCGGTGATTGTGCCTCGCTTCTTCCAGCGTCTCATGCGTGATCTCTGGCGCTTGAGCTTTTTCCGTCCTTATACCTCTGTGTGGAAGGATTGGTTTGAGAGTGAAGCACGAACAGATCAGTGTTTAGAAATAGCTGAAGGGTATCGAGAGTATCATTTACCCGGCAAGTTTTCATTCAAAGGGTTTCTTGAACGAAAGTTATTATTTGGTGAAGAAGGCACATAAAAAACAAAAACACTAACTTGAGGAGATTAACATGAAGAATTTTGCTAAAGCTAGGGATGTAATTAACAGGAATGAAACTGCAGTAGTTGTATTCACCAAGGGGGTTCATTTTCATTTTGATTCATATGGAACTGGTGAAAGCGGAAAGTGGGTACTAAACCCCATAAAATTAGAGATGGTTGATAAGGTGATAATATACCTTCGGGACGAAGCCAAAAAAGTGAATAAAATCTATATGGCTAATTATTCAGGTTACCGGAAAGCTGATGTACCGAGAAGATACTTTATCCAATTTTCTAAAATCGAAGAAATCGGTACAACATTATCAAATTGGATGGACTTTGCTGAAAGTGGTCAGAATCCGGTATCCTACATTACTAACTAAAATTAATTAATCATATTAAAATAAAAATATCATCATCAAGGGGGTCACCATCACCCCGGAAAAGGGCACAACATGTCATCCGAAAAATTCTCACTCATCCGGGTCTTCCTGAGTAAACTCTGCCTGTCCAAGGAAGCTGTGGACGATGTCGTCGATCTGATCGGCGACTTCCTTAGCGCAACATAGGAAAAACAAGGTCTATTTCTATAAAGTTTTGGCTTTATGATAGTCTAACATCTCCATAAGAAGAATTTTCTTTTCTTGCATTAATTGTATTACTTGAAGAAATTTAATTAATTCTGTTTTATTCTTAATGAAATCTCTTGCGTGAGAAATTGGGTTTCTAATTTGGTTATTAATTTTTTCGAAGTCAGAAATAAATTCTTTCCCCAAATCAAAAAATATTCCAATAACTTCATATTTCTCTTTAAAATAAGTGAGTTCAATTAAAGATGGATCAATCCTTTCTTTTTGATAAAATCTTTTTCGGTCTATTATTTGTGATTGTTTTGATTTGTCAAAATAATTGATCCAATCATCATTATTGAAATTTTTGTTTATAATCTCTATCATTAATAATTCAAGATTTGTTACTAAAGCAAATAAATATAATCTTACTGGCAATTTTAAAATGTCACTTCTGGTCACAATTCCATCTATTTTTGTTCCTTTAACCACAAGGCGATAATACGGTGGTTTTTCCATACTTAATAAAAATGTGCTCAATGCTTCATCCGCGCTCGCTAAAATACTGTCATCTAAAGGTCGATAATGTTGTTCAACCAATCCATTTTGAGCCTTTCCATTTCTTTCCAGAACACCAATGATTCGATCAAATTGCTTAACCGGTATTTGGTCAAAGGATGGTAGACGATTGAAGACCTCTTTTGTATCTTCTTCTGGAGAACAAGTTTCTAAACCAAAAGTGGCAATCTGGCTAACATTAAATCCCTTCGCATAACCCTGTAGTGTTATTTCGAAAATATTATTTGGAATATTTTCCATGATTCACCCTTTCCTATTTAGATCTTAATTTTCTTCTCATTTTGGTAATTCCCGCGTAATAACCAGTTTTAATAATTTTTAATTCAAGTCTACAATAAATTTATACCAAGAAAATTAATTTTTAAGTTTAAATATACAATCTTACGTAAACAATTATGTTATCATAATGATCCGAACAAAATTGGGGAGGTAAATTCAAATGCCCAAACTCAAACCCAACACCTTCCAATCCATCTACTGCCCGGTCTGCGGTACGCTCAACACAGTCAAACGCAACCAGCTGGGGCCCACCAACGTGGCATCCGCCATGGCTGGAATCGAAAGCCTGTATGATGAATTTGATTGCCCGTATTTTAATGAACCCTGGCATGCACAAGCATCTGATTTGCAGGAGAAGATCGAGGAAACCACCAGCAAACGCGTGCGCGAACTCTACCAGCTCGATCTGGAGGAGATCCTGGCAGCACATGGTTGTCAGATTCCTATTAGAGAGCTGTATGTGGTCTTTGACGAAATCAAAGCCATGAAAGCAGACATCCTCACCAACGGTAAAAATTACCTTACCATCGAGTATCTGTTTGGTAATGAGCGCAAGCGCAACGCCATCTACTTTTACGACCAGCGTTTTTACCTGATCCTGCAGAGTTATGAAATCGAAGGTGATCTGGAGGATTTCCGTAGTTTTGCCGCAGCCTTCGAAAATCCACTGCTGAACATGGCCATCGAAACGACCACGGAGATCGAGTCCGAGGTGTTCAGTGCGGAGGAAATCAAGGGGATGGTGACTTTTGTTGTCAGAGGGGAAAAGACGATTTTGATTAATGGGGAAGAGCATAGGGTCAAGTACATACCGCCGTATCCGCAGGAGTAGGCGGCCGTCAACGAACCCACAGGGTGATATATGGATGGCCGTCAACGAATAAATGATCGAATGAACGAATACGAACTTACTCTTATGAGGATAATGGAGATAATTTATGATTGGGCAGTAGTGATCATCTCCGGTCAGACTTCATGACGTCATCCCGGCCAACTCGATCCACGGGTTTCATGTCCTTACTGGGGAAAATGCGGCGATGATCTAATTTTCGACGTCCAAAATTGAACAACAACCCCACCTGTAATCCGGTTGCCTTGAGGTAATTCAACACCTGGGCAATTTCATCATTCGTCAGCAGGTGTGCAAAGGCCTTGATTTCAACCACCACCTGGCCTTCCACCAGCAAATCCAGGTAAAAAATCCCGACCTGCTCTCCATCCACCTCCACCGGTACGGGATGTTGATCTTCGACTTCAATCCCCAGGTTGATCAACTCGTTTTTCAGAGCTCTCTCGTAAATTTCCTCTTTAAAACCTGGTCCGATCTTGTTATGGACGGCCATGGCTGCCCCATTGATCCGATAAGTCAGGTCATTCCCCGTTGCGTCGACGACAAGCTTACTCATGCTGATGCTCTCCTGAATGGTGTTGGTTATCACTTAATCATAGCAGAAAATAATAATAATTTCCTGGCTGAGATTTTCATATTCGTTCATTCGTTCCCAATTCGTTGACGGCCAGCCATTCGTTTATATCATGCCCATTGGGTATTCGTTTTAAATTCGTTGACGGCTATATCACCCTGTGGGTTCGTTGACGGCCAATATCACCCCGTGGGTTCCTCAAACAACCGGTCTCCCGTCCCCGTCCCCCGTCCCTTTGCGCACCTGGCGATCTTTGTTCCCTTTGCGTCTCCGCATATAAAAAGAGGGAGCCTGAGCTCCCTGCTTTCTTAGGGTTGGAATGGAGGAGGATCCATCACCTGATGCTGGGTAACGCCTCCTACTCCATTGTCTCCTCGTACTTTTCCACCTCCAGCGCTCACAGGCGACCACATCAGTGCTGAGATCAGCACCACAGACAACAACGCGACTAACAGTTTTACATTCAGTCTTCTCATCAGTCTTGCTTTCATTTTTCCTCCACAATGTGATTTTATCGATGGCATCCCTGGATCAGTTATGCAGATGGTCTTAGCATTATTCCTTTAGGTCTGCCTTGCTGACTATGTTGCAAGAACGAAACCAGGGGGGTAGGGTTCAGGATTCAGGATTCAGGATTCAGGTTTGAGGTTTGAGGATTGAGTGGTTGAAAATCATTTGACATTGCTACGGCAATGCCGTATAATGTCCAGCGCACATCTTAAAGAGGATTGCTCAGGAGATTGAAAATGACTAAAAGAGTGGGGCCAGGAAATTCTGGATGGTTTACAGGAAATCAAAGCTTTCAAAAAAGGGGACGGGAATTTAAGAACACGCACCTTGACAAGCCCTGCTCCTCCGCAGATCATACGATCAAAGCTGAACGTATCGCAAGCGACTTTTGCCGGGATGATGTGAGTTCGTAGGGGCAGCGGCTCGTCCCTGCCCGTATTGGGAACAGGGAAGACGCAAACCAAGCAGTCCAGCCCTGGCGTTGTTAAGAATTGCCGAACAAAAACCCGAGATATTTTTGGAATTGACGTAGGGGTCAAAAATCGAACATTGAATGATTTTTCCATTATTATTAAAGAATGCTTCCCGACACCCCCCTCATCATCACCCCCGAAACCTGGATCATCTCCGATACCCATTTCTACCATAATAACATCGGCGTAGTGCAACCGTCCCGAAAATTGGCAGGAGCTGATCATCAGGAACTGGAACGACTTGGTTGCCCCGCATGAAACCGTACTGCATCTGGGTGACTTTGCCTTGGGAAAGAAGAGCAATTTCATCCTGCTAACCAGCCTACTGAATGGCAGGCTGTTTTTGATTCAAGGCAGTCATGATCGCATCAGTCAATCTTTTTGTGAGACCCATGCTGTGACCTTGATCAAGCAACCCATATGCGTTGAATTTACTGATCAGATCAAGTTGATCTTCTCTCATCGTCCGATTGTCCCACTGGAGGATGGCTGGATCAACCTGCATGGGTTGACACAATAATCCACCACCTCTGGAAGGTTCGGAACTTGGACCCAACCATATCAACGTGAGCGTGGAAGTGAGAGAGTACCGTCCCTGGCGGTTGGGGGAGATTTTAAGGGACTGGCCATTAGACTGACGAGCTGGTGTAGGCCATTATTGACAATCGTTGTTTGTAAAATAGTACTATATATGATACTATTGGAGAATAAATGAGTAGATTCGAAAAGGATATCACAAAGCTAAAACAAAACCCGAAAAATGTACGCTATGAAGAATTGGAAAAAATCCTTTTGCGATTTGGTTTTACGAAAAGACAAAGAGGTTCCAGTCATGTGGTGTTTACGAAAGGAAAAAATGTGCTGACTGTTCCAATCAAAAGACCGTATTTAAAGTCAGTTTATGTCAGACAAGCATTGGCAGTAATTGAAGATATGATCGATCTGGATGAGCAAGAAGGTAACAAAGGTGTGAAATGAAAGATAACAGAAAAACATTGGAGTATTACATGGATCTTCCATACGCCATCGAAGTCATGCGCGATTCCGATGAAGAAAATCCTGGCTGGGTGGCAAAGATCAAAGAACTTCCAGGCTGTCTCACCCAGGCAGATACGTTTGAAGAATTGGAAGGGATGATCCGGGATGCGATGCACAGCTGGATCGAAGTTGCTCTGGAAGATGGGATCCCCATCCCTGAACCCCGGCTTGAGGAAAACTACAGCGGGAAATTTGTGGTCAGATTACCCAGGTCCTTGCATCGTGAGTTGGTGGAACAATCCGAGCAAGAGGGAGTCAGCCTGAACACCTGGGTGATCCATATTCTGGCAAAGTCAGTGGGGGCGAAGGACCAATCCATTTCTCAAACGAAGATTGAACAGCTTTATCGACAAAATAAAACTGTAAAGGTTAACAGAATCATTGCAGATAAAGGGTGATTGAGGGGTTAGGGGGCGAAGCATTCGAATAGCATGAATGCTGTCGCCCTTACGGGGTTTGGATACGGTCCCCCGTTCCTCGTCTCCCGTCAGCCGTCAGGTTCCGAAGGACTCCGATCTGTTTTAGAGGAGTTGAGCAGTTCTTTTAGTTCGCTCACAGAATTCACCGGCTTCTTACACACAAACCCCTCACACACATACGCTGTGACCTTGCCATCCAGCATCGGGCGATTATGCAGCAGCGCCGGGCTACCTTCCGGGAGTGGCAACCCTGCCGCAGCCACCACGCTGTTGGGGCGGTACTTCCCGCGGATCTCGCGCAGGTATGCCGCCATCTGCGGGTCTTTTTCCTTCGGATCCCCGATCAGGGCTATCTGCCGGGTGGGTTGCAACGCAAAATCAGAAGCGGAGAGCCAGCGGCTGAAGGCAGTGGGATACTCGGCTGCCATGCCCGCCACCTGTGCCAGGGAATCCTCAGCCAGGTGCAGCCATTCCTCATTCTCGGTGAAGGCGGCCATCTTCAGCAGGGCGTCGGTTGCCAGGGCATTGCCGGAGGGTGTGGCGTTGTCCTGCAGATCTTTCGGACGCAACAGCACGGTCTCGGCCGCGCGGGGGGTATCGAAAAAGCCACCGTTTCCGGAGGAATCATGGAACTGCTCGATCATCTCTGTGGTCAGGGATTGGGCGGCTGCGAACCAGCGCGGGTTGAAATCCGCCTGATACAGTTCCAGCAACCCCAGAATCAGGGCGGCATAGTCCTCCAGGAAGACTTCCGGACTGGTCTGCCCCTGCCGCCACGAGCGCCGCAGTTGACCCTCCACCCGCATCTCCCGCAAGATGAAGTCGGCGTTGCGCTGGGCAACCTGCAAATAGGCGTCGTTCTCCAGGGCACGCGCAGCCTCGGCAAAGGCTGCCAGCATCAGTCCGTTCCAGGATGTGAGCACCTTGTCATCCGTGCCGGGACGCACACGCCTGTTGCGCTGCGACAATAATTGTGCGTGACGCTGCGCTAATCGCGCCGGGATTTCGGCGGCCGGCATCCCAAAGCGCTCAGCCAGTTCAGCATCGCTCACGACCCGTTGCAGCACGATCATGCCTTCCCATTCTCCATGGGAGCCCGCCGGGGTCAGTCCATAGGCCGCTTCAAACAACTCGTCCCGCTCCCCCAACACGGATCGGATCTCGTCCAGCGTCCAGACGTAGAATTTACCCTCCACGCCTTCGGAGTCGGCATCCAGGCTGGAGTAGAAACCGCCTTGAGGATCCAGCAACTCGCGCTGCACGAAGCCGAGCGTCTCTTCCACTACCTGAAGGGTGTGCGGCTCGCGGCTGATCTGCCAGGCATGCAGGTAGGCGCTGGTCAGTTGAGCGTTGTCATACAGCATCTTTTCAAAATGCGGCACCAGCCAGTGGACATCGGTCGAATAGCGCGCGAATCCACCGCCCACGACATCGTACATCCCCCCGCGTGACATAGCGTCCAGGGCGTGTTGTACCGTCACCAGGGCGTTGGGATCCCCTGTATGATAATGGCGTCTCAAGAGGAAGTCGAGCGCCATCGGCTGCGGGAACTTGGGAGCGCGTCCCCAGCCACCATGTTCCCCATCATGGCTGCTGAGCAATGCCCGTGTGGCTTGCTGCAGGGTGTCTGGCGTGAGGTTACCTTCCGATGCATGGCCGCTCTTTTGCTGCAGGAGCGCCTCCAGAATACGCTGCCCGGACTGGATGACCTCGTCGCGCTGGTTGTGCCAATAGTCCGCCAACGCCAGCAGCACTTCGTGAAAGGAGGGCATCCCATAACGTGGGCGCGGCGGGAAGTAGGTGCCGCCATAAAACGGGACCAGATCGGGTGTGAGGAAGACCGACATCGGCCAGCCACCCTGACCGGTAAAGGCCACCACCGCGGACATATAGATGCCATCCAGGTCGGGACGTTCTTCGCGGTCGACCTTGATATTGATGAAGTGCTGGTTCATTTGCGCCGCGATGTTGGGGTCCTCGAAGGATTCGTGCGCCATGACGTGGCACCAATGGCAGGCAGCATAGCCAATGCTCAGGAAGATCGGTTTGTCCTCCTGTTTGGCGCGCTGCAGGGCTTCAGGGCCCCAGGGGTACCAGTCGACAGGGTTATCAGCGTGTTGCAGCAGGTAGGGCGAGGTTGATTGTGCGAGCCGGTTGGGCATAATTACCTTTCATCGTTGGTCACGGAGCATGCACCTACGCGTTATTTTTCCTAACTTCTAAAACCTGATCCCTAACGCCTACAAGGCTTCCAGCTCATCCACCAACCCGCTGACAACATCGAAGCCACCCTGCCAGAATTTGGCATCAAACACATCGATTCCAGCTTCCGAGAGCACCTGCACCGGCGCTTTGGATCCGCCAGTAGAAAGGATCTTCGTATAACGCGGGATAAAGCTCTGACCTTCCTGTTTGTATTGTTGATACAGAGAGAGCACCAGTAGTTGACCGAAAGTGTAAGCGTACACATAGAAAGGTACATCATAAATATGCGGGATCGATACCCACTCCCAACGGAACTCGTCGCTGACATCCACCGCATCGCCAAATTGATCTTTCAGATTCTGCATATAAGCCTGTGCCAGGTCATCCACCGAAGCGCCTTTCTGGATCATCTCATGTGCCTGGCGTTCAAACAGAGCAAAGAAAGCCTGTCGCATGATGGTGGCATACGCTCCATCCACCTGTCCGAAGAGGATATCACGGCGCACACTCTCATCCGTCTCATGCTTGAGCATGTGGTCTACCAGTACCATTTCGCCAAAGGTAGAAGCTGTTTCCGCCAGCGGCAAATTCGAATGGAAGGTGAAGATGCTGTGGTCAGCGGCCAGCATTCCATGAACAGCATGCCCAAGTTCGTGCGCCATCGTAGAAACATCATCAGCTTTGCCCTGGTAGTTCAACATCACCCACGGGGTCAGGTCCGGACCGGACGGCCAGCAGAAGGCACCACCTTGCTTGCCTTTACGCACCTCACTATCCAGGTGATTCTGGGCAAAGACCCGCTCTGCCATTTCTGCAAATTTGGGGTCGAACGCTTGATAGGCGTCCAGCACCATCCCGGTTCCCTCAGCAAACGGGTAAGTCTTGTCTGATTTCACCAACGGGGCATAAATGTCATAACGCCGCAACTTGTCCATACCAATCAGTTTCGCTTTCAGTTGGAAAAAGCGCTGAAACACTTTGGCGTTCTTCTGGCATACATCCGACAACGTGTCGACCACAGCATCCGGAATATCGTTAATCAGGTTACGGGCAGCAATCGGCGAGGCGTGTTTACGCAAGTTGACCTGTTCGTTACGCCAATCGCGCACCAGAGTCTGGTAGATCTGACCCAAAATTGAGCCATCATCGCCATAGACCTTGTAAAGCTCCTGGTAAGCTCTGGCGCGCAGGTCGGGATCAGCCGTGCGTACATACATCATCAACTCGCCACGAGTCAATTCCTTCATCTCGCCATCCACTTCCAGCTTGAAAACGTAGCGGTTGGTCAGGGAGGAGTACACCATCTGCAAGGCGCTCTTCCCGGTGACATTCTTGATGTTAATGATTTTTTCCTCTGGCTCACTCAGTGTATGCGGAATGAAGAGGCGCATAGCCTCAAGCCAGTAAGCGTAATCTCCACTACCCTCTACCAATTCCCTGGCTTTCGCTTCCGGCAAAGCTTTCCACCACAGGTTGAAAAACAAAATACGATTGGACATTTCTGCAACGAACTGCTCCACCCTGGCCATCAGGTTTTGTGCAACCTGGTTTTGTGTATCCTCAGAGAAATATAATCCAGCAAAGGTATAAATCTTTTGCCCCAGTACGGTGTTTTTATCCAATTCTTTCACGATCGAAAGGAAAGTCTCCAGGCTGATGTCATCTGTCAATTCAGGGCGGCGTTTTTCTAATACCTCTACCTGTTTTTCCAGTTCGACGAAGGCAGCTTCCAACTCTGTTGACTTTGGTCCCGGAAATAAATCCTCCAGGCTCCAGCGTGTTTGTTGGTATGTCATGATTCTAAATCTCCTTGTGCTGATAAATATTCACGCAGTTGTTGTCGCAAGCGGTCTATTGGATAGCGTTTCCCATTGGTCTCATCGTGATAAAACCAGGCTGTCCATCCATTGACCGGACCATTCTTTAACTGTCGTCCCAACTGATGGATTGATCCACGTTTACCATCCAGTACCAGTGATCCATCTGCCATTACCTGAGCAGTCAGGTCGCTGTTTTCCCCAAAAAATAACAAAGTTCCTGGTTTCAGAAAGCCATTTTCGATCAACGCACCAAACGGCAAGCGTGGTTCGCGACGCGGATTAATCTGCGACAGTAGGAAGTCCTCACCCAGTGGTGTCACCCCGGCAATTCGTTCTGCCGCAATCCGCACATAGGACTCCTCGCGCTCAATCCCTATGAAATGCCGGCGCAGGAGACGCGCTGCTGCCCCGGTGGTTCCGCTACCAAAGAATGGGTCGAGCACCACATCACCCTCATTGGTACAAACCTGTAACACCCGATACAACAGCGCCAGTGGCTTCTGCGTGGAATGCGCCCGGGATCCGTTTTCCTTCAAGCGCTCCTTGCCACTGCAGCGCGGGAAGTACCAATCACTGCGCATCTGCAGGTCGTCATTCATCATCTTAAGGCTATGATGATTGAAGGTGTAGCGTACTCCATGTTCTTTTTGTGCCCAGATCAAAGTCTCATGCGCATTCGTCAGTCGCACCCCACTGAAGTTTGGCATCGGATTTAATTTCACCCAGACCACATCATTCAGAATCCAATAACCCAGATTCTGCAGGACGGTTCCTACCCGATAGATATTATGATAACTACCGATGACCCACAAGGTGCCACCCGGTTTCAGGATGCGTTTAGAGGCTTCCAACCAATCATGCGTGAATTGATCATACTTTTGGAAATCATCAAATTTATCCCATTCATCATCAACCGCTTCGACATACGATGAATCAGGACGATATAGTTGTTGTTTGAGCTGTAAATTGTAGGGTGGATCTGCAAAAATCATATCCACCGAGTCAGGCTCCATCTGGCGCATAACTTCTACACAGTCCCCGAGGATGATCTGATCTTGGTCAACGTCATATCGATTCATATGCTTTATTGTACTTGAAAAACCCTGCAAAACCTGAATTTGTGTCATATAATAAACTGTTATACTGGAAAAAGCCTTCATTTTTGTAATGTTTTACACATGTTTCCTTTCTGAATTAATGGTTGACTTTATTTGAAACCACTCTAAAATTGAATATATCTTTTCTATTGGATTCTTGTGATTTTTATTCTTAAAACGGTTTGGATGGATTTATTTATGGAAAAATCAATTTTTCATGTTTTTCCGTATCCCAATTTTCTGGAGGTAAGATGAAACGAAAGTTTTTTATTCCCATATTGCTTATTATGTTGTTGTCATTAGCTTGCAATTTATCGGCTGACAAAATCTCTCAAGAAACGGATGAACCAACTCGCGTGGCAGTGTCAGAAGAACCAACCAGCCAACCAGATCCTGCTGCACCTGTGGAACCCGTACAACCAGTCGATGAGAGTGGCGCAGCCAAAAGTATTGACGATGTGCGCCCGGCTGTATTCCAGTTATTCGCGACCGGCACCTACAATGATATTGAACAGGGATTGGTATTGAACGCTGAATGGGGTGGGTCTGGCTTTTTCATTGATCCTTCCGGCATCGGTGTAACGAACAACCATGTGGTTGCTGGCGCAGCCATCCTGAAAGCCTATGTCAACGGCGAGACTACCCCGCGCAATGTGCGTGTGTTAGGCACTTCTGAATGCGCAGACCTGGCTGTGGTACAGGTGGAAGGTAGTGATTTCGCCTACCTGGATTGGTATGAAGATGAAGTCAAGACCGGTTTGGATGTATATGCCGCCGGTTTTCCACTGCTGGATCCGGAATACAACCTCACCAAGGGTATTATCTCCAAAGTAAATGCCGATGGGCAGACATCCTGGTCGTCCATGTCCTACATTTATGGTCATGACGCCAAGATCAACCCCGGTAACTCCGGTGGTCCATTGGTCACCGAAGATGGAAGAGTGGTAGGTATTAATTACATGACCCAGGCCACTTATGACCAACAGTTTGCCATCCCAACTGATCAGGCCATACCGATTGTCAACCAACTACGCGAACGTCAGAATGTTGCCTCTCTCGGTTTGGACGGTTTAGCCATCGTCTTCGGACCCAACAGCGAATACCCGGGCATCTGGGTAAATTCAATCACAACTGGCAGTATTGCCGATAAGGCCGGTATCAAGCCCGGTGATATCATTCATGAGGTTGAGGATATTCTGGTTGCCACCGATGGCACCATGAAAGATTATTGCGATATCCTCAAGAGCCATGATCTGGATGATGAGCTCAAAGTATTTGTGTATCGATGGGAGACCGACGAATTGTTTGAGGGCTCCTTGAATGGTACACCTCTGGCATTCTACGGTTATGCCGGTCTCTCCGGTGAAGCCGAAGAATGGGTAGAGGAAGAGGGAACTACCACTACCACAGAGAATGAGCCTTATCGCACTGAGGAATTCGACGGAAATATCGACTGGTGGACCTGGTTTACCACCAATGGTGATGAAAGCCAATTGGATATCTATCAGGATAATGGACGCATCATCTTCGAATTGTATGATACAGACATCTGGGCATATCTAACGTATGGAGAATATTATTATGATGATGTCTTTTTACAAACCCTGGTGGAAAACAGGGGGATGAATTCCAACAGTATCAGTCTGGTGTGCCGTTATGATGAAAATCTCGGTTGGTATGAATTCAACATCGGCAGTGACGGTTTATATGATATCCTGCGGTTTGATGGATCACTCAGCGATGGGGATTACACCTTGCTTGCCAACGGTGGTTCCACCCGCATCAAAACCGGGAAGGAATACAACGAATATGCCATTCAATGTGCTGGTGATACATTGACATTGTGGATCAATGGCTACGAAACCAACAGTGTGCGGGATCGCACCTTCAAAGAAGGATTGATCGGCATCTCCGCTTCTTCCTACAGTTCAACACCGATCATCGTCGAATTCGAATACGTGGATATCATCTATCCGTATTAATAAGCGCTTGAGCTGTTAAGTTCTTAAGCTGTTTAGGAAAAGATTTTAAGAGTGCAATACGCCAGAAAGAAAGTGGTGCATTGCACTTTTGGTAGATTGTTTATGATTCACATCTTCCAGAATGATATTTTTCGGTTCATCCCTAAGTGCAATGCACCCTTTTCACTTTCAGCTTTCAGCTATCAATACATCCATGCGTCCAACGGTTGCGGGCCAGACATGATATCCCGTACGATGCGTAAATTGCCGATGATATCCGGGCGGACACTCCAGCGGATCATCGCGATCTGGCCATAACGGATTTCAATCCCGGTAATGCTGTACGGTGAAACCACCGAGCCGGTGTTGAAATAGGGCACATGACTCAAGGCTGGAAAACGCGGGCGATGGGTGTGACCGGCAACAATCATCTTACGGTTTTCCCTACTCCAGTAGATTAACTTCTTATCCACCCGTTTGGCAATGGTGAAATTTTTGGCAGCACTGGTGGGATCACCCAGCCCATACAGTTGCAAATTACGCCAGAAGACACGCACAAAGAAGCGCCCCACCGGCCACAACAAATCGGACATCAAATCACCCTGGTGACCATGCACCAGGAACAATTCACGCCTGGTGGGTTCATGCTCCAAAATCAAACCTGGATAAACTTCTAAATTTGGAAAAAAAGGTTTCCTTGTCTGAGAAATCTCATCAAAAAAGGTGTGCAAATTTGCATTAACAAAACGAGGATAAGCTTTTTCGATATCATGGTTCCCGAGCATCATATAAAAACGATCTTCCGTGTGATAGTGCATAAGGATTTCAAAAATTACGCGATGCGCTGTGAAGATCTCATGAAAATTATGGTTCTTCCAGAGATCATCCCCATCCCCTAATTCGATATAGGTATAGCCTTCGTGAAAATAATAAGACAGGGCGTGAAAAACCAGATTCTGGTTCTTGGCGAAATCATCTGACCAGCCATAATCACCGCGATGGCAATCACTGAAGATAATAATACGCGAATCATTATCAATCGGAATTCGTTTTGCTTTTGCATGGACTTCGCTCAAGCGATTAAATGTACTCATCTTGGAACCAGGGATAATCATTTGCATTTCATCTGCCCTGTCAGGGTATATCATTCACCTCTATATCATTATTATACGACTGAATAGAGGATTTCACTCATTTGTATGAACAATGAACAAATTAGATCTGAATGGTTTTGCCAAAATGAACCTTCCGCAATCCCGGAAAGGCATAAATTTTCTTTTGAATCTCATCTATCAACTCTGCGCGCTTACAACTATATTCCAGGTTGATCTTCGTTTCGTCGTCTGTAAAATCATGCTCATGACTGAAAGTGATGAGATGAATATGTTTATTGTTAAAAATCTCACGCACTTCTGCCAGATCAGGAGGTCCATCTTTTATCCACATGGTAATAGGAGCGATCGTCTTTGGATGAAACAATTTATTCTCCAATTTATTCAAGACAGATAAAACGATAAAAAGTACAACAGTGACGATTACTGCCGCAGAGAAAAATCCTGCACCAACCGCCAGCCCCACCACCGCCATCGTCCAGATGGTCGCGGCTGTGGTCAACCCGCGGATATTCACCCCGGCATGTAAAATCGCACCTGCTCCTAAAAACCCGATACCGGATATCACCTGCGCCGCCAGACGAGCTGGATCACCCATGCCGCCTACTGGTTGGTATACATGCGCAAGCGATACCGAAAGGATCATCGCCAGCGACGACCCCATCACCAGGATAATGTTGGTGCGCAAACCCGCCGGCTGGTTGTCCAGTTCTCGCTCAATGCCAATGATTGCACCTAGCAAAAAAGCTACTCCCAATCGAATAGCAATATCCATTTCTGAAATCATGTCATCCTCCTTGATCATGTAAAAATTAACAATATCAATCACATATGATAACTTCTAAACTCATTCTAACAAATAATTCACGATCAGACGTCTTTTTCCGCAGAAACAACAAATCCTATATGGTTTAATAGAAATAATAAAACATATGTTCTATTTCAAATTTATTCATTATTTTCATTTACTGATTGGATTTCTCCATCAAAAAGAGCTGCTTCCCATTGGAAAGGCAGCTCTTCGACAATCATACAATCGATCAGAGGTCCAGAAGCACCACCCGTTCCCGATCCATCCGTTTCGCGGTCTTGATGATCACATACAGCATCCCAATCGAGATCAGAATCAGCCCGACTTCAATTAACCAGACATTCAAACCGAAGGAAATCGCCAGGACTGCCAGACCATCCACCACGGCATGATACAACACTGCCAGCCAGAACCAGAGCGGTTTGCGGAAGGAAATCGCCAGCCAGACCATCACACTCAACCCAATGTGCAATCCCAGCGCTGCGATACGCTCGACTGCCCCAGCCAGCGGCATATGCCAGGGAGTCGCCCAGTATGCTTCCATTTGCTGACGAGCCAAAGCGGCCTGATTCGGGGACAATGCTGACAGAACTGCATCTGAACCCAGTAGCGAGAGCATTGAGATCAACGTAGCCAGGACACTTGCGCCAATGAAAATAGCTTCCACGCCACCATGCCCTACGCCCAAAGTCAGCGCCGCACCCAAGGAATCGCCTTTCTTCTTTAGCAGTTTATATCCAACCCAACGGGCTGTCTCTTCAAAAATACCTGCCAATAGGCCCAATACGATGGCGTTAAAAAATGGTGCAAACCCCGGATCTACATGTGGCATCAAACCGGACGAAAAAGCCCTGGTCAGACAATTGACCACCGGCAGATGAAAAATTTGCGACCCAATGAAGGTCAACACACCAACACCAAATAACTTCCAGTTGGTGCCTTTCTTTTTGATAATCCACCAGCCCAGAATAAGTGGAAATATGACATTAAATGTGCCAGCCAATAAAAACATGACGATTAATGCAACATATGGGCTATTTTCCATGATAATCCTCTCTGACTTTCATTAATGCGCGCTTTGATAAAGCAATGTCTTGCGATTGAATTGTTGAATTGCCAAAAAGAACAGCACGCCCGCTGCCAGCCAGACAACAAAACCCAACACCAGACCAACCCAAACGCTGAGGTAGATCAATCCCGAAGCCTGACCAACAACCAACCCCAACACCAGAATCACCAACGAACCACTGGTCTGATAAGCGCCCATGAAAGTTTGCACTTTCGCCGAGATTAAAACGGTCGCCCCAACACCCAGGGCAGAAAACGCCGGCATGACCCAGAATACCAGTGGATACCAGGTATCCAGCGGGAACCAAACATACCCAAATAGCGGATAACCACCCACATTCAACACCACGGTGTAAACAATAAAGCTGATCAGCGACACCAATACAGCAGGCACAAAGGCTGCCAGCGCTTTTCCAATGAATAATTCCGTGTCGGTTGCAGCCGTATATAGCAATGCTTCGAGGGTCTTGCGCTCACGTTCACCGGCAAAAGACTCCGCCGCAATGCTGGATGACAGCATCAATGGCATGATCAGGAACATGGGTGCAAACAAAAACCCCAGAATCATGGCAACTGACAATTGTGCATCATTCAAATTTCCCAGCATCTGTGCGATGGAAGGCGGAATGCGCTCGAACATCATTTGAATATCCGGATCATTCAAGGCATCAGCCGACCCGGTGGTATTGACAATCACCAGCATAACGGCCGGCAAAATCACCATGATAATCAAGGGGACCATCACCATGGAAATCAGCACAGATTTATTCTGTCGGACTTCCAATATATCTTTCCAGGCAATCATGCGAATTTTCCGCCAGTTCATTTTGTGCCTCCGGTGTGACCGTTATAACTTCTATTGTTGCTGTTTTGTAATTGTAAATAAACCTGCTCGAGTGGAATTTCCTGCGGTTGCAGACGCAAGATCAATGCGCCCAGAGCAACAAGACCAGAGACAACCTGCGGGATCGCTGCTTCTGACTCCACTTCTATTTTAACTTCCTGCAATGAATGCACATCCAGGCTTAACACACCCGCGATCGCCCTAATCTGATCCATCTTTTCAAACGGAATCAGGAATTGCACCTCCAGCCACATGCCGGGTGAAACCAGTTTACGCAGATCAGAGAGACTACCCATCGCCAGCGTGCTGCCCTGGCGCATGATCAACAAGCGATCGCACAGGCGTTGCGCTTCATCCAGATTATGGGTACATATCAACACCGTCGTACCTTCTTTCTGACGTACATCCGCGATCAATTCACGTACCTGCGCCGCCGCTTCGGGATCCAGACCCGAGGTGGGCTCATCCAGGAAGAGTAAGCGCGGGTTCGTCAGCCAGGCTCTCGAGAGCGCCAGACGCTGCTTCATACCCTTGCTGAACGTCCCGGCGCGATCATCTGCCCGATGACTGAGATCAAACATCTCGAGCAACTCATCGCTGCGACGCTCAATCTGCTTGTCGTCCATTCCTGCCAGTACGCCAAAGAAACGCAGGTTTTGCCGGGCGGTCAGGCGCTCATACAAAGCTGGTGTTTCTGTCAGTACGCCAGCCTGTTCGCGGATTTTCTTGCCAGACTTCATCGGGTCAAACCCCATGACAGAGATCGATCCTCCACTGGCTTCGAACATCCCATTCAATAGACGAACCGTGGTTGTTTTTCCAGCGCCATTCGGACCCAACAGACCAAAGACTTCTCCCTTTTGCACGTCAAAGGAAAGATCCTGAATCGCCTGGAAATCACCATACTTGTGTTGCAAACGCGATACTTCAATAATTTTTTCCATGCTTTTATCCTTGATGTTTCACGTGAAACATTTCTTCACGTTATTTTCCATTTCCATTCATATTCGGATATTTTCGTCGATAAGCCACATATGAATAAACGACCGTATAAACAGATACGACTAATAATGACATCATCATAACCCAGATGGCGATACTCGGGAAAACTACGCCAACCAATGTTAAAACACCACTGACCTTAAATCCCTTTGCACCAACGCGATGTGTTTCATCCCATACTTGATCATCAGCCAATGTCCAGGGGGTGCGGATGCCAATGAAGTAATTACGTTTCGCTTTTTCCATCATGACGCCGATGTAATAGAGGAAACCACCAAAGGCAGGAATCAGCAAGGCAAACATATTGAAACGCAAACCCAAATTAAAGAGCAGACTGATCACGTGCAGATAGACAAAGAAAACAACAAACAACAGAATAAATGTGTAATATTCCTTGTGAAATTGTTCAATATTCTTCTTGTGAGGATCAATTTGCGGGATTCCCAACAGCAATAATGTCAATCCGATCGTCATCAAGGGCAAAAACCACAAACCCATAAAACGAGATCCATAGCCGTCCGCCTCGCCTAATTCGTTCCAGTGGATCGCCATAGGATCAGGAAATCGAGGTTCGAGTACCAATCCCAACGCGATAGCTGCGACTGAGAGAACAATTGTCCAAATTAATACTGTACGTGCTTTCATGAATTCTCCTTTATGTTTCACGTGAAACATTTTTATCTGATTTTATTGATTTATCGATCATTGGATTCAACCAATTTTTGCCTTTCGCGCAAATTACGCCGAAACACTGCCTGTATTTCTACATTGGTAAATCCCTGTTTTTCCATCTGGTCAAGGAAATCTCTTGTCAATCGATCCAATTCTTTGGATTTTTCCGTCTCCTGTGGGGGGACATCCGGCAGGATGTAGGTGCCGCGCCCATGCTGAGTGTTGATCACCCCGGCCTGATCCAGGATGCGATAGGCGCGCGCGACCGTGTTGAAGTTGACCTTCAACTGCCGCGCAAGATCACGCACCGTCGGCAGCTGTTCGCCAGTTCGCAGTTCTCCCATCACGATGCGGTCATAGATTTGTTCCACAATTTGATCGGTGATCGAGATACCGGAACGAAAATCAATTTCAATATACAGGGGGACAGCTTCTGTCATTTTTTATCCTTCGTAAATAGTTTTTGAGTTTATTTGTCAATATTGTATCATTGTATAATTGTATCTTTGTGTGATTGTATCATTGTTTTCGTAGTTGTCAAGTGTTTTTAAGGGAATCTACACTCAAATCAGTGTTTTTTTGTAAAATCTATCCACCTGACCAGGTGTGCTTCCGCTGAAAGTACCGTTATAATTTCCGCCGCTTCACCCATGTCTGACGCAAACATGTGAAGTAACATTACAACCAGGAGTACCCGATGAAACCTTTTTTAACAATTATTGCATTTCTTGTCTTGATTGTTCTATTGTTCTGGCTGGGGCTGCAAATCCTACCTGTTCCCTTCCCTTCGTATACTGCACCTACCAGCCCCCTGCAAACCATCCCGTTGCCAGAGGATTTACCCGCACCGGTCGAGCGTTTTTATCGCCAATTGTATGGGGAGACCATCCCGGTTATCGATTCCGCGGTAATCAGTGGCACCGTTCGCCTACGCATCAATGGCATCACCTTACCAGCCCGATTCCGCTTCGTGCATATTACCGGGCATGATTACCGCCATTACATAGAGACTACCCTCTTCGGATTGCCACTCTTAAAGGTCAATGAACACTTCCTGACCGGGAAAGCCCGCCTGGAGTTGCCATTTGGGATCAGTGAAGGTCCCAACGTGGATCAGGGTGCCAACCTGGCGTTGTGGGCTGAAGCAATCTGGATGCCCTCCCTCTGGGTAACCGATACGCGCGTGCGCTGGGAGGTGCTGGATGAGAACTCCGCTATGCTGATCGTTCCATTTACGAAAGAAGCAGGTGCATCTATCGTTGAGGAGGAGCATTTCACTGTTTCCTTCGATCCCGAATCCGGGATGTTGCAATCCATGCAGTCCATGCGCTATAAGGGAGAAGAAAGCAGCACAAAAACACTGTGGATCAATGAGGTCCAGGCTTGGCAGACGCTCGGGGATTTTACCCAACCGGTGCTGAGCGCTGTCACCTGGCAGGATGAAGGCACGCCCTGGGCACGTTTCACCACGCTGGAAGTAGTCTATAATGCAGATGTAAGTCTCTATGTCCAAAATTCAGGAATTGAATAATGACCCTTCCTACCGATAAACCCGAATATCTCTTTAACTTTGGTTATCTCAATCTGGATAAATTGCTGCGCTTGCAGCAAAAACCCGCACCTTTCACCCCTGGTGAGCAGTTGTTCTGGAACGACCCGCACATCGCGCAGCAAATGCTGGCTGCCCACCTCAGCCAGAATACGGATGCCGCCAGCCGCAATGAGGAAACCATCGCGCAAACGGTGGATTGGCTGGTGGACTATCTGCAGCTCAAGATTGGACAGACCGTGCTGGATCTGGGCTGTGGACCAGGACTGTATGCCACGCGTCTGGCGCAGCAGGGACTGATGGTCACCGGGGTGGATTATTCGCAAAACTCAATCGAATATGCCACCCGCGCCGCCCAGGAGCAAGGATTGTCAATCACCTACCACTATCAGGATTATCTGACCATCACCGAGACGTCCCAATACGACCTGGCGCTCCTGATCTACGGCGATTATTGCCCGCTCAACCCCGAGCAACGTAGCCAGCTCCTGCAGAACGTGTTGCGCGCGCTCAAACCCGGCGGACACTTCGTGCTGGATGTGACCACCCGTGCCGGACGGGCCAAATGGGAACAGAAGAACGGCTGGTATGTGGTCGAATCGGGTTTCTGGAAACCTGGTCCGCATCTGGTGCTGGAGGAAGGTTTCGATTACCCCGAGCAGGATATCTACCTGGATCAATCGACTGTGATTGAAGCCGATGGCAAGTTATCGGTTTATCGCAACTGGTTCCAGGATTTCGACCAGCGCAGCATCACCCGCGAATTAACCAGCGCTGGCTTGCGTGTGGATAGCCTGTGGAATGATCTGCAGGGCACACCCTTCAGTGAGGGGGGTGATTGGATTGGGGTGGTCGCGCAGAAACCGTTCTAGCCGCGGCATTACGAAAAATCGACGCAATCCAGCCAGGCGGGCAGATGCCCCAACAGGCCACTGATGATCTCTTCGCTGGCTTTGTGGAAGACTTTGATATTCCCATAGGCTTCCCCGCCATCCGGGCCTACCAGATCACTGACCCCGCGCAGGATCAGACACTTGACTTTGTTCCTGCTGCACACCCAGGCGATCGCGCCGCTTTCCCAATCGGCTGCCACGCCGCCAAACTGTTCCTGCAGCCAACAGACCTGCTCGGGTAGGATGTCCCGATCGGCCGAGAGCAGCAAGCCGCGCTGCACGGGCTGTGGATAGGGTTCCCGTAGCCAGCTCAGATCCAGCTTGCTGGTGTAATGATCGTAGGCGGCCTGTTGATCACCCATCTGTTCGATCACGTCGTACAACAGGGTGCGCTCGGCCAGGATCACATCGCCACGCTGCGCCCGCCCTTGCAAGCCGCCACAGGTACCCAGGTTGATGATCAGATCGGGCTTCCAGCGGACGATGGCATACTGCGCGCTGGCAGCCGCCGAGATCTTGCCCCAGCCACCTTCCAGGTAGATCAGCGTACGCTCACCCTCCAGCAGGGCAAAGCACTCGCCAAACGGGGTCGTTTCGACAAAGGCGACCTTGCAACATTTGCGGGCTGCCCGCCATTCCACGTGTGATGAAAAGATGATGACAATCGTGTGCATGTGAACTCCTGCACCAATTGTAACGTCTTTTCGCAATTAGGGCAGAATTTCCACCACCACGCCGTTCTCTGCCCAGTTGTAGAGCGTCTCTCCGCTGGCTAAATCCATGATGATGCAGCCATACGAAGCTGGACGCCCGAGCACATTGGCCCACAATCGCACCCCGCTCGAGAGCACCGGCAACCCGTGGATGCCGTTCATGAAGCCTGGCACTGCCTCGTAGATGCCCATGAAGTGCGGCATCCACAAATCCCAGTTGGAAGCATAAGCGTTGATCTCGTGCGTCTGGATCTGGAAGACACCCGGTAGTGTGGGAGAATTGGACATCCCGGTGCTGATGACATGCTCGGATTTCAATTCAAAGTTTTCGTACACCCACATGTGTTGCTCGGTGATGCTGATCACGATGCGTTTGCCCAATACCGGTGGATAGGGTAGCATCTCGTTTTTCGAGGGGATCGTCAGCACCTGCCCGGCATGCACGCCATAAATGCTGCTGCCCGGGTTGGCTTCCTGGATCTTCCAGTAGGGCATCCCGACTTTGAAGCCGATCCCGACCAGGTTGTCACCATACTGCACGGTGTACTCGGTCGGTTTGTGGCGCAGGTAGATGGTGTAGACGTCGCCACTCTCCCAGACATCATCCAGATTGTCGACCGGATCTTTGAAGTCGATCTCGCGGTTGCCGATGGTAGACTGCCACTCCTGCAGATAATCTTCGAACTCCTTGGTATCCACCTGCAGATAAGGCTCACCATAGGGGTCATCCAGCCGCACCCAGCCCGCCACCAGTTCCTGCGGCAGGTTCCAGGTCAGCAGTTCATCCGTGATGGCATCCCAGGCGCGCAGTTGGATCGGACGCTCGTAATAGGTCGCGATGCGTTGCACCTCGGACGACAGATCCGCCACCGCCGGAGGAATGGCCATCATGGGCAATTGCAAATATCCCGCCTGCAATACCGCCTGCGGATCAGCCTGGATCAGCGCCAGGGTGGCTTCCACATCCAGCCCCCAGCCATCCACGCCCGCTTGTGCCACCCAGTGACCGCTCCCATCTCGTACCAAAGCCGCATTTACCGGGGGAATTTCAATTTTGGCCGCCAGATCGGTGAAGACCTCGCGCGCGAAGTCCGCATTAAACGTGACCACCGGCTGGATATCAAAGTTCTTGCTCATCGCCAACTGCAGGATCTCCTGCGTGCCGCCGTTGTCGCGTCCCACCCCATAGGCTTGCTGCGCGGTCTGCAGAGGGTCGATCCACAATCCAATATTGGGTGGCGTAACTGTCCACTTATATTGCTCATTTAAAACCACAAAATGGGTGGTGTTGTTCCAGTAGTTATCGATGTAGGTGGCAGCATCCATGAGGGGTAAATTGCTCAAATCCACCGGGCCAACCGAGACACCGGGCAGCACCATCTGCGTCTGGCGCACATACAGAGCTGTGCCTGCTACCGCCGCCATGGGTAATAACAGCGCCAGCAGGGCCAGGACGAGCAAGATGCTGCCCAGAATGCGCCCTGTGTTGTGCCGTGATTTTGTGTATGCCTGCGCCTGTACCCTGCGGTCAGGGATTGTGGTGCTGTGTTGCATAACGCTCTCCATATAAAAGTGTAGCAGTAAAATTTAAACGGTGCAATTCTCACACCAATGTTTAATTATGACGAAATGTGTCGTGTTTGAGTTCCAGGAAAAAATGTCTGAACTTGGATTTACAGGATTGTTATCTTCACCAATCTCATATCGGATTAGTAGGGTGGCGTCCGTGACGCACCATCAGGCGCTTCAGGCAACATCCTTCCCTCCGGTGCATCGCACTCTTGATGGTCTTTTCGTGTGAGAATTTTATCGAATAGATTCTGCTATTTTTATCAACTCGTCTAAAGAAACATCTTCGTTAATTCCTTGTAAGGTGTAAAGTTGACCATTATGATACCAGGATAGTGTAATCACGTCTAAGTTATCTTCCCACATCTGAGTGTCTGCATTCCAACCTCCCAAAATAAGGGCAGCGGGTTCACCATTCACCTGATATTCCTGTACACTCCCCTCACCAACCACGAGACCGCCGTTCTCTCCATCCAGCCTATGTTGAATAATAAGTGAAAATATTGAATTCGATGGGGTTTTCCAATCGATATATGCGCTGATGACAACACCCAAAGGGCATGATATACCCGAAGGGCATGATATATACCTTACGAGTACTTCGCGGCTGGCGCATAGCACAAAATCTGAATCCTGAATTCTGACTCCTGAATCCTAAAAGCTGGCAAGAATCTTGCTATATCTACAGTATCAAACAATCACACGGAGATGCAACCCTATGGAATCATTGCTTGACTTGCAAAATGTATCCAGTAAAAAGATGATCGATATCACCAGCCTGGTGACGGTAGCAGCCGAGAATGTATATACCAACGTTGGTCCCGGGTTTGAGATTCAGATTTACCAGCGTGCCATGGGGTTGGAGTTGGATGCGTTGAAGATTCCTTACTCACGCGATCTGTGGATCGATCTGGTATATCGCCAGCAGCGCATCGGACATAAAAGGGTGGACTTTGTGGTCGATGATTTAATGGTACTGGTACGGGCGCAAGCAAGTTTAGAAATTCAGGACGAAATTCAGGCCAGTACTTACCTGCGTAATACCGGTTGCAAAGCAGTGCTGTTGGTCAACTTTGGCGCAGACCAGTTCGAGTTTCGGCATATTCAGCCTGCGTCTTATACAAGTTATTAAACGATTGTTTGAGTCAATTTAGGAACAATTTTATTGGGAAGATAGGAGTTGTTAATCCCAATGGAACAGGTGGCTGTTCTTCTTCATCCATTTTCGTTTTTCAGCATAATCCGGCACCATAAATTGAACCAACATCCAGAAAGACTGGCTGTGGTTGTGATGGACGGTGTGCGCCAGCTCGTGGATGACAACATAATCGATGATCTCAGGCGGGGACATAATCAAGCGCCAGGTGAAGCTGAGTGTGCCATGTGCGCTGCAGGATCCCCAACGGGTGCGGGCGCTGCTGATGCGGATTTTTTGATAGTGAAAGTTGTAAAGGTGGGCGAAATAAGTCACGCGTTCGGTCAGGTAAAGGCGTGCCTGTTCACGGTACCAGGCTTCCAAGTGTTTTTTTGCATGAGGTATCGATTTTTCTTCCAATGAAAAAGCCAGGTAGAATTGCAAAGGGGGGCGTTGCGGAGGTGCCAGTTGTAAAGGATACTGTTTTCCCAGATACCAGAACAACTCGCCAGGTAAAAAATGCCGTTGAGGGAAGAATTTTCGCAGGGCGTGTTGCGATTGGCGCGTTTTTTCAATCCAATCGGTTTTACTGGCGACAAAGGCATCGATTATCTTCTGACTGACCCGCAAAGGTGCGCGCACCACCAGGCGGCCATCCGGTTGTACCACCAACGCAATGGTTTTACGGCGGCTGCGTACCAGCTCGTCAACTTTGATCGTGCCCATGCAGGCGATTGTATCATATTGTGCCTTTCGAAAAGGAATTTTGTACTCCCCAATTATTTTTGTATAATGGTTTTAGTGGATAACAACCTGTTTCAGACTCGTTTTGATCTTGGCTCTTACAGGATGAACTGGAAATAATTTACCCTCTATAAGAGACGGCATTTTAACAATCGCTGAATTTGAACCCTGGTGGCAATTTGGATTTTCTCTTTTAATCGGCGCTTTGATTGGATTGGAAAGAGAGTTTTACCAACAAAAAGAAGACAGACCAGATTTTGCCGGCATTCGCACTTTTTCTCTGATTGCTCTGTTGGGCGCAGTCACAGCATATCTGATAGATGATCTGGGCATCATTTTATTAGCGCTGGCTTTTGCGGGTCTCATTCTGCTGTCAGCCGTCAGTTATTTTGGCTCAGTCACGCGCAATAAAGCCGAAACCGGGATAACCACCGAAGTCGCTGCACTGCTTACTTTCTTGTTTGGGGTGCTGGTGATGAGCGACCATGCACTGGTGGCGATTTCCCTGACGAACCGATCCCAGATTGCGATCGATGTGGCTGGATCTGCAGTCATCATCGCGGCTCTTGTAAACACCATCGCCAAAGTTGGGATCGCGTATGTATCCGGAACGAAGGAATTACACAGACCAGTCATCAAAGCTTTTTCTTTTATGTTGCTGGTGGGGATCTTATCTTCAGTTGTTGTATTTTTTCTGGTGTAAGCTCAGGCTTTCATTAGAAAATTATTTGAATCAAAATAAATTATTATACAAATACTACTATCGGGGGGGATTTGTTGGTTTAATGAAAGTAGTTAGTCGTAAAAACAGGCATTGGCTTGGTTGGATTATTGGTAAAAGAGGTAAACATGAAAGAAATCGATCGATCGGAGATCACTCCGAAATGGTTATATATGAACAGACGGAAGTTCTTACAGAAAGTTTCGTTGGTGGGTGGTGCCGCAGTCCTGGCAGCCTGTGCACCCGGTGTTATTCCTACACCGGAAGAGGAAGCAATCATTTTTGAGGATGCGCTGACAGATATAGAATCCATCAAAACTTACAATAACTACTATGAATTTTCCCTGTCAAAAGACAGGGTATATGAGGTTTCCAAAGATTTCAAGACCGATCCCTGGAATGTAGAAGTGTATGGGTTGGTAGAAAATCCCACCACCTTCAGTATGCAGGACATCCTGGAACAATTCCCGCAGGAAGAACGCATCTATCGTTTACGTTGTGTGGAAGGCTGGTCGATGGTGATCCCCTGGATGGGATTTCCATTGTCCAAATTGCTGGATGTGGTCAAACCGACAGAAGAAGCGAAGTTTGTGCGTTTTCAGACCATAGCAGATTTTGATCAGATGCCAGGATTGGAAGCCAATTTCCCCTGGCCGTATCAGGAAGGCTTGCGAATGGATGAAGCGATGAACGATCTCACCATCCTGGCAACCGGGATTTACAATGAGCCGCTTTCACCATCCAATGGCGCGCCGATCCGCCTGGTGGTACCGTGGAAATACGGATTCAAGAGTGGAAAATCCCTGATAAAGATTGAGCTAGTGGCTGAGCAGCCGGATACCTTCTGGAATTTGACTGCCCCACGTGAATACGGCTTCTACTCGAACGTTAACCCGGATGTACCGCATCCACGCTGGTCACAGGCCACTGAACGCCGTATTGGCGAACTGCAGCGCCGCCCAACTATGAAATTTAATGGCTATGAGGAAGAGGTGGCGTATTTGTATGAAGGCATGGATTTGAAAGCGAACTATTAATAGCTATTTAGCTGTTCATCTATTGAGCAATTAAAATAATGCCCTGGCGCATTGCACTTGGGGATAAGTCCATAACTACGTTTTAGAGGAATCTGTTTGTGAGATTGCCTGATTCCACCCATTTTCCAGTATACTTAATTCATGGAGAATTTCCATCATGCATCGCAGTAATGAGGAATGGCTGGCTGATCTTCATAGCGAAGGGCAAAGCAAAGATTTAGCGCTGGAGGATTTGCGACGCATCATTCTGGCCGGGCTACCATACGCTCTATCCAAATGGATCCTGCCCGCTGATACCCGTTTTGCTGCATTGGTTGAGGAAGTGGCTCAGGAGACCATTCTACGCGCTCTGGACAAATTAGATACATTCGAAAGGCGCAGTCAGTTCACCACCTGGGTGCACACCATTGCCGTGCGGGTAGCGCTGACGGAACTGCGCCGGGCTAAGTGGCGCGAGGTCTCACTGGATGAATTGAAAGCCGGTGAGAATCCCGAGGATGACTCCCGCGAGATGTCCGATCAATTGCAGAGTGTGGAGAGCAGTGTAGAACAGAATGAACTGCTGGGTATGCTGCACCAAGTCATGCAGCACGAGCTGACCGACAAACAACGCATGGCACTTATGGCTGTAGCGGTGCAGGGTATGCCGCTGGAGGAAGTTGCCCGGTATATGGGTACCGAACGCAACACCCTGTATAAATTACTGCACGATGCCCGTTTGAAGTTAAAAAAACACCTTGAAAAACAAGGTCTCTCCGCGCAGGAAATTCTGACAAGTTTTGAAACTTAAGGTAAGGGAATCGGACGCCGACCTATCTAATGATTGGAGACGGAAATGAACTGGTTTAATAAAATTTTTAGACGCAAACAGGCAGCTTCTCAGCCCAGCAACGGGATGGAGATTACTCCTCAGCTAGCCCAGAAAATGCTCATGATGATCGATAAAACCCAGGAGCAGGAGCTGAATTGTGATGAAGTGCACGCTCTGCTGGATCAATACGCCGAACTTTCGCTGCGCGGGGAGGATGTGACCATCCTTTTACCGCTCGTGCATATCCATCTGGAGATGTGTCCGGATTGCAGGGAGGAATATGAGGCGTTACTCAGAATTCTCCAGGAACAAGACGAGCCTTTTTCAGAACAAAAAAATCCGGCATAACACCGGATTTTTTGATGACTGTCAGGCTACCTGTTAACTTTCATCCAGACTAAGGAGGATTTCATCAATGCTTTTGGAGAGTTGTTCGAAGGAAGGGGGACCAATCAAAGCTTCGTCATTCATCTGGAAGGAAGGCACACCGCGAAAGCCATATCCCAGCGCAGCCTGCAATTCTGCCTCCACCGTGGCTGTGTATTGCCCGGGGTCCAGGCATTGACCGAAAGCCTGTGTGTCTAATCCCAGTTCAGCGGCTTATTGATGATTGCCATTGGAATCCTGCTGGCCACCGGGAAGCTCAGCGAAATCACGCGACTTGCGCTCAATAGCGATCTGTCTCTATTAGATTAATTTTTACTAAATTGATCAAAAATGATTCTCAAACAATTTTTCTCCCGCACGAATAGGAACCTTAAGACGATTTTCTGCTGGTGGGATGGGGCAGGACCAGCGTGGGTTATAGGCACAATATGGGTTGTAAGCGTAGTTGAAGTCAATTAAAAACTTCCCGTTTTGCATGCGATGTGGCTCCAGATAACGACCCGCACCATAGGTCTCCTTTCCGGCCAGCGCATCTGCAAATGGCAGGAAATACTCATCTTCGCTTTCGTATAGGGTCAACGCGACAGTCTGACCCTCTACGTTAAATTGAAAGCGACCAAAGCGCACATACTCCTGGAGTGCTCCGGTGGATGTTTGCATCGTTACCGTGTCTTGCTCGGGGAATTCCTCAACCGATATGGTAAAAATTAAATCCGGATTCTGTGGGTAATAATTCAATCCTGTAAAAACGAGCTGCTGATCGTGTGTCAAAGGGCTGTGATGGTCATACTTAAAGAAATTATCTTTGTCTTTTCTAAATTGCGTTAGTGTGTTCATTCATCTTCCTCCATATTGATTTGACGATCATACCTAGAAAAAACTTACCAGATCGGCAAATATAAATTGAGCATAGGTAGCAATCCAGCATTATTAGAATTAGTGGAAAAACACAGGTAATAACTTTACAGGTCGCTGCGTCTAATCATTATCGATTCTTAATAAAATAAAGGAGTTTATCAATGGATTTGCCAATGAGAGCTGATTTAAAATTAGGAGAAAAGTTCCCCAATTTCGAATTACCGGATCATACCGGTGAGGTTCAGAAACTATCCCAATTATTGCGCGGGTTCCCTGGGGTTTTGATCTTTTCGCGTGGTTATTTTTGTCCCAAAGATCGCCGGCAGATGATGAACTATGTTGAACATCTGCAGCCAGAACTCCGTGTGAATTACTGTAAGATGATTACCGTCTCGGTGGATGACAAACTTACCACCCAGGAGGTACGCGATCAATTAAACGCTAACTGGCCATTTTTATGCGATACAGATAAGAAACTTTTGCATGAACTGGAAATGGTTGACCGAACGGATCCAATCCATGGAGAAATATATATTCCTTACACCTTTGTGCTGGATCATGATCGCACCATCTATAAAATTTACAATGGTTGGTGGTTCCTGGGCCGACCTACCGTAGAAGAATTGCGTATGGATTTGCGCGCATTGATGAGCCAACGTGCTGATTGGGTGTACTCAGATAATTCATAAGAACCATTTGCCTGTTTACACAACAAACCCTGATTCTGCTTGAGGATTAGGGTTTAGTGATTTTAATCGGATTTTTGGAGTTGATGTCAGGGCAGACTGCTGAAGAGGGTGTTGAGTGATTCCCCAAATGTTGGATGAGCAAAAATCCCATCACGCAAGGCGGTATAAGGTACTTTTCCCATCATCGCGATTTGCAGCATCGCCATGATCTCTCCCCCTTCCACACCCAGAATAGCCGCCCCAAGAATTTGTTTTGTTTCTTTGTTTACCAGGGCTTTCATAAAACCCCTGGTGCGGCCCAGCTCTATAGCCCTGGCGACATAACTCATTGGTATGGCGACTACCTCAAAATCTAAATTAGCAGCACGTGCTTCTTTCTCGGATATACCAATTCTGCCTAGCTGTGGGTCAGTGAATAAAACATACGGCAGCATTCTGTCTTTGATATTTACCTGCTTCCCGTCGATGAGATTGGCTTTCAATATTCGGAAATCATCGTATGCTATATGGGTGAAAGCTGGACCACCTTTGATATCTCCAGCAGCATAAATACCCGGAACGTTGGTTTCAAGGCGGTCGTTGACTTCAATAAAGCCGCGTTTGTCCATCTTAATTCCGCTTTTATCTATATTTAGGCGATCGGAATTGGGAATTCGCCCTGTAGCTACCAGAAGATGAGATCCGTTGATGTTAATCTGTCCAATCGGAGTTTCCACCTCCAGGCTTATTTTATTCATTAAGGTCTGGGTAATGGATTGGGTTTGGGCATTCAGAAAAATGTTTATACCATCTTCTTCCAGAATTTTCTGCATACCATCGGCAACATCATCATCTTCACGACCTAATAATTGATCGGTGTGTTGTAAAATGGTCACTTCACTACCAAAACGTCTGAACATCTGGCTAAATTCAAGCGCAATATATCCCCCGCCCAGAATAATCAGGTGTTCTGGCACTTCAACCAATTCCATTATAGAAGAAGAATCAAAATAATTGACTTTTGCCAAACCTGTTATGGAGGGAATATTCGGTCTACCGCCTGCATTTATGATGATAGAATCGGCGGAAATATTTTGGGTAGTATTCGGGGATTTCACTTCCAGGATTTTGTGATCAACAAATATGGCTTTTCCATAAACTAGTGATACGTCAGCCTCAATAATCCGCTGTTCACTGCCATCCCGAAAACTTGAGACAATTTCTTGTTTTCGTTCTCTGACCTTATGTAGATCAAGAGTAAGATTCTCTAAACCAACACCATATTTTTGGGCATGTCGTGCCAGATGAGCTAGATCTGCTGAGGCAATCATAGTCTTGGTGGGCGTACATCCCACATTAACACAGGTCCCTCCAACATATTTTTCTTCAACCAGGGCAATTTTTTTCCCGGCAGCAGCAAAAGCTTGGGAGAGTGGATTTCCAGCCTGGCCAGCCCCGATGATGATAACATCAAATTTTTCCATAATTTTCTGCTTTCAAATTCGCTTTCCATATATTTTCAACTCTGCACGCTGTTCCAAATAGCGAATAATATAGTTGGCAGCAAATGACAACAGGGTCACTGCTAGCGCACCTGTAAAAATTTTGTCATAATTGGCGGTAATCACCCCCTGAAAAAGCAAAACGCCAAGACCACCTGCATTAATGAAGGCAGCGATTGTACCAATGCCAATGGAAGAGAGGGCAACCAGACGAATACCGGCTAGCAACATGGGTAACGCCAGCGGGAATTCAACTTGCCAGAACCTCTGCCAACCGTTTAATCCCATTCCACGGGCAGCCTCCAAAATCGCTGGCTCAATGTTTGTTAACCCCACCAACCAGTTTCGGATCAGCAATAATTGCGCATAAGCAGTCAAGGCAATAATAGCTGGTCTGGTTCCCAATCCAAATATTGGAATCAGCAACACGAAGAATGAGAGACTCGGAATGGTATAAATGATACCCAGGATACTCATCACCGGACCTCGCAGCCAGCGAATCCGTGCCAGCAACGATCCCAGCGGAATCCCGATCAGCAGGGAGAAAAAAATTACTGCAAGTGTTAGTTGTAAATGTTGCAGGAAGAGTTCTACCACAACATCAAAGTTATTAACCAGATAATCCATTCTTCCTACTTTTGTTCTGAAGGCAGATTGGAAATTAACATGTTACGTAAGTCGGAATAACCAACTGTACCCAGTATTTGATTATGCGAATCCTTTACGAGTAATGAGTCCTGACCACTACACAATAATACTGAAATCACTGAACGTAAATCGTCTTCCGGATGTAAAACAGAGTTAATATTTTCATTTGTTTTTGACCGTTCAACATAAAAAGACTGGTTTTCCCTGGCTTTAAGAATTGAATTGACGTTCACCAGGCTCAGTTTTCGCAAAACATTGTTGGCGCCCACCAATTCCTCAATAAATTCATTTTCGGGTTGAGTTACCAATTCTAAAGGTGTTCCATATTGCACTATTTTTCCAGCACGCATCACAATGATTTTCTTGGCCAACCGGAAGGCTTCTTCTACATCATGGGTTACAAAAAGAATGGTTTTGTTTAATTTGCTGTGGAGATCAATCAGTTCACTCTGCAGACGTTCGCGATTGATCGCATCTACAGCAGCAAATGGTTCATCCATCAAGAGAATTTCGGGGTTCGCTGCGAGGGCACGTGCCAATCCCACGCGTTGTTGTTCGCCACCGGAAAGCTGCCGCGGATAGCGTGACAAGTACGAAACCGGTAAACCAATCAGTTGCATCAGCATTTCAAGGCGGTCGTTGATCCTTTTTTCTTCCCACCCTAGAAGATGGGGAACAACGGCTATATTTTTTTGAATGGTCATATGTGGAAAAAGACCAACCTGCTGGATCACATATCCAATCTGGCGGCGCAATTCATTCACAGGCAATGAATGTATTTCCTTACCATCCATCCAGATTTTTCCACTGTCTGGTTCATACAGGCGATTAACCATTTTTAACAAAGTTGTTTTGCCACAACCTGAGGGCCCTAAAAGAACAACCAGATCTCCAGCCGTGATCTTTACGGATATTTGATCCACGGCTGGGGTCGTGTTGCCTGAAAAAGTCTTCGAAACACGATCAAAAATGATCTCCCCCGACTCATTGACTGGCATATTGTTGGTTGCTGTTAGCAAGGGACTCACACCATTCGACATATTGGGTTGCTTTCTACTTAACTAATCCTTTTTCTAACAGAAATGCGCGGGCTACATCAGCGGGTTCTTTAGCTTCCGGCCCATCTACCTGCCAATTCAAACCGGACATGATATCGTCGGTCAACAATGGGGCAAAATCATTCAATATTTTTTCAATTTCAGGGTGTTTTTCAAGTGTGTCCTGACGAATGACAGGAGCAACATTATAAATGGGATAAAACACTTTGTCGTCCACCAGAAGCAACAAATCATTGCCTTTGATCGCGCCATCTGTTCCAAACGCAACCACTACATCGACCTGTCCCTCTAACAGCGCTTGATAACGCAGGCTACCCGTGCCTAGTTGCTTGACTTCCTTGAATTCAAAACCACCATAGGCTTGTTGCAGCCCCTTGATGCCATCTTCGCGTTCAAGAAATTCTGCCGGACCACCTAAAATCAGTTCGGGGGCTTTTTGGGACAGATCGGAATAGGTCTGAATACCATATTGCGCTGCTACATCTTTCGTCATCGCTAACGCCTGGGTATCATTGAAAGGGGATGGGGTTAACCAGGTCAGGTTATATTGTTGTTCATATCCACTTTTCACAGTGGTGTAAATCTCTTCAGCGTCCTGAATAGGATCTAATTTCAACATCGTCAATAGACCGGTGGATGTATATTCCGGATAAAGGTCGATATCTCCGTTCATAATGGCTTCATGGGCAATGGGTGTTCCGCCCAGATTGAGTTTTCTCTCCACCGTGAAGCCTTCGTTTTCCAATAATTGGGCGTACATTTCAGCAACAATAAATTGTTCGGTAAAATCTTTTGAACCGATAACAATCTTTCCTGCCCCTTCAGTAGACGGGGAAGGAGCGCAGGCACTTAGTATCGATGCTGATAACAGCAAAACAAACACAAATTTTAAAAGTTTTTTCATCTTAAACATTTTTTCCTCCTGAGTTTTTTCAAGCAGTTAAATTTTCAGGTATCTGATACCTTCTTAAGAACAATGACCAGAACGATTCGCTGGATAATGCTAACAAAGCAACGGGTATAGCTCCAACCAGCATAATCGGAACATCATATAAAGCAAAACCGCGGGTAATAAAATCGCCTAACCCACCTCCGCCAATAAAAGAAGCCAGGGTTGCGCTGGAAATTACCTCGACCGATGCGATCCGTACTCCAGTGACAATTGCGGGGATTGCCAGCGGAATCTCAATTTTAGTCAGAATCTGAGTTTTGGTCATACCCATTCCGGCAGCGGCTTCGATGATAAACGCATCCACGCCCCGGATACCTGTGTACGTGTTAATCAATACCGGTGGAAACGCCAATACAATTAAGGCAATCAGGGCAGGGAAAAATCCCAGGCCCAGATATGGTAAGGCAAGAAAAAGAATCGCCAGGCTGGGTACCACGCGAAATGCATTGAAAATATTGATGACAACTTGCGCGGTTTTGGTGCGTTTTGCAATCCAAATCCCGGTTGGCAGTGCAATCAACAAGCTGATCCCCATCGCAAAAGAACTCAATACCAGGTGCTGCCGGGTCGCAATCCAAAAAAAAGTTTGATTATTACTATAGTATTGGAATGCCTGGTTCATTAAATCCATCAAAATTCCTTTGTGTCTTTCTATGGACTCAAAAAAGCACAATCTCTGTCTGATTATTGCACAAAGGCATAGAGGCGTTCAGGCTTTGTACAACCCATATGCTTTAATTTTCGACGTATACACCTTTCCAAAAAGCAACGTATTCTTTAATTTCCTTTGCAGCTTCCTTGGGTTCCGGATAGTACCAGGCTGCAGCGGGATTCGTTTTACCATCCACAACAATATCATAATAGCTGGCTACACCTTTCCATGGGCATGTGGTGTGTGAGTTGTTTACTCGAAAAAATTCGCCATTGATTGTCTCTGGAGGAAAATAAGAATTTCCTTCCAATATAATCACATGCTCGCTTTCGGCAATCACTTTTCCGTTCCAAATAGCTTTTGGCATCATTCACTTCCTTTCTATTAAAAGAATATTTATTCTCCGGCTATTTAGATGATGTATATCATTCTTTTCTTACTTACAGGATTAATTTGTATAATATTATTTTGTTGTACACTTAAGGAAAACAGTATGAATTTGCATTTTTCTGAACAGGATATGCTGCGGGTTAAGCAAGATTGGGTCGATTGGTGGCAAGGAACCATCGACTATCCATTCTTTGGGATTGAAGCGGTGGATGACTCAAGGGGAGGATTGCCTTTTCAATATAACGATATTACGCCTGTTGAAAGTGATGATCTATCTGCGCAGCAAATTCTGGATGGGATTGAAGCCTTTGGAGAGGGGATTCACTGGTTTGGCGGCGCTTATCCAAAATTCTGGCCGAATTATGGCCCCGGGGTGATGGCAGCCTTTTTGGGATCAGAATTGCACATTCGCCCTGACACAGTCTGGTTTGATCCATTGGATGTTGAGTCGTTGGAGCAAATCCAGCCATGTTTCGACCCACAGAACCAGTGGTGGAAACGCGTTCAAAAGCTGACGACTCTGGCAGCCCGGCGCTGGCAGGGCTGGGCGATGGTAGGGCTGACTGATCTGGGTGGTAATCTGGACATTCTGGCATCCTTGCGCAGCAGTGAGAAGTTGCTCCTGGACTTGAGCGATTCGCCGGATGAGGTTTTGCGATTATCAGCGGATATTTCCCGCTTATGGATGCAGTATTATGACCAGCTGTTTGACCTGATCAATGGGAAGGAATGGGGCACCAGTGGCTGGAGCCCTTTATGGGCACCCGGCAAGCTATATATGCTGCAATCAGATTTCTCGTATATGATCTCGCCGCGCATGTTCAAGCGCTTTGTGATGCCCAACCTGACAGCTTGTTGTGATTTTCTGGACTACCCCTTCTACCATCTGGACGGGATTGGACAATTAAACCATCTGGATCAAATTCTCTCCATCCCAAACCTGCGTGGCATCCAATGGATCCCGGGTGCCGGGCAACCCGAGCCGGAAGAATGGCTGGATGTACTCAAGAAGATAGGTGATGCCGGCAAATTGTGCCAGGTGTATGTCACTCGAGCCGGAATGGAGAAAATCATCGCAGCGCTGGGGTGGCGTGGCTTCTACTTCCACATTAACGAGGAAGTAATGCTGACTGCCAGCCAGGCAAGAGAGTTTGGTAAGGAGTATGAGTGAAAAGGCACAAGTGGTTAATTCAGGATTGATTCATAAAAAGAAATTCAATAACTCAAGAAAAGATTTGTGAATTGCATACCCAAATCGAAAAAAATGTATAATTGAATTATTGATTTGCCGGAATTTTGTTTTCTGTTCGGTAAAAATCCTGAAATGAACCTCTCTCAAGTTTTTAAATTTAATATAGCAGTGATTTGCCAGGAGGTGGAATTATGCAGCCGATCAAATTTCGATATTCGTATTTTCAAATTGCCATTCTCCTGTTGCTGGTTTTGTTATCAGCATGTGCGACACCTTCCGATGATGTTGTACCAACAGATGCTCCCCTTCAGAAAGATCGCGAGGATACCGCCATCCCGGTTCAACCAACCGACATAATCTACCCTGCTGCAGATGGAGAACCGCCACGCAATCCCGCGGTAAATACCGTCATGTCCAACTTTATGACTGCAGATTTTTCAGGCGCAGGCACCTGTTTGGCGTGCCATGTTGGGCTCTTCGACGAAAAAGGAAATGATGTTTCCATCACCAGCGATTGGCGCTCCACCATGATGGCAAATGCCTCCCGCGATCCGGTCTGGCAGGCGAAGGTCAGCTCGGAAATTGTGCGTGCACCGGAGCTGCAGGCTGTGATCGAGGAGAAATGTTCCACCTGCCACCAACCGATGGCAAAGACACAGGCGGATATTGATGAAAGCTTGGTAACTATATTGGGGGAAGGGTTCAACAACCCTGCTCATGGGTTGCACCCAGCAGCCATGGACGGCGTCTCATGCACTCTCTGCCATCAAATTCAGGACGAAAACCTCGGGGAAGAGGAGAGCTTCAGTGGTGGATTTGAGATTGATGCCAGCACCAACCCACCCACCCGCCCGATTTATGGTCCCTACGAAAACCCGTTAGGGACGCAGATGCAGAATAATACCGGTTTCATGCCTGTGTATGGGGAACATACCAACCAGTCAGACCTGTGCGCCACCTGCCATACCCTTTTCACGCCATATGTGGATGCTGAGGGAAATATCCTGGGAGAATTCCCGGAACAGACACCTTATATTGAATGGGAGAATAGTGCCTTTGGAAATTCAGCCACCACCTGCCAGAGTTGTCATATGCCACTTGCAGAAGGTGGTGTGGTCGTTTCTTTAATACCGGGCAGGTTAACCCCACGTGAGCCGTTTTTCAAGCATTATTTTGTAGGTGGGAATGCCTTCATATTAGCGATGCTCTCAGATTGGGGGGGAGACCTGGGGGTTGGGGCAGATAAAACACATTTTGATGCCACCATAGAACGCGTAAAAGAGCAGATTGGGCAGCGATCTGCCAGTATGAGCGTCCAGGATCTGGCATTGAAAGAGGGGCAGCTAACCGCCAAACTACAGATCACCCCATTCACCGGGCATAAACTCCCCAGTGGGATTCCTACCCGCCGCGCCTGGCTGCATGTTACTGTGGTGGATACGAAAGGCAACCTGGTGTTTGAATCCGGCGGGATAAACCCGGATGGCTCGATCATTGGCAATGCAGCCGATCTGGATGCGACAGCTTACGAGCCGCATTATGATTTGATCACCAGGGCGGATCAGGTGGAGATTTACGAAGCTATCATGACCAACAGCGATGGGGAAGTGACCTATACGCTGCTGCGTGCAGCAAGCTATGTGAAGGATAACCGCTTACTGCCGAATGGATCAGACAAAGCCAGCCTGCCTGCCGAGGTAGCCGTCTTTGGAGCAGCCAGTAAAGATGCCAATTTTCTGGGTGGTGGTGATCTGATCACCTACCAGATTGATGTATCAGGTGCTCAGGGACCGTTTACTTTTAGCGCAGAATTACTCTACGAACCGCTTTCGTATCGATTTGTGCAGGACTTGCTGCTGGATGAAACCGCAGAGATCGAACTGTTTGCCGGGTATTATGGAGAGATGCCCAAAACGCCGTTGCTGGTGGCAGCCATTCAGCCGGTGGAGGTGAAGTAATAATCTCTTAAAAGCGTCAATGCATAAATCTAACAAAACGCAGATGATCCCTTGCGATCTGGCGTGCCCCTTGCTGCGTGCCATCCCATTCATATCCCAGGATGGAAAATAACATACCGGTGATTTTGCCATAGCGCTGGTGATAACGCGCCATGATATCTGCGCCACCTTCGGGGCTGATCATTTCAATACTGACCGGGAATTTATTTTTTCCCAATTGGATGGTAGTCGATTGCATATACTTCAGGTTTTGATACCATTGATTGCGGCTGCCGTAGCCGGCCACCACAATCACATTGCCATTATCCTTCTCAATCTCAACCACTTCCACTACGGTCTGGTAGTATTTTCCGGATATTCGACCAACGTGCTGGAATAGAACAAAGCGTTTGCCAAACATCCAGTCCAATCCCCATGCATATAGATAAACCGGAAAGCGATATAAGCTTTGTAAGAATCGACTGGGCGGGTATTTCCCCTGTTTCTTAATTGTCATTGGTTAACCGCCACAAGAATTTGATTCTGGATTACCTCAGCAAGATGCCTGGGTTCATCACTGCCGAGGCGAAAACACTTATTATTTTTGAAAATCAACTCGACACCACCCAAGCCAGATACATTGAACATCCAACCTTGCGGGGCAGGGCGGATCCCCCAGCCGTAATACAATGGGGTACGGACGACATTCACCTGTTCAATATCTGAAAGGGAAATCTTCCTGTGGATGATACCAAACCCAAAGTAAACCAGAATGTGATCGGATTTTACTTCGACGGTGAGTGACCAGAATAATAGCAGGCTACAAAAGATCAGCAGGGATATCAACCCAGTGATGATCTGAGCAGGTCCGGGAAGGGTTCTGAATAATATAACCAGCATCATGATAAATCCTGCCCCCAACCCGGTGACCATTAATTTGCCAAACTGTCTATGCTTATAGGGTTGCATTATCATTCCTTTGATGGGATCTGATTACATTATATACCTTGATAGGATGGGTGATCAAAAAATGATGTTCTGTGTTAATCTCAAAATGCATCGCACTGTATTTCCGCAGGTAGGGATGAAGGATCGGATAATAGTCTCTAATTTTCACCCATCATTTCGTTATCCGATCCTTCATCCCTACGGATCAATCAACAACCATGCCCATTTCACACGTAGGGTGCATCACGGATGCACCCTACTAATATTTAATTTTCCTCCCCCCTCCAAAATTCATCTCACGAGGAATTTTCCCTTCTTGCCTTTATCCTTTTGGCTTGAGTCTCCTTTTCCCTTTCCACTTTAGACTTTAAACTGTTTTTCCACCTTTCATTTTTGTTAACTCCCCAAACAAATGTTTTGCGTATCGATTGTTAAACCCAGGCGTCTTAAAGGATAAGTCGACACCAGCAGTCGTTGTTGACATCCCAATCAAAATCAATCCCAAACTTATCAAGCATTAAGAAAGAGAGACCCAATGAAAATTTTGACAATCGCTACAATCCTTATGTTGTTGTTGGGGGGTGGAATATCCACAGTAGCAGCGCAAACCAGCCTGCCGGGTGATGCGCTTTATCCGGTCAAGACCTTGGTGGAAGATATCGAATTAGGACTGACGACCAATCCGGATGTGAAGTTTCAAATCGCTTCGCAACATGCAAATCAACGCTTTAATGAAATCCAGTTGATGATTGAAAACGGGGAGATTGTCCCAGAGCCCTTTTTCTTTGCGTGGCAAATGCAACTCTGTACCGCATTAGAATATGCTCTGCAATCTGGCGATCCAACCAGCAATTTATTGATGGTGCAACAAATGCTGCAACAACAAACCATGCAGGCAAACAAGGGTGTCCATACCGGTGAACCGATTATGAATCTATTCAAAAACACCTTGAAAAATCAAGAAAAATTAGTGGACGCAGGTATAGAAGATCCGGGCAAGTTAGCCAGCGAGCTGGAATATATGGCCAATTATAAAAAACAAAATGGAAAAGAGGCTTTGGAAGAATCCTGGGAATCCCTCTATCTGGCTGACGCTCAAATCTCCAGCGATGAAGGGAGCGAAGAAATTCCCGATGATTATCAATTTATGTACATGACCGGCAAGATCGACGATGATGAAGATGACGGCCAGGTCGGCGAAAACAATCACCAAAACAGCGGCGATAACCAGGGCGGCAATGAAAATGGCGATGGCAACGATAGCAGTGGCGGCGATAATGGTGGTAGTGGCGGCAATGGGGGAGGTAACGGTGGTGGCAACGGCGGCGGCGGTGGCGGCGGCGGGGGGTAATCCAACAACCACGTTTTCTCATAAGTAAGGGTGCATCGCTGATGCACCTTTTTTTCAAGTTGATGTAGTTCATCAAGAATGCTTACTACAATCTCAAGAGAGATTGGTCATCGTCGCGAATTGGTGCATCTCGGATGCACCCTACGTTTTCCATAACAAAAATAACACCAATCATGGAAACCTTGCAATAGCGAGTAGGGTGCGTCGGTGACGCACCTTTGTATGCAAAAGACCATTGGTGCATCACGGATGCACCCTACTGGGGTTCTACAAAGAAATCGAAGCCGGCGTTTTTGAAGGACTCGATTAACTCTGCGTTCATCTGTACCATGAGGTGGGTTGGGTAACGAAATTGAAAGAGAAACTGAGCATCGTTACGGATTTCCATTTTTTTCATTTGCTCCACAGCCCATTCGGTCCAACCATCTGCCCCTTGCTTGTCTGCTTCGACGGCCTCAATGAAGGCTTTCTCCAGATATTCTTCCGCTTTGATGTTGAAATTACCATATTTTTGGTTAAAGGCTTGCTGGATTTCATCATCACTGCGCAATTGGTATTGTTCGTGATGCACAATTACCTCTGGTTTCAGCTTGGGAATGGTGCGGGGAATTGATTTAGGATACCCTAGCGAGAGAATCATCAAAGGCAATACAAAATCTGGAATCGCATAACGTTCCCGGGCTTCGTCCATCTTGGACTGGATCGTGCCAACATAAACCGACCCCAGGCCCAGACTTTCCGCCAGCAAAACCACCGACTGGGCAGCGCACATCACATCGGCATAGGAGATCAGAAAATGAGCGAGAGCCTGTTCACCTTTGAATTCAGTATTATTCAAAGCTGCCCAACGTTTGACACGGTTGAAATCCAGGCAGAAGATCATCGAAATCGGCGCGTTCTTCACCCAGGGTTGGTTGCCAACCATCTCGGAAAGGATCTCGCGGTTTTCTTTTTCCTGAATCAGGATAATGGAGACCGGCTGGATGTTCCCACCGGAGGGGGCGTTGTTGGCCGCATCCAGCAGTTGGCGGACAATTTCCTCCGGGATAGGTTGATCCTTAAAGTTGCGCACTGAGCGCCTTTTCATCATGAGTTCATGCAGGTCCATTATTTCTCTTCTCCTTTTGCCAAAGCATATATATTACAGATGGTATTCCAATTGCGATCGGTCATGGAAACACCCAGAAGCCTTTCGCTGTTGGCTGCCAGTTTCGAACGGCCGATACCTTTTAATAATGTTCTTTCCGCCGACGTTGATACCGCGAAAGAGGAGGATGTTAGTGTTCATGGGTTAAGTATAATAGGTAGATGGAGAAAGTCCCAAGTCCAAAGGAAAAAGAGAAGCCCTAAAGAATAAAGGCTAAAGGGAAAAGAATTTGCTTTCATGCGCATAATCTTTTGAGTTATGTCCCCTCAAGTCTGGAACAAAAAAGTCAGTGGATTTACCCCCAGACCGGGGCGTTTACCCCAACCAGGTGATCAGACCCGTTGATGTGGGTTGATTTTGGTTAATTGGTAGGAAAACAGATTAAAGGGTAAAATTAATGTTTATGGTCTTGTTGCGTTCGGACACAATGATGGATGTCGATGTACAAACAAACCAGAAAAATTGATGTGACCCTATGTATTCTATTTTGACTCCCATCAGCAAATCTGTATTGCCTTTTCTTGCTATTGGATTAACAACCCTGCTGGAAGGTCTTTTAAGCAATCTGGCAACCGGCATTACCATTTCTGGCGTGTATTTGCGTCCGATTCCGGTTTTTGTTGCTTTGGTTGCTGGTAACTTAACGGCTGATCTGGTCTGGTATAACCTGGGGCGTTATTTCCAATTGGACAGAATCAAACGACTGGCGCATCGATTGAAGTTGGACTTACAATTAATCGATGACATTGCAATTGAAATCCAGCAACACGCTCCGCGCTTTCTCTTTACGGCAAAATTCACGGTGGGACTAATGGTCCCATCTCTGATCGCTACGGGATTGAGTAAGGTGCCCGTACGACGCTGGATTGGCATGCTGGTGTTGGCTGAATTGATAAGGTCCAGTATATTTGTTTCGCTATTATTTCTCTATGCATCTGCCATTGGAAAAGCTTCCAGAGAAATGCAGTCGATTCTTCTGACGGTCACGGCTTTCGTCGTCATATCAGGTATGATCTGGTGGAAAAGACGAAAACGAAAAAAATTTGAGGATCATTAGATTCTCACAACCCAATTACGAATTGACATAATAACAATCCTTCACAACATTCTCACGAATTCTATGTTTCAAACTATCCAACGTTCCCAAATCAACTTTACACCCCAATAATTCTTCTAATCGATTCTGTAATTCAATCAAACCAAATAATCCCATTGGGCGATTGAATTCTACCAGAATGTCTACATCGCTTTCCGGAGTAGCTTCATCACGGGCAACTGAACCGAACAACGCCAGGCTCTTTACCCCCATTTCCTGTAATTCTGTTTGATATTGATTTAAAATTTCAAGCACTTTTTTTCGTTTCATATCTAAATTATACAGGATTTTAGCTTTTGATAGATCCGTATCCCCCACCGCCTGGGGTCTGAATGCTGATGATGTCACCAGGTTGCATTTCCACTATACCTTTTCCTTTTAAAAGGATTGTTTCTTCTCCCCTCGACAAGCTGTTTAAACCACTCTGTCCAGGTTCCCCACCTTTCAGACCATAAGGTTGGTGGGAACGACGTTCTGTCAACAGAGTTGCCTGGCAATTAACCAGCACCTGGAGATCGCGACGCAGACCATCACCGCCACATTTGCGACCCAATCCACCGGATCCACGCCGGACTTCGTAGCGCAGCACCCGCATGGGGTAGGCATATTCCAGCGCTTCCACCGGGGTGTTGAGGGTATTGGTCATGTGCGAGTGCACGGCAGAAGCGCCATCCTGTTCCAGAGTTGCCCCGGTACCTCCGGCGAGGGTCTCATAATAAGTGAAGGAACCGCTACCAGAAAGCAAGGGACCACCGATGGTGATATTGTTCATGGTGCCCTGGCTGGCAGCCGGGATTCTTTCCGGGCAGGCCTGTGCTAATGCACCCAGGAGCACATCCACGATGCGTTGGGATGTTTCCACATTGCCACCGGCTACCGCTGCAGGTGGCAGTGCATTGACCACCGTTCCCTCCGGGGCAATCACCTCGACGGGTGCCAGACAACCTGAATTGTTGGGTACATCCAGCCCCAAAAGACAACGAAAGACATAATAAACGGCTGAAAGGGTGATGGCATACACGGCATTGATATTGCCCTGTTGCTGTGGGGAAGAGCCACTGAAATCGACGGTGGCATGATCTCTCTGAATGGTGATTGTGACGCATATCGGGACGGGCTGAGCGGTAATTCCATCGTCGTCCAGACAATCGCTGAAAGTAAAGGTACCATCCGGCAAGGATGTGATCAGGTTACGGGTCATGCGCTCGGTATAAGCCAGCAATTCCTGGATGGAAGTGTGGATCTCCTCCCTGCCATAACGGTTGACCATGTCCAGCAGCCGTTCTGTACCGCGCTGGTTGGCTGCCAGCTGCGCCAGTAGATCCCCCAGACGTTCCTCCGGGGTACGCACGTTCGCCAGAATCAGGTCAAGGATCGCCTGATCGATCGTCCCGGCATGCACCAGTTTGACCGGTGGGATGATCAGCCCCTCCTGAAACAGTTCGCGGCCGACCGGCATGGAACCGGGTGTCATACCGCCCACATCCGCATGATGGGCACGCGAAGCCACAAAACCGACCAGAAGGTGTTCTTCCCCCTCCTGGAAGAAAACCGGAGAGACGATGGTGATATCCGGTAAATGCGTGCCACCGCGGAAAGGATCATTCAAAATGACAGCATCTCCAGGTTGCAACTGATCGGAGAATTGCTGGATGGCAGCCTGCACCGAGAGCGGCATGGATCCCAGGTGCACCGGGATATGGGCTGCCTGCGCAATCATCTGCGCCTGTGCGTCAAATACCGCGCAGGAGTAGTCCCTTCTTTCTTTAATATTGGGCGAATAACTGGACTTGCGTAGTACAGTTCCCATCTCTTCCGCAATGGAGGCAAATAAATGCTTGAAAATTTCCAGGCGGATCGGGTTGTAGCTCATGAGCCCACCTCGATGATGATATTCTCCAGCCCATCCACACAGGCCTGATCACCGGGGCTTAACAGGATGGTGGTATCCGAACGCACCACCACAGCCGGACCTTGCAAGCGGTTACCTGGGCGCAGGTCTTCTGCCCGGTAAAATGGGGTCATGGTAGGTGTGGAGTGGAAAATCACCGGGCGGGTATCCAGATAGGCATGGTGCGGATCAGAATCCCCCAGTGTCTGGCTGTGCAAAGGTGGTGGCGTGCTTTTCCCAATCGCGCGTAGCCGCAGGTTGACGATCTCAATTTTCGCCTCCGGTTTGGCATAGCCATAAGTCGATTGGTGCTGTTGGTGGAAGGTGTCCAAAAAAGCTGGGGTAAAGGGGATATTCAGTTCGTATGACTGCCCGCGGTAACGCATATCCAGGCTGGGCTCTAGATAGATGTCCTTGGGGGCAGATCCCTCCGCCAGCACATCGGCTGTGCCACGTTGGGCTAGATTTGCCAGTAAATCCGATAGATGGTGGAAGGTTGTGTCTCCTGGCAGCATCACTGTCTTTGAGTAATCTTTAATCACATCCGCCACCAGCATGCCAAAAGCGGAGAGTGTGGATGCCACCGGAGGGACGAGCACCCTGGGAATCCCCAGACCACGCGCCAGATCGGCGGCGTGCAATCCGCCAGCGCCACCAAATGAAAGCAGGCTGAAGACGCGCGGATCCCAGCCGCGTTCGACAGAAATGACCCGTAAGGCGCGTTCCATATGGGCATTGGCAACCTGAATGATGCCCAACGCCACCCGGGTGGTTTCCATGTTCAGATGTTTTCCAATTTTTTCAATCGCTAGCCAGGCGCGTTGCGCATCCAGCTGCATCTTGCCGCCCAGGAAACTCTCGGGAGCCAGTCTTCCCAGCACTACATTGGCATCTGTAATGGTGGGGATATCGCCTTTGCCGTAGCAGGCTGGTCCGGGATCAGCGCCTGTGCTTTCAGGTCCAACCCGCAGCGCTCCGCCGGGGTCAACACGGGCGATCGAACCACCACCGGCACCGATAGTGTGGATATCCAGCATGGGTAAGTGGATGGGATGACCGCTGACGACTGCTTCGGTGGTGATCTGGCGGGTGCCATCGATCAGAGAGACATCGGTGGAGGTACCGCCCATATCGAAACCGATCAGGCGTAATGCTCCATCCGGGTTGATCGATTTTCCGATATACTCACAACCAACCACACCACCCGCTGGTCCGGAAAGGATGCAACGCACGCCAGCCTGACGGGCTTCTGCGGGTTGGATCGCACCACCATTGGACTGCATCACACTCAAACGTATGCCGGGTTCGAGTTTATCTTCCAGATAGGTCAGATATTTTCCCAATACCGGGGAAACGTAAGCGTTCACCACGGTGGTGCTGCAGCGTTCATACTCGCGGAACTCTGGCAGAATCTCCGAGGAGACTGAAACAAAATAACCGGCTGATCGCAAGTTTTCAGCAATCCGTTGTTCATGCTCGGGGTGCAGGAAGGAGAACAACAGGCAGATGGCTACACTTTCCGCACCGGAGGCTTTGATATCCTTGGTCAAAGTTTGTAATTGCGTAGGATCCAGCGCTTGCAGAACCTCGCCGGTATGCAGGACCCGCTCGTCCACTTCGAAACGCAGGTCTGCGGGGACGAGAGGTTCCGGCAGGGTGACAGTCAGGTCATACAGAGCGGGACGATTCTGGCGACCGATCTGGAGAACATCCTTGAAGCCAGCCGTGCTGACCAAAGCTGTACGGGCACCTTTGTACTCGAGTAGTGCATTGGTCGCTACCGTGGAACCATGCACAATGATGGCGTGTTTGTCAGGGCGGCTGGCGAAGATCTGATCCAGACCGGTCAACACGGCCAGGGCGGGGTTATTGGGTGTGGACAGAATCTTGAAAGTGTTAGCTTTTTGGGTGGTGGGGTCGTAGACGACAAAGTCTGTGAAGGTACCACCGATGTCGACACCGATGCGCAGGGGGGAGGATGAGGTCATGGTTGAATTATATAATGGATTTTCAAGGATTAAGGCTGAAGGAAAAAGGTGAAAGAAATAGCGTTTGAGCTATAAAGCTGTTGAGTTGTTAAGAATATTCATGCTTTGAAAAGGTTGGATCTCGTCCCCGTGGATTCAAATCCACGGATAGGAAGAGCCCAAACCTGCTCAAGCAGGTTACGATTGAACCTGCTTGAGCAGGTTTTGTTCGTGTCAGCCTGTGGTTTTAACCACAGGTCAATGGTTTCTCCATCTGTTGAAAGAGGTTCAAGAGGGGCTGTCCAAAAAGTAGACAGACCCTTCTTGATTTCCCACTTGATGCCCATTTGGCAGGGTCAGCGCACACTTT